>JAESFR010000098.1_pt1 | contig 108258 bp, 90 predicted proteins | sample 9266191 | NCBI WGS metagenome assembly JAESFR01 (sample SAMN14503063, study PRJNA617104) | algae metagenome | isolation source: Pleurocapsa minor HA4230-MV1 and co-occurring heterotrophs from cement on... | place: USA: Nuuanu Pali Lookout, Hawaii | collected 2009-07-20
ACCGCCGGCGGGCGCGTCCCGGCGAGGCGTGCTGTCCCGGACCACCACCTCACCGGGGATGGTGAGCACCACCGGCGGCGCCGCGCCGTCCGGGGTCGCCGGCACCGGATCGAGCGCCAAATGCAGTGCCCGGCGACCGATCTCCACCATCGGCAGACGCACCGTGGTCAGTGCCGGTCGCACGTCGCGGAGCATCGCGATGTCGTCGAAGCCGGCGATCGCCATGTCCCGCGGCACCCGGTAGCCCTGGTCCCGCAGCGCAGCCGTGGCTCCGACGGCCATCAGGTCGTTCACCGCGAACACCACGTCGACGTCGATCTCCCGGTCGAGCAGCTCGGTCATCGCCACGTACCCGCCGTCGCGGGTGAACTGCGCACCGATGACGTTCTCCTGCGGCAGGTCGACGCCGGCCTCCCCCAGCCCGTGCCGGAAGCCCGCGAGCCGGTCCTCGGAGGTGACCAGTGCCTCGGGTCCGGCCAGCACCGCGCACCTGCGGTACCCGAGCGAGACCAGGGCGCGTGCGAGACGTGCTGCACCGCCGACGTTGTCGATGCTGACCGTGTTGACCGGGAGGCTGTGCTGGCCGATGACCGCGACGTGTCCGCCGCCGACGGAGAAGCCGAGGAGCTCCTCCGCGAGCCGCTCGGCGGAGTCCGGGTCGTTGAACCGCGACCCACCGAGGATCACCGCCCTGGCCCGCTGCCGGCGGAGCGCCTCGACGTGCCGGATCTCGACGAACGGATCCGACATGGTCGAGGCGATCGTGACGATCAGGTCCTGCTCGGCGGCCGCGGCCATCACCCCGGACGCCAGCGCCGCCGCCGAGGGATCGGCGATGTCGTGCACGACCAGCCCGACGGTGGTCGTCGTCCCGCGGACGATGGCACGCGCATTGGCGTTGGGGGAGTAGTTCAACTCGGCGGCCGCGGCCTTGACCCTGGCCCGCAGCTCGGGTCCGACGGTGCGGCCCGCGCCCCCGTGCAACGCCCTGGACGCGGTGGCCAGCGACACACCGGCCCACCTGGCGACGTCGGCGAGCGTGACCTGGCCAGCCACCGCCCACCTCCCCTGTCCTCACCCCGCGGGCATCGGCCGGCCCATCGGCAAGGGCCCCGACGGCGAGCGTATCGGGCCGCGGGTGCCCCGAGCGGAGTTCCGGACCGGCGCCGGAACGACCGTAGGATGGCTTCTCGTGCTCGTGCTCGCGCTGGATACCTCGACGCCCTCGGTGACCGCCGGTGTCGTCCGACTGCGCCGTCCGCACGAGATCATCGCCGCGCTGGACAGCGTCGGCGGGCTCGGGGATGCCGACTCCGCCGCAACGGCCGCTCGACCCGGCACGCTGCTCGCCGAGCACCGGATCGACGATGCGTTCGCGCATGCGGAGCGATTGATGCCGCTGGCCCGGGCGGCGCTGAGCGATGCCGGTTGCACCCTGCGGGACCTCGACGCGGTGGTCGTCGGACTGGGTCCCGGCCCCTTCACCGGCCTGCGGGTCGGGGTCGCCACGGCGGCCGCACTGGGCGACGCGCTCGGTGCCCCGGTGCACGGGGTGCCCAGTCACGACGCCACGGCACGGTCGGTGGCGCCGTGGGTGGGTGACCTGATCGTCGTCACCGACGCCCGGCGCCGCGAGGTGTATCTGTCGGCCTACCGGCAGGACGGCAGCCGGGCGCTCGGCCCGCTCGTCGCCGCGCCGGTGACCGTCCCGGAACTGCTGACCGCGGAGCGGGTCGAGCCGGCCCGCGTGGTCGGGTCGGGCGCAGGACTGCTCAACGGATTCCTGGACATCGGCGCCCCGTCGGTGACCGATGCGGCCGGCCCCGCCGATCCGTCTCCCGGCTCGTCCCTCGCCCTCGGCCTGGTGGAGCGGGCGGCCGTCGCCCTGCTGACCGGCGCGGTACCCGGGCCGCTGACCCCGCTGTACCTGCGGCGTCCCGACGCCACCGAGCCTGGTGCACGCAAGTCCGTGCTGGGCCGGTGAGCACCGTGACCGAGGCCGAGCGCGGCCAACCGCCGCCCGGGCTGGAACCGCTGCACCCGGACGACATCCCGACGCTCGTCCGGCTCGAGAAGATCCTGTTCCCGCAGGACGCGCCGTGGACGGCGGAGATGTTCCGGTCGGAGATCGACGCGGGCCACCACTACCTGGTGCACCGCGGCGCCGACGGGATCGTCGACGGGTACGCGGGCCTGGCGCTGCTGGGCAGCGAGGCCGAGGTGCACAACATCGCCGTGCGGCCGAGCTCGCAGGGCGCGGGTATCGGCCGACAGTTGCTACGAGCATTGCTGTCCGTCGCCGGTACCCGCCGGGTGCTGCTCGAGGTCCGCACCGACAACGCCCCCGCCATCGCGCTCTACGAGTCGGAGGGCTTCACCGTCCTGGGCGTCCGCAAGCGGTACTACCAACCCAGCGGCGCCGATGCCTACACCATGGCCAGGCCCCGATGAGCCATCCCGCCACCGTCGACCAGGCCGCACCCCGACCCACTGGATCCCGCCGATGACCACCACCCCAGCACCCGCTACCGCACCGGGCGCAGCGTCCACCCGCCCGGTGGGCACGATCGTCCTTGGCATCGAGAGTTCTTGTGACGAAACGGGTGTCGGCCTGGTCCGGATCACCGACGGCGCGCCGGAACTGCTCGGCTCCGCACTGGCCTCCAGTCAGGACGAGCACGCCCGTTTCGGCGGGGTGGTCCCGGAGATCGCGTCGCGTGCCCACCTGGAGGCAATGACGGCGACGGTGCACGCCGCGTTCGCCGACGCCGCGGTCGACCCGGCCGACGTCGGGGCGGTGGCGGTGACGTGCGGTCCCGGCCTCGCCGGCGCCCTGCTGGTCGGGGTGGCCGCGGCGAAGGCGTACGCCGCGGCCTGGGATGTGCCGCTGTACGGGGTCAATCACCTCGCCGGGCACGTCGCCGCCGACACCCTCGAGCACGGTGTGCTGCCGGCGCCCGCGCTGGCGCTGCTGGTGTCCGGTGGGCACACGCAACTGCTGCGGATCGACGACCTCGCCGGTGACATCACCGAGATCGGCACCACCGTGGACGACGCCGCGGGTGAGGCCTACGACAAGGTCGCCCGCCTGCTCGGGCTGGGTTACCCGGGCGGCCCGGTCATCGACCGGCTCGCCGCGCAGGGCAACCCGGCGGCCGTCCGGTTCCCGCGCGGGCTGACCGGCCCGCGGGATGCGCCGTACGACTTCTCGTTCTCCGGGTTGAAGACGGCCGTCGCCCGGCACGTCGAGGCCGCCGAGCGCGACGGCCGGGACGTCGTCGTGGCCGACATCTGCGCGTCCTTCCAGGAGGCCGTCGTCGACGTCCTCACCGCGAAAACGGTCCGCGCCGCAACCGATCTCGGCATCGACACGGTGGTCATCGCCGGCGGGGTGGCGGCCAACCGGCGGCTCCGGTCGCTGGCCGAGGAGCGCTGCGCCGCGGCCCGCATCACCCTGCGGGTGCCCCGGATAGGGCTGTGCACCGACAACGGGGCGATGATCGCTGCTGTCGGCGCGCACGTGGTCGCCGCCGGCGGCGCACCGTCGGACGAACTGCTCACCGGCGACCCCGGCCTGCCGGTGTCCGTCGTGCACGTCGGCTGAGCGGCGGGTCAGACCGCCAACCCGACCACGACCAGCAGGATCCCGCGCTGGCAGGGAGTCGGGCGGCGACCAGGTGATCACCAGGCCCCCCGCGCCCGAGTTTCAGAGCGAATTCCTCAGGCCGTGGGCACGGCGTCCCGGTGCCGGGCGGGCAGGAAGATCAGGACCGCGACGGCCGCGATGCCGGTGGCCGCCGCGGCCACCCATGAGCCCGCCGCCATCCCGTCGAGGAACGATCGGCCCACACCCTCGACGACGGTGGCCGCCTGGGCGGGCGGCACCAGCGCCACGGCCTGGAAGCCGGCCGTGACGGAGCGGCTCGCCTCGGTGATGGACTCGGGTGACAGCGATGTGCCGGCCAGCGCGTCCACCAGCCGGGCGCCATAGATGGAGCTCATCACCGAACCGACGATGGCGACGCCGAGGGTGCCGCCGATCTCGCGGGTGGTGTCGTTGATGGCCGAGCCGGCCCCCGCCCGGCTCGCCGGCAGCGCGCCCATGATCGCCTCGGTCGCCGGTCCGGTGGTCAGCGCGAGGCCGCCCGCCATCAACACCATCGAGATGACAACGCGTCCCCAGTAGGCGGAATCGACGCTCGACCCGGCGGCCAGCAGGAAGCCGGCCGACATCAGCGCCAGGCCGGCGGCCACGACCGCGGTCGTTCCGAACCGTTTCATCAGCACGATCGCCACCGGCGACATGGCACCGATCACCACCGCGAACGGCAGCGTGGCCAGGCCGGCCTCGAGAATGCCGTAGCCGCGGACGATCTGGAAGTACTGGGTGATCAGGAAGATGAAGCCGAACAGCCCGAAGAAGGCGGCGGCGATCGCACCGCTGGCGGCGGAGAAGCGGGCATTGCTGAACAGCGTCACGTCGAAGAGCGGATCGGTGCGGCGGCTTTCCCACCACACGAACAGGGCGAGCGCAGCGACCGCGCCGGCCAGCCCGAACAGCGTGATCGCCGATGTCCAGCCGTTCACCGGTGCCTCGATGATCGACCACACCAGCAGACCGACGCCGATGATCGATCCGAATGCACCCACCGGGTCGAAGCGGCCGGGCTTCGGGTCCTTCGACTCGCGGACCAGCAGCCGCAGCGCGATGACGGCCACCACCACCAGCGGGACGTTGATCAGGAACACCGCGGACCAGGTGAAGTGCTCGAGAAGGAACCCGCCGCTGACCGGTCCGAGCGCGACGGACAGACCGGTGATGCCGGACCAGATGCCGATGGCCGCGGCCCGTTCCTTCCGGTCGGGGAACAGCGAGACCAGCAGCGCCAGCGTGGCCGGGAAGATCAGCGCAGCGGCGGCGCCCATCGCTGCTCGGCCGGCGATCAATTGCCCGACCGAGCCGGACAGCGACGCGGCGATCGACGTCAGGGCGAACAGCACCAGGCCGGTGAGCAGGATCCGGCGGCGGCCGAACCGGTCGCCGAGGTGGCCGGCGAGCAGCAGCAGGGTGGCGAACACGAGCGTGTAGGCGTCGACGATCCACTGCAGCTGGCTGGTCGAGGCGTCCAATTCCCGGCCGAACGTCGGCAGTGCGACGTTGACGATCGTGTTGTCGATGCCGACCAGCAACACGCTGATGCCGATCGCGCCGAGCGCCCACCAGCGTCGGCGGTCTCCTGCCGGGGATGCAGGCTTCGGTGCGACGGTGGTCGGCGGGGCGGCGTGCCGGCCGCCGGAGCCGGCCGGTGCCGCCACCGCGAGGCCGGTGTCGGAGGGAAGTGCCATCAGGGTCTCCTTGTAGGACGATGTTCTACTGCTGTAGAACGCCGTTCTATCATGTATTCGCGGAGCTGCCCAGCCTCAGCGGAAAATCCGGTCGGAATCGGTTCGACGGCGCTGCACCCGGCAGGAGGGAAGACAATGACCGGCATGCCCGCTTCCCGCCCCTCCTCCACAGCGGTTGACCGATCGACCGTCAGGACGCCCAGCAGAGATGTCGAACAGGCGCTGGTGGACGCCGCAGAGCGGGTGCTCGTCCGCGACGGACCCGACGCAGTGACGGTGCGCGCGGTCGCCGCGGAGGCCGGCGTCGCGCCGATGGGTGTCTACAACCGCTTCGGCGGGAAGGACGGCCTGGTCGACGCCCTGCTGATCCGGGGCTTTGACGGACTGCGAGCGGCGATTGCCCCGCACGGCGAGACCGACCCGGCCGAGCGGTTGATGAACGCCGGCGTGCGCTACCGGCAGTTCGCGCTCAGCCATGCTGCCCACTACGTCGCCATGTTCGACGACGCCATCCATCAGGAGCGTCAGTCGCCGGAACTGGGGCCGCACGCCATGGCGGCCTTCGACGAACTGGTCGGTCACGTCCGCTACGGCATGGTCGGCGGCGTGCTGATGCAGGCCGATCCGCACGACGTGGCGCAACAGATCTGGAGCACGGTGCACGGCGCCGTGCAGCTGGAGATCAAGGGAATGCTGAAGACCCCGGACGCCGAGCAGACTTACCGCAATTTGCTCCGTACGCTCTACAGAGGGTTACGAACAGGGCACGATGACGTTGTGGACTGACCTTTCCGCGCCCGATATGCCGCATTGCCCCTACCCTGTCGATGTCCAGAAGGCTCGACACGCGTCGGCGGCCGCTCTGTCTGCCCGCGGATCAGAGGAGTTCAACGATGAGCGCCCCGACCACCCACGATGCCAATGATTTCCTCAGCTCGGCGGCGGCCACGTCGCTGCTGGCCGAGCTGCGAGTGTCCACCAACGGCCGGATCGGTGACCGGCTTTCCCAGGCGATTCGCGCGGTCACCCGGGCAAGTTCCACCCTGCCGCCCGATGAGGTGGACAGCGCGATCGCCGCTATCGCCCTGCTGCTGGCGGCCACCGACCCGACGGTTCTCGACGGCGCGGCCGACGAGGAGGCGCTCCGCGGCTGGCTGCACCACGTCGACACCGAGTTGACCCCCGGCCGGCGGCTCAAGGCGGAGGCGGCCCTGGCGCGGATGGAGATCGGCGACAACAACGACTGGTATGCCGCTCACGAGAGCTCCGGCACGCTGCCGGACGCGCTGAAGGTCATCCACCGGCTCCGGGACGGACTGCACGACGCCTCCGGCGGCTGACCCGGGCCCGGGTCACGACCGGTACTCGGGGTTGGTGAAGTCGAAGCGCGTCCCCGCGTCCCACTCCCGCCGCTGATTGCCATGGGCGGGGAAACCACCGGTGTCCTTGAGCAGGCGAGCCAGGTGCAGCAGGTTCCACGTCATGAACGTGGTGTTGCGGTTGGTGAAGTCGTTCCCGAGTCCGGCCCGGCTGCCGTCGACCAGTTCGTCGCCGTAGCTCGGTCCCGGCCCCGCCTCGCCGATCCACCCGGCATCGGCCTGCGGCGGGACGCTGTACCCGATGTGCTGCAGGCTGTAGAGCACGTTGGACGCGCAGTGCTTGATGCCGTCCTCGTTGCCGGTGATCAGGCAACCGCCGACCCGCCCGTAGAACAGCCACTGCCCCCTGTCGTTCAGCTCGGACGAGTGTGCGTACAACCGCTCGATGATCTTCTTCGTCTCGCTGCTGTTGTCACCGAGCCAGATCGGCCCGCCGATCACCAGGATGTCTGCGGCAAGCACCCGCGGGAACAACTCCGGCCACTCGTCGGTGTCCCACCCGTGGCTGCGCATATCCGGATAGACGCCGGTGGCAATGTCGTGATCGACGGCCCGGAATTGGTCGACCGTCACACCCTGCTTTTCCATTATTCCGGCGCTCACATCGATCAGCAATTGCGTGTGGCTGGCGCCGGGTGAACGCGTCAGCGTCGTGTTGATGAACAATGCTGTCAGGTCCGCGAAATCGGTGCCACTGCTGTTCGTCATCGAACGCTCCTTTGCGGTCGGCCCGTCGGGAAGTGTCCACCGGCCGAGCGAATCGGGCAATACGCCCGAGAACCCCCAGCGCCGGCCCGGGCCTGCCCGGCGGATCGGGAGATCGGTCCAGGCCGGCCGCCGGTCGAAGGTCGGGACTTTCGGCCGTGGCGGGATCGGCGGCCTTCCCAATACCCTTGGGGGTATCTGCGGCGGGCTGACGCCGACCGGCCCTCCGCACTTCACGACGCGACGAGGAGATCCCGCAATGTCAGACATGCTGCACGTCCGCCACCTGGGGGACGACCGGTTCGCAGTGGATGTCCGCGGCCACACCGTGATGGTCGACCAGCCGTTCGGCGCGGGCGGCACAGACGTCGCACCGACGCCGACCGAACTGTTCGTCGCCGCGCTGGCCAGCTGTGTCGGTTTCTACGCGCGGCGGTACCTGATGCGGCATTCCATCGATGCCGACGGTCTCGCGGTGTCCGCGTCCTACGAGATCGGCGGAAGGCCGGCCCGGGTGAGGTCATTGAAGGTCCTGATCACGCCGCCGCCCGCGCTGCCCGTGGAGCGGCGCGATGCCTTCCTGGCCGTCGCTTCGCACTGCACCGTGCACAACACTCTGACCGCGCCTGCGGACGTCGCAATCACCCTCGCGGCCCCGTCACCGGCGAGGTCCGGGGTCTGAATCCGCCATCCGGCGCCGCCGCCCGCGCCGGCCGAGTATGAGGAGAAATACCGTGAGAAGGCTGCTGGTCCTGGGCGCCGGGACGGCCGGGACGATGATCGCCAACAAATTGCGCCGCAGGCTGGACCGATCACAGTGGACGATCACCGTGGTCGACCACGACGACGCGCACCACTATCAGCCCGGATACCTGTTCGTTCCGTTCGGCGACTACGAGACCAGCCAGCTGACGCGCTCGCGCCACGCCTTCCTCCCCGACGGGGTCGAATTCGCCATCGGTGATGTCGATGTCATCGACCCTGACCGCTCGACCGTGTCGCTCCGGGACGGCCGATCGATGCCGTACGACTACCTCGTCATCGCCACCGGCGCGTCCCCGCGCCCCGATCAGACACCCGGCATGCTGGGGCCGGAATGGCGAAAGTCGATCTTCGACTTCTACAGCCTGGACGGCGCCGCCGCCCTGCGGAAGTCGTTGGCGGAATTCCGGGGTGGCCGGTTCGTCGTGCACATCACCGACGTGCCGATCAAATGCCCGGTCGCCCCGCTGGAGTTCACCTTCCTCGCCGACGACTACTTCCACCGGCGGGGCATCCGCGAGCAGGTGGAAATGGTGTATGTGACGCCGCTGTCCGGGGCGTTCACCAAACCCATTGCGTCGCAGCATCTCGGCTCCATGCTGTCCGACCGGCAGGTCGCCGTCGAGACAGATTTCCTCGTCGAGCGCATCGATCAGGAGAGCAAGAAGCTGGTGTCCTACGACGAGCGGGAGATCGGGTTCGACCTGCTGGTCACCGTTCCGCTGAACATGGGCGCCGACTTCGTCGCACGGTCGGGTCTGGGCGACGAGCTGAACTACGTGCCCGTCGACAAGCACACCTTCCAGGCGACCGCACACCCGAACATCTTCGCGATCGGTGACGCCTCGGACATCCCGGCGTCGAAAGCCGGCTCGGTAGCGCACTTCTCGGTCGAGATCTTCTGCGACAACTTCTGCGACCTCATCGCCGGCTCGCCGATGAGCCGGTCGTTCGACGGCCACGCGAACTGCTTCATCGAGTCCGGCGGCGGCAAGGGAATGCTGATCGACTTCAACTACGACACCGAGCCGATGACGGGCAAGTATCCCGTCCCGGTGGTGGGACCGTTCAGCCTGCTCGAGGAAACCAGGGCCAACCATCTCGGCAAGCTGGCCTTCCGCTGGATGTACTGGAACGTGCTGCTGCCCGGCCGGCCCATCCCGTTGCCGTCCAACATGTCGATGGCCGGCAAGGACACCGACCGGCCGGCCGCGCTCGCGACGGCGGCGGCACACCACAACACCGACGAGTAGGAAGCTGAGCAAGGAGTAGGAAAATGCCTGTCACCACCCTGGGCGGCCGCGAGATCCACGTCAACGACGAGGGTTTCCTGACCGACCCAACTGAATGGAACGCCGATCTGGGGGAGCTGCTGGCCGGCCGGATCGGCATCGAGCTCACCGACGCGCACTGGAAGGCCATCCACTTCTTGCGTGACGACTACGCCGTCAAGGGCGAGACGCCGACCATCCGCCGCGTCTCCACCGCGGGCGGCATCCCGGTCAAGCAGCTCTTTGCGCTGTTCCCGCAGAAGCCGGCGAAGAAGATGGCCTACATCGCCGGCCTCCCGAAGCCGCAGGGCTGCGTCTGACCGGCAACCCGTTTCGCTGCAACCTCATTCTCAGCAAGGAGTACCGATGACCACCGACACCGCAGCACTGCTCGCCCCGAATTTCGGCAGTGCCGCGACCGACCGCAAGCTCGCCATCATCTGTTCCAAGGGAACCCTCGACATGGCGTATCCAGGGCTGGTGCTGGCCAACGCCGCGCTGGGCGAGGGTATCGAGACGCACCTCTTCTTCACGTTCTGGGGCTTCGAGATCATCAACAAGAAGACGATGGCCGACCTGCAGTTCACGCTGCTGGGCAATCCGGCGACGCACATGCCGCAGGGATTGGGCGGACTGCCGTGGATGACCGCCATGGCCACGGCCAAACTCAAGAAGTCCATTGCGGAGGTCGGTGTCCCGGAGGTCCCGGACTTTCTCGAGCAGATCGTGGCGTCCGGCGGCCACCTGTGGGCGTGCCGGATGTCGGCCGACATGAATCACCTGACGATGGCCGACCTCTATGACGAGGTCGAGGGCATCATCAGTGCCTCCGACTTCATCGAGATGACCGACGGCGCACAATTGCTGTTCATCTGACCGCGGGTGGAGCGTTCATCGCTCGCGCGGTTCAGCGCCCGCGAAGCCGGTCCAACAGCGACCGGGACGGCACGGGTTCGCAGCGGCATCGCTGCGTGGCGGGCACGCCGGCCATCACCTGATCGACGTGCTGGCCGCAGCCGCGCCAAGTCGTCTTGCCGCAACGGGAACAGGGCGCGGGCGAGCACATGTCGGCTTTCTCCATCGGCGTGCATCAGGGTGGGAGTGCGGCGGTCGGCGGCGCCGACCGGTTCCATGACTATACCTATGGGGGTATCAGCCCGCGAGATCCGGTCCGGTGTGAGGTGGCCCGTTCGTGAGCGGGCGGCCTTGCCCGGCTCAGTGGGCCCCGGCGCGTCGTGTGAGCCAGGGGCCGTCGGCCGGCGCACCGCGCGCGGCCGTGGACTCACGCCAGGGACAGGAACAGTTTCTCCATCACCTTGGTGTCGAGGGTCTCCTCACCACCGGACTCGACCAGGCACTGTTTCAGCCCGGCCGCGATGATGGCGAAGCCGGCCCGGTCCAGGGCTCGGCTGACGGCGGCGAGTTGCGTGACGACGTCCTGGCAGTCGCGGCCGTCCTCGATCATCTTCAGCACGCCGCCGATCTGGCCCTGTGCGCGGCGCAGCCTGTTGACGACGGTGCCCATCGTTTCCGGAGCCAGCTCGACCATGGTTGCCCTTCCGAGAGTGCCGCCGGCGCCGCAACACTGACCCGTCCGTATAACACACATCCGGGCGGGACGACGCCGGGCGCTGATACCGCCCAGGGTATCAGCGAGCGGAACTGCAAGAAATGACGACCCGACACCGACGGACGGCGCGCTGCGTCACTGCCAGCGGCCCTCGTGCCGCCCGCAGAGGTATCCGGTGGAATGACACGTCGTGCAGGTGACGGGTTCGTCGTCGGCGGTGTCGAGCCGTGATTGCCGGCAAGAGGGGCAATCCGTCAGCGGGCGGAAGCATTTCGTGCACACCATGGATTCTTCCCACCCCGTCGATCGCCGATTCGCCGGCATTTCGCCTCCGGTGCAGATGGCGACCCTGTGGCCGCGCCGGACGCAATGTGGGCGCATCGCCCGGGAAACGCCGGTATTTCCCTCGATGCGCGCGAATAGTCAAGCACGGTGCCTGGCGGCCGGGGAGGGGACGGAGTGAACACCGCCCGTTCGTGGTCCGGCGACGTCGGTTCGAACCCGGCGAACCGGACACTCATCCGGATGTGCCGATCGGTGCGGACGGAGCCCAGCGGCACGATCGCGCTGCGAACCCGCCGGGCGGCGAATCCGGACCCGGTGGTTGAGACCTGGCACTCACATGGCTAGAGTGCTAGTCGAACGGCACAGTGACGGTCCGGCACCCGCGACGACGGACCCGAGCCGCGCCGCTCACCCGAAGACAACCGCCGGCAGGACCGGAAGGCCCCTGCTACTTCAGTCGAACCCCAGAAGGGGGAGGTCACACCGTGGCGAGCGTGAACATCAAGCCGCTCGAGGACAAGATCCTCGTTGAGGCCAACGAGGCCGAGACGACGACAGCGTCCGGCATCGTCATTCCTGACACCGCCAAGGAGAAGCCCCAGGAGGGCACCGTCCTTGCAGTAGGCCCGGGTCGTTACGACGACAACGGCAAGCGCATCCCGATCGACGTTGTCGAGGGCGATGTGGTCATCTACTCCAAGTACGGCGGCACCGAGGTCAAGTACAGCGGCAAGGAGTACCTGCTGCTGTCCGCACGCGACGTGCTGGCCAAGGTCGCCAAGTGACACCGGCCGGTCGCCGGTAGCCCTGCTGGAAGTCGCGGCAGGCTCCCGGCACCGGCCCGAGCTGTGTTCGACCCGCGCCCCGGCGGCCCGCACCCGCGGGCGGTCGGGGCGCGGTCGTACACGCACCCCAACCACGAGCGATCATCACGAGTTCGATCATCCGAGATTCCTCAAGGACTGGACACAACCATGGCGAAGCAGATCAGCTTCGATACTTCAGCCCGCGCCGCCATGCAGCGCGGGGTCGACAAACTGGCCGACGCGGTCAAGGTCACCCTCGGCCCGCGCGGTCGATACGTCGTGCTGGACAAGAAGTTCGGCGGCCCGACGATCACCAACGACGGCGTCACCATCGCCCGTGACGTCGACCTGGACGACGCGCAGGAGAACCTGGGCGCACAGCTGGCCAAGACGGCGGCCACCAAGACCAACGACGTCGCCGGTGACGGCACCACCACCGCGACCATCCTGACCCAGGCGATCATCGCCGAAGGGCTGCGGAACCTCGCTGCCGGCGCGAACCCGCTGGCGCTGCGGTCCGGCATCATGCAGGCCGCCGACCGGGTCAACGAGCTGCTCGACGAGTGGGCGACCCCGGTTGCCGGCGACCGCGCGGCGATCTCGCAGGTCGGCACCATCGCTTCCCGCGACCAGGTGATCGGTGACCTGCTCGGCGACGCGCTGGAGAAGGTCGGCGCCGACGGCGTCGTCAGCGTCGAGGAGCACTCGGGCCTGGGTACCGAGCTCGAGTACACCGACGGCGTGCAGTTCGACAAGGGCTACATCTCGCCGTACTTCGCGACCGACCCCGAGGCCGGCGAGGCGGTGCTGGAGAACACCCTGGTGCTGCTGGTGCGGGAGAAGGTCTCCGCGCTGGCCGACATCCTGCCGCTGCTGGAGAAGGTGCTGCAGGAGAACAAGCCACTGCTGATCATCGCCGAGGATGTCGAGGGCGAGGCGCTGTCCACCCTGGTGGTCAACGCCATCCGCAAGACCTTCAAGGTCGTCGCGGTCAAGTCGCCGTTCTTCGGCGACCGCCGCAAGGCGTTCCTGCAGGACCTGGCGATCGTCACCGGCGCCGAGGTGATCTCTTCCGAGGTCGGGCTCAAGCTGTCCGACGTCGGGCTCGAGGTGCTGGGCACCGCCCGCCGGGTGACGGTCACCAAGGACGACACCACCATCGTCGACGGTGGCGGGTCCGCGGAGGCGGTCGCCGAGCGTGCGGCGCAGCTCCGCAAGGACATCGAGACCACCGACTCCGACTGGGACCGCGAGAAGCTGCAGGAGCGGCTGGCCAAGCTGGCCGGCGGCGTCGCCGTCATCAAGGTCGGTGCGGCCACCGAGATCGAGGCCAAGGAGCGCAAGCACCGCATCGAGGATGCCGTGCACGCCACCAAGGCCGCGGTCGCCGAGGGCATCATCGCCGGCGGCGGCTCCGCGCTGGTGCACGCCTCGGCCGCGCTCGCCGAGTTGGAGGCCGAACTGACCGGCGACGAGGCGACCGGCGTCGGCATCGTCCGGCGGGCGCTGTCCTCCCCGGCGTTCTGGATCGCCGCGAACGGCGGCGAGGAGGGTGCGGTGGTCGTCTCCAAGATCGCCGCGCTGCCCGTCGGCCAGGGGTATGACGCCAACACCGGCGAGTACGTCGACATGGTCAAGGCCGGCATCATCGACCCGGTCAAGGTCACCAAGTCCGCGGTGTCCAATGCGGCGTCGATCGCCGGCATGGTGCTGACGACGGAGACCACCGTCGTGGACATCAAGGAAGAAGAACTCGAGGTCAACGGCGGCGGCCACCACGGCCACAGCCACTGATCCGATGGCTTCTGCCCAGCCGTCCGCCTGATCGGCGGTGCGGCTGCGGGCGAGGCGTGCGGGCGGGCATCCCCTCGGGGGTGCCCGCCCGTTGTCGTTCGCCGGGGCGGCCCGTCGGCTCGATCCGGCCGACTCTCCCGCGCCGGCGTGCGCCGGCGCCGTGTCCGTCCGGCGCGCCCGACCGCGCCGGCCCGTGACGGCCGCCGAGGCGAACGAATGACGTGATCACTGTCGGCACCGACCGGCTTCATCCATTGGTGCGCGAAACGCCGTCTGCCGCACTACCATCGTGTGATGGTCGGCCGCCGGATGGTCCCTTCGCGGAGTCCTGGCGTCCCGCTGCCGCCGTCCGGACGATGGCCGGCCGCTCCGACGAGTGGCATTTGGCTGGTCCGGCCACCCTCCGCGGGCGGTGCGGAGCGTGATTTCCGCGCGGTGAGCGGTGCGCCGGCAGCGTCAGTGAGCCGCGGACAGGGCGAGCATCTGCGCGCGCTCACCCTCGGACAGTCCGCCCCAGATGCCGTACGGCTCGTGCACCTGCAGGGCGTGCGCGCGGCAGGCCGCCATGGCGGGACATTCGAAGCACACCGCCTTGGCCTGCGCCTCGCGCCGGGCTCGGGCCGGCCCGCGTTCACCCTCGGGATGGAAGAAGTACGAACTGGCCATTCCCCGGCACGCCGCATGCAGCTGCCAGTCCCACAGATCCGCATTCGGGCCGGGCAGGCGCCTGGTGTCAGCCACGTCGATCCCCTCCAGAGACGTCACGGCGGCTGCGAAGATCGACCGGGGAACCGGTCCCCGGTCCATCTGTGCGACCACCATCAGTGCCGTACAGAACAGTGCTGCCGAGGCCGTGCGGCCGCCGATCACGTCCGCCCTGCTGCGACCACGCCGGGGATCGGGGCGCGGTCGGTGTCGCGGGTCGTCCCAAGTCCCGGCCAGAGTCCTTGGACTGCTGCCGATTCCGTCGAATCACCGCATACAGGCCGGATCCGCGCTGATCCCGGCGTTGTTGATCTCCAGACCCTAGAGCTCTGCACGGTCGCCGACAAGGCCTTGATCATGGATTCAGTCGATCTTGATCGCGGCGTTACCGGTCGACCCGGCGCGCGAGCGAACCGTCCACCCGGCGGGAGTGTCCGGGCCGATGACGGGCGCGCGACGCGCCGAACGGGCAACCCCCGGTACCGCCCTTTCGTGAGGAAACCGCTACTCTCCGCAGTGACCGGTACGTCCCTCGCCCGCAGTCCCAGTTTTCCCCCATTTGGGGGACAGTATCGTCGCCTCGCCGGAGCTCAGGGGTTCAGCACGCCGGCAGGTGTCGCAGTGCAGTTACCGTCCACACCGTCCGCAGGGGGAGTCACGTGACAAGCGTGTTGATTTGCGACGAGCGTCGTAGCGCTCGTGATGGTCTGACAAGGGTGATGGGTGCCGTGCCGTCGGTCGAAGGGATCGATTGCGTGGCCAGCGGCGACGAATTGCTCTCCAGGTACGGCCGACAGGCGGCCGATGTGGTGCTGATCGGCACTCAGCGGGCGCTGACCAGCGGCATCGAGGCCACCCGCAGGCTGCTGGCCATCCACCCCGCAGCGGTCGTCATCGTCTTCGGGTCGCCGGACGACACGGCCTCGATTGCCGCGGCGATCGCCTGCGGTGCAAGGGGTTTCCTACGGTGGGACGCCACCCAACCGGAGATCGTCGCGGCCCTGGCGGACACCCTGACCACGCCGCGACTGCCGGCGCTGCGCGACTCGATGGACGGCGAGGCGCCACTGACCGAGCGCGAGATGCAGGTGCTGCGCGGGATGAGCCAGGGGCAGTCGAACGGCGAGATCGGCCGCGAGCTGTTCCTGTCCGAGGACACCGTGAAGACGCACGCGCGCAGGCTGTTCCGCAAACTGGGGGCGCGGGACCGTGCGCAGGCCGTCGCGCTGGGCTTTCGGCGCGGTTTCGTCGCCTGATCCCTCCTGTGACGAGCCACTGAGCCACCGGTCGATCCGTTCGGACATGGCTCCGTGACGTCCGTTCGGCGCCGGCCTCTCCTGTTCGGCGCAGCGAGGCGTCGCTGCGACGCACTTACCGGGCGCCCGCGCGACATCACCCGTTGGTGACCGGCGCGCCAGTCCGACCCGCTGCGTTGTCGGTCCGACAAGTTCGCGGATGACGGCGTCGGGCGGGACCTTCGCGGGCGCGGGCGATCGACCGGTTGCTGGCTACGATGGGCGGGCGGTTCCGGCGGTCTCGCGACGTCAGGGTTGATGCACGGCAGTTCCCGCGGGTGTCGGGTCCCGGACCGCGCGACGTTGCGGGCACCGCCGTGCCCGACCCGCCACGGCATGTAACGGGGGAGCCGCCGAGCGCGATGAAGCAGACACGGGATTCCGCCGACTCGAGCGACCTGGACGACCTGGTCGACAGAGCGGTCGACGGTGATGCCGCCGCGTTGGAGAAGGTGCTCGGCATCATCCATCCCGTGGTCGTTCGTTACTGCCGCTCGCGTATGTCCGCAGGTCATCGCTCGTTGTCGTCCGCGGACGACGTCGCCCAGGAGGTGTGCATGGCCGTGTTCACGGCGTTGCCCTCCTTCCGGCGTGAGGGCAAACCCTTCCTCGCCTTCGTCTACGGCATCTGCGCGCACAAGGTGGCTGACGCCCACCGCATCGCCTCCCGCTCCCGGTCGATGCCGATGGCCGAGGTGCCCGACGCCGCCTCCTCCGAGCAGGGCCCGGAACAGAACGCCGTGGCCCTGGCCACCGCCGGCGTCGTCGACAACCTTCTCGAAGTGCTTCCCGAAGCCCAGCAGGAGATCCTGCGGCTGCGTGTCGTCGTCGGGCTCAGCGCCGAGGACACCGCCGAGGCCTTGGGGATGACGGCCGGTTCGGTGCGGGTCGCCCAGCATCGCGCCCTGGCCAAGCTGCGGCACCTGCTGGCGGACGACGAAGTGCTGACCGAACAGCTGGTGTGATGGCTCACCGATCCGGTATCCGCCGGGTCGATCCCGGTTCGCCGCTGGTCGACCTGGATGTGGTGTTCGCCGACGACGCCCGGGTCGACGCGCTCGCCCGGCCCGTGCCGGACATCTGGTGCCGGTCGGACACCGCCGGCCGGCCGGCGCACCGCCGGGCCGTCGACGGTCCACCTCGCCGGCCTCGCGCGGTCGACGGTCCGCCGAGGCACGTCCGGGTCGCCGACCGCGACCCGCTGATGGATCTGCTCCGCACGTGGCGCGGAGAACTGACGACCCCACCGTTACCGCCCGCCCCCGACGTACGACGCGCGCTGAGGGCCGGTGCCGGCGGGTCGAGCAGGCGGTCACTGCGCGCCGTGCTCGCGGTCACCGCTGCCATCGCCGCGCTGCTGGTCGGGTCGGCGACCATCGGTTCGCGTCATGCCGCCCCGGACAGTGCGCTGTGGGCAGTGACCCGGGTGCTGTGGCCCGGTCACGTCGAGTCGGTGACGTCGTCGCGCAACGTGCAGGCGGCGCTGCACGATGCGCAGGTCGCGTTGGCCACCGGCCGCACCCAGGAGGCGCAGCTGGCAGTGCTCCGGGCGGCGTCGGAGTTGGGCAACATCGACGAGGACGAGGGCCGCGGCGACATGCAGGCGCAGGTCGATGAGCTGTGGAGAGTGGTTGCGCCGCAGGGGTTGCCGGTCACGTCGTTGGCGCCCGAGCTGCTGGCCGGGGGGCCGGTCGCTTCACCGGCCAGCCCCGCCTCAGCATCCCCGTCCAGGGCCCCCGGCACCGATGCGGCGGCGGCGGAGGCATCGTCGAAGGCCCGCAACCAGCCGCGATCCGGATCGGCGGTCGCCGTCCTGCCGACGCCGGCGGGGCAGGGCGCGCCGGGCGGACCCGCTCTCGCGGGCGCCGGCAGTCAGATCGTTCCGGAGCTGCCGGCGGTCGATGCGGTGTCCGAGCCGGCCGGCACGGGGCCGGTGTTGCAGCAGCCCCTCGGTGCGTCCCGGGATGTCGGCACCGGGCTGCCGCCTGCCGTCGGCGGTCCGGCGGGATCGACGGCACCGTCCGCGGTCGACCCCGCGGCACCGGCGGTCGCCACCCCACCGGTCGTCCAGGTCGTCACCCCGGCTCCCGTCGTGACCGCCCCGGTCGATCCAGGGCCGAGCGATCCCGCACCGGCCACCGACCCGGCGACGGCGGTCCCGACCCCGGCCGTCCTGACACCGCCGGCCCCGGTCGCGCCGGATCCAGCGCCGTCATCGGTTCCCGACACCAACACGTCGGCGGCGCTGCCGGTGCCGGCCCCTGCGCCGCAGCCGAGCGTGACCGATCCGGTCACGCCGGACCACGTGCCGGACGCGAGCGACAACGGTGCGACCGACGTGTCCAGCACGGATGTCTCGCTGACCGACAGCACCACTGCCGAATCGACGCCGACCAACTGAGCCTGGCACCCGCCGGTCGGGCTCTCGTCCGGCGGAGCGGGCAGCGGCTGCGCCCACCGTTCCGTCCCGTCCGGCCCAGGCCCCGGTGGTCACCGGTGAGGCCGACGCCGACGGGAACACCGGCAGCACGGTGCCGCGCACCGGCGGTCCGCGCCGCTCGGCAGCCCGTGACTCGGGTCCGTGCCCGGACGGCCCGGTCGGTCGCCTCCCCTACGATGGGAGCACGCGCAATCGCCGGACCATCGCCCGGCCCACCCCGGTCGGGGGCGTCAGCGGAAGGTCGGACATGTCGGTCACATCATCAGAATTGTCGGGAGCCGCCCTGGGTGCAGCGGTGGTCTCCGATCCCTTCGAGACCAGCCGGACAGCGGTACCGGATGACAAGTTCGCGACCGTCGGCCTCACCTATGACGACGTCCTGCTGCTGCCCGATGCCTCTGACCTGGTGCCGAGCGAGGCCGACACCAGCACCTGGCTGACCCGCAACATCCGGCTGCGGGTCCCGTTGCTGTCCAGCGCGATGGACACCGTCACCGAGGCCCGGATGGCCATCTCGATGGCCCGCGAGGGCGGCATCGGCGTCCTGCACCGCAACCTGTCGATCGACGACCAGGCCGCGCAGGTGGAGATCGTCAAGCGGTCCGAGGCGGGCATGGTGACCGACCCCGTCACCTGCCGGCCGGACGCCACGCTGCGGGAAGCCGACGACCTCTGCGCGAAGTTCCGGATCTCCGGGGTACCGGTGACCGACACCGACGGTCGGCTGGTCGGCATCATCACCAACCGGGACATGCGCTTCGAGGTCGACCTCAGCCGCCCGGTGCGCGAGGTGATGACCCCGATGCCGCTGGTCACCGCCCCGGTCGGGGTCAGCGCCGAGGCGGCCCTTGGGCTGCTGCGCAAGCACAAGATCGAGAAACTGCCGCTGGTCGACGGTGACGGCAAGCTCCGCGGGCTGATCACCGTGAAGGACTTCGTCAAGACCGAGCAGTATCCGAACGCCACCAAGGACGCCGACGGCCGGCTGCTGTGCGGCGCTGCGGTCGGTGTCGGCGAGGAGTCGTTCAAGCGGGCGATGGCGCTGGTCGACGCCGGTATCGACGTGATCATGGTGGACACCGCGCACGGGCACTCGATGCGGGTGATGGAGATGGTCGCCCGGCTGCAGGCCGAGGTCGGCGCCCGGGTCGACATCGTCGGCGGCAACGTCGCGACACGGGCCGGGGCGCAGGCGTTGGTGGACGCCGGCGCGGACGCGGTCAAGGTCGGAGTCGGGCCCGGATCCATTTGCACCACAAGGGTTGTCACCGGCATCGGCGTCCCGCAGGTGACTGCGATCTACGAGGCGTCCAAGGCGTGCCGGCCGGCCGGGGTGCCGGTGATCGGCGACGGCGGCCTGCAGTACTCCGGCGACATCGCCAAGGCCATCGCGGTCGGCGCGGACACCGTCATGCTCGGGTCGCTGCTGGCCGGCGTGGCGGAGTCGCCGGGTGAGCTGATCTTCGTCGCCGGCAAGCAGTACAAGACCTACCGGGGTATGGGCTCGCTCGGCGCCATGCAGTCCCGCGGCGAGGCCCGCTCGTACTCCAAGGACCGGTACTCCCAGGACGACGTGCTGTCCGACGACAAGCTGGTGCCCGAGGGCATTGAGGGCCGGGTCCCGTTCCGCGGCCGGCTCTCAGACGTGGCGCACCAGCTGGTCGGCGGCCTGCGGGCGGCCATGGGCTACACCGGCTCGGCGACGATCGAGCAGCTCAAGGACGCCAAACTGATCAGGATCACCTCGGCCGGCCTGCGCGAATCCCACCCGCACGACATCTCGATCACCTCCGAGGCGCCCAACTACATGGACCGCTGACCCGGGGGTCGGGCCGGGTGGCCGGCCACGCGCGGTAGGTGGCTGCCCTGCCGGTCACCTACCCTTCAACGCGACAACCGGCCCGGCGGCTTCGCGGGGGCGGATCCGCGCAACGCAGGGAGCATCGGTGCCAGAGGTCGAGATCGGCATGGGGCGCACGGCCCGTTCGGCGTACGACCTGGACGACGTGACGATCGTGCCGTCGCGGCGGACCCGGTCGTCATCGGACATCTCCACGGCCTGGCAGATCGACGCCTACCGGTTCGAGATCCCGCTGGTGACGCAGCCGTCGGACGCGGTGGTCTCACCGGCTGTCGCATCGGCAGTCTCCGCGCTGGGCGGCCTCGCGGTGCTCGACGGCGAGGGCCTGTGGGCGCGCTACGCCGACCCGCAGCGGGAGATCGACACGCTGATCGAGCAGGGCAGCAGGGCCGACGACCCTGACGAACTGATCGCCGCGCTGCAGCAGGTGTACCGCGCGCCGGTCTCGGTCGACCTGCTGTCGGATGCCATCCGGACCCTGCGGGACGGCGGCGGCACCGTCGCGGTGCGGCTGTCCCCGCAGAACGCGTCGACGCTGGCCGGGCCGGCGATCGCGGCGGGCGTGGAGATGCTGATCATCCAGGGCACCATCGTGTCCGCCGAGCATGTGCAGGCCGACGGCGCCGCGCTCAACCTGAAGTCGTTCATCGCCGATCTCGACGTGCCGGTGATCGTCGGCGGCTGCTCGAACTACCAGACCGCCACCCATCTGATGCGGACCGGCGCGGCCGGTGTGATTGTCGGGACCGGTCATGGGGCGACCACGACCACCGATGACGTCCTGGGCATCGCCGTGCCGATGGCGACCGCCATCGCCGACGCCGCCGCCGCCCGGCGGGCCTACCTCGACGAGACCGGCGGCCGCTACGTGCATGTCATCGCCGCGGGCGGCATCGAGACCAGCGCCGACATCGCCAAGGCCATCGCCTGTGGCGCGGACGCCGTCATGCTCGGCGAGCCGCTCTCCTGGGCGGCGGAGGCGCCGGCCGCCGGCTGGTACTGGCCGTCCACCGCCGCGCACCCGGTGCTGCCAAGGGGATTCGGCGCGCCGTGCGGCCCGGCGGACGTGCCGCTCGCGCAGCTGCTCACCGGCCCGGCGTTGGGTGCGGACGGCCGGACCAACCTGTTCGGCGCGCTCCGCCGGGCGATGGCAAAGTCCGGGTACTCGGACCTGAAGGGTTTCCAGAAGGTCGGGCTCAGCGTCCACGCCTGAGATCCGGTCTGCTGCCGCGCAACTGGTATCCCGGCCGGCGGCCGCTCGATGGATGTGACGCATGCGGTTGGGCGGTGCGACCGGTGATCCGTTTGGATTGCCCGCGGGGTGAGCGGGTCAGAGCCAGTCGCTGCGCCGGAACAGCGTGTACAGCGTGATGACGGCGCCGATCATGATCACCAGGCCGAACACGAAGCCCTCGCCGCGGCCGAAACCCGGGTAGGGCACGTTCATCCCGAAGAAGCCGGTGATCAGTGTCGGCACGGCGATGATCGCCGCCCACGCCGACAGCTTCTTCATGATCATGTTCAGATGCACGTCGGACAGGGCCAGGTTCGTCTCGAACGCGGACGTCAGCAGCTCGCGCAGCCCGGTGGTGCCCTCCGCGGCGTGCCGGGCGTGGTCGGCGACGTCGGCGAACCGCCGGCGGGTGGTCGTGGCGAGCAGGGCGGTGACGGCGTCGTCGGCCTGCTCGGTGCTGGGGCGGGCCGCGGCGCTGGCGAGGGTGGCGGTGACCTCCGTCATCGGTGCGACGAGCTTGCGGAGCCGGCCGATCGCCTGCCGCATCCGGAAGGCCTGCAGCTGCTCGGCCCGGCCCATCGGCTTGTCGTCGAACAGCTGGGAGGTCAGCGCGTCGGTCGCCTCCTCCATGTCCTCCACCGCCGCCGAGTAGGTCTGCACCAACGCCTCCAGGACGATGTGCACGCCGGCGCCGATGCCGTCGGTGCGCATCCGGGCGGCGCAGTCGGCAAGGGCGGGGGCGAGCCGGGCCGCTTCGCCGTCCTCGGCGATGACGACCAGCACCCGGTCGGTGGCCAGGATCGACACCCGGTCGACGGTCAGCTCCGCGGTGTCCGGCTCGAACCGGATGGCGCCGCTGACGATGATCACCGTGTCCCCGATGCTGTCCACCTTCGGCGCCTCGCGCGCGTCGAGCACGTCGTCAACGGCCAGCCGGTCCAGTCCGAGCATGGTCGCGGTGCTCTCGATGGCCACGTGGTCGCGGGGCAGAAACCACCAGGCCTTGGCCCGCTCGTCGTCGGCCAGGGCGGCGGCGATCCGGTCGGCCGGCAGGTCGACCCCGATGGTGTCCTGGTCGCGCCAGACCACCGACCGCGGCGGGCGGTCGGTGGCGGCCCGCGGGTCGGTCGACGTGATCGTCACGGGTCCATCATGGCCCCGCAGGACCCGCGCGGTGAGCGCTGCCCGCCGTGGTTCACCCCGCACCGGGTCGGCGATCGCGCTTGGGCTGCCGGAGCCCGGCGGCGCCCAGCCGGCGGAGCAACTCGCGGGAGTCCACCGGCCGGGCGCCCGCGGCCACCAGTTGCTGGTAGCGCTCACCCGGCACGTCGTAGTGGTCGTGGTCGAAACCGCGCCGGGGTATCCCGTTCGCTTCGGCGAACGCATGCAATTCGGCGTACGACGTGTCGCTGACCAGGTGCGACCAGACCCGGTCGTGCGCCGGCCAGCGCGGCGGGTCGATCAGCACGGTCATCGGCTGAGATTAGGTCACCGCCCGGACGTCCGAGTGGCGCCCGGTGGGTCAGCGGTGGTCAGCGCCGGAACCTCGGCGGCGTGCCGGCACCCTGCTCTGCCCCTGGTCGGCAGGTGTTCCCGACCGTCCCGGTGTCGGACGCCGCCCGCACGGTCGGGCCGGGGTCCGGCCCGGCGGAGGTCAGGGGCGGAGCAGTACCTTGGTCGCCCGCCGCTCGTCCATCGCCCGGTAGGCCTCGGGCGCCTCCTCGAGCGGCAGTTCGAGGTCGAAGACCTTGCCCGGGTCGATGGTCCGGTTCCACACCCGGTCGATCAGGTCCGGAAGGTACTGGCGGACCGGGGCCGGACCGCCGTGCAGGTGCACGCCCGAGCGGAACAGCACCTCACCGGGCAGGTTGACGCCGTGGCTGACGCCGACGTACCCGACGTGGCCGCCGGCACGGGTGGAGCGGATGGCCTGCAACATCGACTCCTGGGTGCCGACCGCCTCGATGACGGAGTGCGCGCCGAGCCCGCCGGTCAGTTCCTTGACCCGCGCCACGCCCTCGTCGCCGCGCTCGGTGACGATGTCGGTGGCGCCGAAGTCCTTGGCCAGTGCCTGGCGGACGTCATGCCGGCTCATCGCGATGATCCGTTCGGCGCCCAGCTGCTGGGCCGCCAGCACACCCAGCAGGCCGACCGCTCCGTCACCGACCACTGCGACGGACTTGCCCGGGCCAACGGCGGCGGCGACGGCGGCGAACCAGCCGGTGCCCAGCACGTCGGAGGCCGCCAGCAGGCTCGGGATGAGATCGTCGCCCGGCGGCTCCGGAGTGGCGACCAGGGTGCCGTCGGCCAGCGGGATGCGGGCGAACTGCGCCTGCGCGCCGGTGGGGGTGGCGGGCTCGCGGTGGACACAGAACGACTGATACCCGGACCGGCAGATCTCGCAGGTGTTGTCGGACGCGATGAACGATCCGACGACGAACTGACCCGGTTTCACGGTGCGGACGTCACTGCCGACCTCCTCGACGACGCCGACGTATTCGTGGCCCATCGGCCGGGGCTCGCCGACATCCTGGATGCCCCGGTACGGCCACAGGTCCGAGCCGCAGACGCAGGCCGCCGTCAGCCGGATCACCGCGTCGGTGGGCTTCTCGATGGCCGGGTCCGGGCGGTCCTCGACGCGGACGTCGCGGGGGGCGTACAGGACGGTTCCTCGCATGATGCTGCTCCTGTCTCAGGTCTCCGGGGCATCCCGGTGTCGTGCCATTGGTCGGGCTGCGGTCAGGTGCCTCCGACGCTCGTCTCGGCCGTCGCATCGCACGCAACCGCCCGCACCGTTGTACTCCGGCTGCGGCACGGTCAGATCCGGGCACCGTCGTGAGGCGCGGTGCCACCGGGGCGGCGGCCGGCCGGTCGCGGACATGATCACGCGTCGTCGGCGGGCCCAGACCGGGCGGCAGAAGGTGGCCGGCCTGACCGGCGGGTGCCCCGGCGGGTGACGGGACGAACACGGCGCACCGACGGTGCCTGTCTCAGGGCGGTGGGCGGCCGTCGTCGGGCAAGGGGCGCCACCCGCCCCCGATACACTCCCGATGCTGTCGATCGGCGTCCCGGGCAACCGGACTCGTTCGTTGAACCGCCGGTTCGCATGCCGTGTGCGCCGGCTCTGAGATGGAGGGCGGCGACCGTGCCGAGCGACCCTGTTCCCGGTTCCGCCGAACGCGCTGATGCCGCCGAGGCGAACAGTTCCGGGCGTGATGCGCGGCGTGCGGGCCTCGACACGGCGACCGGTGAGCCCGCCGCGGACGCCCAGGCGCATCCCGTTCTCGTCGTCGATTTCGGCGCCCAGTACGCCCAGCTGATCGCCCGCCGGGTGCGGGAAGCCAGCGTGTACTCCGAGATCGTGCCGTCCAGCATCACGACCGCGGAGATCACCGCCCGCGAGCCGGCGGCGGTGATCCTGTCCGGCGGACCGTCCAGCGTGTACGCCGACGGCGCCCCGCGGATCGACCCGGCGCTGTTCGAGTCCGACATCCCGGTGTTCGGCATCTGTTACGGCTTCCAGGCGATGGCGCAGGCGCTCGGCGGCAGCGTCGACCGCACCGGCCGGCGCGAGTACGGCGCGACCGAGCTGACCGTCACCGACCCGGAGGCGGCGCTGCTGCACGGCATGCCCGAGCGGCTCGGGGTGTGGATGAGCCACGGTGATGCCGTCTCGCGGGCACCCGACGGGTTCGCCGTCACCGCCACCACCACGGACACCCCCATCGCGGCGTTCGAGAATGTCCAACGCCGGCTCGCCGGGGTGCAGTACCACCCGGAAGTCGTGCACTCCGAGTTCGGCCAGGAGGTGCTGCGCCGGTTCCTGCACGACGTCGCGGGCATCAAGCCGGGGTGGACGCCGGCGGAGATCCTGCAGGAGCAGGTCGAGGCGATCCGCGCTGTCGTCGGCGACGAGAAGGTGATCTGCGGGCTCTCGGGCGGGGTGGATTCCGCGGTCGCCGCGGCCCTGGTGCACAAGGCGGTGAGGGATCAGCTGACCTGCGTCTTCGTCGACCACGGGCTGCTGCGGGCCGGCGAGCGCGAGCAGGTCGAGCGCGACTACGTGGCCGCCACCGGCATCCACCTGGTCACCGTGGACGCCCGCGAGCGGTTCCTGACCGCGCTGGCCGGGGTGAGCGACCCGGAGACCAAACGCAAGATCATCGGCCGGGAATTCATCCGGGTGTTCGAGCAGGCAGCCGCGGACATCAGCGCCGAGGAGGGCGGGATCCGGTTCCTGGTGCAGGGCACGCTCTACCCCGACGTCGTCGAGTCCGGCGGCGGCACCGGCACCGCGACCATCAAGTCGCACCACAACGTCGGCGGCCTGCCCGAGGACCTGAAGTTCGAGCTCGTCGAACCGCTGCGCACCTTGTTCAAGGACGAGGTGCGGCTGCTCGGCGCGGAACTCGGGTTGCCGGCCGCGATCGTGCAGCGGCACCCGTTCCCCGGCCCGGGACTGGGCATCCGGATCATCGGTGACGTCACCGCCGAGCGGCTGGAGGTACTCCGCGCGGCCGACGCCATTGTCCGGCAGGAGATGACCGCGGCGGGTGTCGACGCGCAGATCTGGCAGTGCCCCGTGGTACTGCTCGCCGACGTGAGATCCGTTGGCGTGCAAGGGGACGGCCGCACCTACGGGCATCCGATCGTACTGCGCCCGGTGTCCAGCGAGGACGCCATGACGGCGGACTGGTCCCGACTGCCGTACGACCTGCTGGCCAGGATCTCGAACCGGATCACCGGCGAGGTGCCGGAGGTGAACCGGGTCGTCCTGGACATCACCAGCAAGCCGCCGGGCACCATCGAATGGGAGTGACGGACGCCGCCAACCCGGGCGCGGACGTCGATCCCGCGCAGCCACCCGCGGGTGTGCGGCGGGGGCTGTGGCTGGTGCTCACCCTCGGCGCGTTGTCCGGCTTCGGCCCGCTGTGCCTGGACATGTACCTGCCGGCGCTGCCCGAACTGCCGGCCGACCTGTCGTCCACGGCCGCGGCCGCGCAGCTGACGCTGTCCGCGTGCATCGTCGGGCTGGCGGTCGGGCAGCTGATCACCGGGCCGCTGTCCGACCGGTTCGGCCGCCGGATGCCGCTGCTGATCGGGGTGGGCGTTTTCGTACTCGCTTCGGTGATCTGCGCGATCAGCACGTCGATGACGGTGCTCATCGCCGTCCGGCTGGTGCAGGGCGCCGCCGGCGCCGCCGGCATCGTCGTCGGCCGGGCCATCGTCGCGGACCTGTTCGCCGGAAAGGCTGCGGCGGCATACTTCTCGGCGATCGCGACGATCAACGGGCTCGCCCCCATCCTGGCGCCGGTGATCGGCGGTCAGGTGCTGCGGGTCGGCACCTGGCGCACGGTGTTCTGGGTGCTGGCCGGCGTCGGCGCCGTGCTGCTGGTGCTCGCCGCCGTGGTGCTGCGGGAAACGCTGCCGCCCGAGCGGCGCACGGCCGGCGGCTTCGGCGGCACGCTGCGCGCCTTCTCCGCACTGCTACGGGACCGCGGCTACGTCGGCTGCGTGCTCGCCGGCTGCCTGGTCACCGCCGCGATGTTCGGCTACATCTCCGCGTCGCCGTTCCTGCTGCAGGACGGTTTCGGGGTGTCCCCGCAGTGGTTCAGCGCCTGCTTCGCGCTCAACGCGATCGGCATCGTGCTGACAACGGTCACCGGGCGAATCCTGTTGCGCTGGAAGACGTCCTGGTTCCTGCTCCGTTGGGGGGTCGGCCAGGCCCTGACTGGCGCCGCGCTGCTGACGGCCACCGTGCTGGCGGGTTGGGGTCTTGCCATGGTGCTCGTCTCGCTGTTCGTCATGGTCTCTGCCGTCGGTTTCGCGTTGCCGCACGCCTCGGCGATCGCGATGGGTCGGCACCGGCTGATCGCCGGGTCGGCCTCGGCGTTGCTCGGCCTGACCCAGTTCGCGCTCGGCGCCTTCACCGCGTCGCTCGCCGGTATCGGCGACCCTGCAACGGGTATCGCGCTGGGGGTGACCGCGCTGGTGGCCACCGTTCTCGCCGTCGGCGCGCTGCTGGTGGCCCGCGGAGCGATCAGCGCCGAGCCGGCGGAGCCGACGACCGTGGCGTCGCACCGAGGGGCCTGATTCCTCGACCGGCCCGCGGGGCACAATGCCGCTGAGCCGGCAAACCCACCGGGTGATCCCCGCCGGTGGTCGCTCGGCGGCGACCGCTGGGCGATGTTCGCTGGGCGGTGCGGAAGGAGAGCGGCATGACCGTGGTCGACGTGAACTGCGACGTCGGTGAGTCGTTCGGGCGGTGGGTGCTCGGCGACGACGCCGCCGTCCTGCCCTTCGTCACCAGCGCCAACGTCGCCTGCGGTTTCCACGCCGGCGATCCCACGACGCTGCGCCGGACCTGCGAACTGGCCGCGAAGGAGAACGTCGTGGTCGGCGCCCAGGTGGGATACCGCGACCTGGCGGGCTTCGGCCGCCGGTTCATCGACGTTGCCGCGGACGAGCTGACCGCCGACATCATCTACCAGATCGGCGCGCTCCAGGCGTTGGCCGCGGTGGCCGGAACGACCGTCAGGTACGTCAAGCCGCACGGCGCGCTGCACAACGCCACCGTGGAACACGAGGTGCAGGCGGCGGCCGTCGTCGACGCCGTCCGGCTGGTCGACCCCGCCCTGCCGATCCTCGGGCTGCCCGGATCGGCGCTGCTCGACATCGCCACCTACCGCGGGCTGCGGGCGGTGCCGGAGGCGTTCGCCGATCGCGCCTACACCCCGGCCGGGATCCTCGCGCCGCGGTCCGGCGACGGCGCGGTGCTGTCCGATCCCACGGTGGTCGCCGACCGGGCGGTACAGATGATCGTCGAGGGCACCGTGGTGGCGACCGACGGCTCGGTGGTGCCGGTGCGGGCCGAGAGCATCTGCGTGCACGGGGACAGCCCGGGTGCGGTGGAGATGGCCGCAGCGGTGACACGGGCGCTGGAGCGGGCCGGCGTGGAGATCAGAGCCTTCGCATGACGGTGCGCGGATGAACCTCACGCTGCTGCCCTGCGGTGACCGCGCGCTGCTCGCGCAGGTCGCCGACGTCGACGCCGTGCTCGCACTGACCGCGGCCCTGCTCGCCGACCCGGAGTGCTCCGCCGCGATCGCCGAGCTGGTACCGGCCGCGGTCACCGTACTGATCGAGGCGCATGACGGCTCCGACCTGCAGGAACTTGCTGCGGCCGTCAGCGCTGTGGCCGAGGCCACCGACGCGGCGGACACCGCAGCGCGGGACGGCGACGAGGTGCGGATCCCGGTCCGCTACGACGGGCCCGACCTGGCCGACGTCGCCGCGGCCACCGGCCTGACGGCCGACGAGGTGATCGCCCGGCACAGCGGCAGCGTGTGGCGGGCGGCCTTCGGCGGCTTCTCACCCGGCTTCGCCTATCTGGTCGGCGGCCCGTCGGAGTGGGATGTGCCGCGCCGCAACGAATCGAGGACGGCCGTGCCCGCCGGATCAGTCGGACTGGCCGGCGGATACAGCGCCGTCTACCCCAGCGAGTCACCCGGCGGGTGGCAGCTGATCGGGACCACCGACACGAACCTGTGGGACGTCGACCGTGACCCGCCGGCGGTGATCCGGCCCGGAACGCTGGTCCGGTTCGTCGATGTCGACGCAGACCGGCGGAAGGTGGCGGAGCGGTGAGCGCCGAACAGGCGGCGCTGGAGGTGCTGCGCAGCGGGCCGCAGAGCCTGTTCCAGGACCTCGGCCGGCCCGGGCTGGCGTCGATGGGCGTGGGCCGGTCCGGCGCCGCCGACCGGGCGTCCCTGCACGCGGTCAATGCGCTGCTCGGCAACGACAGTGGTTGTGCCGTCATCGAGTCCGTGCTCGGCGGGCTGTCGCTGCGGGCACACGGCGAGGTCGTGCTGGCGGTCGCCGGTGCCCCGGCGGCGGTGACGGTGGACGGCGAGGCCGTCGGCGGCGGCGGTCCGGTCGAACTGCGGGACGGTCAGGTGATCAAGGTCGGCTCCCCGAAGCGGGGCCTGCGGACCTACGTGGCGGTCCGTGGTGGCTTCGACGCGCCACGCGTCCTCGGGTCGTGCAGCACCGACACCCTTTCCGGGGTCGGCCCGCCGCCGATCGCCCGCGGCGATCACCTTGCGGTCGGTGAGGTTTCGACCGACTCCGAAGGTTCGGTGGACGCTGCGCATTTCGCGGCCTCGGCCCACTCGGCGGACCCGGGAGGTCCGGGAGGTTCGGCCGGATCTGCTGCTCCGGCCGCCGCGGCGGCCGCTGCGGTCTCGTCGGCACCGGCATTGTGGGACCTCGACGCCGTGGAACCCCTGTCGCTGACGGTGATCCCGGGCCCGCGGGACGACTGGTTCGCATCCCCGTCGGATCTCGGCGTGGGGGAGTGGGTCGTCTCGCCGCACAGCAACCGGGTCGGTGTGCGGCTCGACCGGCCGCAGGACGCGGACCACGCGGATGCTCCGGCGTTGCGTCGCAACGACTCCCGCGAACTGCAGAGCGAGGGTGTCACTCTCGGCGCCATTCAGGTGCCGCCCAGCGGGCAGCCCGTGCTGTTCCTCGCCGACCATCCGGTCACCGGCGGGTACCCCGTCATCGGCGTCGTGCGGTCGGACGAGATCGACCTCGCGGCCCAGGTCCGGCCGGGGCAACGGGTGCGCTTCCGCTTTCCCGGCTGATCGCAGGACTGCCACGGCACCGCGGATCGCGTTCACCGAGCGGCCGGAGCCGGCCGAAGTCGCCGAGCGGCCGGAGCCCGCCGAAGTCGCCGCGCCGCCGGCGGGAATGTGCGTGGGCCTACCGTCAGGAAGCCGGCTCTGCACGGACGGTGTCTGCACCCAACTCGCCGGGCACCGCACGGGTCCGGGAGTTGCCCCCCGGTCCTGCGGTGTGCCTGCGACGGATGCGACCGACACGCAAGAGCACCGGATTCGCGTATCCGGAAGGTGCCCGCACAGCGAAACGGTCCGTCACCAGTGGCGGTGACGGACCGTTCCCAGCCGAGCGGGGAGAGGACCCACTCGAGTTCAGATGTCGGCGGTCAGGGGGCGTTCCGGCGCTGCCGGCCGGGCAGTGCGGAGGCCAGCAACACGATGCCCACCAGCGCGACGACCCCGGCGATGACCCACTTGGTGGCCTCGTTCAGCAACCACCACGGATCGCCGCTGAAGCCGACCGACGCCACCGCGAAGAAGGCCAGCGAGAACACCAGCCCGATCACGCTCACCCCTCGGCGCTGCGTTGCCGGGCTGGAGCCGCCGCCCGTGGTCGCTGCCGTGGGCTCAGCCATTGCGCACCTCCGCGTGTCCCGCACCGACATGCACCGTCAGGTTGATGGTGCCCTGGTCCGAAGAGCCGTCCTGCGTGCTGGTGACCTCCTGGTTCAGGCCGTCCGTCTGCACGCCCAGGCAGTCCAACTGCCCCGCGTTGGCGGTGCACGTGGCGTTCACCGTGACGTCCGACGGGACGGTCACCACCGCCTCACCGGCGCGGACCTCGACCTCGACATCGGCCGTCTGCCCGGCGGGGACGGTCAGCCTGGTCAGGTCGAGCGTGCCCTGCCCGCCGTTGAGCTCGAACGGCGCCTGCTCGGCCGCCGCCACCGTGGTGGGGGCCCAGGTCTGCTGGCCGTAGCCGGTGGTGCCGTCGATACCGGTGACGGTCAACCCCAGGGTCAGCACCGACAGGAAGATGCCCGGCCCGATCAGGGACTGGCCGCGGCCACGCAGCGATCCGATCAGCAGCCCCAGGGCCACCACGGCGAGCGCTGTCGCGGCCACCCCGGCCCAGGTCAGGTGCCACCAGCCGGCGAAGATCCCGGCGGTGGCCAGGCCGCCGACCAGCAGGACCGCGCCCATGGTGACCCGGCCGATCACGCTGCGCCGGCGGGGGGTGGGTGCGGCCGGCGCGGGCGCGGGTTCGGGCAGGTCCCAGGCGAACGGGGCCACGCCCAACGGATCCCAGGCGGGCGGCTGGGGCGCAACGGGTTCCTCGGGCGCCGTCCCGGCCGGTGCCGGCGTGTCCTTGCTCAACGAGACACCGCCGGTGCCTTTGCCTTCCTCCCAGAAGGCGGGCTTGTCGAACGGGGACGGCGCGGCGCCGCCGGTGCCCGGCGTGCCCGACCACGGCTGACGGGCCACCCACTGCTCGGCCTGCTCGCCCCACGACTGTGCCGTGGTCGTCATCCTGGCCGTAAAGTCGTCGGATCCGGCCCGGTTGCCGTTGGCGTCGTGCCCGGAGCAACCCTCCCGGCGTTTGCGTACCACCGCGATCACGATGATCGTGCCGATCACCAGCGGCCAGAACTGCAGGCCCCAGGAGAACATCGACGCGAGCGAGAACGCCGCGACGACGGCCAGCCCGACCGCCAGGATCGGCGGCGTCGAGGACCGCCCGCGGCCCAGCAGTGACTCGGCCGCGGACACCTCGTCACCGTCGGCCGGCAGCAGCAGCCAGCCCAGCACGTACAGCAGACCGCCGACGCCGCCGAGCACCGTCAGGACGACGAATCCGACCCGGATCAGCACCGGGTCGATGCCGAAGGCGCGGCCGAGGCCGCCGGCCACGCCCGCCACCTTGCGATCGTTGGTCGACCGCCGGGGGCGTCGTGTCCACCAGTCCCCACCGGTGACGCCCATTCCGGCGGCGGGATCATGCTGCGCGTTGCTCATGGCCATCAGCGTGCTCGCGGCGCGCACGTCACACCATCGGGGATCACCCTGGTTCGGCGTTCCAGGGTGAACCCGGATACCGCCTGGCGCGTTCCCGTGTGACCCTGATGGGGTGAAGTCGACCTCCGATGCCCGCGGCGCCCGCTCCGGCGCACGGTTCCGGCCGCGTCGCCGACACCAGGACGGCGCCGATCCCGGTGCGCCGGAACCTTTCTCGGTCGCCGCGACCGGCGGGGATGGGATGCCTGAAGGCGGCATCGAGACCGATTCGCCCACTGCTGAACCGGCCCTCGCCCCGTCGATGACGCCCGATGAGCCGGGTTCCGGGGTCGCGCCGTCGCCGATGACGCCCGATGAGCCGGGTTCCGGGGTCGCGCCGCCCGCCGACCAGCAGGGTCCGGCCGCCTCGGTTCCCGCCGACCGGCACCTTGCCGCCGGCGACGCACCGGCGGCGACCGACGGAACCGGTGCAGCGCCGCGCGACCACTGGTCGGCGCCGGACCCGAGAACAGCCGCCGCCCTCACGCCGCCGCCGTCGCCCCGCTTCACCCCCGACGGGCTGCCCAAGCTGACCCGCCGGCCGGAGGGTGCCATCGTCGGCGGAGTGGCCGGGGGCATCGCCGACCACCTGCGGGTGCCGGTGTTGTGGGTGCGGGTGTCGTTCGCGCTGCTGGCCGTGATGGCAGGCGCCGGGGTGCTTGCCTACGCCCTGCTGTGGATCTTCGTGCCGCAGGGCCCCAGCTCGCTCACCGAGCAACCGCGGCCGGCCACCCAACTCGAGCGCCGGCAGGCCTACGGCATCGCCGCGGTGGGAGTCGCACTGCTCATCGTGGCGACCGCCCTCGGCTTCGGCGAGGTGCTCACCTGGGTCCTCGGCCCACTGGGACTGGCGGCGATCGGTGCCGCGTTCATCTGGCGGGAGGCCGACGAGGCGCGGCGGGCCCGCTGGCGGCGGACCGCCGCCGGCATCGTCGGACCGACCAACGGGTCGTGGTGGCGGCTGGTCGGTGGCTGCCTGCTCGTGGTGGGCGGGTTGTCCGTCTTCGCGCTCGGCCAGCTCGACTTCACCGCCGTGCGTTCGGCACTCATCGCGGTCGTCCTCACCCTGGTCGGCGTCGCGATCATCACGATCCCGTGGTGGCTGCGGCTGATCCGGGATCTCGGTGACGAGCGGCGCGGCCGCATCCAGGAGCGCGAACGTGCCGAGATCGCCGCCCACCTGCACGACTCGGTGCTGCAGACCCTCGCCCTGATTCAACGCCAGGCCGGCGACAGCCGGGAGGTGCAGCGGCTGGCCAGAAGTCAGGAACGGCAGCTACGGACCTGGCTGTACGGGCCGGCCGGGTACGCGGCGGCCGGGCAGTCGTCGGCGCCGCCGTCGCGGTCGTTGGCCGCGGCCCTGGCGGAGGTCGCCGGTGAGGTCGAGGACGCTTACGCCATCTCGGTCACCCCGGTGATCGTCGGTGACGCCACCATGGACCAGCACCTCGCCGCCCTGGTCGCGGCCGCCCGCGAGGCCATGGTCAACGCCGCGAAACACGCGCAGGTGCAGGAGATCAGCGTCTACGCGGAGGTCGAGGACGGCAAGGCCAGCGTGTTTGTGCGGGACCGCGGCGTCGGTTTCGACCAGAAGGACGTGGCGACGGACCGGCGCGGGCTCGCGGAATCCATTCGCGGCCGGATGGAGCGGCACGGCGGCACGGCCACGGTCCGGTCCCGGCCGGGCGAAGGCACCGAGGTGGAGCTCGTCGTGACGGTCAGCACGGACGCCGATGACGCCGACGCCGGGTCACCGTTCGCCGCGGCCGGTGCGGCGTCGGCGCCTGCGGAGGCCGGAGATCCGGCGACGGGCGAGCCGCACGCGGCTGATTCGCCGGTAGGCGGTGCTCAGGTAAGCGGTGCTCAGGTGGGCGGTGCTCACCTGGGTGGTGCTCATACCGGTGGTGCTCACGGCTTCCGGTTGGGCGGCTTCCACTCGGGCGGCGGCCGGTCGAGCGCCGGCCAGGCGGATGGCGCGCACTCCCGCGGAACCCTCACGAATCACGCCGATCAGGACGCAGTCGGTACCGTTCGTGCGTCGGCCGATGCGAGGGAGTCAGCGTGAGCGAACCGGTGAAGATCTTCCTGGTGGACGACCACGCGCTGTTCCGCACCGGCGTCAAAGCCGAGCTCGCCGGGCTCGACGACGACCGCATCGAGGTGGTGGGAGAGGCCGGCTCGGTCGGGGAGGCCGTCGTCCGCATCACCTCGAATCCGCCGGACGTCGTGCTGCTCGACGTGCACATGCCTGACGGCGGCGGCCGCGCGGTGTTGGAACAGGTGCACGCCTCCTTACCGGACGTCGTCTTCCTCGCGCTCAGCGTCTCCGACGCCGCCGAGGACGTCATCGCCGTCATCCGGGCCGGCGCCCGCGGGTACGTCACCAAGACGATCTCCGGAAGGGAGCTGGCGGACGCCGTGGTGCGGGTCTCCGCCGGTGACGCGGTCTTCTCGCCCCGGCTGGCGGGCTTCGTGCTGGACGCCTTCTCCGACCGCAACGGGCCCGCGGCCGTTGCCGACCCCGAATTGGACATGTTGTCCCCCCGCGAGCGTGAGGTACTCAAGCTGCTGGCGCGCGGGTATGCCTACAAGGAGATCGCAGCGCAGCTGTTCATCTCCATCAAGACAGTGGAGACCCACGTTTCGAGCGTGCTGCGCAAGACGCAGAAGTCCAACCGCTACGAGCTCTCCCGCTGGGCGTCCGACCGGCGCCTGGTCTGAGCGGCGCCGGGTCTGAGCGACGTCTGATCCGATCCGCGTCTGTCCAACCGGCGCTCGGTCGAAGCGGTGCCTGTTCGCGATCGGACCGACGACCGTGGCCCGACCGGCGGCAGTATCACCGGTACCCGGTTGAACCGTTGCCCGATCGCGATCGGTCGTGTCGGTGCCGTGCCGACGACCGTGGTCCGACCGGCGAATAGGGCTGTCGGTGGCCGGGTTTAGCGTGCTGTCACGACGAGCAATCCGATCTCGGGGAGACGCCATGACAACACTCGACAACCGTCCGGGCACAGCGCTGGTCGTGGTGGACGTGCAGAACGCCGTCGTGCACGGGGCACCGCACCGCGACGCCGTCGTCGCCAACATCGCCGGCTTGGTCGGCAGGGCACGTCAGGAGCAGGTTCCGGTCGTCTGGGTGCAGCACTCCGACGACGAACTGGTTCGCGGCACCGACGACTGGGCGATCGTGCCCGAGCTGACGCGCGCCGATGCGGAACCGTTGGTGGAGAAGCACTACGGCGACGCGTTCGAGGACACCGACCTGGAGACGGTGCTGGCCGACGCCGGCGTCGGCCGGCTGGTGATCGTCGGCGCTGAATCGGACGCCTGCATCCGCTCGACGCTGCACGGCGCACTGGTCCGCGGCTACGACACGATGCTGGTGCACGACGCGCACACCACCGGGGACAAGACGGCCTGGGGAGCACCACCACCGGATCAGGTCATCTCGCACACCAACCTGTACTGGGGCTTCCAGACCGCACCGGGCCGGACCGCCGGAACCGTCGCGACCGACGACGTGGACTTCGCCGCCGACCAGATGGAGCGAGCGGGCTGAAGAAGGCCCCGACTGACCGACCGGCCGGACCTCGACCGCCCCTCCGGTGACCGGCCGTCCCGGGCGCGACTGCTGGAACCGGCTGACCGCCCGAACCAGCCGACCCCAGCTGCCAGTGCCCGCGGGCGGACTACTTACGGCCGAGCTTGCCGCGTCCCATGGCGAGCAGCAGCATCCCCAGATCGGTGCCGGACGGGCCGAGCGCACGGAACCGCTCGAGAATGGCCATCTCGCGGCTGTAGACGATCTTCGGGCCGCCGAGGGTCTTGCGGGCGGTGCCGATGGCGTGGGAGATGGCCGTGCGGCGCTGGATCAGCCGGACCAGTTCCGCGTCGATGGCGTCGATCTGCGTCCGGAGTTCGTCGATGCCGGCCTGATCGGTGGGAACCGGAACTTCTTCGGGTGCTGGCGTTGCGTCGATGACCGTCTCCGTGTTGGTACGGGTGCGCAGATGCACCGGGAGGTGGGATGCCGGCGCGGGTGGCGCTGCGGGGTGGCTCACCAGCGGTGCGGTGGACCGCGCGGTGAGGGGAGCGCTCGTCATGGTGGACCTCATTCTGCCCCGCCCGTCGGGCCCGGAAACGGAAAAACGCCCCGGGCCTGTGCGGACCTCGGGGCGTCGTCGTGGCGGGTGGTTCAGCCGCGGACGGGCACCGGGATCCGGTACCCATAGAAAAACTCCGGCCGTGCGAGTGCACAGCCGAGGCGTCCGCGGGTGGTCATGTCGGGTAGTGAACCACATCGGCCGTTCTGTGAACACCCTGCGGTCTGCGTCGCGCGATCACCTGACGATGCGCAGCACGCCCCGGCCGGCACGGCTCTGGTACCTGTGCGGGTGCGGTGGCCGTCACCGCCACCGCGCGGTCTGCGGCGCGCGCGGTCACGGTGGGTGGCTCGGTCGGCGACCTCGGTCACCAGCGAGGTAACGCCCGTCGGCGACGCGGGTCCGACGTTGCGGGGGCTGTCGGCCGTTCCGGGTAGCGTTGTTGCCGACATGACAAGCCTTTTCGAGCTCCCTCCCGCCGGGCTGGCGACGGCCACGGCGGTGGGCGTCCGCAACCTCGGTGCCGAGGCGGCGGCCGCGAACGCCGAACGCGCCCGGGAACGCGCGGCGCGGGCCAAGGCTCGGGCGGACGAGCTGCTCGAGGGGTTGAACCCACCGCAGCGCGAGGCCGTCGAGCATCGCGGGGCGCCGTTGCTGGTGGTCGCCGGTGCGGGGTCGGGCAAGACGCGGGTGCTGACCCGGCGGATCGCCTACCTGCTGGCGGTCGGCGGCGCGCAGCCGGGGGAGATCCTGGCGATCACCTTCACCAACAAGGCCGCCCGGGAGATGAAGGAGCGGGTCGCCGACCTGGTCGGCAACCGCGCGCGGGCGATGTGGGTCTCGACGTTCCACTCGATGTGCGTGCGAATCCTGCGCGCCGAGGCCGGCCAGCTGGGGATGAAGTCCACCTTCACCATCTACGACGCCGCGGATTCGCAGCGGCTCGCGCAGTTGGTGGCGTCCGGGTTGAACATCGACACCAAGAAGTACCCGGCCCGCTCGCTGGCCGCGCAGATCTCCAACCTGAAGAACGAACTGATCGACCCGCAGACGGCCATCGACCGGGCGGACTCGGATCAGGCCAAGATCGTCGCCCGGGTGTACGAGGGCTACCAGTCCCGGCTCCGAGCGGCCCAGGCGTTCGACTTCGACGACCTCATCATGCAGACGGTGGAGCTGCTGCAGGCCTACCCGAACGTCGCCGAGCACTACCGGCGGCGGTTCCGGCACGTGCTGGTCGACGAGTACCAGGACACGAACCACGCCCAGTACATGCTGGTCAAGCACCTCGTCGGCGGGTCGACCGACGACCGCGAGATCCGCACCGCAGACGGCGAACTCGTCCGTCCCGCCGTATCGGAGGTGCCGCCGGCGGAGTTGGTCGTCGTCGGCGACGCCGACCAGTCGATCTACGCCTTCCGCGGCGCGACCATTCGCAACATCGTCGAGTTCGAGCGGGACTACCCCAACGCCCGGACGATCATGCTGGAGCAGAATTACCGCTCGACACAGACGATCCTGTCCGCCGCGAACGCTGTCATCGCCCGAAACCCGCAGCGCCGGGCCAAGAATCTGTGGACGGCGCAGGGCGGCGGCACGCAGATCGTCGGTTACGTCGGGGACAACGAACACGACGAGGCGCAGTTCGTCGGTCGGGAGATCGATTCACTGGTCGACGCCGGCGAGGTCGTGTTCGGTGACGTCGCGGTGTTCTACCGCACCAATTCGGCGTCCAGGGCGCTGGAGGACGTGTTCATCCGCACCGGCCTGCCCTACCGCATCGTCGGCGGCGTCCGGTTCTACGAGCGCAAGGAGGTCAAGGACGCGCTCGCCTACCTCCGCGCCATCGCCAATCCCGACGACGAGATCAACCTGCGCCGCATCCTCAACACTCCCCGCCGCGGCATCGGTGACCGGGCCGAGGCGGCGGTCGCGGTGTTCGCCGAGCGGGAACGCATCGGCTTCGGCGAGGCCCTCGGCAGGATCAGGGAAGTGCCTGGGCTCGCCACCCGCTCCGCGAACTCCCTGGCCTCGTTCGCCGAACTGCTGGCGGGGTTGCGCGCCGAGGTCGGGTTCGGGATGGAACCGGCGGACCTGCTCACGGCGGTGCTGGACCGCACCGGATACCGCGCGGAACTCGAGGCCTCCGACGACCCGCAGGACGGATCGCGGCTGGAGAACCTCGACCAACTGGTCAGTGTGCTCCGCGAGACCACCGAGAACCTCTTGGCCGCAACAGCTCTGGCGACGGCCGCGGTCGCCGGTGACGCCGATGACGTGGACCAGCGCCAGGACGAGCCGTCGGAGACCCGCGATCAGGCGAGCGACTCCGGCGAGGCCTCGACCGCGACGGAGCAGAACGACGACGTCACCGATCCCGCCGACGCCGACCTCGACGAGGACGTCCCGCCGGACGCCGGCGACCTGCTGATCGCGGTGATGGAGCAGCTCTCCCTGGTCGCCGACGCGGACGCCGTGCCGGATTCCGCCGACGGCGTCGTCACCCTCATGACGCTGCACACCGCCAAGGGCCTGGAGTTCCCGGTGGTGTTCCTGACCGGCTGGGAGGACGGCATCTTCCCGCACCAGCGATCCCTCGGTGACGAGATCGAACTCGCCGAGGAGCGGCGCCTCGCCTACGTCGGGATCACCCGGGCGAAGAAGCGGCTCTACGTCTCGCGGGCGATGATGCGGTCCGCATGGGGACAACCCGGCGCGAACCCGGCCTCTCGGTTCCTGGACGACATCCCGAAGGACCTGCTCGACTGGCGGCGCACCGACGACGACGCCAGGTCCGGCGGCTTCATCGGTGACAGCGCGTTCGAGGGCAACATCAGCGGGCGGGTCTTCGGCCAGCGGTCCGGTGGTCGCAGCTTCGGCGGTTCCGGCGGTGGCTGGGGATCGCGGTCCGCGCCGATGACGGCCAGCCGGTTCGGCGAGAAGACCGCGTCAACCAGTCGCCGTCCGCTCGGATCTGGGCCGGTGCTGGAACTTGCTGTCGGCAACCGGGTCTCGCACGACAAGTACGGCCTGGGCACGGTGGTTGCCGTTGACGGCGTCGGGCAGCGGGCCACCGCCACCATCGACTTCGGCGCCTCCGGCAAGGTCCGGCTGATGCTCATCGGCGGCGTGCCGATGACGAAGCTCTGACGGCGCTACCGCGGTCACCACCCGGCGCCTGCGAAACCGACTGCGTCAGTCGGCCGCGTCGGTTGATTGTCGCGCGCTGCCCCTGGTCTGCCACAGCCACATCAACCCGAGCACCGGCAGGATGATCGGGATGTAGCCGTATCCCGCGCCGAACCGGGACCACACCGTGTCCTTCGGGAAGGCCTGCGAGTCGACGATGGACGCGATCCCGATCGTCACCACGCCCACCATCTCGGTGCCGACCGCCGCCCACGCGAGCGGGCGGGACCACCGCTGGTGGGTGACGAGCCCGACGGTCGCGGCGATGTAGACGATGCCCGAGAACAACGACAACAGATAGGCCAGGGGCGCCTCGTCGAACTGCACCGCGATCTGCACGACACCGCGGGCGGTCGCGGCTAGGGCGAACACCGCATACAACGCGATCAGCACCCGCCTCGGTCCGGACGGCGGTGCGTCGTCCTCGGGCGAGGACGCGTCGGCATCGATGGCCGGCTGGTCAGCCAACGGGGGCCTGCCACAGTTGCAGCAATCGCAAGGTCATCACGGTTACCACCACTGCAGTGAAGCACAGCGACAGCGACCCCCAGCGGGTTCGTTCCAGCCGGGCCAACTGGAAGCCCAGCGGCAACGGCAGCAGGATCCCGACGGCGTAGGCGACGAACGTCACCGGCTCGGCGAGGTCGTTGCCGCCCGCCAACGCGGCGATGGCGATGACCGTCTGCACCAGCAGGCCCACCTCGACGACGATCGCCGCGACCATCTGGGCCTCGGTCGTAGGTCTTCGTCGCCACGCCTGAAAGCCGGTCCACGCCGCCAGCAGCAAACCCGCCGTGAGCACGCCGATGCCGAGGGCCTGGATCATCCCTCGATCATCGCTGATCCGGCGCCGGGCATCGGCGGGGCGGCCGGTCCCGCCCTTGCGATCAGGCGTGATTGTCGCCACGGGTTGCTACGGTCGGACCCGTGCACATCCCGTCGACCGCAGAACGGGCCGCCCCGACGGGCGGCTCGGGCGCCGCGGCGATCGAGGGCACGGGGCGCCGGCCATGAGCACGATCGCCGTCGAACAGGTCACCGCGGAGCCGGGACCGGCAGGGGATCGGCGCGGGGCCCTGCTGCTGTCCGCGCTGCTGACCCTGGCCGGGGTGCTCGCCGGCATCAGCCCGTTGCCCGGGGTGATCGGTACTGCCGACGGCTCACCGACGACGTCGACGGTCCTGGCGGCGCTGGTGGCCGTTCTTCCCGGGCTGCTCGCGGTGGGTCTGACGCTGCGCGGGCCGATTCTCGGGCTAGCCGCCACCGCCGGCGCCGGCCTGATCGGGCTCGTCAGGTTGCTGACCGACCTCGCCGTTCTCACCGAACCCGACCGCATCACCCGGCCGGAGCTCTTCGCCGAGACCACCGAGCGGGCCCGGCCGTTCACCGCCGGCACGGGCGGGTGGGTTCTGCTGGCCGCCGACGTGCTGTGGCTGGCGGTGGGCGTCATCGCCGCGATCCGGCTCGCTCCGTCCGTCGCCGAGACGCTGGCACCCCCGGCGGACGGTTTTTTCGGACCGCCCGCAGAAATGGGGGAGCCGGAGCGCGACATCACCGAGGATGAGCCGGTCGAGGCGACGACGGTCGGGGTGGCGCTGAGTCGATCACCGCCGGGTCGCCGGCCACTGAACCTGCCGATGATCGCCGTGGGATTCCTGGGATCCGTTCTGCTGATGATCGGCGCCCTCGGAACCCCCTATCAGGGCGGGTATCTCGCCCTCCGGGTGCTGCCCTTCGGATCCAGCCTGACCGGGTTGGTCGCCGCGGTCCTGCTGGGATTCCTGACCGCCGTCCTGGTGGTCGTGGCCGCGGCGCTGCCCCGACCGGTGGCTGCCGCGTTGCTGGGCGGCACCGCACTCGCCGCCGCCGTGCCCAGCCTGACGGCCATCGTCGCGGTCGCCGCCGACGCGCCGACCGGGCTGTCACCGATCGTCTGGTGCGGTGCGTTCGGGGCGCTGATCCTCGCGGCCGCAGCACTTCTCGCCCGCCGGGTCGGTCCGCGCGCCGCGCCCGACAGCTCCGACGGTGCGCCGCCGCGGCCCTGGATGACGGTCGGCACCGGGGTCCTGGCCGTGCTGGGCGCAGCGGCACTGCTGCTCGCGTGGCGGTCACCGCTGCTCTACCTCGACGGCGCCGCGCCGGACCAGATCACCGGCGGGGCACTGCTTCCGGCCGCGTTGCCGCACCTCGTGGCGGCGGTGCCGCTCGCCGCGGCCGGTGCCCTCGCCCTCGTTCCGCGGCTCGCGCCGGCCGGTCGGGCCGCGCTGACCGTGGTGTGGGCCGCCGCGGTTTACGCGTTCGGGCAGGCGCTGTGGGTGCGGTCGCGGGTGCTGTCCACGGCGGGTGATACGACGGCCGGTGAGACGAGTGGCGGTGCGACGGGCACCCAGCACGTGTGGGCAACGGCGCCCGGGCAATGGTCCTCGCTGATGGGTGCGCTGCTGGCTGTCGCCGCCGCCGTCGCCGCGGCGGTCACCAACCGCCGCGCTGCGCAGGCGTCACTGCAGGTGTACGACGACGACTCGGTCTCCGACGCCCGCGCGACCCGCCGCCTCCCGGCGGTGGCGCTCACCGTCCTGGTGCTCGTGGCGCTGGCCGTCCCCGCCTACGGCGACCTGACCGGCGCCGGACCCAGCCTGGTGCACGGGTACGACCTGGACACCTGGGGTCTGTGGCTGCTGGCCACCGGCGCGGTGATCGGGATCTGGGCGGGGGCGCTGACCTCGCGGGCTCAGCCGGCCGTCGCGTGGTCGCTGGCCGCCGCCGCCGTGGTGGCCCAGCCGTTGTTCGTCCCGGAGTCGGTGAGGGCGGTCCCCGGTTTCGGACTGGGGGCCGGCTGGTGGCTGCAGATGGCCGCCGTCGTCGCGCTGGTGGCGGCCGCGGTGTGGTTCGGTGTGATCGTCCGGCAGGTCCGGGTGTCCACGCCGACCCCGGTCGGCGGCGGGCGGTCAGCCACCGGATCGGCGGCACAGCAGGCGCGGCGGCGACCCTCCGACGGTCGACAGGCCATGGCGACGCCGAAGCGGCCCGCGCGCGGCGGATCCACCGGCGGAGCCGCGGGGCAGGATCAGGGCCACGGGACCGGGCCGGGCAGGGGCCCCGGCCGGGCCGCACAACCGAAAGGCAGATGATGTCGGTTCCCAGTTCGCCCGCCGGATCAGCACCGCAGGAGGCCGCGAAGCCGACCCGTCCCATCCGGGTCGTGGTGGCCAAGCCCGGGCTGGACGGGCACGACCGCGGCGTCAAGGTCGTCGCGCGGGCCCTACGGGACGCCGGCATGGAGGTCATCTACACCGGCCTGCACCAGACCCCGGAGCAGATCGTCGCCGCGGCCCTGGCCGAAGATGCCGATGCGGTAGGACTTTCCGTGCTGTCCGGAGCACACATGACGCAGTTCCGGCGGGTCGTCACACTGCTCGAGGAGGCCGACGCGGCCGACATCATCGTGTTCGGCGGCGGCATCATCCCGGCCGCCGACATCGAGGAGCTGCGCGAGATCGGCGTCACCGGCATCTTCACCCCGGGCGCACCGACGAGCACCATCGTCGACTGGCTCCGCGAGCAGGTGGCGCCCCGGCTGGCGCAGGACTGAGCAGCCGCAGCAGCGGTCGGGTCGACCTCCGTCCGCCCTCGGGCGCCGTCGAGCAACCCGCCCGACGGCGCCGGCTGCCGCCCGCCGAGCGGCGGCACCGGGCGTCCGGGCCGCGTGCCGCCAACGTGGGGGAGGTCTCAGCTCCCCGTCAAGTACCACCGCTAACGGGTCGCTAGGGTGATCGGGACGGTCTTCGGCGCCCGTGCCTCTCACCGCGCCGGACTCGTTTTTCCGGCACCCGCAGTCCTGCGAGGGAGAAGACGTGGATCTGTACGAGTACCAGGCGAAGGAACTGTTCGCCGCGCATGGTGTCCCTGCACCGACCGGCATCGTCGTCACCACCGTCGACGATGCCGTGAAGGCAGCCACCGAACTGGGCACCCCGGTGATGGTGAAGTCGCAGGTCAAGATCGGCGGCCGCGGTAAGGCCGGCGGGGTCAAGTTCGCCGCGACGGTCGACGACGTCCGCAAGCACGCCGGGAACATCCTCGGGCTCGACATCAAGGGGCACATCACCCGGCAGATCCTGATCAGCCCGGCGGCTGACATCGGCGAGGAGTACTACGTCTCGTTCCTGCTCGACCGGTCGAACCGGACGTTCCTGGCGATGGCCACCCATGAGGGCGGCATGGAGATCGAGCAGCTCGCGGTCGAGCGCCCGGACGCTCTCGCGAAGATTCCCGTCGACGCGCTGATCGGCGTCACCGTCGAGAAGGCTGCCGAGATCGCCGACGCCGGAAGGTTTCCCGCGGAGGTGCGGGACCAGGTGATCGACATCCTGCAGCACCTGTGGGAGACGTTCGTCGCCGAGGACGCGACGCTGGTCGAGGTCAACCCGCTGGTCAAGACGCCCGAGGGCACCGTGCTGGCGCTGGACGGCAAGGTTTCCCTCGACGAGAACGCGTCCTTCCGGCACCCGGATCACGCGGCACTCGAGGACAACGCCGCCGAGAACCAGCTCGAGGTGCGCGCGAAGGAGAAGGGCCTGAACTACGTCAAGCTCGACGGGCAGGTCGGCGTCATCGGAAACGGTGCGGGACTGGTCATGTCGACGCTCGACGTGGTCGCCTACGCCGGTGAGGCGCACGGCGGCATGTCCCCGGCGAACTTCCTGGACATCGGCGGCGGCGCCAGCGCCGAGGTGATGGCGAACGGCCTGGACATCATCCTGTCCGACCCGGACGTCCGCGCCGTGTTCGTCAACGTGTTCGGCGGCATCACCTCCTGTGACGCGGTGGCCAACGGAATCGTCTCCGCGCTGCAGATTCTCGGCGATCACGCCACCAAGCCGCTCGTGGTGCGGCTGGACGGCAACAACGTCGAAGAGGGTCGCCGGATCCTCAACGAGGCCGCGCACCCGCTGGTGACGCAGGCCGAGACCATGGACGAGGGCGCCGACAAGGCCGCCCAACTGGCGAACGCGGGAGTCTGACGATGGCGATCTTTCTGAACGAGAACTCCCGGGTCATCGTGCAGGGCATGACGGGGTCCGAGGGGATGAAGCACACCCGCCGGATGCTGGCGTCCGGCACGACCATCGTCGGCGGCGTCAACGCCCGGAAGGCCGGCACCACTGTCGATGTCGACGGATCGGCGCAGCCGGTCTTCGGTTCCGTCGTGGAGGCCATGAAGGAAACCGATGCGAACGTCAGCGTGCTGTTCGTGCCGCCGGCGTTCACCAAGGACGCCATCATCGAGGCGATCGACGCCGGCATCGGGCTGGCCGTTGTGATCACCGAGGGCGTCCCGGTGCACGACACCGCCAAGGCATGGGCGCACGCCGTCGCGACCGGCAACAAGACGCGCATCATCGGGCCGAACTGCCCCGGCATCATCTCGCCCGGAAAGTCCAACGCCGGCATCATTCCCGCCGACATCACCGGCCCCGGCCGGGTCGGTCTGGTGTCGAAGTCGGGCACCCTGACCTACCAGATGATGTACGAGCTGCGGGATCTCGGCTTCTCCTCCGCGATCGGCATCGGTGGCGACCCGATCATCGGGACCACGCACATCGACGCGCTGGAGGCCTTCGAGGCCGATGACGAGACGGACGCGATCGTGATGATCGGCGAGATCGGTGGCGACGCCGAGGAGCGGGCCGCCGCGTTCATCGCGGACAACGTCCGCAAGCCGGTCGTCGGGTACGTCGCAGGCTTCACCGCCCCCGAGGGCAAGACGATGGGCCACGCCGGTGCGATCGTCTCCGGCTCCGCCGGCACCGCGCAGGCGAAGAAGGAAGCCCTGGAAGCGGTCGGCGTCAAGGTCGGCAAGACTCCGTCGGAGACGGCGCGCCTGCTGCGCGCGGCCGTCGCCTGACCCTTTTCTTCACCAGCGGTCGGTACGTTCGTCGCAGTGACGTCGAACGTGCCGGCCGCTGTTCTGTGCGGCCACCGGCGTCCGGTCAGGGACTTCTCGGGAATCGCGCCGTGTCCGGTGGGGCCCCGCGAGGTCCGTTCGGCGGCAGGCCGACAAGGAGACGCGATGAGCAGCCCTTACGCCCCGCAGGGCCCGGCGGTGCCCGGTTATCCGACGTACGGGCAGCCCGGTGGCCAGTGGCCGGCCGGTGGCGCGGCCGATGACACCGGACCGATCCCGCGGCAGGTCGCAGATCCCGGTGCCCGGCGTTCATCGGTCGACGTGGCCAAGGCCCTGGGATTGGTGGTCGCGGCCCTCGGGGCGCTGAACTTCTTGTTCGGCTTCCTGCCCGAGCTGACCGCGAGCCGTTCCCAGGACAGCCTCTCGGTGTTCGCCGTCGGGCCCGCCTACGTCCCGGTGCTGCTCCTGATCGGCGGCCTGCTCGCCCTGGCGGCCCTGCTGCCCGGCGGGGAGGTCTCCCGGCTGGCGGTCGCCGCGGTGTCCGTCGGCGGCGCGGCGGGTGCGATCGTCTCGCTGGGCACGCAGGGCGCCGTGCAACTGGTGTCCAGTACGCAGGTCAGCAAGGGGATGGGCGCCATCCTGCTGGTGATCTTCGGGATCATCCAGGCGGTCGTCGCCATCGGGGCGTACGTCGTCGGTGCCGACAGCGTGCCGTGGGGTCGCCGCGCGGCCCCCGCAGGTGGCAGCGCACCGGGCGCCCCGGTCGCCGCGGCGTCGGCACAAGGCGTGGGGGTAGGCGGGTCGGCAGGATGGGCCGGTGCCGCCGGAGGCGGCGGTGGGGCAGGTGGGTGGTCGGCTGCCGCAGGTACACCTGCTGGATGGACGGGTGCCGCTGGAGCGCCGGGCGCTCAGGGCGCGACAGGTGGGTGGACCGGCGGCGGCCGGTCGGCGGGGGGCGGTTACTCCGCACCGTCGGGCGCCGTGCCGAGCTCCGGGTACCCGGGCGCCGTCCAGCCCGGTTGGTATGGCGCGCCGGAGCAACGACCGGCCGATGACCGAGGCACCGCCGCTGGTGTCGACCCGCGCACCGCCGCTGGTGTCGACCCGCGCAACGCTGAGGCCGATGATCGGCCGACGGGACCACAACAGGTCGTCGTCGGCACCGAGTCCGCCCGGGATCAGTCTGACTCCCGCGCCGCCGGCTCGACCGGCCCGGTGACGGACGTGGGCGCGAAACCGGGCTCGGAACCTCCGTCCGGACGCCCCTCGCCGGCCGCCCCGGGCCCGAATCCGCAGGCGTCCGGGGCGCCCGCGCAGGGTTCCGCGGACGGGACCGGGTCCTGATCCAAGGGGCCCATCGGCTTCGGCGTGCGCGCATTCCCGATGCAGGCTTCTGCCGGCTGCCGCTGACCGATCGGTCGGGCGACGGCGTGCCTGGTAGGTCCGCCGGGGCACTCATGTGACAGTGGCGGGGTGAGTTCCCAGCTGGCCACCGAGCGCCGTTCAGCCGTCGCGGCAACGCCGGAGGAAAGCCCGCTCGGGATGGTGGCGGCGGCCGCAGCAATTCGTGGTGCCGCAGTTGCGGTCTCCGGCGCTGTGCTGGCCGCGGCCATCTCGCTGGTGCTGTGGGCGCTGACGCCCGCGTCCGGGTCGGACGCGACGGTGGCCGTCAGGGCCGGGGTGGCCGGCTTCGCCGCCGCGAACCTCATCCCCGTCAGCATCGGCGGAGTCGCGCTGACCATTCCGCCGCTGCTGTCCACCCTGATGATCGCCGCACTGCTGGTCGTCACCGCGCGCAGAGGCCGGTTCCTGCCGATGGACCGGAAGCAGGAGACCGTCGCCGTGCTCGTCACCGCCGCCTGCTACGGGCTGGCCGTCGCGGTGATCACCCGCGCTTTCGCGCCGGAGGGCGTGGTGCCGGCGCCCTGGGTCTGGACAGCGACCGCGCTGGGCTTCGTCGCGGTGGCCGGTGCGACGGTGTGCGGCAGGTCGGCGTGGCACGACTGGTGGCGGACCGCGGTGCCCGGGTGGGTTCACGCCGGCTGTCGGGCGGCCGGCATCGGGGTGTGCGTCATGCTCGCCGGCGGCGGCGTGGCGTTGACCGCCGCGATGGTCCTGCACTTCGGATCCATGGTCAGCGTCGGCGCATTGGCCGCCCCGTCCTGGACCGACGGACTCGGCATGGCCCTGCTGGGCGTCGCCTATGTGCCCAACGCCGTCGTCGCCGCCGCCGGGTACGTCAGCGGAGTCGGTTTCGAGATCGGGGCCGGCACGTACTCGCCCTTCGGATCGAGCACGGTCGACCTGCCGGCAATGCCGCTGCTGGCCGCCGCACCGGACAGCACCGGACGATCCCTGATGGGTCTCGCGCTGCTGGCCGTGCCGCTGCTCGCCGGCTGTCTGATGGCCCGGCGGGTCGCGCGGCACCTCGGTTCCCGGTCGGAGCGGGTGCTCGCCTCGGCCGTCGGTGCCGCGCTGACGGGTGTGGTGCTGGGCTGCCTGAGTTGGGTGGCACGCGGTGGTGTGGGCACCGCGCTGTGGTCGGTGATGGGCGCGAAACCGCTGCTCGTGGCGGCCGTGGTCGCGGCCGAGCTGGCCGCCGTGGCCGTCGCGGCCTCGCTGCTGGTCGGTGCCCGCGCGGTGCCGTGGCGGGTGGACGGCAATGACGCTGACACGGGTGACGACGGTGGTGCCGTGAGGGACGTGGCCGCCGCCGGTGCGTCCAACGGGGGCTCCGAGGTTGAGGCTGCCTCTGACGATGATTCCTCTGACGGTGATGCCACCGTGGGCGATGCGTCCGCGGGCGGAGCGGGTCGCGAGGGTGTGGACGCACAGTCGGGAGACACGCAGACATCGTCCGGTGACAGCGACGCGCCGACCGACGCCGCGACCGCGGACTTAGAGTTCGCTGATGGCAGGAGCGGGGGAGAAGCCTGCGCGGCAGGCGGCCAGTCCGCGGCCGGTGCGGGCGAGGCGGAAGCCGACACGCCAGGTGCCGAGGGCGGGGCGGGAGCCGACGCGGCCGGGACCGGGTCAACAGACGACGACGGGCTGACGGGCGCGGCCGCCGACGAGGCAGAGCTTGATGACAGCGCACCTGTTGCCGGCGCGCTCGAGGACACGGCTGTGATCCAGACACAACCCCCGGGCAGCGCAGTCGCCTTGGACGACGGGTGCTCGGATCCGGCCGCAATCGACACGGCCTCCGCGGAGGGCGAATCCGCACCCGGCGAGAACGGGCCCGAAGACATCGCCGCCATCGAGCCGGCGTCCGAAGACGGCGCCGCTCCGACTGGTCCGTTCCCGCAAACCGGGACTGCTCGTGCTGAGCCTGGTGAGGCGCCCGCCGTCGAATCGGGCGTCGCCGAGTCCAACGCCGAACCGGCATCGACTGCGGGCGGCCCCGCCGACACGGCGCGAGCCACCGAAGCCGCCGCAGAAGATCCTGTTCGCCGCGGTGGGCAAGACGGCGAAACGGGCAACGAAGCGGGCCCGGACAGGGCCGCGCGTTCCGCCGCTGCCGCGCCCGGTGTCGTTCTCCCGGAGCAGCGCGGGCACATGGCGGCCCACTTCACGCCCGAGCGCTGACCTTGCCCTTCGGCGGCGGCGCCACGGTCCGCGCGTCGCCCATCGTCACGGCCACCGCGCTGCAGCCGCTTGATCCCATCGAAGGGCCACCACGGTCATCGGCGGTTCGGAGCGAATGACGGGAGTTGAGTGGCGCAGGTGCATCCCGGAGCCGTCCTGCCGCAGAGGATCTCGACCAGCTTCGGGTGCCGCCGTCACTGACCGGCTTGACGCCAGCCCCACGCCGGGGGCGGTCAGCAACCCGGCCGGCAGAGCCGCTGCCCGACAGCGTCGAGGAAGATCTCGCCGATCTGCTTCGGGTCCCGCGACTGGTAGGCCGAGCCGCCCGTCGCCTTGCTGATGGCAGCCAGCGCACCGACGTCGCTGTCCGGGCCGAACGCGATCGATACGACCGGCACGGGACGGCTGGGGTCCTGCTCCGCCTTGAGCGTCTCGAGCAGGTCGTCGAGGCCGATGCTGCCCTGATCGTCGTTCATCCCGTCCGACAGGATCAGCACCGCATTCACCTTCGCCGGGTCCCACGCGACCCGCATGGTCCGCACCGCATCGAGAACGGTGTCGTACAAGCCTGTTCCGCCGTCCGGGACCGCCTTGATCGAGGCAACAGCGGCGGCCAGGCGTTGGGCGCCGGAGGTGCCGTCCGAGTCGGCGCCGAGCGGGCCCACGGGGATGAGTTGCCGATGATCGCTGTCACCGTCCAGCTTCCGGGAGAACACCCACAGCCCGATTTCGCTGCTCGCCGGGTACAGAGCCAACCCGCGGGCGGCAGCCTCCTTCGCGAGATCCATCCGGCTGGCGCCGCCCGCCCCGGGTACCTGCGACTGCATGGACCCGGACACATCCATGACGGCGAGCATCCGGGACGGCTCGTTGGTCAGCTGCGCCGTCCGGATGGCGTCGTCGACCTCGGCCAGGGTGGGCAGCGGGTCGGTCACCGTCACGGCGGGATCGACACCCGCAACACCGTCGAGGCCGGTGCCGGCCCGACCGTCCGCCCCGCGGAAGCCGGCCTTCGCCAAGGCGGCGCGGCCATTGTCGCCGGTGAGTGCCGATGCCAGGTCGGTGGCCGTCGCCGTGACGGCGGGGTCGTTGCGTACCGCCACGAGCGGGTAGTCCAGGGCCACCCCACCGGTGCGCTCGTACACCGCGATCGCCGGCGCCTTGGGGTGAGACCTGTTGTAGGTCGACACCTCCTGCTCGCTCACCGGGACCGCGATGCCGGGATCAGCGGGCAGCCGTGCCAGCAACTGATCACCGCGCGACGGCATTCCCGGCGGGCTCGACCGGACCGCCCAGGTCAGAGCGGCCCTGGCATCGGCGGTTCCGGAGACGGCGGCGCGGGCCGACAGGATGGCGCCGATCGCCGCCGCTGACTTCTGCGGATCTGGCAGCCCCACCCGGATCGGTGTCGCGCTCCCGCGGCTGGCCAGGATGGCCCGGATCGAAGCGCGCGATGCGTCCAACCGCGAGGCCGCCGGCGGTGAGAGAGCCAGCACGACCGGGCTGGTGGCGATGCTGGTCGCCGATCCCGCGGGTGCCCGTCCCGCCGCCTCGGCGCGCTCCAGCCAGATCGATGAGTCGGGGATCCACACGTCCACGCCGGTGCTGTAGGCGAGGAAGGATGCGGGATCGGCGCTGCGGACGCCGAGGGTGCACCCGTTGGGCCGCAGTGTGTCCCTCAGGGCGGTGAGGGTGCCCGCGAGTTCCGGCGCGACGGCGACAGTGACGGTGCCGCCGGGCAGACCGCAGGACCCCGCGCCGGCCGTGGCAACCGCGCCGGAGCCCCCGGTGGTGGTCGTGGCTGATGCGGTGCCGGCCGACTGACCGGCCGCTGAGGTGGCTCCCGAGGTGGAGTCGGGCGTCGATCCCGTGGGCGACCCGGTGCCGGCCGAGGATCCGGCGGAGGCCGAGCCCGACGCCGCGGCGGAGGGCGATTGCGAATCCGCCGACGCACCCGGGTCGTCCGTCGCCGACGTCGAGGCGACGGACCCGTCGGCAGCGGTCTGCGCCGGGTCCGTGTCCGACCCGGATCGCACCCACCACGTGACCAGCACAGCTGCCACGACAGCCACCACGACGCCGGCTGCGACCAGCGCCCGGTTGCGACGGGCGTGGTCGCGGTGCCGGCCGTGTCGCCGTGGTGCAGTGGCCGCCGCGCCGCCGCTGCCCGGTACCTCTGTCACCCGGTTCCTCCCATCGCCTCTACTCACCGAGCCCGAGCCCGCCGGAGCCCTGAGCTCACCGACTGCTGTACTCGCCGATCCCTCTGCTGACCGATCCCTCTGTTCGCGGACCGCTGTGCCGCAAACCGATGTGTTCCCCGATCGGCGCCACACACCGGCTCGGCCGGGCGCAGAAATGGCAGACCGGGGGTCGGCGAAACGGTGCGCCGGCCTCACTCACCAAATGGTCGGCTGACTCGTGCTGCAGAATGAGCAACGGAGGAGATCACGGAGCAACACGCGCGCCTTCGGCGCGGTCAACGCCAGATGCTCAGCCCGATCGAGCCCATCTGCTCGCTGAACCTGCCCTCCGCGCTCGCGCCGTCCAACAGTTGCCGCAACTGCCGGTCGAACGCCTCGAACCGGTCGCCGAACAGGTGGGGCGCAGCGCTGGAGAGCGAGTACACCGATGCGGCAACCTCATCGGCGCTCCGCTCGACGAGGCGGCCGGGCACGTCCAGCCGCTGCGGACCCTCGAACCCGGCGGCTCGGAAGATGTCGTCCTCGCCCTGGCCGTTCCAGCCGGGTCGACCGCCGGGCTCGACGGAGGAGGGCCCGGATCCCGCGAGGTGCTCCGGTGCGACCCCCGCACCCGCACGGCGCCGAGGACCCAGGTACAGCCGGACCAGCGCAGTGATCTCGGCGCGCGGCGGCATCGGATGCGGCAGGGGCCGGTCCGGGTCGACACCCTCGTGGGTCGTCGCACCGACATGCACGACGGCGCCACCGGGCGCGAGCATCCGGCGGACCACGCCTGCGACCCGCGGCCGGTCCATCCAGTGGAAGGACTGCGCGAACACCACCAGCCGGGCCGGAGGGAGTTCCGCCGGCAGGTCTTCCGCGCGCATCTGCCGCCAGGAGACATTCGGAACCTTCTGCCGCCGTCCCTCGAGGGCCGCCTCGGCCAGCATGTCCTCGTCCGGGTCGACGCCGATGGCGCGCTCGACATGCGGCGCCAGCAGGAGCGTCATCGAGCCCGGCCCGCACCCCACATCCAGCAGCACCCCGGATCCGTCCAGCGGGACGCGCTCGGCCAGCGTGTCGGCAAGCTCCACCGGATAACGCACCCGCCCGACGGAGTAATAGCGGGCGCTGCCGGCGTAGAGCGACCGGTCCCACCTCCACGGCTCGGCGGTTCCTCGATCGGCGTGTTCGTGCACTGCATCAGCATCGCCGGGGCTGCGTGGTGCGTCTGTCCGCCAACCGGAGGGTGCCGCGGGTCCGGCATCCCCCGCCGATTACCCTTGGCCCGCCAGGTTGTCCCATTCGACCGGCCCGCGCCCGCAACTGCGGCGGCGCCCACTTGACCGAACGACCGCCGACCAGAGACGGGGACGACGTGGATCAGCCACCGGCCACGCCCGCCGCGTCCGTCACCGGGACCGCTCCGTCGGCCGGAGCCGCCGAAGCCGCTGCAGCCGCTCCGGCCGCCGGCGCCGCCCGGACCGCTCCGGCCGCCCGGACCGCTCCGGCCGCCCGGATTGCAGCCACCGCCCCGACCGCTCCGCCCGACAATTCCGAGCCGCCGACCGACGTCAAGAACATCGTCGTGCTCGCCTCCGGCTCCGGAACCCTGCTGCAGGCGCTGCTCGACGACCCCGACCCGAAGCCGTACCGGGTCGCCGCGGTGGGCTCCGACCTGCGCACCTGCCGGGCGCTCGACCGCGCCGACGCCGCGGGGGTGCCCACCTTCACGTGTCGGCTGGCCGACCACACCGACCGGCGGGACTGGGACCGCGGGCTGTCCGTGCTGACAGCGTCGTTCAACGCGGACCTCGTCGTCCTCGCCGGCTTCATGAAGCTCGTCGGCCGGGACTTCCTGCAGGCCTTTCCGAACCGGGTGATCAACGCGCATCCGTCGCTGCTGCCCGCCTTCCCCGGCATGCACGCGCCGGCCGACGCCGTGGCGCACGCGGTCAAGCTGACCGGGTGCACCGTGTTCTTGGTGGACGGTGGGATCGACGCCGGACCGATCGTCGCCCAGCGGGCGGTGCCCGTCCTCGACGACGACGATGCCGCGACGCTGCACGAGCGGATCAAGGTTGCCGAACGCGAACTGCTGCCCGAGGTGGTGCGCCGGCTGACCGGTGCCCCTTACACCGTGCGCGGACGAAAGGTGATGCTGCGATGACCGAGGACAGCACACCGGCGACCCTGGTCGCTGAACCGGGCGACCCGGCAGCGCAGGGCCGGCGCCCCATCCGCCGTGCGCTGCTGTCGGTGTCGGACAAGACCGGGCTGGTAGAACTGGCTCGCACCCTGTACTCCGCCGGCGTCGCGTTGGTGTCCACCGGCGGCTCCGCGCGGGCCATCTCCGAGGCCGGTATCCCGGTGACCCCGGTCGAGACCGTCACCGGCTTCCCGGAATGCCTGGACGGTCGGGTCAAGACGCTGCACCCGGCTGTGCACGGCGGCCTGCTCGCCGACACCCGGCTCCCCGCGCACAACCAGCAGATCGCCGACCTCGGCATCGAGCCGTTCGAGCTGGTCGTGGTGAACCTGTACCCGTTCCGGGAGACGGTGGCATCCGGCGCGGGCCGGGACGAGAGCGTCGAGCAGATCGACATCGGCGGGCCGGCGATGGTGCGCGCCGCGGCGAAGAACCATCCCTCCGTTGCCGTTGTGGTCGACCCATCGCGCTACCCGGACATCGAGAACGCACTGGCGCTGGGCGGTTTCACCCTGGCCGAGCGCACAGCCCTGGCGGCGGCGGCGTTCTCGCACACCGCCTCGTACGACGTCGCCGTCGCGTCGTACCTCAACCAGGCCGTCGGAGCCGACGACGGCTGGCCGGCCTGGACGGGCGCCACCTGGGAGAGGGTCTCCGCGCTGCGGTACGGCGAGAACCCGCACCAGCCCGCCGCGCTGTACCGGCACTGGCGGCCGGGTCTGGCGTCGGCGGAGCAGTTGCACGGCAAGGAGATGAGCTACAACAACTACGTCGACGTCGACGCGGCATGGCGAGCGGCGAACGACTTCGCCGGGCCGACGGTGGCAATCATCAAGCACGCCAACCCGTGTGGTATCGCCACCGTGCCCGGCGGTGACGACGACGCGGTCGCGCTCGCGCACCGCAGGGCGCACGCCAGCGACCCGGTATCCGCGTTCGGCGGAGTGATCGCCGTCAACCGCCCGGTGACGCTGGCGATGGCCGAGCAGGTCGCCGACATCTTCACCGAGGTCCTTGTGGCACCGGCCTTCTCGCCGGACGCCGTCACCGTGCTGACCCGCAAGAAGAACATCCGGCTGCTGCGAATGCCTCCGGACACCGCCCCTGATCCGGTGGAGTTCCGCGCCATCTCCGGCGGCGTGCTGGTGCAGGTCCGCGATCGGCTCGACGCGCGCGGTGACGCCCCGTCCGCCTGGCGGCTGGTCGCCGGTCCGCCCGCCGACGAGACAACCCTCGCCGACTTGGATTTCGCCTGGCGTGCCTGCCGGGCGGTCAAGTCGAACGCCATCCTGCTGGCCGCGGACGCGGCGAGCGTCGGCATCGGCATGGGTCAGGTGAACCGGGTGGATTCCGCCCGGCTGGCGGTCGAGCGGGCGGGGGAGCGGGCAGCGGGCAGCGTCGCGGCGTCCGACGCCTTCTTCCCGTTCGCCGACGGGCCGCAGATCCTCATCGACGCCGGCATCCGTGCGATCGTCCAGCCGGGCGGTTCGGTGCGCGATGCCGAGGTGATCGCCGCTGCCGACAATGCCGGCGTGACCATGTATTTCACCGGGACCCGCCATTTCTTCCACTGACGACGCCGTCACCGCCCGCCGGGCGGAGGTGCCGAGATGCCGCTGACGCTGACCGAGGCCAGCTACCAGGACGAGGATTTCACCGACGTCGACCTGATCGGTCAGCAGCTGCAGGACATCTCGTTCACCGATTGCGACTTCACCGAGGCATCGCTCGCCGACACCCGCACCCGGCGGGTGAGCTTCGAGCGGTGCCGGTTCGTCGGCACCGAGCTGTACGCAAGTGCCCACCAGTCCAGCTCTTTCGTGTCCTGCACCTTCGATCGAGCGGCCTGGCACGGGGCCTCGCTCACCGGTTGCCGGCTGACCGGGTCGACGTTCACCGACTGCCGGCTGACCCCGCTGACGATCAGCGAGTGCGACCTGACGCTGGTGTCGCTGGCCGGGTGCAAGCTCGCCGGGACGGATTTGTCGGGCCTGCGGCTGCGGGAGGCGAACCTGACCGCGGCGAACCTGTCCGGATGTTCGCTGCGCGGCGCCGATCTGACCGGGGTCCGCGCGGACCGGCTCGACCTGGCCGACGCCGACCTGCGCGGAGCCCGGATCGACGCTGCGCTGTGGGTGGGTGCCAGGCTCACCGGGGCCGTCGTCGACGTGGATCAGGCGGTGCTGTTCGCCGCCGCGCACGGATTGGTGCTGCAGGCCGCGGGCGATCGTTCCGGTTGAGCCGGTCGCGACCCGGTCAACAGCAGCGCCGTCACCCCGCCGCCGCCTCCGCCGCATCGAATCGCTCGCGCGCCTGTTCCACCGCTGCGCGATGGGTCAACGCCCACTGGGACACCGCGTCCAGTGGCTTGGCCAGGCCGGACCCGAGGTCGGTGAGCGCGTACTCGACCTGCGGCGGTTTGGTGGGGTACACGGTTCGCTCCACCAGTCCGTCGCGTTCGAGCAGTCGCAGCGTCCTGGTCAGCATCCGGCGCGAGATGCCGTTCGTGGAGCGGAGCAGTGCGGAGAACCGCATCGGCCCCTGCTGCAATTGGACGACGATCATCACCGACCACTTGTCGCCGATGCGGGAGATCACATCCTGGATCGGGCAGCCGGCCTGCCGCTGGACCTGCAAGGTTCCCTCGATGTGACCTTGTGCCACGAAAGTGCCTCCTTGCGCGATCCCTGCTGGGTACTGACGATGACCTGGTTACTGATGATAACCAGGGAGCGAGCATGCAACTCAACGGCACATCCATCCTGACCTTCGGAACGACAGGCGCGCAGGGATCCGGCCTGGTGCCGGCGGTGACGGCGGCGGGCGGCACAGCGGTGCGGGTGACCAGCCGCGCGGACCAGGCGGAGCGGTGGCGGTCCGCGGGGACCGCAGCGGTGGTGGCCAACCTGCTGGAACCGGCGACAGTGCGCGCGGCGGTCGACGGGGTGGACGCCGCGGCACTGCACGTGCCGCTCGGGCTGGGCGGTCCGGACACCGTCACCGCCGTCCTCGCATCCATCGCCGTGCTCCGTGACGCCGGCCTGCCGGTCGCCGTCAATCTCGGCTCGCCGGTGCCCCCGCCCGGCGTCCCCGACCCGTTCGGCGCCCGCGGTCTGGCGGACGCGGTGCTGGCCACCGGCGCCGTCGCGCTCAGCCCGACCGCCTACCTGGAGAACCACGCGGCGCCATGGGCTCTCGACCCGATCAGCAAGGGAGAGCTGGTCTATCCGCGTCCCGCGGACGACACCCTGGCCTGGATCGCCGCCGGCGACCTGGGCGCAGCCGCGGTGGCCGCGCTGGTGCAGGACATCTCCGCCGAACTGCTGGTGCTGGCCGGACCGCAGCGGCTGACCTTCGACGAGCTGGCCGCTGAACTGGGCGCCGGCATCGGCCGGGAGCTGCTGTTCCGCAGCATCTCTCCCGCGGAGTACGCCGGCCTGCTGCGGCCGTTCCTCGGCCCTGCGGCGGACGGCGTCGAGGCCGCCTATGCCTCCATGCCGCAGGGTCCGAACCCGTTGATGACGCCGCACGCCGGGCCGACCTGGGACCGGCTCGGCGTCACACCCACCACCGCGCACGACTGGGCGTCAACGGTGCTCGCGGGTGCGCTGCGCGCAAGGGTCTGATCGTCGGACGACGCGGGCGACCGGTGCTGGGGGCATCGGCGCTGCCGGACACCAGCCATCCCTTCCGTGTGGAAGCGCGGACAGGGCAGGCCCCTCAGCGGTTGGCCCACGCCTTGGTCTTCCACACACCGCTGTCCTCACCGACGAAGGGCGGCTCGTTCCAGCGGGGGAGTTGGGTTCTGGCAGTCGGTGTGCCGGTGCCTGGGCGGTTGTGATGAACGACGTGGCGGGATCCCGCCGAAGCGGAATCCCACCACGTCGATAACCCCGGGTCAGCTCATCACGGTGCTGGTGGCACCGTGGAGATCGCGGACCAAGCCGAGGATCCGAGAGCATTGTTGGCGCGAATTCGGACGTACCAGGTTTGTCGGGCAACGTTCCCGGTGGTGTAGGTCGTGGCGTCCGCCGCCGGGGAGGCTGTCCCAGCGATTGTGTTGAAGCCGGAACTGTTACTCCATTGAACGGTGTACCCCGACTCGCTGGCCACGTCGGTCCAGCGCACGGTGACCCGTTCGTTGTTGCCGCCCTGGCGCGCAGCGGTGGCGGACGAGATCATCGGGGTGGCCGGGACATCGACTGCCACCGTCATGGTGTTGGACGGCGCCGACCTGCCGGCGACATTCACCGCGGTGACGCGGTACTGGTAGCTGTTCCCACGGGTTACCGCGCTGTCGACCACGGTCACCGCGCCCGTGCCATTGCGGGCCGGCGGCGCGGCGATCTGACTGAACGTCGCGCCGTTGTCGACGGACCGTTCCACGACGAACCCAGTTTCATTGGTGGCGTTGTCCTGCCAGGTCAAACTAACCCGAGGGCCGGACTGGATGGTCGCAGCCAGGGCGGTCGGGGCTGCCGGCTTGTTGATGCCGAAGCTGTCCGAGACGGATTTCACCGTCATGCTCGGGAACGCGCCGCCATAGCCGACCGTGTTCTGCGCGACCACCCGGTACAGATACGCGGTGGACGGGTTTGCGGTCGGGTCGGTGAGGCTGCGGATTCCGTGCGTGTTTGCCGCGTTCAGCGGGGACGTCACCGTGCCGACGTCGGTCCACGTGGTGCCGTTGGTGCTGCGTTGGACGACGAAAGCCGTTTCGGTGATGGAATTGTCACTCCAGCGGACGAGGATCCGGCTGTTCTTGCCGGTCCCGGTGACGCTGAAGGTGAGCCCATCCGGCTTCCTCGGTGGCAAGGCCACCGACACGGGCCGCATCATGTCCATCTCCTCGTGGCTCAAGATGTGGCAGTGCACGACGTACTCCCAACCGAAGTTCACCAGCGCGTTGGCGATCGCCGCCGTCGGGTTGCCCTGCGGGTCAATGTTGTTGAATCCCACCGTCGAACCCAGCGGCATCATCGGATTGAGCGGTCGCACCGCATTCGGCACCTCGAACGGCACCTTGGGGATGACCGGACGCAGCGCGACGATCGTGTCCTCGAGCGGGGACACCCGCACGGTGTCCTTCCAGCCCAATTCGCTGGGCTCGGTCGGGATGATGATGTTGTCCCAGGTCACCCGGTTGATCAGCTGGACGTCGTAGAGGTGGAAATGGATCGGGTGGGTGTCGACGCCGTTGTGGGTGATCCTCCAGATCTGCGTCCCGTCTGCGGCGCTGCTGATGGGTTGCACCTTGACCTCCCCGGTGGGGAGACCGGTGGCGTCGATCAATTCGGTGCTCGGATTGATGTAGGGGTAGAGCGTGACGTTTTGCGCACCCGGCGTCGGTGGTTGCGCTTCGATGCCCATGGTCGCCTGCATTCGGCCGAATTCGTCGAACGTCGTCGAGTTCATCTCATCGTGCAGGGCCTTGGGTTCAAGTCCCATGGTCATCTTTGCGCTCGGCGCCTTGAGAGTGTTGAACCCGAACGTCGACGTGTCATTGACCCGGACCAGACCGTCGCACTTCGTCTGGGTGCTGCCGGGAGCGTTGCAGTTACTGCTCGCCGCGAAACTCGTGCCGTAGGCGGAGTTGTAGGCCGCTTGGCCCACGACGATCGGGTGCTGTCCGGACTCGAAGACCCCGGTGCCTGCGGCGTTGTGCCGGAATGCTGTCTGCAGCTTGGTCAGGTTGAACGCCGGCGCCGGTGTGGTCGCGTTGATGGTGACCTGCATGACGGTGCGCGTGTTGGGTCCGTACCCGGGCAGGATCTTGGGTGCCCCGACCGGGCTGAGATCCGGTGCGCCCGTGTAGTAGTCGTACGAGGCGACGCGGGCCGGGAACGCTGCCGGGGCGTCGTTGTACAGGATCAGCGTCTTGCCGGCGAACTTGGAGAAGTCGACGATGGCGTCGGCGCGTTCGGCGGGTGCCAGCAGCAGCGAGTGCTTGTCGACGTTCCCGACGTCGAACCGGGTCGGGTCGGTGATCCATGTCGTCGGTTGCTGCCCGTCGACCACGGCCGGTGCCGGTAGGAACCCGCCTTCCGTGCCGATCTGCACCCAGTCCGGTCCGGCGGTGGCCGCCGACTGGACCGGGGTCGGAGACACGTTGGGATCCGTCTGCGCCGCGGCGAGTTCGGCCGGGTTCAGCGCCACCTCGGTCTTGCCGTTGCCCTGGGTGGGATCGGCGACGTACCACTGGAAGTTGAAGAACCGGTCATTGGCCGCGTTCAGCATGCGCAGCCGATACGACTTCGGGTCCAGCGTCACCTTGGGGTAGGCGATCCCGTTGACGATGGGGGTGTCGTTGAACTGCTCCATGCCGGCCGAGATGTTCGGCGTGCCAGGGATCTGCTCGGGTTCGCAGAACGGCTCGCTGTCGGGATACGTCCAGGTCGACGGGTCGTCCAGTTTGCAGTCCGGGTCGTAGTAGGGGTTCGGAATGGGTCCGTATTTGGTGTCGGCCGCGGGCGGCCAGAACCACGGCCCGTACATCCATCGGCCATACGCGCTCATGCCGGACGGGTCGCCGGGGTTCTGCGCCGGCATGTAGACGTGGTGGTACCAGAAGCTGCCCTTGGTTCCCCATCGGGCAGTGTCCCAGGTCGGGTCCTGCAATTGGAGCTGCGCGGCGTCCGGCACGAATGTCTTGTCCTGCACCACCAGCGGCAGAGTGTCCGCAGGTTGAGGGATCACCCCGTCCGTGACGAGTTTCTTCTCGATGTCGTCGGTGATGGTGTACCCGGCGGCCTCACCGGCGTAGACGTTCAGCCGGGTGATTCCCCAGGAGTGGTCGTGGTAGAACATCAGCCGCGCGCTCTGCTGGTTGCTGTAGTAGAAGGTCTGGCAGCCGTCGGTCGCTGCGTCACACCCTGCCGTGGTCATGTCCGGCACGTTCTGCACGCTGACACCCTGCGGCCACGCAGTGCTCTCGTTCGCCGGCGTGATCCACTGGTGCGGGGTGCCGTCGCTGATCCACGGCGTGACGCCGCCGTGCAGATGCAGTGTCGCCCGGTTGTCGGCGAAACAGGCGTCAGGCTTGGGGTACTGGCTGCATTCCGGATTCCGAACCGTGTCCGTCACCGAGGAGTTGTTCACCGGATCGGCCATCGTCATCGGACCCATCCCCGACCCCATCATGCTGCTGTCGGTGGGAAGGAACAGGTCACCGTCCTCACCGGTGGGCAGGAGGTTCCGGAACACGATCCGCACCGGGCGGTCCTTGGTGGCACCGATGAACGGTCCGAGGTACTGCGGCTTGGTGACGCCGAAGTAGCCCGTTGCCGGACCAGTGCCGCCGTTCGGGAGGTCATTCGCCAACGGGACGTGCTGACTGATACCTGCGTTCTCCGGCGTCTCCAGTTGCACGTAACCGCGCACCAGGGTGCCCTCGGGCAGGTCGGACGAGAACTGGGTCCGGTATTGCACCAGGCCGATCACGTACTCGTCCGCTTCCGGCGCCCCGGGGTACGTCTTGGGAGTGGGGACGGCGGTGGGGATGTACTTGGCCTTCGGGTCGGTCGGGCACGCGGGCGGTGTGCAGGTCGTCGGCAGTTCGTCGACGAACTTCCGCATGCCAGTGGTGAGGTAGCCGTCACCGGGGGTGTCCACGGTGATCCCGGTGATGGCACCGACGTCGGTGAGTGCGGTCGCCGACGCGCCGGCGCCAGCACCGACCGGATCGGTGATCGTGACGGTCGGCGCGCTGGTGTAGCCCGAGCCGAAGTCCAGCACGTTCACCGCGGACAGACTCAACGTCGCCGTCGCGCTGGCCGGCGTTCCGCCGTCGGCCAGGGCGACCGGGTCGAACTGCGTGCCGTTGCGGATGTTGACCGCCGGCGCGCTGGTGTAGCCGGAACCCGGATCGGTTATCACCACCCCTGTCACCGTCCCGGTGCCGTCGATCTCCGCGCGGCCTCTCGCCTGAACACCATCCGGGCTGTCGGGCAGGTCGAAATCGACTGTGGGGAACGTATAACCGCTGCCGCCGTCGGTGATTGCTACGGCGTCAACTCGGCCCGACGCCACCGCAGTGGCCGCGGGACTGCCGCCGCCACCGGACAGGGCGACATCGAACGAGGTGTAACCGCCGCCGGCGACCACATCGGTAAACCCGGTGACCACGCCGCTGGTGCTGACCGTCGCCGTGGCCGTGGCGGCCGTCCCGGAACCTCCGCCGATCGCCACGGCCGTGCTCGCACCGAGATAGTCATGACCCGGAGAGGTGACGTCGATGCTGCTGATACCGCCGGTGACCGGGTCGACCTGGGCAACCGCCGCTGCGCCGGTGCCCGCGCCGGTGATTTTTACCGCCGCCGTCGAGGTGGTCAGCGGACTATTGGCCCAGTTCGGGTACGGACCGAAATAGTGCGGGACCTGTGTCTCATCGGTCGCGCTGGCCGGTGTTGCCGACGCGGAGCCGGATATTCCAACAGTGCCGGTCATCGCGACAATGACCGCGACAACCGTCGTCATCAGCAACGTCCGACTTCGAGTGGGGCTTTTCATGACCAGGCCTCCGGGGGTCCTCGCCGACGAATTACGCCGAGTCCGACGTAAACGCGGAGAGCGTAGATCCGCGCGTGGAACTTTCTCCATGGAACGAGAGTTGACCCGGCGCAGGACTTTTGACCCGGTTTCGATGGTTATCGACATGCCGTGGGTCACCGCCCCGTGGACCCGAGCACCGGGAGGGATGTGGCCCGCACGCCGCAACTTGTCAGACGGAGGGGGTGTAGTTCTAAAGGACTACCTCGGAGGAGTTGAAATTTCTCATCCGTATATCTTTTGGGCCCGACGCCATTCGAAGAGGAGGTGGACCCAAATCGGCACTTACCGCAATTGGTCGACTGCGCGCTGTGATTGCACCGCGGCAATCACTCTGCGGATGCCGCCGCGACTGCTGGCCGGTCGCATATCTCCACCGGCGCGACGGCGCGGCGGCGCGACGACGCGGCGGCGCCTGTCGACGACGGCGCGCCGGTTCAGGCGGTGTGCCGTGCCGCGCGCGTGTGCCGGGGCCGGGAGCGGCGACGAGGTGCCAAGTGGGTCGGCGGGCCGCCGGATATGGACGGGCGCCGTATAGGCGGACGGGGTGGGACGGACGGTCAGACGAACGCCGACTTGCCGGTGATCGCCCGCCCGACGATCAGCGCGTTGATCTGTGCGGTGCCCTCGTAGCTGTACAGCGCCTCGGCGTCGGCGAAGAACCGCACCGCGTCCCGGTCCAGCAAAATGCCGTTGCCGCCCATGATCTCCCGCGCCCAGGCGGCGGTCTCGCGCAGCCGGGTGGTCGAGTACCACTTCGCGAGCGCGGCCTGCTCGTCACGGAAGATGCCGTCCTCCTGCAGTTGCGAGACCCGAACCGCCATCCCGAGGGAGGCGGTGATGTTGCCGAGCATCTTCGCCAGCAGGTCCTGGACGAGCTGGAAGTGACCGATGGGCCGGCCGAACTGCACCCGCTCCTTGGCGTACTCGACGGCGGCGTCGTAGGCGCCGATCTGGCAGCCGACGGCCGACCACGTGACGCCGCCCCGGGTGGTCCGCAACACCCGGGCGGTGTCCTTGAACGAGGTGGCGCGCTGCAGCCGGTTCGCCTCCGGTACCAGGCAGTCGGTCAGCAGGATGTCGGCGTTCTGGACCGTGCGCAGGGACGCCTTGTTCTCGATCTTGGTGGCGACGAAGCCGGGGGTGCCCTTCTCGACGACGAAGCCCTTGACGGCGTCGTCGTCGACGTCACGGGCCCAGATCACCGTGAGGTCGGCGAAGGTGGCGTTGCCGATCCACCGCTTGGCGCCGTTGAGCAACCAACCGTCGGCGGTCCGCTTCGCGGTGGTGCGCATGCCGCCGGCGACGTCGGAGCCGCCGTCGGGCTCGGTCAGCCCGAAGGCGCCGATCAGCTCCATCCGCTGCATCGCCGGCAGCCACCGTTGCTGCTGCTCCGCCGAGCCGCAGAGCACGATCGTGCCCATCGCGAGCCCGCTGTGCACCCCGACGAAGGTGGCGATCGACGGGTCCACCCGGGCGATCTCCAGTCCGATGAAGCCGGTCAGCAACTGGCTGTGCAGCGGACTGCCGTCCCAGCCGTAGGCCTGCCCGATGATGCCCACGTCGGCCAGCGGCTTGATGATCTGGAAGGGGAACTCGGCGCGCGCCCAGCAGTCCTGCGCCACCGGCGCGACGTGCTCGGTGAGAAAGTCGCGGGTGCGCTGCACCACCAGCCACTCCTGCGGGGACAGCATCGCCTCGTAGCCGAACAGGTCGGCCGACATCAGGTCCGGCGGGTCGGCGCGCCCGGCCGCATTCGGGCCGGCCACGCCGTCCATGCCTGCGGATCGAAATTCGTCCTGGACCAGTTCGGAGGGGGCTGACATGGCACCACGGTAGGCGGCACATCCGCTGCCCGGCGGGCGGTTTCCGTCTTCGTCGGGTTTGTCCCGGTTCCCGGCCCGGCCATTCCGGCACCGGCGTCCGCCCGCTCGCGGCGGCGCGGCACATCTTCGCCGGCCACCGCACCGCCCGGATCGGGATCACCGGGATGGCATCATGACCTCTCGTGACCGCGACGACCCTGGACGGACGAGCCACCCTCGCGGTGATCAAGACCGAGTTGCGCAGCCGCGTGCACGCGCTCGCCGAGCGCGGGCTGGTCCCGGGCCTGGGCACCGTGCTGGTCGGTGATGACCCGGCCAGCCGGTGGTACGTCGCCGCCAAGCACCGGGACTGCGCCGAGCTGGGCATCGCCAGCATCGGCCGCGAGCTGCCGGCCGGCAGCACCCAGCAGGACGTCGAGACGGTCGTCGACGAGCTCAACGCCGACCCCGCCTGCACCGCGTTCCTGGTGCAGCAGCCCACCGGGCTGGACGAGTACGCCATCCTCAGCCGCGTCGACCCCGTCAAGGATGTCGACGGCCTGCACCCCCTCAACCTGGGCGCGCTGGTGCTGGGCCGGCCCGCGCCGCTGCCGTGCACACCGCTCGGCATCGTGGAACTGCTCCGCCGGTACGACGTGCCGATCGCCGGCGCACACGCGGTCGTCGTCGGGCGGGGCCTGACGGTCGGCCGTCCGCTCGGGCTGTTGCTCACCCGGCGCACCGAGAACGCCACCGTGACCCTGTGCCACACCGGGACGCGGGATCTCGCGGAGCTGGTCGCGCAGGGCGACATCGTGGTCGCCGCAGCGGGGGTGCCCGGGCTGATCACCGCCGACATGGTCAAGCCCGGTGCGGCCGTGCTGGACGTGGGGGTCAGCCGGGTGGACGGCCGGATCGTCGGCGACGTGGCACCCGACGTTTCGGCGGTCGCGGGCTTCGTCGCCCCGAACCCGGGCGGGGTCGGGCCGATGACCAGGGCGATGCTGCTGTCCAACGTGGTCGCGGCGGCGGAGGCACGCTCCCACCGATGAGCGCAGCCCCATCTGGCGCCGGCCGATGACCGACCGGACCGCAGTCACGGCCGCCCGGTCCGCGCGGGGGACCGTCTGGTGGCCGTGAACCCGAAGGTGCTGCGCGCCATCCCGATCACCATCGTGTTGACGATCGTGGTCGGCGCGCTGGTGCTCATCGCGCTCGCCTACTGGCGGCGCGGCACGTTCGCCCTGGGTGCCGCGATGCTGCTCGCCGGGTTCCTGCGGGCCGTGCTGAGCGAGCGCACCATCGGGGTGCTCGCGGTGCGCGGCAAGGGATTCGACCTACTGTTCTACTTCCTCGCCGGCGCTTTCATGATCGCCTTGACCATCGGCATCACCTGACGCGCGACGTCGGGTGACAGCACACCACCTGACGGCCGGACGTCACCTGACGACGGGGCACGACGTGACGGCGCCGCATCAGGCGAAGGTCGACATCGCGTGACGGCGGCGATCACCTGACCGCGCGACGGCCGGCTGTCACTTATGGGTGCGACCGCCGTCGCGGGCACCGGTGGTGGCCTTCTTCGCGCCGGATCCGGTGCGCTTGCCGTTGGTCCGCCCGGCCGGCGCGGCGGGTGCGGCTGGTGCGGCCGGCGCGGCGGCCTTGGCACCGTTGGACGACGCCGGCTGGGTCGCGGCGGGCTGCACCGGCTGTCGCTGCTCGGCCAGCAGTCGGGCGAAAACCCTTGACAGCACGGCGGCCTCGTCGTCGTCGATGCGGGAGGCGAAGGTGCGTTCGATGCCGGCCAGGTGCACCTGCGCCGCGCTGCGCAGCGCCGACCGGCCGCTGCGGCTGATCCGGACCAGGACGCCGCGGCCGTCGGTCGGGTCGGGCAGCCGGTCGAGCAGCCCTTCCTCCTCGAGCCGGGCGACCTTGCGGGAGAGTCCGGGTTGGGACAGCACGACGCGGTCGACCAGGTCGCGCAGCCGGAGCTTGCCGCCGGCCTCGGAGAGCTGGACGAGGATGTCGTAGGTGCTGAGAGGTATCTCACCCGCATCGTCGAGTTCCCGGCCCAGTTGCTGGACCAGCGCGGCCTGACAGTGCAGGAAACCCTCCCAGGCAGCCTTCCGGTCCCCGCTGAACGTCCTGGCACGGGACGCGCGGGACGTGCGGGACGGCGCCATCATCATTTCCCCCCGGTGCGCGGTCGCGATTCCCCAAGTCGCGGATGGCCCCCGACCCGCCGCGCCCCACGTGTGACGTCTGACGGTACGGTCTGCCGGGAGATCCTGCACTATCGGTAACCCGTGCGGCCCAATGCCGCGTCCTCGCGGGCAGTCCTTTCGGACGGTCCTGGGCGGTTTGCCACCAGCGGAAGCGTTTCGAGAGGGAGACAGCACAGCATGTCGAAGATCAAGGTGACCGGCACCGTCGTCGAGCTGGATGGCGACGAGATGACCCGCATCATCTGGCAATTCATCAAGGACAAGCTGATCCTGCCGTACCTCGACGTCAACCTGGAGTATTACGACCTCGGCATCGAAAGCCGTGACGAAACCGGCGACCAGATCACCATCGACGCCGCGCACGCCATTCAGAAGCACGGCGTCGGCGTGAAATGCGCCACCATCACCCCGGACGAGGCGCGCGTCGAGGAATTCGGCCTGCACAAGATGTGGCGTTCGCCGAACGGCACCATCCGCAACATTCTCGGCGGCGTCATCTTCCGTGAGCCGATCATCATCTCGAACATTCCGCGGCTCGTCCCCGGCTGGACCAAGCCGATCGTGGTCGGCCGGCACGCGTACGGAGATCAGTACCGCGCCACCGACTTCCGCTTCCCCGGCAAGGGGACGCTGACCATCTCGTTCACCCCGGAGGACGGGTCGGAGCCGATCGAGCACGTCGTCTTCGACGCGCCCGGTGCCGGTGTCTCGCTGTCGATGTACAACTTGGACGACTCGATCCGGGACTTCGCGAAGGCATCCCTCAACTACGGCCTTGCCCGGAACTACCCGGTGTACCTGTCGACGAAGAACACGATCCTCAAGGTCTACGACGGCCGGTTCAAGGACATCTTCCAGGAGGTGTTCGACACCGAATTCGCCGACAAGTACGCCGAGGCCGGGCTCACCTACGAGCACCGGCTGATCGACGACATGGTGGCGGCCTCATTGAAGTGGGAGGGCGGTTACGTCTGGGCCTGCAAGAACTACGACGGCGACGTCCAGTCCGACACGGTGGCACAGGGTTTCGGCTCGCTGGGCCTGATGACGTCGGTGCTGACCACCCCCGACGGCCGCATCGTGGAGGCCGAGGCGGCGCACGGCACCGTCACCCGGCACTACCGGCAGCACCAGGCAGGTAAGCCCACGTCCACCAACCCGATCGCGTCGATCTACGCATGGACCGGCGGGCTCAAGCACCGCGGCAAGCTCGACTCCACCCCCGAGGTGATCGGCTTCGCCGAGACCCTCGAGGACGTCATCATCAAGACGGTGGAGGGCGGCAAGATGACGAAGGACCTCGCCATGCTCGTCGGGCCGGACCAGAGCTGGCTGACCACACAGGATTTCCTGGGCGCACTGGACGACAACCTACGGGAACGGCTCGGCTGAGCCGCTTCGGCGCGACGCCGCCCCGAACGGGTCCGACAACGGCCGGGTGCGACTGACGCCGAACGGGCCGACGTCGTCCTGTGGCGCCGCCCGGCGCGGGGCGCCCGGCGCGCCCCCGGTGGCGTCGCGTCGAGCCCCGCACCCGCGTCCAACCCGGTGCGGACGGCCGGGCGACCCACGCAGCGACCGGCAGCCGGCCCTGCTGCCGACCACCGAAAGGGTGCCGGGAGCCCCGGCGCACCTGGACGAGCGTGTCGCACGGCGCGGCGGAGCGGCTGTCGTTGACAGGTCACCGCGGCGATCCCTACCTTTGGCCCATGATCCTCGCCGGCCCCGCCACCGCAGTGGCTGCGCGGCTGCGGGTGCGGCTGAACCACCGACGCAGGCACGTCGACCTGCAGCGGGTGGCCAGCGCGTTGTGTACCTGCTGACCCGCTGATCGCGGAGCGGCGCCGGTTGTTCCGGCAGGCCGCATGCTCAGGGCCCTCTCGCCGCTCGGTCGATGCGGGACAACCCGTGGCGCCGCCGCCGATCAGTGCTCGCCGTCAGCCAGCACCCGCACCCATCGACCCGGGCGTCGGCCGGTTACGCCGGCCCGCCCGTCGCGATGGGCCACCCGATCGGAATCCCATGACGCCGCCACCGGCGATCGACGTCCATCAGCATCTGTGGCCGCCCGCGTTCATCGACGCGCTGCGGTCCCGGTCCGACCCGCCGCGGCTCACCGGCTGGACCCTGCTGCTGGAGGGCGAACCGCCGTACGAGGTGGATCCGTCGGACCACGATCCGGAGCGGCGGCGAGCGCTGGACGAGGGACGGATCGTGCTCGGGCTGTCCAGCCCGCTGGGTATCGAGGACCTCCCGCCGAAGGACGGCGCCGGGCTGCTCGACGCCTGGCACGACGGCGCCGACGGCTTGCGGCCGGCGTTCGATGCGTGGGCGGCGGTGAGCCGACTGGAGCCGGATCTGGACGGGCTGCGCGTCCGACTCGCCGACGGCTTCGCCGGCCTGCAGATCCCGGCCACCTGGTTGTCCGCCCCCCATGCCGTCGATGCACTCGCATCGATTCTCGAAGTCGTCGCGGCGGCGGACCGCCCGGTGTTCGTGCATCCCGGGCCGGTGCCGGCCGCCGCCTCCGCCGCAGACCACCCGGCATGGTGGCCGGCGGTGGTGGACTACCCGGCGCAGCTGACGGCCGCCTGGTGGGCCTGGTACGTCGCGGGTCGCACCGCACTCCCGCGGCTGCGCATCTGTTTCGCCGCCGGCGCCGGGTTGGCACCCGTTCACCACGAACGGTTCCTCGCCCGGAGCGGCCGGCCGCTCGTCGTCGACCGCGGCACCTTCGTCGACACCTCGTCCTACTCCCGTCAAGGCGTCGACAGCCTGATCCGCGTCCTGGGTATCGACCTGCTGGTGCTCGGCAGCGACCGGCCCTACGCCACACCGCTGGAGGTCGATCTCGGCGACGCCGCCCGGATCGCCATCCGGCACACCAATCCACGTGCCCTTTTGGAAGGACCCCTGTCATGACCGCACCGACCATTGCCGCCGCGCCATCCACCCCGACGACACCAACCGCGACGACACCAACCCCGACGCCGTCCGCCCCGGTGACATCCGCGGAGAGGACATCCGCGTCGCCCCGATCGACCGCCGCCATCCCGGTCACGCCGTCCGTCCCACCCCCGGTAACGCCCGTCGCCCAGGCCCCTGCGGTTGCCGTGGCACAGGCCGCGCAGGACACCGCCGATGCCGCCGCCTCCATCGCCGCCCGGGTCGCGGAGGATGCCGTGCCGGCCCGGCACGCCGTCCGGATCGACGCGGCGGCCGCCCCGGCGGACCGCGCGCCGCTCACCCTGCAGAACCTGCCGGGCCGCGACCTCGACCAGGAGGAGCTGCTGGAGCTCGCCGCCTCGATCGCCGCCGATCCCGCCGCGCTGGAACGGCACGTCGCCTTCAGCGATGAGCGGCGGCACTACGTGAGCCTGCACCGCGACACCCACGTCGACGTGTGGTTGCTCTGCTGGACGCCGCAGAACGACACCGGCTGGCACGACCACGACATCTCCTCCGGTGCGGTCGCGGTGCTGCGCGGCGCGCTGACCGAGCACAACCTGGCCATCGGCACGCCCGGCATCGAGACGGCCATCGAAGCCGGGTCCGCGTACAGCTTCGGGCCCGACCACATCCACCGGCTCACCGGGCGGGACGCCGGCAGCGTGTCCGTGCACGCCTATTCGCCGCCGCTGTGGCGGATGGGCCAGTACACGCTCGGCGCCGGCGGACAGCTGCGCCGGCGCTCGGTGTCCTACGCCGACGAGCTACGGCCGCTGGACGACATGGCGTGAGCCGTCACACCCCCGGCCGGTCGATCACCGGGAGCCGGCCGGGGCGTCCGTAGGATGGCGGTTCGTCCCGTGCTCCACGCGGAGCCCTGATCGGATCGGTTCGTGAACGCGCTCGTCGTCGACGTCCTGCTCATCGTTGTCTTCATCGTGATCGGCGGCGCCTTCGCGGCGGCCGAGATCGCCCTGGTGTCGCTGACGGACAGCCAGGTGCGGCGACTCGCCGAAACCCGTGGTGCCCGCGGCCGGCGGGTGCAGCGGCTGGTGGGGGACCCGAACACCTTCCTGGCGTCGGTGCAGATCGGCGTCACGGTGGCGACCATGCTGTCGTCCGCCGTGGGCGCGGCGACGCTGTCCGGCCGGGCCGCCGACTGGCTGACCACGCGCGGGTTCTCGCAGACCGGCGCCGAGGTGTTCGCGCTCGTGGTGATCACCTTGATCATCTCGTTCTTCTCGCTGGTGGTCGGCGAGCTGGCACCCAAGCGGCTGGGCCTGCAGCGCAGCGAGTCGATCGCGCTGGCGGCGTCCGGCCTGCTCACCGTGCTGGCCAGGCTGTTCCGGCCGGTGGTGCGGCTGCTCGGAGCGTCGTCGGACCTGGTGGTGCGGATCCTCGGCGGCAACCCGCGATCCGGCCGGGAGCTGATGAGCCAGGAGGACCTGCGGTCGCTGGTGCTGGCACACGAGTCGCTGAACTCGGTCGAGCGACGGATGATCGTCGACGTCTTCGACGCAGAGAAGACCCGGGTACGTGAGGTGATGGTGCCGCGGCCGGAGGTGACGTTCCTGCCCGCGGACATGTCGCTGTCCCGCGCCGCACGGACCGCGCTGGGTCACCCGCACTCCCGGTACCCGGTGATCGGCGGGGACGCTGACGACGTCATCGGCGTCGTGCATCTGCGAGACCTGGTGGCGCCCAGCCCTTCCCTGGGCAGGGCGGCGTCCGTCCGCGACGTGTGCCGGCCGGTGACGGTGATCCCCGGCACCAAGGTGGTGCTCCAGGCGCTGCAGGAAATGCGGTCCGCCGGTGAGCATCTCGCCGTGGTGGTCGACGAGTACGGCGGCACCGACGGCATCGTCACGCTGGAGGATCTCGTCGAGGAGATCGTCGGCGAGATGGAGAGCAACGGCGATGGATCACCCGCCACGGACACGGTGCGGCCCGTCGGCGGCGCGAGGGTGGTCGACGGGCGGCTCAACCTGGACGATTTCGCCGAGCTGACCGGGCTCACCCTGCCGCCAGGGCCGTACGACACCGCCGCCGGCTTCCTGATGGCCGGGCTCGGCCGGATGCCCAGCGCCGGCGACGCGGTGAGGTGCGCGGACAGTGTCCTGACGGTGGCGGAGATGGACGGCCGCCGCGTCTCCCGGATCGAGGTACGTCCGGCCGAGCGGTGAGCGCCCGGATGGCAAGATCGCCGTCATGACCGACTCCCCGCCGCCGATCGCCACCATGCCGCCGGCGACCCGACCCAGGGTGCTGTCCGGCATCCAGCCGACCGCCGATTCCTTCCATGTCGGCAACTACCTCGGTGCGCTGCGGCAGTGGGTCGATCTGCAGGCCACGCACGAGACCTTCTACTCGATCGTCGATCTGCACGCCATCACCGTCGAGCAGGACCCGGTGGTGTTGCGCCGCCGTACCAGGATCGCCGCCGCGCAGCTGCTGGCGCTGGGCATCGACCCGGAGCGGTCGACGTTGTTCGTGCAGTCGCAAGTACCGGCGCACACCCAGTTGTCCTGGGTGATGGAGTGCCTGACCGGCTTCGGTGAGGCCGGGCGGATGACCCAGTTCAAGGACAAGTCGCAGAAGGGCGGCGCCGACCGGTCCAGCGTCGGGCTGTTCACCTATCCGATCCTGCAGGCCGCCGACATCCTGGCCTACCGGGCCGATTCCGTGCCGGTCGGCGAGGACCAGCGCCAGCACCTGGAACTGACCCGCAACCTCGCCCAACGGTTCAACGCTCGGTACGGCCAGACGCTCACCGTGCCGGAGCCGTACATCCTCAAGCAGACCGCGAAGATCTACGACCTCACCGAGCCGCGGGCGAAGATGAGCAAGTCCTCGCCCGGCGGCTCGCTGGACCTCCTAGCCCCCGTCGCGGCGTCGGTGAAGAAGATCAAGTCCGCGGTGACCGACACCGAACGGGAGATCCGGTACGACGAGGAAGCCAAACCTGGTGTGTCCAACTTGTTGTCGCTGCTGTCGGTGTTCACCGGGACCGACATCCCCACCTTGGAGAAGCAGTACGAGGGCCGCGGCTACGGCGACCTGAAGAAGGACCTCGCCGAGGTGTTTTCCGCTTTCGTCGGCCCGCTGCAGCAGCAGGTGCAGGCCTACCTGGGCGACGAGGCCGAGCTGGACCGGATACTGACGGCCGGGGCGGTGCGTGCGCGGCAGGTCGCGGACACGACCGTCGCGGCGGTGTACGACAGGGTCGGCTTGTTCTCCGGCTGATGCCGGCGACTGCCTTCCGGTGAATGACTTCCGGCAGGGGCGCAGGCTGTACCGGCCGGCTCCCGAACCCAGCGTTGGCCCGCTCGGCAACGAACCACCGGCGAACGCCCGCTGCAGCGCAGACAGGAGGCCCGATGGTGGCCACGAACGGCTCGGTGCGCCGGACGGCGACGGACGCCGCGCCGCGGTCGGTGCGGCACCCCGAACCCGCGGCGAAGGAGCCCCCGCCGCCGGTGCCGCCGGATCCCGGCTTCGTCGGCCGGTGGGTGCTGCGCGGCAAGCGGATCGCGTCCCGCCGCAGCGTCAAGCACCTGATCCGGGCGATCAACCGGTACGGGGAGCGGCTGGGCAGTCAGTTCGCCGGTGCGATGACGTACTTCTCGTTCCTGTCCCTGGTGCCCATCCTGATGGTCGGCTTCGCCATCGGCGGGATCGTGCTCGCCAACAACACCGAGCTGCTCACCGAGCTGGAGAACCAGATCGAGAAGCTGTTGCCGCCGGATCTCGCCGAACCGATCACCGCGCTGATCGACAGCGTGGTGGCCAACCCGCTGGGCGTCGGCATCATCGGCCTGCTGATCGCGCTGTACTCCGGCATCGGCTGGATGGGGAACCTCCGCAAGGCGACCCGGGCGATCTGGCGGCCGGTGTTCGACGACCAGCGCACCGAGACCGACAACGTGGCGATCGCGACCATCAAGGACCTCGGGTCGCTCGCCGGGCTGGGCGTTGCGATCGTGGTGTCGTTGGGCCTGAGTACCTTTGCCGCGCAGTACGCCACCGACATCCTGAATTGGCTCGGGCTGGGCGACGAGCCGTGGCTGGAGCCGGTCATCACGATCCTGACGCTGGTCATCGCGATGGCCGCGGACATCCTGATCTTCCTCTGGGTGTACACGGTGCTGCCCGGCCGCGACCTGCGCTCGCCGTTCAAGGCTCGGCTCCGGGGATCGATCCTGGCGGCGGTCGCCTTCGAGATCCTCAAGTACGCCCTGGTGGTGCTGGTACCCGGGATCGCCACGACGTCCCGCACGGCAGCGATCTTCGGGCCGGTCATCGCGCTGCTGTTCTTCTTCAACCTGGTGGCCCAGCTGGTGCTGTTCGTCGCCGCCTGGATCGCCACCGCCGACGGCGGCCCCGCCGCGGAGGAGGGGCCACTGCCCGAGGTGCCGGAGGCCACTGTCGTCATCCGGAAGGACGGCTCGACGACCAAGGCGGCGGCGCTGATGGGCCTGGGCGCCGCGGTCGGCTGGGGGGCTGCGCGACGGCGCCGGTGACGCGGCTGCGTACGTTCCCGCGTCATCGAGAGGTTGTCCGCTGCCACGCCGGTGACAGGCAGGTTCAATCGGACAGACCGGCGTCCACAATGCGTTTCAGGGTCCGCCGGCCCAGCGCGCTCATCGGCGGGTTGCTGTCGGCGTAGTACCAGACCAGCCCCATCGCCTGTTCGAACGCCCACGCCATCCCGCGGGCCCACTCCAGGTCCTGCACACCGAGTTCCTGCCGGAGCACCCGACGCGGCCTGGGCTCGAGCAGGTGCCATGCGCCCACCAGGTCAAGGGCGGGGTCGGCCGGTCCGAGACCGCCCACGTCCAGGACGCCGGCCAACCGGCCGCCGCTCACCAGCACATTGGCCGGGATGAGGTCGCCGTGGGTCATCGCGTCCGGGGCCGTGTGCGGCAGCTCGCGCAGGTCGTCCCACATCCCGCGCAGCAGCGAAACGTCCAGCATCCCCTGGCTGCGCTCCAGGCAGGTTTGCATCCACCTGTCGTGGGCGCGCAGGTTGCCGCCACGGCCCGTGTCGGTGAACCTCCGGCCTTTGGTGCCGATGGCCCGCACGCCGTGGATGAACTCGGCGAGATCCGCGGCGAACGGAACGGAGCCGCCCGGGTCGTCGTCGCCGGCGACCGTGCCGGGCAGCCAGGTCTGCACCGCCCACGGCAAGGGGAAACCGGGACTCGGCTCGCCGATGGCAACAGGTTCGGGAGTCGGGAACCGGGTGCGGCCGAACAACTCCCGGGCGGCGGCGGCCTCCGACTCCAGCCACCGCCGGGTCCGGTCAACGGCGTCTCCGGCTCCGCCCGCCGGTTGCAACGGCAACCGTGCGACCAGGTGGTTGCCGATACGAAACAGCGTGTTGACGGTTCCACGGCCCTCGACAGGCGTGACCGGCTCATCGCGCCATTGCGGGAACTGCCCGTGGATCAGTGCGCGGGCCGTCGCGAGTGAGATGTCGAGCTGGTCCGGGTGCATGACGGGCCGCGGGGATGGCTACGACTGGAGGCCGGTGGCCGGTGGCGGCTCCGGGTTCCCTCGGTGGTCCGGGGCCGGGTCGGTCGGCGTCGGAGTGCCGGGCGTCGGCCCGGCCGGTGGGTCGGCCGGGGTGCCGGCTGGTGGGTCGGTGTACGCAGCGTCGTTGGCGGCGGGATCGCCGGCGGCAGCACCGCTCGCGAGACCGGGTGGGACCTGGGCGGGCGCGGTGTCGGAGGGTGATGCGGCGGTTGCGTGACCGGGTGGTTCCTGGGTGGGCGCGCTGTCGGTGGGTGATCCGGCGGTGGTGGACCCGGTCGTAACCCCGGCGGGCGCGGCGTCACCGGCGAACACCGGCCGCCGGCGGGAGCGGTCGCGCAGCCACAAAAAAGCCCCGGCGACGATCGCGGCCAGCGCTGCGACGGCGGCAATCAACCAGGCCGTGGATGACGATCCCGAGGTCGAGACCGCGGCGGCCGGGGTGCCGGTGCTCATCGACGCGGCTCCGGGTGCCGACCCGCTCGCCGATGAGGCACCTGAGGTGCCGGCGGACGGCGGCGGCGTGCTCGGTGTGGCGGGTGCCGCGGCGGCGGTGGCCTCCGCCAGCGAATCGACGAGCTTCCCGACGGGCGGCGTCTTCGCGGGCAGGGCGAAACCCCAGTCGAGCAGTGACGCGGCCTGCATCCACTGCCGACGCGGCTGTTGGGTGCCGTTCAGCATGGTCACCACCAGCCGGCGACCGTCGCGTTCCGCCATCCCGACGTAGGTGTTGCCGGCGTCATCGGTGAATCCGGTCTTGCCGCCCAACGCGCCCTTGTACTGGTACAGCAGCTGGTTGTCGTTGGCGGCGATGTAGCCCTGGCCGCCGGCCGATGGGACGCGGACGTCGACGCTGGAGACGATCTCCGGGAACGGGGGAGTGGCCATGTCGGCCTTCGCGAACAGCGCCAGGTCGTAGGCCGAGGTGGACTGGCCGGGGCCGTCCAACCCGGACACGGTCGCCGCTCTGGTGTCCAGCGCGCCCAGGGCCTTCGCGGTGGCGTTCATGTCGGCGATGGTCTTGTCGTAGCCGCCGTTGGCCCTGGCGAGCGCGTTGGCCGCGTCATTGCCGGAGATGATGATCAGGTAGGTCAGCAGCTGCTGGACCGTGTACTTGCCGCCCGCCTCGATGCCGACGCGGGTGCCGTCCTGCTGGGTGTCGGTGGTGGTGCCGACCACCACCTTCTTCAGGTCCTTGAGGTTCTTCAGCATCACCTGCGCGGTCAGCAGCTTCAGCGTGCTGGCGGGGCGGTAGCGGCCGTGCGGGTCCTTGGCGGCCAGTACCTCACCGCTGTCCAGATCGGCGATCAGCCAGGCGCCGGCGCTGATGTCGGATGGCAGCGGCGGCGCGCCCTTGGGCACGATCAGCCCGCATTCGCCGAGCCGGCCGCCGCCCACCGGTTTCGCCGGCACCGGCAGCGGGGTGACCGCGGGGGCGCCGGGCGGGACGTCCTCCGACGTGTCCACCGCCGCCGGTGGCCTGGTGCGCTGGCCGCAGTTGTCGGTGTTCGGCGGGGTCACCGTTTCGCTGGGCGGGACGTACGGGTCGGTGTTGGGGGTGCGCGCAGCAGCACCGGCCGACGCGACCGGCACCGGGCCGATGAGTGCCGAGACAACGGCCACCACGCCCACCATCAGGACCGCTGCCGCGCGACGCCGGATGCCGGCCACCGGTCGGTGCCGCGGGGGCGTGGCAGGGACGGGAGCGGTCGTCGGTCTCATCGATGCTCACCGTAGCGTCTCGGTGCACGCAGGGTGGTGACGCGAGAGCCGGCTCGGTCATTGACAGGGAACGGCTCGGCGCCGAGGAAGGCGTTGTCCTCCAGAAGTGTTCGACCGACGACCCGCTGGCGTGGGTCCATGACAGTGAACAGGAGAGGCCCGTGGGCAAGGTGGTGCTGTACGGCTCGGTGTCGGTGGACGGCTTCATCGCCGACGAAAACGACCAACCGGGAGCACTTTTCGACTGGCTGACCGGCGGTGACGTGCCGTTGGACGACAGCGGCGGGCTCACGGTGTCGCAGACCTCGTACGACTACGTCCGGCAGTACTGGGAGCAGATCGGAGTGACGGTCGCCGGGCGCCGTGTCTTCGACATGACCGACGGGTGGGACGGGCAGCCGCCGAGCGGGATCGATCACGTGGTGGTCGTGACGCACCGTCCGGCACCCGACGGCTGGGACCGGGGTGCGCCCTTTTCCTTCGTCGACGGCATCGAGGCAGCCATGGCCAGGGCGCAGGAGCTCGCCGGTGATCGCCTGGTCGAGGTCGCCGCCGGCGATGTCGGTGGTCAGGTACTGGCCGCGGGCCTGGTCGACGAGGTGCGGATGGACGTCGTGCCCGTCGTGTTCGGGTCCGGGGCGCGCTTCTTCGGGTCGGTCGACGGCCAGCACCTGTTGGAGGACCCGGTGGAGGTCATCCAGGGCCAACGGGTGCTGCACGTGCGGTATCCGGTGCGCCGCTGACCGAGCTGTGCGCTCGAGGCTGCCCGGAACGTAACGACCCCCGGCGCGATGGCCGGGGGTCGTGAGGATGCGGGTCCTGGCTCGGGAGCCGCAAGATGGTGCCGGCTCAGCCGGCGTTGGCGGCCTGAGCTGCGGCGACCTGTGCGCGGACGTCGTCCATGTCCAGCTCCTTGACGCCGGTGATGACCTGCTCCAGGGCGCTCGGCGGCAGGGCGCCCGGCTGGGAGAAGACCAGGATGCCGTCGCGGAACGCCATCAGCGTCGGGATGGAGCGGATGCCGGCGGCACCGGCCAGCTCCTGCTCGGCCTCGGTGTCGACCTTGCCGAACGTCACGTCCGGGTGCTGCTCCGACGCCTTCTCGAACGTGGGGGCGAAGCGCTGACACGGGCCGCACCAGGCAGCCCAGAAGTCGACCAGCACGATGCCGTCACCGGACACCGTCTGCTCGAAGGTGGTCTTGGTCAAAGCCTGGGTGGCCATCGGATCCCTCTCGATTGGATGCTGGGAAGTCACCCGTTCCAACCACTGGGACACCCCGACTCATTCCCGCGGGGTACCGGACCACGTCCAGGCCTGATGTTGATCATGGCAATACTCGCACCCATCGCCCGCGACACGCCGAGCGCACTGCGAGTTCTGCCATGATCAACACCGGGCGGCCGGCGCGCGCTCAGATGCGCCGGAACATCAGGGCACGTTTGACTTCCTGGATGGCCTTGGTGACCTGGATGCCGCGGGGGCAGACCTCGGTGCAGTTGAAGGTGGTCCGGCAGCGCCACACGCCCTCGGCGTCGGACAGGATTTCCAGCCGCTCCTGCCCGCCCTCGTCCCGGGAATCGAAGATGAAGCGGTGGGCGTTGACGATCGCCGCCGGGCCGACGTACTTGTCGTCGGACCAGTAGACCGGGCAGGACGACGTGCACGCGGCGCACAGGATGCACTTGGTGGTGTCGTCGAACCGCTCCCGGTCCTTCGGTGACTGCACGTATTCCCGGGTCGGTTCGGGGCTGTGCGTGATGAGGAAAGGCTTCACCGCGCGGTAGGCGTCGAAGAACGGCTCCATGTCGACGATGAGGTCCTTCAGCAGCGGCAGGCCCTTGATCGGCTCGACGGTCACCTCGTTCTTCCTGTCGCCGATCAGGTCCTTGACCAACACCTTGCAGCACAACCGGTTCCGGCCGTTGATCCGCATCGCGTCGGACCCGCAGACACCGTGCGCGCACGACCGCCGGAACGTCAGCGTGCCGTCGATGTACCACTTGATGTAGTGCAGCACGTTGAGCAGCCGGTCACCCGGCAGGGCAGGCACCCGGTACGACTCGGTGTGCGGCACCTCGTCGACCTCGGGGTTGTACCGCTGGATGTGCACGGTGAGCATCACCGCGCCATCGGGCACCGGCGGCAAGCCGGCGGCACCGCCCGGGCCGCCCTCGCGGTCGATGTCCGGCGCGATCGTCGTCATCAGTACTTGCGCTCCATCGGCTGGTAACGGGTCTGGACGACCGGCTTGTAGTCCAGACGGATGTCGGAGGTCAGCTCCGAGCCCTGCTTGTACGCCATCGTGTGGCGCATCCAGTTGGTGTCGTCCCGATTCGGGTAGTCCTCCCGGGCGTGGCCGCCACGGGACTCGGTCCGGGTCAACGCGCCCACCACCAGCACCTCGGCGAGCTCGAGCAGGAAGCCGAGCTCAACCGCCTCGAGCAGATCGGTGTTGTAGCGCAGTCCCTTGTCCTGGATGGAGACCCGGGCGTAGCGCTCCTTGAGCAGGCGCACGTCGTTCAGCGCCTCCTTGAGGGTGGCCTCTGTCCGGTAGACGGCGGCGTTGATGTCCATCGTCGTCTGCAGCGCGGTGCGGATGTCCGCCACCCGCTCGGTGCCGGCGGCATCACGCAGCTGGGTGATCATCTCCTCGACGGTCACCTGCGGGCTCTCCGGCAGGGGAGCGAAGTCAGCGGAGTTGGCGTGCTCGGCGGCGGCGATACCGGCCCGCCGGCCGAAGACGTTGATGTCCAGTAGCGAGTTCGTGCCCAACCGGTTCGAGCCGTGCACGGAGACGCAGGCACACTCGCCGGCGGCGTACAACCCCGGCACCACATCGGTGTTGTTGGCCAGCACCTGGCCCTCGATGTTGGTCGGGATGCCGCCCATCACGTAGTGGCAGGTGGGGAAGACGGGAACCGGCTCCTCGAGGGGTTCCACACCGAGGTAGGTGCGGGAGAACTCCGCGATGTCGGGCAGTTTCGTCTCCAGCACCTCCTTGCCGAGATGGGTGACGTCGAGCAGCACGTAGTCCTTGTTCGGTCCGGCACCGCGGCCGTCGCGCACCTCCTGGACCATCGACCGGGCGACGATGTCGCGCGGCGCGAGGTCCTTGATGGTGGGCGCGTACCGCTCCATGAACCGTTCGCCGTCGCCGTTGCGCAGGATGCCGCCCTCGCCGCGGACCGCCTCGGAGATCAGGATGCCGAGGCCGGCAAGGCCCGTCGGGTGGAACTGGAAGAACTCCATGTCCTCCAACGGCAGTCCCTTGCGGAACACGATGCCCAGGCCGTCACCGGTCAGGGTGTGCGCGTTCGACGTGGTCTTGAAGATCTTGCCCGCGCCGCCGGTGGCCAGCACGACCGACTTCGCCTGGAACACGTGGATCTCGCCGGTGGCAAGTTCGTAGGCGACGGCGCCGGTGCAGACCTCGCCCTCGTCGGTCTTGGTCAGCAGCAGGTCGAGAACATAGAACTCGTTGTAGAACTCGATGCCGAGCTTGACGCAGTTCTGGTACAGCGTCTGAAGGATCATGTGGCCGGTGCGATCGGCGGCGTAACACGCCCGGCGGACGGCGGCCTCGCCGTGGTTGCGGGTGTGCCCACCGAAGCGGCGCTGATCGATCCGGCCCTCGGGTGTGCGGTTGAACGGCAGGCCCATCTTCTCGAGATCGAGGACCGCGTCGATGGCCTCCTTGCACATCACCTCGGCGGCGTCCTGGTCGACGAGATAATCGCCGCCCTTGACGGTGTCGAAGGTGTGCCACTCCCAGTTGTCGTCCTCGACATTGGCCAGCGCGGCGCACATGCCGCCCTGGGCCGCACCGGTGTGCGACCGAGTCGGGTACAGCTTGGTGAGAACTGCTGTCCTGGCCCGCTTCCCGGACTCGATGGCGGCACGCATGCCGGCGCCGCCGGCGCCGACGATCACCACGTCATAACGGTGGAACTGCATATCCGTCGTGCTCCCGTCAGCCGATGGTCGGGTCGAAGGTGAAGATGACAAGCGTGCCGACACTCAGGATCAGCACGACAGACGCGGCCAGCATCAGCTGCAGCCAGAAGCGGGTCGAGTCCTTGCGGGCGTAGTCGTTGATCACCACGCGCAGGCCGTTCGCGCCGTGCAGCTCGGCCAGCCACAACATGACCAGGTCCCAGACCTGCCAGAACGGGCTGGCCCAGCGGCCGGCGACGAAGCCCCAGTTGATCCGGTGCACACCGCCGTCCAGCACGTTCATGATCAGCAGGTGGCCCAGGACCAGGACCACCAGCACGATCCCGGACAGCCGCATGAACAGCCAGGCGTACATCTCGAAGTTGGTCCGCCGGCCGGTCACCCGGCGCCGAGGCGCGCGGGGGGCAACGATGCCGCGAGTGGCGGGCGGGTCGTAGGCGGCAGTCATCACGCACCCCCGAAGAGGTCGGAGACGGTGCGCTGCAGCATGAAGTAGACGCCGGGAATCATCAGGGCGAACCAGACGCCCAGGATGATCCACAGCATCAGCCGCTGGTACCGCGCGCCCTTGGCCCAGAAGTCGACGAGCATGACGCGGATCCCGTTGAGCGCGTGGTAGAGCACCGCACCCACCAGGCCGACCTCCATGAGGTTGACGACCGGGTTCTTGTAGGTCTCGATGATCGTGTTGTAGGCCTCCGGCGACACCCGCACGAGGGCGGTGTCGAGCACGTGGGCGAACAAAAAGAAGAAGGTGAGCACGCCGGTGACCCGGTGGGCGACCCAGGACCACATGCCGGCGTCGCCGCGGTAGACCGACCCGCGGCGCGGCAATGGTGCCCGCTCGCCGGTCGCGTAGGTGGTGGGGGTGGACATGATCGTGTTTCGACCTCCGGCATCAACGGCGGACGCGCCTGACTAGGAACTGGACACTGCTGTTCGAGCCTGCAATGACGCACGGGGACCGCCCGGCCACCATTCAGCGATCTTGCAGCAAGGCTAACCCTGTCTTCACACAGGTTGCGACTCCGAGACCCTGTGACGTGCTCGACATCCGGGGTGTGCTGGCGCACACCGCCATCTGCGGCGATGGGGTTCGGGCGATCGGTCCCATCGGCGGCGGGCGGGGCCGTGGAGCACGACCCCGAGCGGCACGGACGGGCCTGCTCCAACCGTCCCGAAGATCAACTTCGATGACGCCACGCGGTCGCGCCGGACGCGAACGAGTGATGGCGTGATTGTGCAGCCGTCGGCTTGTGGGCCAAACGTGCTTCGTGACCCCTTTCGACCGATCTGAGGAACAATTCGGTTACGGAGCGGGTTCGTGTCTCGCCCGGGGTGTCTACAGCGGGTAGCGTCCGACGGTGCCGTGCGACCAACACCACAGGCGCACCGGGTCCTCGCGTCCCGACCGGGGCGGCGAGCAGCGACGAAGAGGAGATATCAACGTGCGTCGAGCTGGAACCTTGAAGCTCATCGCCGGGCTGGCGGCGGGCGCCCTTGCGCTGACCGCTTGTTCATCCGGCAGCAGTTCATCGAGCAGCAGCACCTCGGCAGCTGCGTCGGCCGCCGTCTCGTCCTCGGCCGAACTGCCGACCAGCGCCTCGGCAGCGGGGTCGGAGTCGGCCGCCGCGAGCGGATCCGAGTCGGCCGCGGCCAGCGGGTCGGCCGGCGCGTCCGCTGCCGTCTCGGCTCCGGCCTCGATGACCGGTGATCCGGCTTCGGTGAAGCTCGGCCTCGCCTACGACGTCGGCGGTCGCGGTGACCAGTCGTTCAACGACCTGGCCGCGGCCAGCCTGGACAAGGCCAAAGCCGCCGGGGTCACCATCGTCGGTGAGCTGACGGCCGGCCAGGGCGAGGCGGAGTCGGCGAAGTCGGATCGGCTCAACCAGCTCGTCGACTCCGGTGCCACCGACATCATCGCCGTGGGCTTCGCCTATGCCGACGCAGTCAAGCAGGTCGCGGCGGACAACCCGGACGTGCACTTCGCGATCGTCGACGACGCGTCACTCAAGGACGTGAAGAACGTTGCCTCGTTGACGTTCTCCGAGGAGCAGGGCTCGTACCTCGTCGGCGTCGCGGCCGGCAAGAAGACCAAGACCAACAAGGTGGGCTTCATCGGCGGCGTCAACACCCCGTTGATCCAGAAGTTCCAGGCCGGTTTCGAGGCCGGCGTCAAGGCCGCCAACCCGAACGCGACCGTCACCAGCAAGTACATCACCGAGCCGCCGGACTTCGCGGGCTTCAACTCCCCGCAGCAGGGCGAGACGATCGCGACCGGCATGTACAACGACGGGATCGACATCATCTTCGCCGCCGCGGGTGGGTCCGGTGCGGGCGTTTTCAAGGCGGCCAAGGCCACCGGAAACCTCGGCATCGGCGTCGACTCCGACCAGTACAAGTCCCCGACGCTGGCCGACGTCAAGGACGTCATCATGACCTCGATGCTCAAGAAGGTCGACGTCGCGACGTACGACTTCATCACCAGCGCGGTGAACGGGCAGCCCCTCGAAGGGGAGCACAAGTACGCCCTGGCCAACGACGGCGTCGGCTACTCGACGTCCGGCGGCCAGATCGACGACATCGTTCCGGACCTGGAGGCGGCGAAGGCCGAGATCATCTCCGGGGCGGTCACCGTGCCGACCACCCCCAGCAGCTGATCTCGAGCACTGCATGATCGTCCGCGGCCCCGACGGCACCTCCCGTCGGGGCCGCGCCGTATCTGCTAAGACTGCAGGGTCCGGCTGGCGACAGCCCCGCCGTGACCACTGCAATGCCGCCGCAACCGCCTCCGGGAAGCAGGACGATGACAGTTGACGCGAAGCTCCCGCCGGCGGGACACCAGGGACCGGCCGACGGGCAGATGGCCGTCGAGCTGACCGGCATCACCAAACGCTTCCCCGGCGTGGTGGCCAACTCCGACATCAACATCGGCGTCCGCGCCGGAACGGTGCACGCGCTGGTCGGCGAGAACGGCGCCGGCAAGTCGACGTTGATGAAGACCCTGTACGGCATGCACCAGCCGGACGAGGGCACGATCGCCGTCAACGGCAAGCAGGTGGTGTTCGCATCACCGGCCGACGCGATCGCCGTCGGGATCGGCATGGTGCACCAGCACTTCAAGCTCGCCGACAACCTGACCGTCTGGGAGAACATCGTCCTGGGGTCCGAGCCGACCGCGTCCGGCCGGCTCGATGTCAAGGGTGCGCGCGCCAGGATCGACGAACTCGGCCGGCGGTACGGCTTGGTCGTCGACTCCGGTGAACTGGTGGAGACGCTCGGCGTCGGTGCCCGGCAGCGGGTCGAGATCCTCAAGGTGCTCTACCGCGGGGCAAAGATCCTGATCCTCGACGAGCCGACCGCGGTGCTCGTGCCGCAGGAGGTCGACGAGCTGTTCGGGAACCTGCGGGAGCTCAAGGGCGAGGGCCTGACGATCATCTTCATCTCGCACAAGCTGGATGAGGTGCGGTCGATCGCCGACGAGATCACGGTGATCCGGCGGGGTACCACGGTCGGCACCGCGGACCCGAAGACGGTGACGAACCGGCAGCTCGCGGAGATGATGGTCGGCTCCGCGCTGCCCGTCCCCGAGCTGCGGGAGTCGACGGTCACCGACCGGGTGGTGCTGCAGCTGTCCGGTGTGCGGGTCGCGTCGGCGGTCGCGGGCCGGGACGTGCTGTCCGACATCGACCTGACGATCCACGCCGGTGAGGTGCTCGGCATCGCCGGCGTCGAGGGCAACGGCCAGGCCGAACTCGTCGACGCCATCATGGGCATCCGGCCGATCGCCGAGGGACGGATCGATCTGGCCGGCACCGACATCAGCCACCTGAGCACCGCGCACCGGCGGGAGGCCGGGGTCGGGTTCATCCCCGAGGACCGGCAGCGGCAGGGCCTGCTGCTGGAGGCCTCGCTCTGGGAGAACCGGGTGCTCGGGCACCAGACCAGGGCGCCGTCCTCCCGCGGGTTCCTGCTGAACCGGGCCGCGGCGAAGGCCGACACGCAGCGGATCGTCGACACGTTCGACGTCCGCACCCCCGGCATCGACGTCACGGCGGCGTCGCTGTCCGGTGGCAACCAGCAGAAGCTGATCGTCGGCCGGGAGATGAGCGAGGATCCGGTCCTGCTGATCGCCTCGCATCCCACCCGGGGCGTCGACGTCGGCGCCCAGGCGGCGATCTGGGAGCACCTGCGCAACGCCCGGGCCGCGGGCTTGGCGGTGCTGCTCATCTCCGCGGACCTGGAGGAACTGATCGGCATGTCGGACCGGCTGACCGTGATCCTGCGCGGCCGGCTGATCGGCAGCTACGACCCGCACACGGTCACCCCGGAGCAGCTCGGTGCCGCGATGACCGGTGCCGGTGACGATCACGTGGGCGAGGTGGCCTGATGACCGGATCCCGCTCCCGGCGGATCCTGCTCGGCGCTGTCGCTCCGGTGGCCGCCCTGCTGGTGTCGTTCCTGATCACCTCGGTACTCCTGCTGCTGACCGGCAGCAACCCGTTCGACGCCTTCGGCGCCATGTGGTCGGCGTTCAGCCGCCCGCGGATCGTCTTCGGCACCATCAACCAGTCAGTCGTGTACTACCTCGCCGCGGTCGCGGTGGCCATCGGCTTCAAGATGAATCTGTTCAACATCGGGGTGGACGGTCAGTACCGGCTCGCCGCGATGCTGGCGGCATCCGTCGCCGGTCAGCCGTTCATGAGCTCGCTGCCCGGGCCGCTGCGGATCGCGATCACCATCCTGGTCGCGATGGCCGTCGGCGCATTCTGGGCCGGCATCGCCGCCGTGCTGAAGGTGACCCGCGGGGTCAGCGAGGTGATCAGCACGATCATGCTCAACTCGATCGCCACCTTCCTGATCGCCTACCTGCTCACCCCCCAACTGCTCGCGGTGCTGGAGGGCAACAACATCAGCACCCCGAAGATCACCGAGGGCGGCCAGCTGCCGGTGTTCGAGATCGAGGGCTCCTCGACGCCGCTGAACTCACTGATCATCCTGGCGGTGATCGTCGGGGTGGCGTACGCACTGGTCTTGTCCCGCACGGTGTTCGGGTTCTCGATCAAGGCGACCGGTCTGTCGGAGACGGCGGCGATCGCCAGCGGCATCTCGGTCAACCGGATGATTTTGTCGGCGATGCTGCTCTCCGGTGCGGTCGCCGGGTTGATCGGCATGCCCGAGCTGCTCAACGGCACCTCGGCCTCGTACTCGCTGAATTTCCCCACCGGCATCGGTTTCACCGGCATCGCCATCGCGCTGCTGGGCCGGAACAACCCGGTGGGCATGGTGTTCTCGGCGCTGCTCTGGGCGGCCCTGGACTCGTCCGCCAACGCATTGCAGGGGGTCGGGGTGGCCCGGGAGCTGGTGACGATCATGCAGGGCGTCATCGTGCTGTCCGTCGTGGTCGCCTACGAGTTCGTCCGCCGGTACCGGCTGGTGCTCGAGGCCCGGGACGTGGCACGTGCCCTCGCGGCGCGCAGCGGACAGGCGGTGACGGTGTGACCGGACCGATGCATGTTGCTGAGCACCGCTGCCCCGTCGCCGCAGCGCGGAAGCTGTCGGGAGGTGAGCGATGAGCGCCGACTCCGATGTCTTCACCGTCGCACCGGCCGCCGGACCGCGCCGCAAGCTCACCCCCGCGATGTGGCTGCTGCTGATCGCGGCGGGCATCGCCGTCGTCTCGGCAGTTCGGATCTGGACCGGGGCCACCAATCTCGATTCGTCCGGCGCGATCCAGGCCGCGATCACCGCGGCCGTCCCGATCGCACTGGCCGGCCTCTCGGGCCTGTGGTCCGAGCGCGCGGGCGTGGTCAACATCGGCATCGAGGGAATGATGGTGCTCGGCACCTTCGGCGCCGGCTACGCGGGCTACCAGTGGGGGCCGTGGGCCGGGGTGTTCTTCGGCGTCGTCTGCGGGTTCCTCGGCGGCCTGCTGCACGCCCTGGTGACGATCACCGTCGGCGTCGACCACATCATCTCAGGCGTCGCGATCAACATCCTGGCGCCCGGTCTGACGCTCTATCTGTCCCGGCTGGTGTTCACCGACGCCCCCGGTGGCGGGCAGCGCCAGTCGCCGCCCGTCCCCGATGTCGGGCGGATCACCCTGCCGTGGCTGTCCGACTGGCTCGGCGAGATCGAGGCCAAGGGCTGGTTCTTCGTCTCCGATGTCGCGAGCATCCTGCGCGGGCTGTGCACCAACCTGTCGCTGCTGTCGGTGCTCGCCGCGGTGCTGATCGCCGTGTCCGGCTGGGTGCTGTGGAAGACCCGCCTCGGCCTGCGGCTGCGGTCCGTCGGCGAGGCGCCCTATGCCGCGGAATCGCTGGGCGTCAACGTGTACCGCTACAAGTACATCGCGGTGATGATCTCCGGTGCGCTGGCGGGCCTGGCCGGCGCGTTCCTGGTGGTGGGCCTGAAGTTCCAGGACGGGCAGACCGGCGGCCGCGGCTTCATCGGGCTGGCCGCGATGATCTTCGGCAACTGGCGACCGGGCGGGATGGCGATGGGCGCGGGCCTGTTCGGCTACACCGACGGCGTCCAGCAGTACGACTCCACCGGCACCGCGATGCACGCGTTCCTCATCCTGGTCGCGATCGCGCTGATCGCGGTGGCGATCCTGCAGTACCGCTCCGGTCACCCGGTGGTCGCCGCCGTGGCGGCCGTCATCGCCGCGTTCTGCCTGTGGTGGTTCTCGGCCACCGACACGATCCCGCAGCAACTGGTCAAGGCCGCGCCGTACGCGATCACGTTGCTGGTGATGGCTCTCGCGTCGCAGAACCTGCGGATGCCCAAGGCCGACGGACTGATCTACCGCAGGGGTGGTGGCAGTTGACCGGCGGCGCGGATCCGACGCCCGAAGCGCTGCAGCACGCCGGCGTCGACTGGGACAGGTTGCGGGCGTTGGCCGTCGAGGCGGCGTCGTCCGCGTATTGCCCGTACTCGCACCTGCAGGTCGGTGCGGCGGCGCTGGTCGACGACGGCCGGATCATCACCGGCTGCAACGTCGAGAACGCCTCGTACGGCCTGGGTCTGTGCGCCGAGTGCACGCTGGTCGGGCAGCTCCGGCTGACCGGCGGCGGGCGGCTGGTGGCGCTCGCTTGCCGGTCGGGCAGCGGGGAGCTGCTGATGCCGTGCGGCCGGTGCCGTCAGGTGATCTACGAGTTCGGCGGCCCGGAACTGCTGGTCGACACCCCGACCGGCCCGGAGGCGATGATGTGGGTGCTGCCGGCGGCTTTCGGGCCCGCTGACCTGCCGGGTGCCGACCGGCCGGGCGGAGCGCGATGAGCGGCCTGACCGCCGTCGATGTGATCGTCGCCAAACGCGACGGGCACGAGCTGACCGGCGAGCAGATCGCCTGGGTGATCGACGCCTACACCCGCGGTGAGGTCGCCGAGGAGCAGATGTCGGCGTTGCTGATGGCGATCCTGCTCAACGGCATGACAGGGACCGAGATCGCCGCTTGGACGACGGCGATGATCTCCTCCGGCATCCGGCTGGATCTGTCCGGCGTCGGTCGCCCGACGGTGGACAAGCACTCGACCGGAGGGGTGGGGGACAAGATCTCGCTCCCGTTGGCCCCGCTGGTCGCGGCTTGCGGCGCCGCCGTGCCGCAACTGTCCGGCCGCGGACTCGGCCACACCGGCGGAACGCTGGACAAGATGGAATCGATCCGCGGCTGGCGCGCGGCCCTCACGCCGGAGGAGATGGTGCGCCAACTCGCCGACGTCGGCGCGGTGATCTGCGCCGCCTCGGCCGACCTCGCGCCGGCCGACCGCAAGCTGTATGCGCTGCGGGACGTGACCGGCACGGTCGAGTCGATCCCGATGATCGCGGCGTCGATCATGAGCAAGAAGATCGCCGAGGGCACCGCGTCGCTGGTGCTGGACGTCAAGGTCGGCACCGGGGCGTTCATGAAACGTGCGGATCACGCCGCCGAGCTGGCCAGGACGATGGTGGAACTCGGCGCCCGTGAGGGTGTGCGCACCTCGGCGTTGCTGACCGACATGTCCACCCCGCTGGGTATCGCCGTCGGCAACGCGGTGGAGGTCGCCGAGTCGGTCGAGGTACTCGCGGGCGGTGGACCCGCCGATGTCGTGGAACTGACTGTTGCCCTCGCCCGAGAGATGGTCGCGCTGGCCGGGCTGGACGTCGACCCGGCGCAGGTGCTGGCGTCCGGCAGGGCGATGGACAGCTGGCGACGGCTCGTCGCGGCTCAGGGTGGCGACCCCGATGCGCCGCTCGCGACACCCCAGCACAGCGAGGTGGTGCGCGCGGCGACCGCCGGCGTCGTCACGAGGCTGGACGCGCTGCCCGTCGGAATGGCCGCCTGGCGGCTCGGTGCGGGTCGCGCGCGGCGCGAGCACGGCGTGCAGGAGGCCGCCGGCGTGCTGTGCCTGGCCAAGCCGGGGGACACGGTCAGCGCGGGCAGCCCATTGTTCGAGATGCACACCGACACCCCGGAACGGCTCGACGTCGCCCGCGCGGAACTCCAGGCGGCCGTGACGATCTCGCCCGCCGGCACCGGCTTCGAGCCGGAGCCGCTGGTGTTGGACGTCATCCGGGCGGACTGACCACGCCACCACCACGTTCGCCGACGTTCATCCCGGCCGGGTAACGTCGATCGATGCCCACCGCTCTCTCCGCCGACGCCATCGTCACCGCCCCCAAGGTCCTGCTCCACGATCACCTCGACGGGGGTCTGCGCCCCGCGACCCTGGTCGAGCTCGCCGAGCAGATCGGGTACGAGGGCCTGCCGACGACGGTGGTGCCCGACCTCGCCCGCTGGTTCGCCGAATCGGCGTTTTCCGGCTCGCTGGAGCGCTACCTGGAGACGTTCACCCACACCACCGCGGTGATGCAGACCCGTGAGGCGCTGATCCGGGTCGCCTCGGAATGCGTGCAGGACCTGGCGGCGGACGGCGTGGTGTACGCCGAGGTGCGCTTCGCGCCCGAGCTGCACACCGAGCGCGACCTGACCCTCGACGAGGTCGTGCAGGCCGTGCTGGACGGGGTGCAGGCCGGCACCAAGGCCGCCGAGGTGGCGGGGTTCCGGATCCGGGTCCGGCTGCTGCTGACCGCGATGCGGCACGCCGCGCGCTCGCTGGAGATCGCCGAGTTGTGCATCAAGTACCGCGACGACGAGGTCGCCGGTTTCGACATCGCAGGCGCCGAAGCGGGTTTCCCGCCCACCCGGCACTTGGACGCCTTCGAGTACATGCGACGGGAGAACGCCCACTTCACCATCCACGCGGGAGAGGCCTTCGGGCTGCCGTCCATCTGGGAGGCGTTGCAGTGGTGCGGCGCCGACCGGCTCGGGCACGGCGTCCGTATCGTCGACGACATCACCGTCGACCGTGACGGCAACGCCGAACTCGGCCGGCTCGCGGCCTACGTGCGGGACAAGCGGATCCCGTTGGAGATGGCGCCGACTTCGAACGTGCAGACCGGCGCCGCGAAGTCGATCGCCGAGCACCCGATCGGCCTGCTGGCGGCACTGAAGTTCCGGGTCACAATCAACACCGACAACCGGCTGATGTCCGGCTGCTCGATGACGAGCGAGATGACCTCGCTCAGCGAGGCTTTCGGCTACGGCTGGGACGATCTGCAGTGGTTCACGGTGAACGCGATGAAATCGGCGTTCCTGCCGTTCGCCGAACGGCTGGAACTGATCGAGACGGTGATCAAGCCGGGGTACGACCGGCTGCGTGCCGCGTCACCTTCCGCAGCGCGTCCCTGACGGCGGCCAGCTCGGCGGCGGTCAACCCGGCCGCGAACAGGTCCATGATGCCGCGCAGGTAGGTGGGCGCCGCCTCCTCGAACGTGCTGCGGCCCTGCGGGGTCAATGCTGCGTACGCCGAGCGGCGATCGTCGGCGTTGGCCTCCCGCCGGACCAGCCCGGCCACGACCAGTTCGTCGACCAACCGGCTCACTCTGGTGCGGCTGAGCGTGACCCGCTCCCCGAGCTCTGTCATCCGCAGTCGATGGTCGGGGGCGTACCGCAGCTCGAGCAGAACGTCGTACCAGGCCAGCGGCAACCGGTGCGCCGCCTGCAGCGCCCGGTCGAGTTGCGGCACGAGCGAGGCGTGCACCCGCAGCAGCGCCCCCCACGCATCGGTTGCCGCGCGCTCCCTTTTCCGCTCCGCCATGGCCGCACCTTACCCGGTTGCGTGCGTGCGCACGCAATTGATAGTGTGTGCGCACGCACTTAAATCTGACCGAGAAGGAGAGTGCTGTGACCGTTCTGTTGCACGTGTCGGCATCACCCCGCGGAGCGGCGTCCGAGTCGCTCGCGATCGCGAACACGTTCCTGGCCACCTACCGCGAGACGCATTCGGACGCAGAGGTGCGGGAGTGGGATCTGTGGGATGGCTCGCTGCCCGAGTTCGGCCCGGCCGCGGCCGCCGCCAAGATGGCGGTGTTCGCCGGCGCCGACCCCCAGGGGGAGCAGGCCACCGCGTGGCGGGCGGCCGAGGAGGCGTTCGAGCGGTTCGCCGCCGCCGATGCCTACCTGTTCAGCGTCCCGATGTGGAACGCCGCGATCCCGTACATCCTCAAACAGTTCATCGACGTGGTGAGCCAGCCGGGCATGGTCTTCTCCTTCGACCCGGAGAAGGGCTACACCGGTCTGGTCACCGGCCGGCGGGCCGCCGTCGTCTACACCAGCGCCGTCTACGGCCCGGACCGGCCGCCGGCGTTCGGATCGGATTTCCAGGCGCCGTACCTGCGGGATTGGTTGCGCTGGGCCGGGATCGATGACATCACCGAGGTCGCTTTCCGGCCGAACCTCGCGACGGCGGACGCCGACACCGGCCGGCAGGCGGCACACGCCGCGGCCCGGGATGCGGCGAAGACGTTCTGAGGCCCAGGGCCGAAGAGCGACACGCACCCCCGGGCCGCACCCCGTCCCGGGGGTGCGCAGGCCGATGGCCGGCTGCCGCCACCCGGGTCCGGCCAGGGGATGCGCAGCAGGACGACGAGCCACCGCCGGCCGGTCAGCCGCGGTCGCCGTCCCAGTCGAGCGTCGCGGCGAACCGGTCCACCAGCACCGACCACGCGGCGACCTCGTCGTCGTACGGCGGGGCCGGTGCCTGCCGTTCGGGATCCGGGCGGACCGTCGCGCCGATCAGGTTGCCCAACGGGCTGGCGGTGCCCAGTGCGTCGATGGTCTCGGTGTCGTCGCGTTCCAGTGCCGCATCGGTCAGCAGTTCCACCGCCAGCTCCAGCTGCTTGGCGTCGACGGCCGTTGGCCCCTCCAACAGGCTCCGGTCCAGACCGTCCAGGGCGTAGGTGTTCTCCGGGCCCGCCAGCACCGCGGCGTCTCCGTCGGTGACCGCCTTGCGGATGTCCGGCCACACGGCGAGCGACGCCAGGGCGTGCTGGGGGTCGGCCTGCATGAGGTAGTTCTCCAGTTCCTCGGGAGAGGAGTAGATCTGGATCCGGCGCTGGTGCGACATGAAGACCGGGTCGTCACCGAGGTAACACCGCAGGGTGTACCCGGTGCGACCGTTGACGGTGATCTCCAGACAGTCGACGCCGGTCTCGTCCCAGAACTCCAGGTCCTCGTCGCGATCCTCGTCGAGCTCGGGTTCGGGTTGCCCGGTCACCCCGGGCATGACCTCCGGCTGCTTCTCCACGGCACTGATCGCCGCGGCCTCGGCCTCGGCGACCGCCAGTGCATCGGCGTCGATGTCCGGGGTGGTGACGATGCCGTCGAGAGCATCCAGGACCTCGTCCCAGCGCTCCGCGACCACGGCGCCGATCTCGTTCCAGAGCCGCTCACCGTTACGACCGGTGAACGCCTGCTGGCCCATGCCAAGGAGGGCGAAGCCGTCGGTGGAGTCCAGCACCTCGTCGATGGCGTCCAGCCCGCAGACCTCCGCGAGCGACCGCAGGATCGCGACCGTGTCGGTCAGTTCGGCCAGCGTCCAGATGTCGGCGGGCTCGGCGACGAGTTCGGGGACGCCGACGATGTCGAAGCGGTGGTCGTCGTCCGGTGACAGTTCGTCCACCAGCAGCTGCGCGGCCGTCGGCCACTCGGGGTGGTCCAGCAGGTCGTGTTCGGTGGAGGTGCGGATGAACGCCGCGAGGTGAGCGGGGGAGGGAAAGGTGTACAGGTCGTCACCGTGACCGAGGAACGCCTCCCAGTCCTCGCCGTCCTCGCGCCAGCTCGGTGCCCACAGCGTCAGGCCGTTGGCCGCGGTCAGCCCGAGCTCGATGGGAATGATGTCCGCTGCCACGGAAGGTCCTCTCCGTCATGAGTTGCGCTGCCGGTGACGAGCGCAGCCGCGCCAGCCTAACGGCATGCGATGCGGACTCCGCGGCGCCGCAGGTTGCGACCTCGCCGCCGTCGCGGCGGTGGCCGGACAGCGTATGACGCGGGCCGGTCGCCAAACCGGTGGCACCTCAGGGTGATCGCGGGCGATGATGGGCCGGCCGTCGATCGACCGGGCGTTGCTGATGAAATGGTGTGGCCGGCGGTGAGCCGACCAGGACCGCTCACCCCATGGCAATGCCCGGCCGATTCCTACCGATTTCCCACCGACCCGTTCCGAGGTCCGGCGAGCAGCCCGATCTCGATCGGCGACCGATCCCGTCGTTCAGCCCAGGAGGCCCTCATGCCAGACAGCTCGTCAGCCAAGCACTCCGCGTCGAAGGGAGCCTCCAAGGACGCGAAGGCCGCTCAGGAGCCGACCGCCGCCGCCGAACCGGAATCCGCCGTTACAGGTGTTGATGCCCCGGTGACGAATTCGGCCAAGGAGATCTTCGCCGCGGCCCTGGCCAAGAAGAAGTCGGCCGGTCAGGCGCGCAGCGCCCATCTCGACGGACACGGTGGAGTGGGTGGAGCCACCGCGAGTCACAAGGCCACCCGGACATTCCGCCGCAAGTCCGGCTGATCGTGCGGCGACGGCACCGCGTCCCGCCGAGCGACGACAGCGACCGGTCGAACCACCCCGACGGCGACCACCCCGACGGCGCCGTCCCCGGGCTGCTGGACGGTGACGCCGCCGGCCCGGCGCATGACGCGGTCGCTGTCACCGTCGAGCGTGGGTGACCGGGATGGAACTGGCTGAGTTCCTCGACCATGTGAACAGCGGTGCCCTCATCGAAGGCGGGTCGGAGCAGCACCGCTTCATGCACGACGCTGCCCAGGACGCCTCCCGCATGACGGCGGAGATCAACTCCGGTGACCGCACTGCCGACGAGATCCGCGCCCTGCTCCGCCTTCTCACCGCCAGGCCGGTGCCCGAGTCGGTCATCGTGTTCCCGCCCTTCCACACCGAGTTCGGCAAGAACCTGACCCTCGGCGAGGATGTCTTCATCAACCTCGGATGCCGGTTCCAGGACACCGGCGGCATCACCATCGGGGACGGCAGCCTGATCGGCCACGGCACCACGCTGACCACCCTGAACCACAGTGTCGATCCCGACCGGAGGGCGGACATGCAGCCGGCACCGATCGCGATCGGCCGCAAGGCCTGGTTGGGAGCCGCCGTCACGGTCGTCCCGGGAGTCACCATCGGCGACGGGGCAATCGTCGCCGCGGGAGCCGTTGTCACCCGCGACGTGCCCGCCAACGCGATCGTCGCCGGAGTCCCGGCGAGGTTTCTCCGCGCGACGGGCTTCGACGCTTCCGGGCAGCCCTGACCGCAGCGGCTCTGCGCGGTGTCCGGTTCGTCATCTCGCGCCCGTCAGGACGGATCCATCACCACGACGGATCGCAGCACCTCGCCGCGGTGCATCTTCTCGAACGCCGCCTCGATGTCGGTGATCGTGATCTGCTCGGAGACGAAGCGGTCCAGCGGCAACCTGCCCTGCAGGAAGAGGTTGCTGAGCACCGGGAAGTCGCGTTCGGGTAGGCAGTCGCCGTACCAGGACGACTTGAGCGAGCCGCCGCGCCCGAAGAAGTCCAGCAGCGGCATCTCCAGGGTCATCTCCGGTGTCGGAACACCCACCAGCACGACGGTGCCGGCCAGGTCGCGGCCGTAGAACGCCTGCTTCCACGTCTCGGGACGGCCGACCGCGTCGATCGCGACGTCCACTCCGAAGCCGCCGGTCAGCCCCTGGACCTGCTCGACAACGTCGCCGTCACCGACGAGCACGGTGTGGGTGGCGCCGAACTCCCTGGCCAGCTCCAGCTTTCGGGTGTCGGTGTCGATGGCGATGATGGTGTGGGCGCCGACCAGCCGGGAGCCGGCGATGGCCGCGTTGCCGACGCCGCCGCAGCCGATGACGGCCACGGAGTCGTTGTGGGTCACCGCGCCGGTGTTGATGGCGGCGCCGATTCCCGCCATCACGCCGCAGCCGAGCAGGCCCGCGACGGCCGGTGGGACGGCGGGATCGACCTTGGTGCACTGCCCGGCGGCGACCAGCGTCTTCTCCGCGAACGCGCCGATGCCCAGCGCGGGGGAGAGCACGGTGCCGTCCGCAAGGGTCATCTTTTGGTTGGCGTTGTGCGTGGCGAAGCAATACCAGGGCCGGCCACGCTTGCAGGCGCGGCAGGAGCCGCAGACCGCCCGCCAATTGAGCACGACGTAGTCACCGGGCGCGACGTCGGTGACGCCGTCCCCGACAGCTTCGACGACGCCCGCGGCTTCGTGCCCGAGCAGGTACGGGTAGTCGTTCCCGATGCCGCCCTGCTTGTAGTGCAGGTCGGTGTGGCACACCCCGCAGGCCTGCACCCGAACCAGTGCCTCACCGGGGCCGGGATCGGGTACGAGGATCGTGGTCAGCTCGACCGGGGCGTCCTTGCTGCGTGAGATGACACCCTGAACCTCGTGGACCATGCCTTGCTCCTTCTGCCGTTGTGCCGTCCTGGTCCGGACGCCGGATCGCGCCCGGGGTGAACCCGGCGGGGAGCCGGGTCGTAGCCTCTCGGAGGGTAACGGCCCGCAATGCTGGTGGGAGTGGAAGCCGGGGCTGCCGCGGGCAGCGGGCGCGCAGGTCGGGCGCCGGCCGTCCGGTCAGGACCGGGCGGCGATCTCCGTGATGGTTCCGCGGGAGATGACCTTCATCCGAGCGCGGCCGTGCGGCACGCCGGCGGTGAGCTCGTGCGCATCCAGTCGGTCCCAGCCGTCGAAGTCGGTGACGATGAGGCCCTTCTGCGCGAGCAGCGCGTCAACGGCGTCGACGTCCCGTTGCGGCGCGGGCGCCAGATCGGAGACGTCCTCGAGCAGGTTGCCGATGGTCTCCGCGGCGTCCGACTTGGTGTGCCCGATCAGTCCGACGGGGCCGCGCTTGACCCAGCCGGTCGCGTACAGGCCCGTCAGTGGGTGACCGTCGAGGTCCAGCAGCCGCCCCCCGTCGTTCGGCAGCACGAACCGGCGGGTGTCGAACGGCAGGTCCTCGATGGCCTCCGAGCGGTAGCCGACGGCCCGGTACACCGCCTGGACGTCCCAGTCGGTGAATTCACCGGTGCCGCGGACGGTGCCGTCACCGACGAGTTCCTGCCGCTCGGTGCGCAGGCCGACCACGGCCCCGTCCTCGCCGACGATCTCGACCGGATTCTCCAGGAAGTGCAGGTGGATGCGGCGGTGCGGACCCGGCTTGGGGTCGCGCATCGCCCAGTCGCTGAGCACGTCGACCACCATCCGCAGCGACTTGCTGCGGGACAGCGCCACCTCGGACTCGTCGTCGAACTCCATGCCCTCGGCCGTGACGACCACCTGAACGTTCGGCGAGTGGTCGAGTTCGCGCAGCTCCACCGGGGTGAACTTGGCCTGGGCCGGCCCGCGACGGGCGAACATGTGGATGTCGGTGATCGCCGACTTCGCCAGCGCCTCGTGCACGTGCGGCGGGATGTCGGTGGAGAGCAGTTCGTCGGCGCCGCGGCCGAGCATCCGGGCGACGTCGAGACCGACATTGCCGACGCCGATGATCGCCACCGAACGCTGCTCCGACAGGTCCCACACCTGCTCGCGGTCGGGATGCGAGTCGTAGAAGGCGACGAAGTCCGCAGCTCCGTAGGAGCGGCGCAGGTCCTCACCGGGGATGCCCATCGAGCGGTCCCGCTCGGCACCGGTGGCGAAGATGATCGCGTCGTAGAACTGCCGCAGCTCGTCCAGCTTGAGGTCGACGCCGACGTGCACGTTGCCGAGGAAGCGGATCCGCTCGTTCTCCATCACCCTGTGCAGGGCGACGATGATGGCCTTGATCCGCGGGTGGTCCGGCGCGACGCCGTACCGGATCAGCCCGTACGGGGTGGGCAGGCGGTCGAAGATGTCGACGGTCGCTGCCGGGTCCTTGGTGGTCAGGATGTCAGCGGCGTAGATGCCGGCCGGTCCGGCGCCGACGACGGCGACCCGCAGGGGCAGGGACATGCGATCTCCAGGAAGTTAGGCAACCCTTCCAGGGTAGGCAGCGCCTGGGACCCGCAAACGCCATCGTGATCAAGCTCGCAAGCCGCTCAGGCGCGGACTGTGACGCCGATCACGACTGCAGCGGAACGAACTGCTGCTTTCGAGGGGACGCGCCGGTGACGGGTGGTTCGGTCACGGGTGCGGCGGAACGGGTGTGCCGCTTCGACGGGGCTGTGCCGGTGACAAGTGGCCCCGGTCAGTACCCGCCGCCGCCGGCCAGGGACACCGCGCCGGTCGGGTGCCACACCGACTTGACCTCCAGGAACGCCCGCATCCGGGCGGTGCCCGGGGCGCGGGTGAAGTCGTGCGCGGCCGGCGCGTAGACCCGCTTGAGCGTGCCGGACGCCGCCCGCTCCAGGTCCGTGCGCAGCGTCGTGGCCGCGCCGGTCAGGTCGAGGGCATTGACGTCGGCGTGCGCGGCCAGGTGCGGCGCAATCTCGGCCGGGTCACCCGTCAGGAGGTTGACCACGCCGCCCGGCAGGTCGGAGGTGGCGAGCACCTCGGCGAGCGTCACGGCGGCCAGCGGTTGGTGCTGAGCGGCGATGATGACCGCGGTGTTGCCGGACGTGATGATCGGCGCGAGGACGCTGACCAGTCCGAGCAGCGGGTCGTGCTGCGGTGCGATCGCCGCGACAACGCCGGTCGGTTCCGGGGTGGAGAACGAGAAGAACGGCCCGGCAACGGGATTGGCGCTTCCGAACACCGAGGCGAGCTTGTCCGTCCAGCCGGCGTAGTGAACCAGTCGGTCGATGGCCTCGTCGACGGACGCGGTGTCCTGGGTGCGTCCGCCGAGCAGGTCGGTGAACTGGGCACGCCGGCCCTCGAGCATCTCGGCGATCCGGTAGATCACCTGGCCGCGGTTGTACGCGGTCGCCGACGACCAACCCTTGAACGCCTTACGGGCCGCGGCCACGGCGTCCCGGGCGTCCTTGCGCGATCCCTGCGCGACGTTGGCCAGAATCGTGCCGTCGGGTCCGCCGGTGGCCTGGTAGGTGCGGCCGGACTCGGAGCGCGGGAACGCGCCGCCGATGTACAGCTTGTAGGTCTTGCTCACCGAGATGCGCTGCGCACTCTGCGCAGTACCCGCCGCGATCGACTGGTCGACCTGCTCGGCGTGATCGGCCACCGACTGGGCAACCTGTGCATCGGCCAGCACGGCGGCCGCGTCGGCCACAGCCTCGGCCTCGGACAGCGCCTCGGCAACGGCGAGTTCGTCGGACCGCGACCCGGCGCCGGCGGAGATCCCGGGAGCCCCGGCGGCAATACCGGGGACCGGCGCCGCGAGGGGCAACCCCAGCGCCGCCGGCGCGCCGGCCGGGGTAGCCGCGGCGACGCCCGCATCATCATCGGTGTTCAGGTACGCGGACAGACCCGAGCGGCCGCCCTCTCGGCCGAACCCGGATTCCTTGTAGCCGCCGAACGCCGCGGCGGGGTCGAAGCGGTTGAACGTGTTGGCCCAGACGACGCCGGCCCGCAGCGCCGACGCCATCCCCAAGATGCGCGAGCCCTTCTCCGTCCAGACACCGGCCGACAGCCCGTAAGGGGTGTTGTTGGCCTTGGTGATCGCCTCGTCAGGGGTGCGGAAGGTCAGCACCGACAGCACCGGGCCGAAGATCTCGTCCCGGGCGATCCGCATCGACTGCGACACCTGGGTGAACACGGTCGGCGGGAAAAAGAACCCTCGATCCGGCACCGGACACGGCGAGGTCCAGCGCTCTGCGCCCTCGGCATCACCGGTGTCGGTGATGTCCCGGATGGTCGCCAGCTGGGTCGCGGAGTTGATGGCGCCGATGTCGGTGTTCTTGTCCATCGGATCGCCCATGCGCAGGGTGGCGATGCGGGCGCGGAGCTTGGCGTTGACCTCCTCGGCGACCGACTCCTGAACCAGCAGCCGCGAGCCTGCGCAGCAGACGTGGCCCTGGTTGAAGAAGATCCCGTTGACGATGCCCTCGACCGCCTGGTCGATGGGGGCGTCGTCGAAGATGATGTTCGCGGCCTTCCCGCCGAGTTCCAGGGTGAGCTTGCGGCCCGTGCCGGCGAGCGAGGACTGGATCTGCCGTCCGACCTCGGTGGAACCGGTGAACGCGACCTTGTCGATGCCCGGGTGGTTGACCAGCGCCGCGCCGATGTCGCCGGCTCCGGTGATGATGTTGACCACCCCGGGCGGCAGATCGGCGTCGGCGATGATCTCGGCCAGCACCAGGATCGACAGTGGCGTCGTCTCGGCGGGTTTGATGACGACGGTGTTCCCGGCGGCGAGGGCGGGGGCGATCTTCCACGACGCCATCAGCAGCGGGAAGTTCCACGGGATCACCTGGCCGGCCACCCCGAGCGGTGCCGGTGCCGCCCCGTACCCGGCGTGCTCCAGCTTGTCGGCCCACCCTGCGTGGTAGAAGAAATGCGCTGCGGCCGTGGGGATGTCGACGTCACGCGATTCGCGGATCGGCTTGCCGTTGTCCAGGGTCTCCACCACCGCCAGCTCGCGGGAGCGCTCGGCGATGCCACGGGCGATGCGGTACAGGTACTTTCCGCGTTCGGCGGCCGAGATCCGTGACCAGACACCGTCGTACGCGGCCCGCGCCGCGGCGACCGCGACGTCGACGTCCGCGGCGGCGGCCGTGCTGACCGTCGCGAGCATCTCCTCGGTCGCCGGGTTGACCGTCTTCACGTCGTCACCGCGGCCGTCGACGAACTGTCCACCGACATACATCTGGTAGCGGTCGCGGAGCCGGCCGATGGCCGCCGATTCCGGCGCGGGTGCGTAGTCCCAGTCCAGGCCGGCGGATGCGGTGGGGCGGGGGCTCGTCATGTCGGATGTCCTCACTGGCGACGGTCAGTCGACCGTCACGTAGTCGGGGCCGGAGTAGTGGCCCTGCAACTGGGTGCGCCGCTGCATCAACAGGTCGTTGAGCAGGCTGGAGGCGCCGAATCGGAAGTAATAGGGATCCAGCCATTCCGGGCCGGCGATCTCCCGGACAGCGACCAGGTGGCGGATCGCGTCCTTGGTCGTGCGGATGCCACCGGCGGGCTTCACCGCGCGCCGTTCGCCGGTCTGCTCGTGGAAGTCGCGGACGGCCTGCAGCATCACGGCGGTCACCGGCAGCGTCGCAGCGGGTGAGATCTTGCCGGTGGAGGTCTTGATGAAGTCCCCGCCGGCCAGCAGGGCGAGCCAGGACGCCCGGCGGACGTTGTCGTACGTGGCCAGCTCGCCGGTCTCCAGGATGACCTTGAGTCGTGCGGTGCCGCACGCCTGCTTGACCGCGACGATGTCGTCGAAGACCTTGCCGTACCGCCCGGCGAGGAACGCGCCCCGGTCGATCACCATGTCGATCTCGGTGGCGCCGCCGTCGACGGCGACCGCGGTGTCCGCGAGCCGGACCTGCAGGCTGGTCCGCCCCGTCGGGAAAGCCGTTGCGACGGAAGCGATGCCGACATCGGAGCCGGTCAGCGCCTGCACCGCGACCGGCACCATGTCCGGGTAGATGCAGACCGCCGCGACGTGGGGGGTGCCGGGGCTGTCCGGGTCGGGCCGCCGTGCCTTGGCCGCCAGGGTGCGGACCTTGCCCGGGGTGTCGGAACCCTCCAGTGTCGTCAGGTCCACCATCGAGATCGCGAGGTCGATTGCCGCCAGCTTGCTGGCCTTCTTGATCGAGCGGGTGGCCAGGGCGGCCGACCGCTGCTCGACACCGACCGGGTCGACGCCGGGCAGGCCGTGCAGGAAGCGCCGCAGCGAGGTCTCGTCGGCGGCCACGTCACGCAGGTGAGCGGGCAGCGCGGCATCCGGGGTGCGGACCGGCGCGCGGGAGGGGGTGGTGGCTGTGCTCACGACGGTCATCCTATGGCCGCGGCGACCGCCCGACGGCTCGCGCACGTGCCCCTGCACCTGCCGGGCCCGAGCGTGCCGGGGCCGCTACGGTGCGATCATCGCGGCGGCCGTCACCGATGCTGCCGACGTCGACGGACAGGAAGGCCTGGCATGACCTCGCAGCAACCGGCGCACCGCGCAATCCCCGACAACCTGGACGTGACCGTCGTCGACCACCCACTGGCGGCCTCGCGGCTGTCCACCATGCGCGACGCCCGGACCGACAACGCCGCCTTCCGCGCGGCGCTGCGCGAACTGACCCTCATGCTGATCTACGAGGCGTCCAGAACTCTTGCCACCGTGCAGATCCCGATCCACACGCCGGTCGCCCGGACCACAGCCACCCGGCTGTCCAACCCGCCCCTGCTGGTGCCGGTGCTCCGCGCGGGGCTGGGCATGGCCGATCAGGCGCACGCCCTGATCCCGGAGGCACAGATGGGTTTCGTCGGGCTCGCCCGGGACGAGGAGACCCTGCTGCCGACGCCCTACATGGAGTCGCTGCCGGAGTCGCTCGCCGGCCGCCCGGTGTACGTGCTGGACCCGATGCTCGCCACCGGCGGGTCGATGGTGCACACCATCGGGTTGCTCACCGGCCGGGGTGCCACCGACGTCACCGCGATCTGCGCGCTGGCCGCGCCCGAAGGGTTGGTGACGCTGGCCGAGGCGCACCTGCCGGTCAGGGTGATCACCGCATCGGTCGACGAGCGGCTCAACGACTCCGGCTACATCGTCCCCGGGCTCGGCGATGCCGGTGACAGGCAATTCGGCGCCGTCTGACGGTCTGCGGTCCGGCTGTCCCGCCGTTGGTTGCCGTCGCGGGTGTTTCCTCGTCCCGAGCGGGCGAATCCGTCGTTGTCAGGGCGCCGGGTCGGCGTCGTCGTGCAACCATCCGGGCGGGGCGTTTCGTCCTTGTTGTCAGACTGCGCGCTGCGTGCGGTCGGGGTGGTGCCGGTGCGTCCCGAACGGCGGGACGCGGGACGGAACGACGACGAATGGAACGACGACGAATGGAAAGACGACGAATGGAACGACGACGAATGGAACGACGACGAATGGAACGACGATGAAGGTTTCGATGCCCGGTCGTGCGGTGCGGGTGGCGACACTCGCCGCCGTGGCGTTGCTGGCCCTGGCGGCCTGTGCGAGCCAGTCCGGGAGCTCGTCCAGTGGTCCGAGCAGCGGCGGCTCGACCCCGGCATCCGGGCAGGCCCCGTCGGGTGGCTCGTTCGCATCGGGCTCGGCGGCCGCGTCCGGGGCCGCGGGGGCGGCGTCCGGCTCCGCGGCGGCCACCAGCGGGCTGCCGGCGGAGGTTCTCGGCGCCACCTTCGTTGCCACCCAGGTCGGCGGTCAGTACTCCATCGTGCCCGGGTCGACGATCTCGCTGACCTTCGAGGACAAGACGCTGGCGGCGCGGGCCGGGTGCAACAACATGTTCGGCCCGTACACCGTCGATGGCAACGTGCTGAAGGTCGCGCAGATGGGCTCCACGATGATGGCGTGCGATCCGGCGCTGATGAAGCAGGACCAGTGGTTGTCGACGTTCCTGGCGTCCAGCCCGACGTGGACCTATGACGGTGGAACCCTGCAACTGACCAACGGGACGGACACGATGCAGTTGACCGAGGCGCTCCCCGGTTCCGCCGCCGTGCAGGGAGTGGGGTGGAAGCTCGACGGCTTGATCTCGAAGTCGGGCAGCACGGTGAGCGCGGTGGATCCCGGTGTCACCGCGTGGATCGAGTTCCAGGGCAGCACGGTCACCGTCGACAACTCCTGCAACACCGGCAGCGGCGCTGCCGAGATCGGGGACACCACGATCACCTTCGGCCCCATCGCGATGACGTTGCGGGCGTGCACGTCGCCGAATTCGGACGTCCAGGAGGCGATGACCGCCGTCCTGCAGGGCGTCACGAACTACACGGTGACCGATGACCCGTCCGGCGTGCTGCTGGTGATCATGTCTGCGGACGGGACGACGGGCCTGCAATTCCAGGCGGACCCGTCGGTCGGGACGTCCGCGACCTCAGGTGGCACGTCGTCGGGGATCGTCTCTTCCGGGCCGCTGTCGTCGGGTGCGGTGTCGTCGGGCGGTTGACGCTGGTAGGCGCCCCCTCTCGCCACCGCCGCTGGGGTCGGTGCCGGTGAAGTCGGGCCGGAAACCCGATTGGCCGCCGGTTTCGGCTGCTGGGCCCGGTGCGGTCGGCGTCGGGGGCACCGTCAGCCGGAAAGGCCCACCACGCCGGCCATCTCAGCGCGCAGAGCGTCCAGGTCGACCGCAGCCTCGGCGCGGAGCGCGGCGAGGTCGGCACCGTCCGGAACCGCTCGGGAGACCTGCAGATAGCACTTGAGTTTCGGTTCCGTGCCCGACGGCCGGACGACCACCCGGGTGCTGTCGGTACGCAGCCGGAGCGCGTCCGTGCGTGGCAGCAGGTCCGTCACCTCGGTGACCGGTGCACCGAGAAACGTTGCGGGAGGCGAGGTCCGCAGACGCGCCATGGCCGCGGTGATCTCCGTGAGGTCCTGCACCCGCACCGAGAGCTGGCCCGTGACAACGAGTCCGTGGCTGCGGGCCAGCTCGTCGAGCCGGTCGGGAACGGTGAGTCCCTGTGCGGCCAGCGTTGCCGCGAGGTCGGCGGCGGTCACGGCGGCCGAGATGCCGTCCTTGTCCCGGACGTGGTCGGGGTCGACGCACAGCCCGAGCGCCTCCTCGTAGCCGAAGACGAGGCCGGTGCCTGCCCCGTCACCGGCCCGGACGATCCACTTGAATCCGGTCAGCGTCTCGTCGTAGCGGGCGTTCCGGGCGGCGGCGATGGCCCGCAGAAGTTCGCCGGAGACGACGGTGGTGGCGACCAGCGGATCGGGATGGGCGGGCCGGTCCAGAGTGCGAAGGACGTGATCGCCCAGCAGCGCACCGGTCTCGTCACCGGTGAGCATCCGCCAGGTGCCGCCCTGCGGAATGCCGACGGCGCAGCGGTCCGCGTCGGGGTCCAGTGCGATGGCGATGGTCGCATTCACCTTCTGCGCCAGCGCCAGCAGCAGATCCGTCGCACCGGGTTCCTCGGGGTTGGGGAAGGGAACCGTCGGGAAGTTCCCGTCCGGCGAGGCCTGCTCGGTGACGACGTGCACATCGGTGAATCCGGCCAGACGCAGCGCCTGCACGGCGATCTCACCACCGACCCCGTGCATCGGCGTGATCGCCACCCGCACGCCGGCGGTTGCCGCCCCCGCACGGGCCAGTGACCCGACGCGAGCCAGATAGGACTCGACGATGTCGTCCGGCCAGGTCTGCACCCGGCCCGCCACGCCGGTGACGTCGATGGAACGGGCCGGCCTCGTGGCGGCGATGGCGGCCTCGATCCGCACGTCCTCCGGGTTGACCAGCTGCGCACCCTGCGCCAGGTAAACCTTGACCCCGTTGTCCTGCGGCGGGTTGTGCGACGCGGTGATCTGCAGTCCCGCCGCCGCGCCCAGCGAGCGGGTGGCGAACGCGAGGATCGGCGTCGGCAGTGGTCCCGGCGCGAGCAGTACCGAAAACCCCGCCGTGGCACACACTGCGGCCGCATCGGTGGCGAACTCCGCGGAGCGGTGCCGGCCGTCGTAACCGATCACGACCGTGCCGCCGCGGCCGGCAGAGGCCGTGAGGTGGGCGGCGATCCCGGCCGCAGCCTTTCGCACCACGGCCAGATTCATCCCCGCCGGGCCCGCGCGCAGCGGTCCGCGCAGCCCTGCGGTGCCGAACGTCAACGGCGCCTTCATGCGGTCCTGCAGGTCCGCGACGGCGCCGGGCCGACCCGCCATCGCCGACGCCAGCACCTGCTGCAACTCGGCGCGGTCCTCGGTCGACGGATCGTCCGCGATCCACCGCATCGTGGCGTCCCGCAGAGCGGGGGTCAGCCGCGGCTCGTTCGACGCGGTTGCCGTCACGCCTCGGTCACCAATTCCGCGAGCAGATCGCCCATCGCGACCGCTGCCGCCCGGCCGGTCGCCAGCACCTCCTCGTGATCGAGGGGTTCGCCGGTCATCCCGGCCGCCAGGTTCGTCACCAGCGACAGCCCGAACACCTCGGCGCCCGCCTCCCTGGCGGCGATCGCCTCCAGAACCGTTGACATGCCGACCAGGTCGGCGCCGAGCGTCCGGAGCATGCGGATCTCCGCCGGGGTCTCGTAGTGCGGCCCGGGTAGTTGCGCATACACGCCCTCGGTCAGCGACGGATCGATCTGCTGCGCCAACGCCCGCAGGCGCGGCGAGTACAGGTCGGTGAGGTCGACGAACTTCGCACCCTGGATCGGCGAGGTCGCGGTGAGATTGAGGTGATCGGCGATCAGCACAGGCTCTCCCGGGGACATGCCCTCCCGGAGCCCGCCGGCGGCGTTCGTCAGCACGATCAACCGCGCACCGGCGGCGACGGCGGTCCGGACGCCGTGGACCACCTGAGCGACGCCGCGGCCCTCGTACAGGTGGGTGCGGCCGAGCAGGACCAGGGCCCGCTTGTCGCCGATCGGGATGGACCGCAGCCGGCCGGCATGCCCGGCCACCACCGGCGCCGCGAAGCCGGGAAGCGTCGAGATGTCGATGTCGGCCGTCGCGGTGCCCAGCCGGTCGGCCGCCGGCACCCACCCGGATCCCATGATCAACGCGACGTCGTGGTGCAGGGCCCCCGTCGCCCGGGCGAGCGCGGCGGCCGCGTCCTGGGCGAGGGCATGGACATCGACGGCGGGATCGGCAGTCATGGGCGCAGCGTAGTAGGACGGGCGTCGTCGGCCGGTCGCCGTGGCGTCGTGCCCGGGTTCGTTCCCACTGGGGGTTGTGGTGGTGCTGTGACGCTCAATGGGTCGCGTCTGCTGTGGACTCCAGGCCTGCTTCGACCGCCGGTCGGGCGCCACGTCGCCGTCACCCCGTCGCCGTGAAGGCTTCGCACCGGCGTGGGAACGAGACCATCGGCGTCGGGGTAGCGGTCACCGTGCGGGATGACGGCGGGAAAAGCTGCGTCAGCCGCTTTCCGGTGGCGCCGCGCCAGGGATATCGACGCTCGTCGGCGCGGCCGTCGTCACTACCTGTGCGCCGTTCTGGGACGCCGACTGACTCGCCAGATCAGCGATGATCCGCACCCCGGCGAATCCGAGTATCGCTGCGATGATCGCCACGAGCACCGCCGCCACGATGCGGAAACGCGTCGAATGCCCTGCGCCCGAACCACTGTCGGCCATGTCGCCGCCCGCTTCGTCCGGCAGCGGAGGCAATGCGGCCGCCTGCTCCGGCGCCCACGGCGGCGGTGGCAGCGGCGGCTCGTTGTGCTGCGGCCGAGCTGACAGGGGCGACGAGCGGCCCGCAGATTCGCCGCCGGGAGGTGGGGTCCACCGGGATTTCTGCCGGTTGTCCTCACCGCCGGCCGAGGACGGCGTGATTGGTCGTGACGCCGGCCGTTGTGGTGCGGAAGGCCTCCGCGACGGCTCCGAGGTGATCGGTTGTGCGGTGCCCGTCCAGGACGCCGTCGGCGGCACGCGTTCGGGGGGTGACGACCACGGCGGGGAGTTCGTCGTATCGGTCGACCTGGTGCTGCCGGCAGCGGGTGGCCGTGCCGCGGGCCCGGCGGACGGGGAAGCTCCCGCAGTGGGCGGCATTGCAGGGTTCGGGGTGGGCGCGTACGTGCCGGATGATGCGGCCGGGTCTGCGTCACCGGTTATCGCTGGTCTGGCCGTGGCACGCAGCGGGGGCGCGCCACCGACCGGTCCCTGGCCATGCCCGTATGCCGGTCCCTGCCCGTCCCGATCAGCGGGATTGCCAGTGCCGGTGTTGTTCGTGCCGCTGTGGTGCGCACTGGGGGGACCCGCCCCGGGGCGGCCGGTGCCGGCGGAGGCGCCGGTGGCGGCGGCGCCCGTTCGGCCGACGATGGGGGTGCTGGAACGCACCGGGGCGCCCGTCCCGGTGCGCTCGTTGATCGGCGACAGGGCCGGGGCGGTGTCCTCATCACGCGGGATGCGCGCAACTGCGGCCAGATTCATCCCCGAGGGATCGTCCGCGATGGTGCGCATGATGGTCAGCGCGCGATCGATGCGCATCCGCAGCGACGGTGTCTTCACCAGCAATCCCGACACCACGGCGCCCAGACGTCCGGAATGCGGATGCGGTGGCACCGGATCCTTGACCACGGAGGTGAGCGTCGCGATCGCGGTGCCCTGGTCGAACGGCGGGCGACCTTCGACGGTCGCGAAGAGCAGTCCGCCGAGGCTCCACGCATCCGAGATCGGGCCGACCGGGACACCGTTCGCGACTTCCGGGGCGATGTACGCGGGCGACCCCAGCAGCAGCCCGGTCGCCGTCATCGTCGATTCGGAGGAGCTCCTGGCGATGCCGAAGTCGGTGAGCTTGATCCGGCCGTCATCGCAGATCAGGACGTTGCCGGGCTTGACGTCACGATGGGTGATACCGGCGGCGTGGGCGGCGATCAAGCCGGAGGCCACCGCGACACCGATCGTCGCGGCCTGGCCGTCGGGAAGTCGGCCGACGCGTCGGAGGATTTCGGCCAGGGATCGCGCCCGGAGCAGTTCCATGACGATGACCGGGCCGTGTTCGAGCGTCAGGATGTCGAACAGGGTGATCACGTACGGATTCGACAGAGCCGCGATCGCCCGCGCCTCCCGCAGCGTCCGGGCCTCCAGTTGCGCGCGCTCCCCGGCGGGGGTGCCCGGCGGGAAGTCGATCTGTTTGATCGCCACCTGACGGTGCAGGACAAGGTCGGTGGCGGCCCACACCGTGCCCATCGACCCCTTGCCGATGACGGAATCGAGCCGGTAGCGATCTGCCAGAACGCGCGGTGGCAGGCGTGACCCAGGAGTGGATGACGAGACGTCGCCTCTCGTCCGGGGGTCCGGTGGAGGTGAAGCGGGCGACGGCACCCCGCCATCCTGCCAAAGTCGCCAGCGCTCAGGTGCTGTGTCGGGCGGCCGGTCGAGGGCGGTATGGGCACCGGGCGCGTGACGTCCCAGGCGGCGCGCCAAACACCGGGCGCGCGATGCCGGGCGCGCGACACCGGACGTCCAAGACACCGGGCGCGACGCCGGGGGCATGAGGCACCGGGGCGCATGAGGCGCCGGGCGCATGAGGCACCGGGGGCGTGAGGCACCGGGGGCGTGAGGCACCGGGGGCGTGAAGCACGGGGGCATGAGGCACCGGGGGCGTGAGGCACGGGGGGCATGAGGCACCGGGCGCAGGAGGCGCGCCGGGCGCACTACATACCGTGCCACGAGGTGCCTCGAGCACGAGGAGCATGGAGCGAAGCCGGCTGCGCAAATTGGTGCACTTTTCAATCTCACCAAAGGTGCAGTCATACCGCACTGCATATCCTCAACTCGAATGCTGTGCAGGCCCGCGTGACGGTGCCTCAAAACACTGAGGGCCGTCATGCAGTGCCTGGGCTGCACGGTGAACACGCTATCTGTAGGCAACTCTTTCATCTATTGATGGATCAGCATCCCTGGTGCTCGACTGTCGGCGAGCCGATCGTTTTCCGTGGGCCTCATTCCACCACACTGCGCCGACGCGATGGCGAGTTATCCACAACTGGTCAGATCGCGCCGCGACGCTGTGGACATGTTGGCTTCCAGTGGGTCTCACCTCACGACCTGAGGTCGGTCAGGCAGTGATTCGATACGACCGCGTGTCGTTGTTTGCGACCGTCTGCGGGACACGCCAACCCGCCGCCTTAGCCCTCGCATTACCTCGGCGCGTCAGCAAACGTGATGTTGGAATGCAGTCGCGCAAATTCGCGGGGTCAGTGGCCGTCGCCGCGGGTGGGTGTTGATGGACCGGGGGCGCTGTCGGTGGTGCCTGTTACGGTTTTGGGTATGTCAGAGCCCGATGTTTTCACGGCCGCCACACGGGTGGTGGATTCGGCGCGGGCCGCTGTTGTTGATGTCGCGGGTATCGAGTTCTGGAAGGTCCCGGACGGGGATTTGCTGACGTTGGCGCGGGAGGTGGAGCACCTGGCCCGCCTGG
>JAESFR010000099.1_pt1 | contig 105698 bp, 96 predicted proteins | sample 9266191 | NCBI WGS metagenome assembly JAESFR01 (sample SAMN14503063, study PRJNA617104) | algae metagenome | isolation source: Pleurocapsa minor HA4230-MV1 and co-occurring heterotrophs from cement on... | place: USA: Nuuanu Pali Lookout, Hawaii | collected 2009-07-20
CAGCGCGCTGCCAATCCTCCACCTGCTGCCGCACCGCCGGGTTCGACACGTGCCCGACGACCGTCTTGCGCGCCACCCCCAGCCGGGTCTGGATGTACCCGAACTCCCGGTCGCCGTGCGCGGCCTGGTTCAGGTTCATGAAGTCGAAGTCGATATCGGCCCACGGCAGCACCACGTTCGCCTGCGTGTGCAGGTGAAGCAGCGGCTTCCGCAGCGCGTCCAGCCCCGCGATCCACATCTTCGCCGGGCTGAAGGTGTGCATCCACGCGATCACACCGACGACGTCATCGCGACTGTTCGCCTCCAGCATCACGCGACGGATGGCGTCCGCATCCTTCAGGACGGGCTTCCAGACCACGCCGACCGGAAGGTGCTCGAGACCCGCGGCGACCTGCTGCGACTGCTCCGCCACCTGGCGGAGCGTCTCCTCGCCGTACAGCGACTGGCTGCCGGTGACGAACCACACCTTGTACGCGTCGAGGGAGGTGAGCAGTGACGACATGAGGGTGTTCCTTCGGCGTGAGCGGATCTACAGTGCGGTGACCGCGGTGCGTTCGATAGAGAGTGCCGCTTCGTAGCGGTCGAGGAACGCGGCAAAGCCCGCTAGGTCGTCGGGTCGAGGGTCGAACTCGACCCTGTCGACGCGGGCGAACACTCGGCGCTGAAGGAACAGCGACAAGTCGTCGGTCTCCGAGTCGAGGAGCCGCGTGGCGAGCACCGCCATCCCCCACGGGCCCCCCTCGCTCGCGGTCTCCCCGACCGCGAGCGGGGTGCCGAGAGCCGCGGCGAGGAACCTCTGCGCCACACCGGCGGTGCGGAACACGCCACCGTGCGCGAACATGCGGTCGATCGCGACGCCCTCGTTCGCGAGCACGCGCATGCCGAGCGCCAGCGTGCCGAACATGCCGTAGACCTGGGCGCGGATCGCGTTGGCGAGGGTAAAGCGGCTGTCCGGGGTCCGGACCAAGAGAGGCCGGCCTTGCTCGAGGCCGACGATCGGCTCACCGGAGAGGTGATTGAAGGCGACGAGGCCGCCGGCGTCGGGGTCGCCGGTCTCGGCCTCGCGAAGAAGGATCTCGAACACCTCATCGCTGGACAGCGGCCATCCGGCGCGCTCGGCGAAAGCACCGAACATTCCGGCCCACTCCGCCAGTTCGCTGGCGCCGTTGTTGCAGTGCACCATGGCAACGGGGTCGCCCGCGGGCGTAGTGACGAGGTCGACCTCGTGATGGGGAAGCGCGAGCGACCCTTCCAGGACCACCATCGCGAAGATGCTCGTCCCGGCACTGACGTTGCCGGTGCGCGGCGCCACCGCGTTCGTCGCGACCATCCCGGTGCCGGCGTCGCCTTCGGGGGGACAGAACGGGATGCCGGGTCGCAGCCGACCGTTGGGGTCGAGCAGCGCCGCTCCCGCCTCGGCAAGCTCTCCCGCCGGCTCTCCAGCCAGGAGGATCCGCGGCAGCAGCTCGGCCACGCGCAGACCCGGCGTGCGTTGGCCCGCCAGCTCGTCGAATCTCGCGATGAGTCGCTCGTCATAGCCACCGGTCGCCGGATCGATGGGGAACATGCCCGAGGCGTCGCCGACGCCGAGCACCCGTTCCCCCGTCAGCTGTTCATGGACGTAGCCGGCGAGGGTGGTGAGGTGACGGATATCGCCGACGTGCGGCTCGTCGTCAAGGACCGCCTGGTACAGGTGGGCGATGGACCACCGCAGCGGGATGTGCACTGCGAAGGCCTCGGTGAGCGCGGCCGCTGCAGGCCCGGTCGTGGTGTTCCGCCAGGTGCGGAACGGCACCAGCAGCTCACCGTCGGCGTCGAAGGCGAGGTAGCCGTGCATCATCGCCGATACTCCGATCGCACCGAACGTCTCCGGAGTGACGCCGTGACGACGCTCGACGTCGGCGACGAGGTCGGCGTAGGCGGCGCGTAGCCCCGCCCAGACCTCCTCGAGCGGATACGTCCACATCCGGTCGACGAACCGGTTCTCCCATGCGTGCGATCCCGTCGCGAGAACGCGGGTGGGATCATCTGCATCGATCAGGCACGCCTTGATCCGGGTGGAGCCCAGCTCGATCCCCAGCGCCGTCCGTCCAGCGCGCACCGCCTCGGCACTCATCGCTCGGGCTTCCCCTCGCGCCGGGCGTCGGTGGCCTGCCCATACACGTTCTGGTAGCGGTCGAAGAGCCGGTCGACGGCGTCCTGCGGAATCGAGATCACGTCGCCGCCCTGCCGTGCGATGTGCACGGTGCGGGCGACGTCCTCGACCATCACCGCCGCCTTGACGGCGTCCTTCGCCGACATCCCGATGGTGAACGGACCATGATTCTGCATCAACACCGCCCGCGACCGGTGGCCGCGTAGGGTCTCCACGATGCCCCGACCGATCGAGTCGTCCCCGATGATCGCGAAAGGGCCCACCGGGATCGGGCCACCGAACTCATCCGCCATCGCCGTGATCACGCACGGGATCTCCTCACCGCGCGCCGCCCACGCCACCGCGTATGTCGAATGCGTGTGCACCACCCCACCCACCTCGGGCATGTGCCGGTACACGTACGCATGAGCGGCAGTGTCACTCGACGGTGCGCGCTCGCTCCCGGGCGTTCCCTGAACGACGTTCCCGTCCAGGTCGCAGACGATCATGTTCTCCGGCGTCAGGTCGTCATACGACACCCCCGACGGCTTGATCACGAACAGATCGGCGCCCGGCACCCGGCCCGACACATTGCCGCCCGTCCACACCACCAGCCCGTACCGCACCAGCTCGGCGTGCAGAGCAGCGACATCCGTCCGTACCGCATCGACCGCGGCCTGAACCGTTAGTTCTGCGCCTAGCAGTTGGTTACCTGGAGTGTCCCTGCGCTTTGATGCAAGTTGGCGCGCGGCAGCATCCGGTTGAAACTGAAGCAGATTGATGGCCTTTACGACCTTCTGGCGAGTCTCGTCGCTGATGTGTGGGTAACCGTTGATGACTCGGGAAACGGTCATGTGTGACACCGAGGCTTCCCTCGCTACGTCGTAGATCGTTGTGCGGGGCACCGTCACACCTCGTGGCGGCGAGCAGATGATAGGAGGGACTCTTCCCGGGACCGGTGCGGCTGCGGCTGAGGGTTCACGCTTGCTCACCGTGGTGCAGTTTCCAGACTGACGTCAGCGGCTCGCTCCCATGGATGCCATCGACCAGTGAGGAGATGAGTTCATCCCATTCGGGCATTTTGTGGTTGCCAGCCGTCATCCGGCGCTCTACGGCCGCTATTCCGGCGTCGGAGTGGACGAAGTGGATGAGGTCGGACGAGTTGTCAGACCAGATGGTCCATTCATGAACACCACATCTCGTGAGCGAGGCGGCGAGCGGATCGGGTATGCGTCGGTGAGTGGCAACGTAGTTGCTCATTTGACCGGGTCTAACTCGCGTACGGAACACGTCAAGCATGAGCGAACCATCTCCTTCGAGGAGCGGTCACTATGGCGGTCTCGTTTGCGCCGAGCTGGAGCCGTTCGCCCTGGTCGCCGTTTGCGGGCTCAGGAGCGGTGTGGCCAAGGGGGTTAAATCCCGTCAGCACGACGATGAGGCTGTCGCTGGCCGCGTTATGGAGAGTTGCTGTCACGGAGTGGCGTTCGATGGCGGTGACGACAACGTCCAGATGTCCCCGTGGCTGCTCCTCGCCACTGTCGTTGTAGACGGACACGCGCAGCGCTGGCCAAGCGTGGCCCCCGTAGTACAGGGGAGAAGGCGCACCTGCGCGGAGTTGCAGTAAGTGCTCGGTCGTAACCGGATTGAGGCGTTGCCAGAGGTGGATATCGTCCGGGTCAGCGGGGACATCCCACGCAGAGTCGCTTCTTTGCTCGACGATGAGCTTGATCACGTGGAGGGCTGCATCGGGGTACTGCGAGTTCCGGCCGTGGAGGAACTCGTACCAGGGTTCCTCATGTCCACTGTCCTCTTTGAGGCGAGTGGCCCTTACCCGACCCCAGTCGTATGACGCAACCTGCCTGAGGTCTTCGACTCGCTGCTTGTCTTGCGTGGCTCCCGTGAGGTGCCAGAGGGTGATGGGGATGGTGGGTTCGACGGGAAGTTCGTCGAACCAGCCGTTCGGTCCGTATCGGTGAGGAGCAAGCAGGGCGTACTCGTCGAGTTCGTCCCTTTCGAATCTGTTCAGGTACTCGTCTCGCAACGCTCCATCGGAGGAGCTGATTCTGCCGACTCGACCGCGGGAGACGAAAAGGTCCCATTGTGCGCGGATGAAGTTGAGGTATGTCTCGTCCTCGCTGACGATAGCCGCCGCGATAGAGGCGACTGCGACGGCCGGAAGCACAGAGTGCGCGCCGTGGGGCCAGTGCCACCCGTAAAGTCCTCCCCACCACTTTCCCTGCAGGTGAGAGCCAACGATGCCGTCGGATCCGACGTTGTCGGGGACTATTCCGCCGTTGTCCTCCGCGCGATTCATCCACGCATCGACGTACTCTCGGATCCAGCCTGCGTAGACAGCGTCTCCGGTGTGCAGCCACGCGTCGAGCACGGCTCCTGTCGCCGCCAGGTTCACGACGACGTCCCCCCGCCCAAATGCGTCTTTCGCCACTTGTCCGAGCCGGCGAGATCTCTCGGGGTGATCGCGAAGGTCGTCATACTTCGTGAGATCATGCCCGGCGAGAACCGGCAGGCCGTATCGGGCCATCCCGGGGTCCCACGGGATGCTGCCGTCTCCGTTACGGAATCCCCACCGGGGTCCGAGAATTCCGGGATGGGGTGCCCGGATCGTCTTCGTACTGAAGTCGTAGTTCGTTGCGCCGGGGGCCGCGTAGGTGTCGGCCCGTCTTACGGCCGCTGCCCGCAAGTCTGGGGTTGGAATGGTCGCGGTCAGCGCGTAGGCGAAGAGGTTTCCTTCGCCTTGGTGGAACCAATCAGTTCCGAGGTCTTCACCATCGTCGGTGTAACCAAGCTGGTCCAACTGGCGCCGTATGCCCCAGAAGTACCGTTGCACGCGTTCGGCAAGCTCACCGTCACCCGCGAGGTCAGCCATGAACGGCCAGTGTGCGAATGGTTCCAGGAAGTCGTCAGCACCGTCACGGGAGGTATCAATCGTCCCGCGAAAGTCGAGCCATCCACGGGGGGCGAAACGATCACCGAAGGCGGTCGCCCGGTCGATCATGTAAGCCATCACGTCCGCGTGACTGGCTCGTGGCCCGCTGTTGCCGCCACGCTCCATTGCCGCCCTCCTCACCTTCGCGGAAGTTTGGCAACGTTTGCGCAGTCTGTCAAACTTCTTCCACATATGACCGCTAGGAAAGGCGACTCTGGATGGCTGGGATCAAGTTGATCGAGCTTGGCTGGGGGGCTGCGATCCGCGCCGAATCGCGGGCTTGGTACTTCGCCCTGAACGGGGAAGACCGACCGGTTCAAGTCGAGATGCCGGCTTTGAACGTCGATGGTGGCGAGGTGCGCCTTGATCGAGTCGATGCCGTGTATTCCCAAGACGAGGCGCCGGGCCGGGTGCAGGTTCTGTTCGCCACACCCGAGGTGCCCGAACTGAAGGCAACGCTGGACCTCCACCTCGCCGAGGGGCACGCGGGCGTTCGTCTGTGGTTCACGCTCACGTCTAAACAGTCTGTGATCTTGCGCAGTGAATCCGAGGGGGCGCCATTCCTCCGCGTTCAAATCCCCGATGGCGCAAGCCTGATGGAACACCGCATCGGCGACTTCGACCCCACGGTCCACAGCTACCGCCCCCGGGCGCGGCCGGCCGACTCCTCTCCTAAAGAATCGCTTCGGCTGGTTGGGCCGATCATTCATGTAGCAAGTTCTCGCCAGAACTTTGTCGTCGCTCATGAAGGCCCGGTTGAAGCCGAAACGACGTTTTGGTCCTACCAGCTAGACGCGGGCGGCGAAGCGCTCGATGTTGTAGCGGAAGCGGGTGCCATGCTTTCGCACCAGGACATCGGACAACAGCCGTGGCGGTCTGAGACCTTTCAGTTGGTGGTTGCGCCCTCCGAGGCGGTGCTCGCGTTCCGCAGATTTTTCGGCGCCCTGGCGGCCCCCGCCGGCGAGCACGACGTGTCCTACAACACGTGGCACCGCCAGGAACTGAGTCACCACGTCGAGGGTGTGCCTTACCTCACCCGGATCAACCCTCATGATCTCTCCCAAGAGATGACGGAGGCGGCCGACGTCGGCGTCCGCTATTTCACCGTCGACGTGGGGTGGTTCGAGAAAAGCGGGGACTGGCAACCCCACCCGACCAGATTTGCGGGAGGCGTCCACTACTGGGCGCGGGAAGCGCGCTCGCGCGGGATGGGCTTGGGCCTATGGCTCAACCCGATGGTGGCGGGACTCACCTCCCGCTCACTTGAAACGCACATGCATTGCCGCATGACCTACAACGGTCGCCCACTCGACACTGAACCGATCTGGGAGACCGAACACAGCGCTCCCATGTGCCTTGCATCCGACTGGGTCGGCTACATCGAGGAAGTCTTGGTTCGCCTGGCGACTGACGGGGTGGAAAAGGTGAAGTTCGACGGGCTGTGGCCAGCCTCATACGAATGGGCAGGACGGTCGGCAGTCTACGAATGCGACAGCCCCCACCACCACCACGGATCGGAACGCAATTCGCCGGACGAGCGTCGGGCGAGATATCGATACCTTGCCGCCACCGCCGTTACGCGACTCTCGGAACGGGCATCGCAGCTCGGCATAACGGTCGAACTCGACATCACGGAGAGCTGGCGGTTCCCTCGGCTCGGTCAACTCATGTTTGGTCGACTCTTCCTCATCAACAACGGACCGTACTTCCACGATCTCGGCGTTCCCTCGGGTACGTCGATTCAGCCAAACACCTTCAACGCGGTCTTCTACCCGCACCCAACGCATTCGCGAATACAGCGCACTGCGGGCCTCTTCAGCGAGTTCCTCCCCGTCGGACGGATCTTCGGCCACGTCCTCCTCGGCGACGATGCTCCGGGAACCATGGAAAGCGCAATAACAACCGCGGCGATCACGGGGATGTCAATCTGGGGCGACCTGAGTCGCCTAACTGAAGCGCAACGTCAAGCGATTCGCAAAACGCTCCTCACCGCCGGCAAGATACGCCAAGCCATGCGCCAACCCCGGACGACAATCGACGGATTCGTCGGTTCCTCCCCCGAAGTTCATGTCCATGTCGACGACGCTACCGGCAAGCGAATCGTCGGGCTCTTCACCCACCAACCCGTCACCCTACGGCCGCCTTCCGGAACGTTTCGGGCCGGAGTGGCACCTCATGAGCAGGCCGTGAATCGGCGTGAGATCACCCTCGGCAACGACGGCGCGCGGCTGCTCATTTGACGATTCATGAAAAGACGTATTGACAAACCTGCGCAAACGTAACCACAATTGCGCACACACCGGCAATGACACCCGGCATCCGGTGGACCCAAGAGAGGAATCAATGATGCTTTCACATAACCGCTGGCGAGCTGCGCCCGCACTCGCACTCCTGGCGATCGGCAGCCTTGCCCTAGGCGCCTGTTCATCCGGAGGAGGCGGGGGAGGAGGGGATGAGACCACGATCACGTTCATGCCGGTCGTCTCGGACAACCTCAGCGAAGAGCTCTGGTCCGAAATCATCTCCGGTTTCGAGGAGGAGAACCCGAACATCACGGTCGAGCTCGTCAGTCCCGCGGGACAGGAGTACGTCGCGTACGCAAGGACTCTGCTTGCCTCCGGAAACTTCCCTGACGTGCTGCTTGCCCAGAACCCGGATCTGGCCCAGCAGGGTGCACTGCAGCCGCTCAATGAGAGCTTCGTCGAAGGCTTCAACAACTACGAAGACACCGCGCTGGACGGGGAGTACTACTACGTGCCCACTGCGGTGCAGCCCCAGAGCCTCATTTGGTACAACGAAGACCTCTTCGCGCAGGCGGGCATCGACGAGGTGCCCACAGACCCAGACTCCTTCGCGGCAGCGCTCGAAAGCCTTGCGGCAGTCACCGAGGTTCCCTTCGCGGTAACGGGAGAGTGGACGACGGGCTATCAGTTCGGCGTGATGACCACTCCGACGGTGATGTCTGAGACTCCCGATTGGTTCGCTCAGCGCAACGCCGGCGAGGCCGCTTTCGTGGGTTCGTATTGGCAGGACGCAGCAGCTCAAATCGCGGCCTGGAACGCTGCTGGATACCTCGGCGATGGCGCATTGTCGAAGACGTTCGACCAGGGTGGTCAGGAGTTCATCGCTGGAGAGAGCGCGACCTACCCGATGGGAGTATGGTTCGGCGCAACCCTCGACGCCGCAGAACTGCCGTTCGAGGCCGGAGTGTTCGCAGCCCCCTCGGCGACAGGAGAACCGACGATCAGCGCGGTGCTGTCGCTTCAGTACGGGATCTCGGCCACGACGGAGTCGCAGGAAGCGGCTGAAGCGTTCTTGACCTACCTCACCCGGGATGAGGATGCAGTAAGGACGCAGCTGGAAGCCGACGGACTGTTCTCGAACGCTGTCGAACCGGTGGACTACGAACGAGGCGCTGTCCTGACTAAGGTGGCAGATCTTCTCGGTCAGTCGCAGCTCGAATTCAGCTCCGCGAACGGGCTCGGGAACTCAGTCCCCCCACCGGGGTTCTCCGACACCCTCAACACCACAGCGCAGTCGGTGCTACTCGGTGAGCTGGACGGCGAGGGCTACGCAGCGGCCCTTGACGCCTGGTGGGATGCCAACCAGTAACGCCACATCCAACATTCACCCGGCCGCGCGTTCAACGTGACGCGCGGCCGGGTTCGTAAAGAAAGCACGACATGCCTGAGCTTCGCACTCCCGCCGTTACCCTTCCGATCCGTGGTACGGCCTTCACCCGCCTAACGACCGACCAGCGGCACTCCCTTGAAGGCATCAGCACCGCAACCGCCAGCGCCACACTGCACAAGATGGGCATCAAAAACGTGTTCCTCCGCGGTCCATCGCCGCTGCAGGACGGGCAGTCTGTCGTCGGCAGCGCTCTCACGCTCCAGTTCATGCCTCAAAGAGGCGACATCGGATCTGGGGACTCGCAAGAGTACATCGAGAGCAAGACGGCCCTCTGGGCTGTCTTCGATGCCGTAGAGGAAGGCGACATCCTGGTAATTCAGGCGTTCGGCGACCGCGAAACCGGATGCGTAGGGGAGATGCTCGCCAGCCACCTGCATAACCGCGGCGGTGTGGGCGCTGTGATCGACGGCTGCGTCAGGGACTGGCCCAAGGTTCGCGAGATCGGCGTGCCGTTCTGGGCGGTCGGGAAGACACCGAACTACTCCTCCCAGACGTCACTTTTCCCGTGGGCGTACGACGTCCCGGTGGCGTGCGGCGGAGCGCTCGTCATGCCGGGGGACGCGATCATCGCGGACGACGACGGCGCGGTGGTCGTTCCACGCGCCGTCATCGAAGACTTCGTCACTCGATGCCGCTCCGTCACGGAATGGGAACACTTCTCCCGGTCGCGCATCGACGCCGGAGGAGCCCTCAGCAAGTACTACCCGCTGAGCGATGACGCGGAGCGCGAGTACGCCCAGTGGCGCGAAACGAACCACCATAAAACACCCGTCGCCGGGCAATAGGGGCACCCTTATGCACGAGCATGTAACGTTTGCTCACAGCGTTGAGCAGACTTCGCAGGTGTGAGCGGAGAGCTCCAGCTGTGACGCTGCGTGAGGAGTGGCTATGCCTGCAACCATCAAGACGATTGCGGCCGCAACAGGACTATCGGCGTCAACCGTCTCGCGGGCGCTGAGCTCCCGAGGACGTGTAAACGCATCCACCAAGGACCGTGTATTCAAGGCAGCGCAAGAATTGGGCTACCAGCCCAACCTGGCTGCGAAGGCGCTCGTGACAGGACGATCTCGCACCATCGCGCTCATCGTGCCGACCGTGACGAACCCATTCTTCACGGCCCTGTTGAAAGGGGCGCAGGCGCGGGCGCGCTCCCTTGGCTACATGCTCGTGCTGGGTGATTCCGATGAGGACTCTGTGCTGGAACGAGAACTGGTCACCGAACTGCTCGACCGATCCGAAGGCATGATCCTCGCCGCAACTCCGTCGCCGTCGGCGGGTAAGGACGTCGCCGGCTATGGGAAGGCTGGCGCCGTCGTCCTCATAAACCGAGATGCTCCGGGAGTCCTTCACGCCCGCCCGGACGTGAGCGAAGGACTCAGGCAAGCGCTTGAACATCTCGCAGCGCTCGGCCACCACCGCGTCGCATACGTCCGCGGCAGCGTTAACTCCTGGATGGATGCCCATCAGCAAGACATCCTGAAAGAGCAAGCGAGCCGACTGGAACTCGAGCTGTCGATGCTGGGCCCATATACGACCACGTCTGAAGGTGGGGAAGCGGCCGTGGACACGATCATCGCGAGCGGCGCATCCGCGGTCATCGCCTTCAACGATCTCATGGCTCTCGGTATCAGCAAACGCGCGCACGAGCGCGGGCTCTCCGTCCCCAACGACCTCAGCGTCGTAGGGATCGACGACATCCCGTACGCAGCAATGGCGCAGCCCTCGCTCACCACCATCCGCCTCAACCCGTCCCGGATCGGCCGCGGCGCTGTAGATCTTCTGGTCAACGCGATTGAGCGCCCCGACCTCAGCAGCGATGGCGCCACCTTCCCCACCGAACTCATCGTGCGCGGCTCTACCGGCGCCGCGCCGAATTGACAGACTGCGCAAACGTTGTCACACTTGCGTCATGCAGGGCACCGTCGCCCTGCTGACGCGACGGCGCTGAACCGCCCCGCGTGCAAGAAGTATCCGAGGGCCGAATGACTACACCACCACTGGCGACCGCCGCCGAGCCGAGCTCGCGACAGAAAACCCCCGACCGTCGCTCGCCATCATCTTCCTGGCTGCGTCGCGGCGGCGTCGCGAAGGGAGCGATGGCAGCGCCCTCGCTCATCCTTGTGGGAGGCCTGGTACTGCTGCCGCTCGTGCTCGCCTTCTACTTCAGCTTCACTGACTGGCGCGGTGCCGGCCTCACAGCGGAGTGGGTGGGGCTGGAGAACTATGCGCGTCTTTTCGCATCCCCGGAGCTGGGCGAAGCGGTAGGCGTCACCGTCTTCATCGCCGTGGCGACCACGATCGCATTGAACATCGTCGGGCTAACCCTGGCTCTTCTGTTGCATCGCTCCGGCGCGATCACCTCGCTCTACCGGTCGATCTTCTTCTTCCCCATGGTGCTCAGCCCCCTCATCGTGGGATTCCTGTGGCGCACGCTGCTGGACTACCGCGGAGTCATCAACTCCCTCCTCACCTCCGCGGGTCTAGGGCCGATCGAGTTTCTCGGCACGCCGCAGTTCGCTCTCCTGTCTGTGACCGGAGTCATCATCTGGCAAAGCCTCGGCTTCAACATGGTGCTCTACCTTGCGGGGTTGCAGAACATCCCGCGGTCCCTGCTCGAAGCCGCAGTTGTTGACGGAGCCAGCGCGTGGCGATCGTTTTGGCACGTCACTTTGCCGCTGCTCGCGCCCGTCGTAACCGTGAACGTCGTGTCGGTTTTCATCTTCAACATGCGGGAGTACGACCGCATCAAGGCGGTCACGGATGGTGGCCCTGGGGGTTCGACGCAGACGCTGGCCTACAAGATCATCAACGAAGCTTTCGACCTTGGCTTCCTCGGGCGAGGATCCGCGTACGCAGTCATCCTTATGGTCGCTGTCGGGGCGGTCGCTGCCTTGCTGATCTGGCTGCTGCGCAAGCGAGAGAAGGACGTGCTGTGAGAACTACACGCTCCGACCGGGCGCTGCGCCATGTTGCCCTTATTCCCTTTCTCCTGGTGGCGATCCTGCCGATCTACATCCTCCTTATCAGCGCCTTCAAAACGACACCCGATATCCTCGCGACGCCGCTGACGATTCCCTTCGACCGGCTGACTCTCGACAACGTGATCAGCGCGTTCAACAATCCGCAGTTGGATATTGGAGCTGCGTTCTTGCGCACCGTGGCGATCACGGCGGCGACCGTTGCGATCTCGACGATTGCCGCGGGGATGGTGGCCTACATCCTCAGCCGCTCCAGCCGCCGGGTGAGCATCGTCATCTACGTCGTGCTGATCTCGGGGATCCTGATTCCGTCACAGGTGCTCCTGATCCCCGTTATTCGCATCCTCCAGTTGATCGGCCTTCAGGGAAGTTTCGTTGGGCTTGTGCTGTACATGGCAGCGTTGCAACTGCCCTACGCCGTGTTTCTCTATATGGGATTCATCGCGACGATCCCCCGTGAGCTGGACGAAGCGGCATTCGTGGATGGGTCGGGGGTGTTCGGAACCTACTGGCGGATCATCTTCCCGGTGCTGAAGCCCGCGACCGCATCGATCGCGATCTTCAACGGGCTGGGCGCTTTCAATAACTTCATCGACCCGCTCATCATCTTGGGCCCAACCGGGGGACGCACGATTACAACCGGCGTATTCGCTTCTGTCGGTCAGTACAACACCGATTACGGAGCAGTGTTCGGGAATCTTCTGGTGGCGATCCTCCCGGTCATGATCGCGTACTTCATCATGCAGCGGCAGTTCATCGACGGCCTCACAGAAGGTTCCGTGAAGGGATGACTCGACTCACCGGTCACGACACCAAGCTCGGACTTGGCACCGCACAGCTGGGGGACCTCGGCGGCGGGATGACCGACGACGACGCCCAGACGCTCCTGCAGACGGCCGTCGACAACAACATCACGTACTTCGATACGGCTCCCCTCTACGGCACCGGAATCGCCGAACGCCGACTGGGTGCCTTCCTCGAGGCCTCAGGTCTGAGTGCGCGAGTCAGCACGAAAGTGGGACGCATCATCGACGCCGAAGGCGCGATCAGCAGCGGCGGTGTCGCAGCGGGGGAGTGGCACTGGGACTATTCCGCGGATGGCGTGCGGCGGTCTTTCGAGGACAGTCAGAGACGGTTACACGGGTACCCCGTACACATCCTGCTGGCTCACGATCCGCAACAGGATATGGATGCGGCGCTGGCCACCGGTCTGCCCGAGTTGGAACGTCTCCGGGCGGATGGAACAGTTCCGGCCATCGGCATCGGCAGTGGAGACCTGGAAGCTCTCCGGATTTGCCTTACCCGATGCGAACCCGATTACGTCCTGGTCGCCGGACGACTCACGTTGCTCGAACATGAAGCAGGTGACCGGTTCGCGCGCACCTGCGCCGCCCGCAGCATCCGCGTCATTGTCGGCGGCGTGTTCAACAGCGGAATCTTGGCCACGAACGCTCCTGAGGCAGCCAACCATTACGAATACTCGCCTGCGCCGAAGCCGATCTTCGAGCGCGCCGCCGTCCTCGCTCGGCTCACGAATGCGTACGACACACCCCTTCCCGCCGCCGCTCTTCACTTCGCCCTACGCCACGCGCTCGTCTCATCCGTGCTTCTAGGCGCGGACAGCGCAGTTCAACTCCGCCAAAACCTCGACCTGGTCACCGAACCGGCACAGCTCAGCGCTCTTTGGCAGGCACTAGACGACGCCGGACTGCTGGCCGAAGGAATCTTGGAGCAACTCGAACGATCACCGAGCGCCGCATGAGTACTCGTGGCAGCATCACGCATGGGTCGTCCTTCGATAGCCACGTACACATTTGGGACCCAACGCAGTTCGCTTACCCCTGGCTCGCCCAAGCAGCGCCTCGCCTCCATCGCACTTTCACGCTGGAGGATGCTGAGAAGGCCACGCCAGAGCACCGGTTCGTGCTCGTCCAAGCTGCTCACTCGATCGCCGAAAGCAAGTGGCTCTTAGGACAAGCGTCAACGAGCACGCGGGTTGCCGGCGTCGTCGGATGGGTCGACATCCACGGTGATGCACTCCTCGACCTCGCTGAAATCGACATCGCGCCCGCACTACTGGGCATTCGAGTCGACCTCCGATCACGTCACGCCACGTTCACTGAGCACAACCTCACGCCGCTGATCACCGAGCTGCATCAGCGACAGCTCACCATCGAGCTGCTCGCATCGCCAACTGAGTACTCCATGGTCGCTCACCTTGCCGACGGCGGAACGTTTGTCGTGATCGACCACGCCTGGCACCCCCCGCCCTCACTCGAAGAGCTGGGAGAGTGGCGCGCCGCTGTCCGAAACATCTCCGCGCACCCGCAGGTGGTGTTGAAGTGGTCAGGGAGCTGGCTGCGGCATTCGTCGCGGGCGCGCGAGGCCATCGCGGGCGAGCTCCTCGAGCACATCGGCCCGTCACGGCTCATCTACGGCAGCGACTGGCCGGTGACAAGACTTTCCAACAAGGAACGAACCTGGGCCACCGAAGTTCTCGGCGATGCTGCCCTAGAAACGAAGACGTGCAGCCCCCTCCGCGCCTACCCGCGCCTCACGCCCGTACCCTGATAACGAAAGGCCCGCGATGCGGTTTTCTCGCCTCGGCGCAGAGGGACAAGAAGTTCCGGTCGTCCACTATCAGGATGGTTACCGCGATCTCCGCCCGCTCACCGATGACATCACCGGCGCCTTCCTCATCGACGCCGTCGCCCGCGTCTCCGCGGCGCTCCACGAGGAGGTCCTCCCTCGCTTTGAACCTCCCGGAAACGTGCGCGTCGGCGCACCCATCGCCCGCCCAACGGCTGTGATCTGTGTCGGGCTCAATTACGCAGCCCACGCCGCCGAATCCGGTCAACAGCCGCCACGTCACCCGGTCGTCTTCTTCAAACACCCCAACACAGTGGTCGGACCGAACGACAGTGTCGCGATCCCGCGAAATAGCACCAAGACCGACTGGGAGGTGGAGTTAGGGGTCGTCATCGGTCGCCGAACCAGCTATCTACCCAGTCCCGCGGAAGCCGGTTCCCACATCGCGGGATTCGTGGCCGTGAACGATCTGTCCGAGCGCGAGTTCCAGTTGGAGCTCTCCGGCGGGCAGTGGTCGAAAGGCAAGTCGGCCGCCGGGTTCACCCCGACGGGGCCATGGTTGGCAACACCAGACGAAGTCCCGCACTCCCGGCTACGGATGCGCAGCTACGTCAATGGGCAACTTCGCCAAGAATCCTCTACCGAAGACATGATCTTCAGCGTGGAGAACATCGTGTTCGACCTCAGCCAGTACATGGTCCTCGAACCCGGTGATCTGGTCCTCACGGGAACCCCGGAAGGCGTGGCGCTCTCCGGACGATTCCCATACCTGGCCGCCGGCGACGAGTGCGTCATTGAAGTCGACGGCTTAGGTCGCCAAAGGCAGGTGTTTCGCAGTGCAATTTGACGAGCCCCAGCGAACAGCTCAGGTGAGCGAGTTCGCCGGGCTGAATGCCCTGATCACGGGAGGATCGTCGGGAATTGGCGCTGCTGTCGTCAGAGAACTCACTGCGCGCGGCGCTCACATCGTCATTCTCGATGTTGTCCCTCCGCTCGATGACTCGCCCACTGAACATGTGCAGTGTGACGTCGGGGATAGCGCCTCCGTCGAGGCCGCCATGAGCGTGGTCGGTGCGAGCTTCGATCGGCTCGACGTCCTCGTCAACAGTGCCGCTATCGCAGCACAGGGCACGGTGCGCGACAACACCGAGGAAGAGTGGGCGCGCGTACTCAACATCAACGTCACCGGGATCGCGCGGGTAAGCCGAGCGGCACTTCCACTCCTGGAGCGTTCAAACAACCCAGCGATTGTCAATATCGCATCCATCGCCGCAACAGCCGGGCTCCCTCAGCGCGCTCTCTACAGCGCATCCAAGGGCGCCGTCCTTGCGCTCACACGCGCGATGGCGGCCGACCATCTCGCCGCGGGCGTCCGGGTCAACTGTGTCAGCCCCGGAACAGCGGACACTCCTTGGGTGGCGCGCCTTCTTTCTTCGGCCGAAGATCCTGAAGCCGCACGCGCCGCGCTCGAGGCGCGGCAACCACACGGGCGGCTCGTCACAGCCGCCGAAGTAGCCGACGCCGTTCTCTATCTCGCAAGCCCCCGTTCTGGCTCAACCACTGGTCACTCCCTGGCTGTCGACGGCGGGATGAGCGGCCTTCGGCTGCCGCCCACACAGTGACCCCTACCCAAAAGAGGAGTTTGACGCGATGAGAATCACCAGTATCGAAACGCTGTGCGCCACCCGTCTCCACGAACGCGCGGATCACTGGGTCACTGACCGATATCGCAGCATCAAAGCGGATATAGCCGTGGTTTCCATCAGGACGGACACCGGACACCGGGGCATCGGTGAAGCGTGTTCGTACGGCAATCCTCTGAAGATTGCCGATTGGGTGCAGTGGTACAGCGCTGCTCTGGTGGGCACTGAGGTAGACGACGTGAGGGCGCATCCCCATCCCACTGGCACCGCCTTCTCGAAGATCTCCCCATCCGCCCATGACTACGCAGTCGCCGGCATTGATACCGCGCTCTGGGACCTTCGAGCTCAGCAAGCCGGTCTGCCGCTCTCCAAGCTCCTGAACCCCGCCGCCGACGATCTCGTCATGGTTTACGCGTCTGGGGGAGTGCGGTTCGATTGGCGCTCAAATCCCTTCTCACTCATCGACGACGTCGCTGGCTACGTGCACGCCGGCTATCGCACAGTGAAGATCCGCCTTGGCACACACTGGGGATGGGATGCGGTGACGCCCGAAAGGTTTCTCGATCTGTTCGATGCGCTTCGAGCTGAAGTGGGAGACGCCGTCGGCATAGCCGTCGATGGCAACTGTCGGCTTACGCGTGAGGAAGCTCGCATCCTCGCGCGCGGGCTCGACGACCGCGGAGCCTTGTGGTTCGAAGAACCGCTCGACAACACGGACCTTGAAGGGTACGCCGAACTGAACAGGTCGGTGGGTCTGAAGATCTCAGGGGGCGAGTCATTCACCACGCAGGAGCAGTTCCGCCCTTGGCTTGAATCGGGCGCATTATCCATCGTGCAGCCCGACGCCGGTGTCTGTGGCGTCACCGAACTGATGAAGATCGGAGCGCTCGCTCAACGGGAAGGCGCGGAGCTGATTCCTCACTCGTGGCACAACGGCGTGATGGCGATGGCTAACGCCCATGCCGTGGCCGCGCTGCCGAACGCGCCTCTCTTGGAGGAGTGCATGGTGCAAGGGCCTCTGAAATGGGGAGTGGTGGAGGGGGGCACCCGCGTGTCCGACGGCGAGATACGGCTCGGAGACCGTGTCGGTCTCGGCATCGACATCATCCCGGACCTCGAGTCGCAGTACCCATATGTCGAGGGCCACTATTCCGTAGAAGTGCTGCGCTGATCGCGCTCCACAGTTGTCGGGTCCCCACAAGCTACCCTGCGCAGCCCCCGCGCCGATACCGGCGACGAAGCTATGGGCGCAACGACTTCAGGCGACCGAGTGAGGCGTTTCGTGCGCGATCGCCGGATTCTAGAGGCAGCATCAGGCGGATGGCAGGTCGGCGATACTTACGCCAGCGCGATCACCCATGGCGAAGGAGGGGTGCCGCAGTTGTGCGCACCCCTCCTTCGAAGTTGGGCTACTGCTTCACGAACCGAACGTCGTCGAAGTAGAGCCAATCGCCTCCGGCCGAGTTCGAATAGAACCCGATCGTGGCCTGATTGTTCGTCACCGAGACATTCGCGATCGTCACTAATGTCCATGAGGACTGCGCGGGTATCGATGCCTGGCGGATGGATCCGCCGTAGTTCTTCACATCCATCAGTGAGTATGTTTGACCGCCACTGGATTTCACTCGAGCGGTTAGGGTGTAGGACCCGTTCGTTAGACCTGTCAGTGTCTGAGAGGTGTACACCTCGTAGGGCGTGCCTTTGTAGTGGGTGCCATGGTAGGTGCCTTCATAGGCTCCGCCAGTGGTCTCTGTGTAGTCAGCGTCGGCGTGGGAACCGTATCCGTCCGTCGTCCACCCGGTGAGGGTTTGACCGTAATTTGAGGCGTTGGTCTCGAAACCGCCGTTGATCGCTTGGTTCGTCTCGACCGTCGGGCCGAAGTGGGCCTGCGCCCCGACGCCGGCAGTCCAGGCCGATCGCGATGTCGACGCGCCGTACTCGTAGGCCCCCAAATCCGGTGCAGAACCCGAGTACCCGTCCGTCCATGGGCTGAGCACTGCTCCCGCATTTATCGCGGGGGACGATGCCGCCAGCCGCAAATCGCCGCCGGCAGCGTTCACGAAGTAGCTCGCGGGGGGGTTATGAAGATTATTGCCGGTGCTGGCACTCGAGTTGAAGTACAGGATCAGGTCGTTCGGAGTTCCGTATGCGGTGTTGTTGTAGATCTTGATGTTCGAGTTGCCGTTCGCGGGGTTCCCGGTGTCGTTGACGCGGAAGGTGGCGTCGTAGTTGATCGAGTAGGCCACGTTGTGGTGGTAGGTCACGTTGTCGCCGCTGGTGTCGGTGTAGAACGCGGGAGTGACGGCTCGACCTAGCCCGCGACCGATGTCGTGGACCTTGTTGTAGGCGACTTCGGAGCCTTTCGCCTGGATACCGCCCCGATCGTCGCCGAGGAGTTGCGACTTGGAGCAGTCGTTGTAGGCGATGAAGTGTGAAGCGTTGTCATTCCATCCTGCACCGATGCATACCTGTCCGGTGCGAACGATCGTGTTGCTCGTGACACGGGCACGTTCAGCGCTGGGTGCAAGGCGGATCGCTTCATCGTAGGACGATTTGTAGCCCGTGTCAGATACGTAGTTCCAGTCGATGTGGTTTTCGTCACCTGTGACGTTGACACCGCTTGCCGCCGCGATGGAGATGGTGTTGAAGCCGAAGTAATTGTTGTTGCCGGCAATGACGTTCCCGTAGGAGCCCTCGCCTCCGGGGTAGAACTCGCCAACCGAGCGCCCGCTGTTGTGGTGCGTGTGGCTAAGAGTGCCGTCTGTCCAGGCCCCATGGTCGCCTGACATCTTCACCGCTGCAGCGAAGACGTTGACGCCTCCCACATCGATGTAGTCCTTCTCGCTGAAGTCGAACGCGACGTTGCGCTTCTTGACTTCCACTGAGTTGGCGCTTGGCGCGCTGCCCGAGGGCAACTGGACATAAAGGGTGCCGCTGTTGTAGTACCACTCATTCGCAACGTCGAGCAAATCGCGGTCGCCGATGATGACGTACTGGTTCGCGCCGTCCGAGAATACGCCCGGGTTGTGGTAGTCCTTCTCCCAGTTTCCCGCAGTCGTGGGCGTGGAGAAGTTGACCGTATTGCCGGAAGAGGTCGTAATCGTACTGCCAAGCGCAACCCACTTGTACTCCGCGAGCCACCAGACCGCTGCGCCCACGAAGTATCCGGAAGGTTTCGACCCGATGGCGGCGTCCGTGATCGAGGTGAGTGACCCGCTGTCCGTCCCCTGGTTGACGGTTGCGTAGTAGAGGTTGAACTTGTCGGTGAGATCAGTGTCGTTCGGCCACTGCGCCTCATTGATCATTGTTCCGTTGACGAAGACTTGGTTCTCGTCCCCGAGAGAAAGTGTGGTTGAGGTCCTGTACACCGACCCCGAGTCCAGAACCCACGCTGATGTGACAACATCAGTTCCGCTGATGGTAACGTTTTCACCCTGGTAGTTATCGAAGTAGATGGGGTTGCCCGCTGTTCCGGACCGAGGGGCCGTCACCGTCTCGCGATATGTGCCCCCGCGGATCAGAACTTTGTCGCCTGCTTGAGCTGCGTCCGCGGCTCGCTGGATGGTCTTGAAAGCCGATCCCAGACTGGTGCCGTCATTTGTATTCAGGCCGTTGACACCGTCCACGTAGTACGTCGTGCTGGCAGCGGTCGCTGGTCCGGCCGCAACCAGGGACGTCATTATTAGGGCGACGGCCGCCGATGTCGCAGCTATCCGGATTCGCATAGAGGCCCGCTTCCGCCACGACCGGAGCTACGTTGCCCCTCGAGTCGTTCGACGCCAGTATGGTAACGTTTGCGCACTTAAGTCAAGCTTCACAGCCTAGAGGTCGCCTTCCCGGCGACGCCCGAGGTCACAGGACCAGCGGAAGAGAGGAGCCATCCGGTGAGACAAAGAGGGCGGCAACAGATCTCGCTAAGGAATCTCTCCTCTCCGAGCGTTGACGTTAGCGGGGCCCGCATCGCCGCGTATGGCGGGTCGATTCTTCGCGATGGCAACAAGTTCTTCTGGTATGGCGAGTACAAGGTCGGCGAGACCCGAAGTGAAGGCCTCTGCGGCGCGAGGGTCGACTTTGAGGGAATCTCCTGTTACAGCTCGAGCGACTTGCAGTCGTGGAAGTTCGAGGGCGTTGTTCTGCTCCCAGACGAGAACCAACGGGAGTTGAGTAGGAGAGCGGTTGTTGAGCGACCGAAGGTGGTGCCCACCGGGACAGGGTTCGCAATGTGGCTTCACATCGATGACATGAACTATGCAAGTGCGAGAGTCGGTGTCGCAACCAGCAGCAGCCCTGTCGGTCCGTTCGATTACCAGGGGAGCTTTCTTCCGAGCGACTCGGATAGCCGCGACCTCACAGTGTTCTGCGATGGCACCGCCGCCTTCTTGATTTTCTCGTCCGACTGGAACAGAACGCTTCGGATCGCTGAACTAGACGATGCTCGCACTGGGCTAACAGGAGCAGTTGTGTCGGTGCTCATCGATCAGTGTCGGGAAGCCCCCGCTATGTGGCGCTACGGAGATCGAGTATTCATGCTGACTTCCGGGCTGACCGGGTGGGAGGCAAACCCACCGCTCCTCGCTCAATCGGATGCGGTGTTGGGGAGATGGAGAATTGTAGATAACCCATTCAGCGGACAAGACTCACGTACAGCTTGGGGCACCCAGCCCACGTTCGTTTTCGCGCATCCAGATTCTCGTGACCACTTCATCTACATGGCGGACCGATGGAACCCAAGCGACCTCGCTTCCTCTCAGCACGTATGGTTCGTCATTGACATGACCGATGGAGAGCCGCGTTTCTCCCAACCTCTTCCGACCGCAAGATGACCCGATGCTCGAATCGCACGCGTCCGACCTCTGTCTCTGGAAGCGATCGATCGCCGGGTGAACAAGCAGGTTATGCCGAACGCCGATATCAATCGGGTCAGTTCTGCGTGCCGGTTCATCATGCTTTTCAGCTTGTTTCGCTCTTAGGTCCGACGGCGTTGGACGAGAACATGGCGCGGCGATTCTCGCAGTCGTTGGGGTCCCGGCTGGCACACTGAATCTGGTGCTGATCCCGCACGCCACGTTTTGCGCGCTCAGAAAGGTTCGCAGCTAGATCGCTGCGCACGTTTCGAGACCGCGTCAGCGCTCCCGTCTAAGGTGCCAACTTCTCTGACATTGAAGCGGATAACCGTGGGAGAGACCTGGTCGAAGCGCGGCGGGCCGAACACATCGTTGAAATCTCAGAGCCCGCGCGATTACAGGCGTTAGCATCCCTGCACACCGGCGAAAGGCCGGACGATATGGGTTCAAATCCCACCGTCCCGCCATCATCCTCTGATCAACAGTCATCCTCGACAACCGATCCTGAGGAAATTGGAGAAGCGTCGCGTCGAAGCCGGGCGCTTCTCCCTTCTCATCGGGCTTCTGTGCTCGGCCGACGCTCGCGAGGTCGACTCGAGCAACCCTGGGTGAGGACGTCTTGGTCGGGCGGGGTGTTCCTCACCTGAGGCCTTCCGTGTCGTGAATGAGCTGCTCACCCGCGTTCCCACCGGCGGCCCGCACCGTGACGCGGTGAGGCGACCCCTATCGCCCAGTCGCGATCGCAAGCACTGCCTGCAGTTCCTCGTCGCTCACGGCTCGCCCCAGGATCATCCCGTGGAAGAGGACGTACGAGGGTCCGATGTCCGCGCGGATGTCGAGGTCGGCCACATCGCCGCACACCTCCCGGAGGCGCTCGCGCTGCTGGATGCGGAGCGGTCTGATCACGGCCTCGCGGACGGCGGTGGCGAGGTCGGGATCGGCGGAGAACTCTGCGAGCAGTCCGCTCAACAGCTGGCCGCGCGGGCCGCGCAGCGCGTCGGCGGTCAGCCGCAGGCCGGCGAGGATGTCGGCGGCGGGATCGTCGTGGCGGGGGAGATCGACATCGGGCGCCGCCCGCCCGAGGGCAGCGAGGACGAGGTCGCGCTTTCCCGGCCAGCGTCGGTAGAGAGCGCCGAGCCCGACGCCGGCCCTCGCGGCGACGTCGGATACGCGAAGCCGCGCATACCCGCGCTCGCCCAGCAGGGCGAGCGTCGCGTCGAGCACTGCCTCGTCGAGGCGGGGATCGCGCCGCCGCCCGCGCTGCGGCGGACCCTCCGCTGTGGTGTCTGTCGGACTCGTCACGGAAATCATTCTTATCGGAAACCTTGACTTCCGCAAAGTGAACGAGTAGAACGGTAATCGCCGGTTCCGGAAATACCGATTACCGGAACGGAAGGAAGATCACCATGTCACTCCTCACCACCGTCCCGCCGAGGCATCCTCGGGCGCGCGGCGACGGTCTCACCCGGATCGAGGCCGGAGCGGCCTACGAGACCAGCGTCACGTTCCTGCATACGCTGGCTAGCCATCACGACGCGGTTGTCTCTGCGGCCGTCCACACGGCCGAGGCCCTGACGACCGCCCCCGGATACCGAGCGGTGAACGTGCTGAGCTCCATCGATGCGAGTCGCGTCGTCGTGTACGCACAGTGGGAGGACTCGGCCCACGTGAGTTCGGCGCACGAGCGGATCTCTCAGATCGCCGTCGGCACCGGCGCACTCACCGCGGATACTCGGCCGCGCAGCTACGAGGTCGTGTACGCCGATGACCGCAGCGCCGAAGGAGTCAGCGTCATCTCTCCGGAGTACAGCGGCGCGATCTTCATCAACGAGATCACCACGCGTCCGGAAACGCAGCGGCGCCTGCTCGAGCTTGTCATCGCCAACAACGAGATCCAGTCGCAGAGCACGCCCGGGTACCGGTCGGCCAACTTCCACCGCAGCATCGACGGCGAGCGCGCCGTCAACTACTCGCTGTGGGAGTCGGTCGACGGCGCCATCACCGCGATCTCGGCCATGGCCGACATGGACGAGAACCTCGAAGAGACCCTTCAGCTCGCCGAGCCCGACTTCCGCTTCTACACCCTCGTCTTCGCCGCCTCGGCGTGACGACGACTCGAAAAGGACCTTGCCATGAACACCGACGCCCACTCCTTCGACGACGCCATCGCCCACCTCGAGAGCCGGCTCACTCCCGACGCGCGTGCGCAGATCGACGCCGTCTACGCCTTCGCCTTCTCCGACGGGAATTCAGCGACCTTGGACGCCCGCTCGCCGCAGGGATCGGGATGGGAAGAGCGCCCGCCCACCGAGCTGGCGCTCACCCCCGACTTCGAAGTGACGATCAGCCGCGACGACTTCGTTCGACTGGTCTTCGGCGAACTGCACCCGATGGCCGGCATGGCGACCGGTCGGATGCGGATCAAGGGAAGCATGAAGGAGGCGATCAAGCTCGACCGGCTGATGAAGTCGTGACCGCGCGGCCGCGTGCGCGGAGCATCGGCGCGGGATGTCTCCGGTGGGCAGACCGGAGACATCCCGCCCCCATAGTTCCCCGCGCAGCCCGACACCAGTCCCTCGCGCCGGGAATCTTCATTCCGTACGGTCGAAGGATGGCGCCTGACGAGTACCGGCCGGAGGAGCTCTACACCGGACCCATCGACCTTCCCCTTCTCGAAGAACTCGAAGATGACACGAGCGAAACCGAGAAGATCGAGATCAGTTACGACGAGCAGCGGTATCCGGCCCGTCCTCGGCGCTTGCGCCCGCGCGACCACCTGCGCGGTGGACGGGTCCGCCGCATCACCACCGACCCGCGCTCGGCGACGGGCACGAATCCGTCGTACGTGGAGTGGCTGGTCCGGCAGTCGATGCTGAAGGACGCGGATGTCTTGGCGCGGCAGCTCTCCGGGCAGCCCACCATGTGGCGGAATCCCTATGCTCGGCCCGACGCGCGGCGGGCGATCGCGACGAGCGACGTGTGGTTCACGGCCTATCCCATCTCGCTCATCACGCGGCCGGGGCAGTCGTTCCTCGCGGCGCTCGGCGACGACGCCCTGTGGTCGGCGTTCGAGCGGGTCGGGATCACCGCGATCCACACCGGTCCGGTGAAGCGCGCCGGCGGGATCGCGGGCTGGCTCGACACCCCGAGTGTCGACGGCCACTTCGACCGCATCAGCACGGCGATCGACCCCGCCTTCGGCACCGAGGACGAATTCCGCACCCTGTGCGATGTGGCAGACACCCACGGCGGCAGCATCATCGACGACATCGTGCCCGGTCACACCGGCAAGGGCGCCGACTTCCGCCTGGCGGAGATGGGGTACAAGGACTACCCCGGCATCTACCACATGGTCGAGATCCTCCCCGAGGACTGGCCGCTCCTGCCGGACGTGCCCGACGGGGTCGACAGCGTCAACCTCGACCCCGCCACCGAGCATGAGCTCGCCGAGCGCGGGTACATCATCGGGGCTCTCCAGCGCGTCATCTTCTACACGCCGGGGGTGAAGGAGACGAACTGGAGCGCGACCGCTCCTGTCGTCGGACCCGACGGCGCGACGCGCCGCTGGGTGTACCTGCACTACTTCAAGCAGGGGCAGCCCTCGATCAACTGGCTCGACCCGACCTTCGCGGGGATGCGGCTCGTGATCGGCGACGCCCTGCACTCGCTCGGCGAGCTCGGCACGAGCGCGCTGCGCCTCGACGCCAACGGCTTCCTCGGGGTGGAGAAGAGCGCCGAAGGACTGCCCGCGTGGTCGGAGGGACATCCGCTCTCGCACGCCGCCAACCACATCATCGCCGGCATGGTGCGCAAGGTCGGGGGGTTCACCTTCCAGGAGCTCAACCTCTCCATCGAAGACATCCGCGATACCGGAGCGGTGGGCGCCGACCTCTCCTACGACTTCATCGGTCGCCCCGGCTACCACCACGCCCTCGCGACCGAGCGGACCGACTTCCTGCGTCTCGCGCTCACCTCCTCGCTCGAGCTCGGGGTCTCCCCGGTGCAGCTGGTGCACGGCCTGCAGAACCACGACGAGCTCACGTACGAGCTCGTGCACTGGGAGACCCGTCACGCCGACGAGGTCTACCGCTTCCGGGGCAAGGAGATCACCGGGCACCAGCTCGCCGAGGTCGTGCGCGCCGAACTCACCGAGAGCCTCACCGGCACCGCGGACTACAACCGCGTCTTCACCCAGAACGGCATCGCCTGCACGACGACCTCGCTCATCGCGGCCACTCGAGGGATCGAGCGCCTCGACGACATCACCGACGCCGACATCCCGGCGATCCGCGACGCGCACCTGCTGCTCTGTGCCGCCAACGCCTGGCAGCCGGGGGTCTTCGCGCTCTCGGGCTGGGATCTCGTGGGGATGCTCACCGTTCCCGCGGCCGAGGTCTCCGACCTCATCGCCAGCGGCGACACCCGGTGGATCGAGCGGGGCGCGCACGATCTGCTCGACGTCGATCCCGGGGCGCGGCGTTCTGCGGCGGGGATGCCGCGCGGGCGCGCGCTCTACGGCGCGCTCCCGGCCCAGCTCGACGACCCGACGTCGTTCGCGTCGCGCCTGGCCCGCATCATCGACCTTCGTCGCACCTCCGGCATCGCCACGGCGACACAGCTGGACGTCCCCGAGGTCGCCCACGCCGGGATGCTCGTGCTCGTGCACCGCCTCGACAACGGCGATCCCGAGGCCGACGCCTCGATGCAGGTGACGGTGCTGAACTTCTCCGCCGAACCCACCGAGGGCACCGTGCGCTCCGAGCAGCTGATCCCCGGGGCCGAGGTGCGCGACGCCGCCGCCGAGGATGTCATCGGCCAGGTCGACGACCTGCAGAGTTTCGCCGTGTCACTGCCGGCATACGGGGCGATGTTCCTCGTGCTCACGCCGCCCGAGGACGCCGGCGAGGAGGAGCTCAGCTGAGCCGGTCTGCGCCCAGGGTCGCGTCGACACCGGCGAGCGGCACGGCGACCCAGTCGGGCCGGTTGCGGGCCTCGTAGATCGACTCGTACACCGCCTTGTCGAGCACGAGCGCCCGCAGGAGCACCGGGTCGAGTTCGACCGAGCCGGGAGCGCTCGCGTAGGCGTCGAGGAACGCCGATCGGCAGGCGGCTGCCCACGCCGCCGCATCCGTACCGCCTCCCACCGCGCCGGCGTAGTCGAACGAGCGGAGCATGCCCGCCACGTCGCGAGGCGCGAGGTCGGGGATCGCCCGCTCGTGCATCGGCCGCAACGGCTCTCCCTCGAAGTCGACGATCCGCCACCCGCCATCGGGCACCGCGAGCACCTGCCCGAGATGCAGGTCGCCGTGGATGCGCTGCAGCAGCGGCCAACGGCGAGCCAGTGCATCCTCGTAGACCGCCTGGATCGCGGCGGAGCGCGCGGCGACCTCGGGGACTTCGGCGACGGCGATCGACAGCCGGCGGCGCCAGGCCGTGCCGACCGCAGCGACGGCTTCTGCGCCCGGTTCCACGGTCTCCAGCGCCGCACCGAGCGCTCCGTGGACGCCGGCGACGGCCACGCCGAGATCGCGTGCGGCGCCGGTGAAATCGCGCCCGTCACGGGCGGCCTCCAGGGCGATCGCCCAGCCGTCGCGGACGCCCGGGAGGAACTCCTGCGCGAAGGCGACGGTGCCATGCGCGCGACCGGATGCGCGTCCGACATCCGTCCATTCGGCGTCGAGGCTCCCGAGGAAGCGCGGCACGTACGGTGACCCGGCGGCGCTCAGCACGCGCTGCACCGTGACGTCGGGATTCTCGCCGTGATGGAGGGTGCGGAAGAGCTTGAGGATGATGGTGGGCCGGCCGTCTTCGTCGAAGACGATGGAGGTGTTCGACTGCTCGCCGGTCAGCACGCGCGAGCCGGTCACCCGGTCGACGGCGATGCCCATGTCGGCGAGCATGCCGACGGTGAACGGCGGATGCTGCGTGGCGTCGATCATCGCGTCGTCGCCGTCGCGGCTGATCGCCTCGACGCCGTCGGGGGCGGAGGGCACACGTGCGACCGGGACGTTGTAGAGGGCGGGCCGCGATCCCGCGTCGTCCATCAGCAGGTAGCGCGTCGCCTCACGCGTGGGTTCGGCGTCGAGCACCCGGAACCGGGGCTCGTGGCTCTTGCCGGCGTACCACCGCTGTCGCGCCACCCAGGCGCCGAGATCATCTGTGAACCGCACGCTCCACCATGACCTGGGAAGGGCGGGGAAAGAAAGGTCTGGACGATCGACCGGGAGAAGCGTATTGCGGGTGGTCGTGGTCGAGCGCCGGATGTCGGAGGTTCGGCGCCTTGTCGGAGGGGATCGGCGTCATCCTCCGACAACGGCGGGCTTCTCCGACAACGCAGCCGAGGCGCCGCCGCTACAGCGTCGCGAGCAGGCGCTCGCGCACCTGCCGGCGCTGCACTTTGCCGATGAGCGAACGAGGGAGGTCCTCGACCTCGACGATCCGCCGCGGCACCTTGTAGGCGGTGAGGTGCGTGCGGCAGTAGTCGCGGAGCGCCTCGACGTCGAGGCTGGCACCGTCTCGGAGCACGACGGCCGCGGCCACCTCTTCGCCGCCGCTCGTGCGCGGAAGCGCCACGACGGCTGCCGCCGCGACGTCGGGGTGGGCTTCGAGCGCCGCCTCGACCTCGGTCGGCGAGACGTTGAAGCCTCCGGTGATGATGATCTCCTTCAGCCGATCCACGATGGTGACGAATCCGTCGGATGACACCGACGCGATGTCACCCGTCCGCAGCCAGCCGCCGGGGAGCAGGGCCGCCGCCGTTTCGGTGGGCTTCCCCCAGTACCCCTGGAAGACCTGGGGCCCGCGGATCAGCAGCTCGCCGGGCTCGCCCTGCGGCCTGTCGGCGGAGGGGTCTTCGGGGTCGGTCACGCGAATCTCGGTGCTCGGGAAGGGAACGCCCACAGTCCCCGGGCGCCTCGTCGGGCCGATGGGGTTGCCGAGGGCGACCGGGGAAGTCTCCGTCATCCCGTACCCCTCGACGAGGAGTCCGCCGGTGGCCTCCTCCCACCGGCTGACCGTCGCGACCGGAAGGCTCATCGCGCCCGAGATCGCGAACCGAACGGTCGAAAGGTCGACCGTCCCGCGGGAGGCGGCGCGGGCCAGCTGATCGTAGATCGGGGGCACCGCCGGCAGGAAGGTCGGCGGGCTCTTCCGCGCGGCGGTCGCGACGAGCTCGAGGTCGTAGGCGGGGAAGAGCACCAGACGCGCCCCGATGCTCATCGCGAACGTGAGGCAGAGCGTCATGCCGTAGGCGTGGAAGAGGGGCAGCACGCCGTAGAAGACCTCCTCGCCTTCTGTCAGACCCGGCACCCAGGCCCGGCCCTGCATCGCGTTGGCCCGGAGGTTGGCGTGCGTGAGGATCGCTCCCTTGGGGGTGCCGGTGGTGCCGCTGGTGTACTGCAGCAGCGCGACGTCGTCGAGGGCGGGGCCGGGGATCTTTCGCGAGAGGCGCCCGTGATCGATGAGGCTGCTCCAGGCGAGGTGTCCTTTGCCGGCGGGACGTGCGGTCAGTCGCGCCCGGGCGGCACGCGCCTTCGCCAGCGGGGCGCGCAGCAGCAGCCGCGTGCGAAGAGGCATGGCGGTGGTGATGTCGACGCTGATGATCCGCTCGAGCTTCACGTCGGACGGGAAGTCGGCGAGCGTATCGACCGTCTTGTCCCAGGCGATGGCGAAGCGCGCGTCGTGGTCTTCGAACTGGTGCCGCAGCTCGCGGGCGGTGTAGAGCGGGTTGTGCTCCACCACGATCGCGCCGAGGCGCAGGGCGGCGTAGAAGGCGACCACGTGCTGCGGACAGTTCGGCAGCACGATCGCCACCCGGTCGCCGGCGCGCACGCCGAGCCGGCGAAGGCCCTCGGCCGCCCGCTCGATCTCCTCGCCGAGTTCGCGGTACGTCGTCACCCTCCCGAAGAACTCGAGGGCGGGGCGCGACCCGTACCGGCTCACGCTCGCGAACATCATCTCGGGAAGTGTCTGCGTGGGCTCGTCGATCTCCGAAGGGACGCTCGGCGCATACGCGGCGAGCCAGGGCTTCGAGTCGTAGGGATTGCTCGACATGCCTCCATCCTGCTCGTCCGAACGCATCCGGCGACATGGGTTGCGTCCGGCGGCTGGGACGGCCACGCTTCGCGTCGCTCCGGCGGAGGGCGACCGTGCGCTGACATCCACACCCCCGGGGTCGGATGGCGGGAACGGGCGAGCGGGACCGAGCGTGGGCTCTCCCGGCCCTTACGCCACGAGCATCCCATCGCGGAGCGAGAGGATCCGGTCGGCATGAGCGGCCATCCGGGGGTCGTGCGTCGAGACGATCGCGGCGATGCCGTCCTGATGCACGAGCCCCGCGAGGAGGCGCATCATCGCCTCGGCGTTCCTGCTGTCCAGCTGCCCCGTCGGCTCATCGGCGATCACGACGCTCGGCCGGTTCGCGAGGGCGCGCGCGATCCCGAGGCGCTGCTGTTGGCCGCCCGACAGCTCGGCGGGGCGCTGTGCGCCGTGGTCGGCGAGTCCGACCGCCTCCAACAGCTCGTCGACCCGTCGCTCCCGGTCGACGAACGCGGCGCCCGCCAGACGCAGCGGCAGGTCGATGTTCTCGCGGGCGGAGAGCTCCGGCAGCAGCGCGAAGGTCTGGAAGATGAAGCCCAGTTCCCGCCGACGGAGCTCCACCTGCTCGCTCTCATCCGCCGCGGTCAGCGACCGCCCGCGTACCCACACCTCGCCGCGAGTGGGGGCGTCGAGTCCCCCGAGCAGGTTCAGCAGTGTGGTCTTGCCCGATCCCGACGCGCCGCGCAGCACGACCAGCTCCCCCGGCTGAAGATCGAGCGACACGTTGCGCACAGCGCGCACACGCGCTCCGCGCCGCCCATAGGAGCGGTGCAGGCCGACGGCGCGGAGGACGGCGGCCGGAGTCATCCCGGTTTCTCCTCGGTCGTCGTGGGGTGCACCTCGACGTGGTGCTCCTCGAGCTCGAGGCGGACGAGGTCCTTCAGCGCGAGAGCGGTCAGGTAGTCCTCGGGAAGCTGCAGGCGTCCGACCCGGTCCAGCACGGCGTACTCGCGGGCGTGCGTGCGCTCCTGGCCGTGCTCGTCGATCCGCTGCTCTCGATGCACCTCCGTCGACAGGCGCCCGTCGCGGATCTGCACGGTGCGCCGCACCTGCCGGGAGACGTCCTCGTCGTGCGTGACGATGAGGACGGTGGTGCCGAGCTCGTCATTGACCTCGCGCAGCGACGCGAACACCACCTCCGAGCTCGCCTCGTCGAGTTCGCCCGTCGGCTCGTCTGCGAACAGCACCTCGGGCTCGTTGGCCAGGGCGACGGCGATGGCCGCGCGCTGCTGCTGACCGCCGGACAGCTCCGCGGGCCGGCGATCGCGGAGCTCGCCGATGCCCAGGACGCCGAGAAGCTCGTCGGCCCGAGCCCGCCGGGTGCGCCGGGGGGACCGGGCAACCGCGAGAGAGGTGGCGATGTTCTCGGTGACGGTCAGGGCGGGAAGGAGGTTGCGGGATGTCTGCTGCCAGACGAACCCCACGGTGTGACGCCGGTATCGGGTTCGTTCTCGGCTCGACATCGACAGCAGGTCATGCCCCGCGACGGTGGCCGACCCGGCGGTGGGGATGTCGTGGCCGGAGAGGATCGACAGGAGGGTGGACTTGCCCGAACCGGACGCCCCGACGATCGCCGTGACCTCCCCCCGCTCCACGGTGAGACTGAGGCCCTGAAGCGCCTGGACCTCGACGCCTTCGGTGCTGTAGATGCGCACCAGGTCGGTGCACTGGATCTGAGCGGTCATCGCTCTCCCATCCGGAGGGTTGTGGCAGGGGTGTGACGGGTCGCGATCAGGAGGGCGACCGCGCTCGCCGCCGCGGTGACGACGACGACCGCGGCGACGGCGACGGCCAGGCCCGCCGGGTCGATCGTGATCGGGGGCGGAAGGCGGCCGCCGACGAAGGGGCGGAGGTCGACCACCGCGGTGACGACGAGGGGAAGAAGGAGTCCCGCCGCGAGTCCGACGAGGACGGCGGTGACGACGGGGGGCGCGAACTCCCAGATCAGGAGCCCCCGCTGCTGGCGGGCGTCGGCGCCGATGATGCGCAGCACGGCGACGGTGCGGGAGCGGGAGCGCGCCGCGGCGACGGCGGCCAGGGCGATGCCGGTGAGGGTGAGCGCGAGCGCCGCGACGGACGCCCAGGGAAGGGCGGTCTCGAGCCCGCGCGTCAAAGGTGAGGACCGGGCGTCTGCGATGAGTTCGACGGCCGACAGCGTGGAGACCGCCCCGCGCGCATCCTCCGGCACCGTCGCCGTCACGAGGGCGTCGACGTCGTCGGCGACCCCGGATCCGTCCGCCCCGGGATCCACCGCGACGAGCAGGCGGTCGGGTTCCCGGTCGTTCCGCGCGAGCGCTTGCAGGTGCCGCTCGTCGATGAGGGCCCATCTCCGACCAGGGCCGGGCAGAGCGGTCACCGGCGTCGTGGCCGCGACGGTCACCGCTGCCCGGCCGATGCGGGGTGACCCACCGAGCACCGCCGCCGCGTCATCCGACACCAGGAGCGGGATCGCGCCGTCGTCGGTCTCCGCGAGCGTCTCCAGCCCCGGAAGGTCGGGCCTCACCGCCGCGAGCGCCGCCGTGTCGGCGACGAGCAGCGTGAGCGAGATTCGCGCCGCAGCACCGTCGACGCGCACCCCGGGGATCTCGGCGAGGGTGGTGGCCGCGGTGACACCGGAGAGGCCGGTCACCTGGTCCGCGATGTCGGGTGCCAGGGCCGGAGCGGTGACCAGGATGTCGGCACCGAGCCCGTCGCGCGCGCCCGTCACCACGCCCGCGCGGATGGTCGATCCGAGGATCGAGGAGAAGATGACGACGGCCACGCCCAGCACGAGTGCGAAGGACGCGGCGAAGCCTAAGGCCGGAGAGCGGACGGCGCGCGCCGCCCCGAGAAGGGGCACGGCGCTGTCGCCGCGCCGGAACCGGCGCAGGAGCAGCAGGAGCGGTGCCGGAGCCAGCCGGAGGGCGAGGAGGCAGATCGCCGCCGCGATCAGGAGGGGCGCGAGGACGAGGAGCGGGTCGATGCCGACGACGTCGACCGATGCCACGCCGCGGCGCGCGAGCAGGAGGACCGAGACGGCGGCGAGCACGACGACGACGACGTCGAGGATGATCCGTCTGCGGCCGCCGGAGATGCGCGCGTCGCGTCGTTCGGCCCGGAACGGCCCCGGTGCGGCGAAGAGCGCGAAGAGCACGGGGACGGCGGCTGCCACGAGGAGCGGAAGCAGCCAACCCGTCACGCCGGCCCGCTCGGGAGCCCAGGCCGCCGCGAGCCCCGCGCCGATGACCACGGCGGGGACGGCGATCACGAACCCTTCCAGCGCCAGCGCGCCGCGCAGCTGCACCCCGCTTCCCCCGCGTGCGTGCGTGAGCGTGAGTGCCGCGCGACGCCGCGTGACGACCGCGTCGATCCCCAGCGCGAACACGGCCAGCACCACGCCCAGGAGCCCCGACAGCGCGAGGGCGAGGAGTGCCGTCACGGTGGCGGTCCGGCCCATCGCAGCGTCGATCTCGTCGCCGACGAGCGTCGTCAGCGACACCTCGCCGCCGTAGGGCATGACGATTCCGCCGGCGAGGGCGCGTCGCAGTTGTGTCACCGCGACCTCGGCGTCAGCGGCCTGCAAGGTCCGGGCGGAGACCGGATAGTAGGCGAGGAAGGTGCCGGTGGTGAGGCTCGTGGTGAGCCCGCCCAAGGAGCCGGCGTCGACGATCACCGCCGCGCGCACCGTGTCGGGCTCTCCCGGCGCCGATTCGACGAGCGGCCGGGCGAGATCCGACACCTGCACCCAGTGGTCGTCTGCCGGCTGCCGCGGGGAGAAGATCGCCGTGACGGAGAGGTCGAGCTCGCCGTAGCTGAGTGTCTGACCGATCCGGATGTCTGCGGCCGCGGCGACCGCATCGGCCACCGCGACCTCGAGCGGCGGGTCCGCTCCGCGGGCGGACTCGTCGCCCGCCCAGGCGGCGGGGGCGTTTCCCTCGACGATCCGGACCCGGTCGCGCCAGTCCGGATCGACGGCCAGGCGCGCGAGGAACCGTGGGCGGATCTGCGCGTCGGCGAGGTCGGGGGAGGCGTCGGCGGGGACGGCATCGCGCGGTTCGGACCGGGCCACCCACGCCGGCTCTCCGATCAGGCTGCGCAGCGGCTCCGGCAGGTCATTCCGGAAGGCGGCGACGGCGGCGTCCGTCGGAGCGACGAGTCGGTCTTCGGGCGTGCCGGTCAACCCGGGTGAGAGCCCGATGGTTCCGACGGCGCGGATGTCGCGGATGGTCGGCGCGAGCGCGGCGACGCTCTGCTGCAGCTCCGCGGTGGCCAGTCCCGCCGCCACGCGCGGAGCGATGGCCGCAGCGAAGACCGCCGACGCGACGAGGACCGCGACGAGCAGCGTCGCGCCCACGCCGTCGAGACCCAGGCGGGCGAGGAGGCCGAGTGTGCCCACCCGGGAACGCCGACTCATCGGGCAGCCTCGTCCCGCGTCATCCGTCGTGCGTCGTGACGTACCGCCGCTACCACGCCGATGATCACCGCACTGCAGCTGCCGAGGAGTATCGCCACGCCCGCGGCGAGCCCCCAGACGTCGACCCGAAGGGACATCCCGCCCCCCGTGCCCTCGCCGGGGATCGCGGCGCGCGCCAATTCGGGCACGGTCAAGGCGGCGACGGCGCCCCCTGCCAGCAGCCCCACCCCGACGCCGGCGAGCCCGACGACGATCCATTCCCGCGCTCGTATCCGCCCCTGCTGGGCGGGCGAGAGTCCGAGGGCGCGCAGCACGGCGAGCTCGTCACGGCGGGCCCGCCGCTCGGCCCCGGCCACCGCGGCGGCCGTGATGAGAGCGAGGAGAGCGGAGGCGCCGGCCACCGCCCACATCATCCCGACGGTGGCCCCGACGATCTCGCGGGCGGCCAGCGCGTCGGCGGTGCGGATGACGGCGCTCGGCGCCACCTCCTGCCGAATGGCGCGGGCCGCCAGCTCGGGGTCTGCCGCGGCGACCCACAGCGACGACGGGGCGACGACTCCGCGCGGTGCGAGGAGGGCGTCGATCTGCAGCACGGTCAGGTCGATGAAGAGCGCGACCGGATCCGTCGCGGAGGGAATGGCCGGCACGATGGCCGCGACGACGCCGGTGTACCGGGCGATGCGCTCGATGCCGAAGGAGAGGCGATCGCCGACGGCGAGGCCGTAGCGGTCGGCGAGGGCCGTCGAGACGGCGACCGGTGGCTCGGTCACCGCGCCCGCGGACCCGCCGGTCGGGGCGAGCCGGACGTCCGTGACTCCTGGCACGGCGCGGAACCCGCCGCCGGGGAGGGGGTCGGGCGGCGCGATGACGCCGCCCACCCGTGCGCCCCACTCGATTCCGCTGAAGAGGGGCGCCCCGGTCGCTGCCGGGCCCGATGCGAATGCCGGCGGACCGAAGCGCGCTTCGGCTCCGACGATGGCGTCCTCGTCGATGACGATGTCGATGGCCGCGAGGTGCCGCACGCCCTCGGCGACGTGCGGCGGAAGGGTGAACTGCGCCCGGAGGCGCTGTTCGGCATCGGAGGGCAGCGCATCGACGATGCCCGGCACCCGCCGGAGCGTCCCGCCCTCGTCGATGACCACGAGCGTGATCCCGGGCGCGCGGGAGAAGCCTGCGACCGTCGTCTCGAGCGAGATCTCAGAGACATCCGCCGGCACCTCCGGTGCGGGGACGGAGACCTCGAGCGTTTCGGCGAGAGCGAGGGGATCCACGAGGGTCCGCGCTGCCGCCGGCAGCGCGGTGAGGGCGGCCATGTCGGCCGCGACGAGCGAGCCGGCGCCGTCGCTGAGCTGCAGCGGTTCCAGCTGGACCGGGAAGACCTCCGCGACGCCGGCGACCCCGGCCACCTGATCCTGATCCCCGGCGCTGAAGCCGCCACGGCCGGCGATCACCTGCACCTGACCGCCCGCGCGGACGGCGCTGGTCTGCTCGAAGGCCGCGTCCCACGTGCGGGAGTAGAAGGCGGCCGTCGCGATCGTCCCGGTGGCGAGCGCCACGACAGCGATCACCGCCGCCGCACGAGGGAGGCGCCGTGCGACGAAGCGGGTCGCGAGAAGTCGCTCGACGGGCCCGCGAGACGCCCTCCGTTCGAGAAGGTGCGCCGCCGCCGGAAGGACCAGCAGGAGCAGAAGCACCGCAGCGACGAGCGCGAGGGTGGGCGCCACCGCGGCGACCGGGTCGACGCCGACACCGCCGTCGGCGTCGGCGATCACCGGCGACCCGTACAGACGGAGCTGCCACACCGCGATGCCGGCGGCGAGGCCGGCGAGCAGCGCGGCCGTCGGCGAGAGCGCGCGCCGGAGTCTTCCGCGGGCGACCGCGAGGCGCGGCGGTCCGGAGGCGCGGACGGCGAAAGCGGCGTGCATCGCCGCACCGATGACGATGAGGCCCGCGGTGACGGTGATCGCGAGAGGCGACGCCGAGCCGTCCGCCGCTGCCGCGCCGAGCGCCAGACCGGCGAGGCCACCGAGCGCCGCCGCCGCGCCGGCCTCGACCGCGGATCCCCCGCCCGCGGCCGTGACCGACCGGCCACGGGCCCAGAGGAGCGCGTGCTCGGCGGCGCGACGGAGGGCGAGGTATCGGGTCAGTTCGAGGAGGGTCACCACGGCCGCGGCGAGGAGGAGCAGCACCGCGACGGGGATGACCGCCCGCATGCGCTCCACGTCGGAGGTCACCGCCCGGGCGGTGTCGATGAAACGCCCGGGTGTGGACAGTCCCGCCGTCGCCGCGCCCTCTTCCGCGACACGCAGCCCCAAGCGCGGCCAAGAGCGCATGGTCGCCTCGAGGTCGGCGACCGTGAGGGTCTCGGGGTCGGGGACGACGACCCATTGCGCCCGGGGACGAGCTCCGGCGAAGTTCGTCCAGTCCGGATCCGGGACGACGAAGGGTCCGATCTCGGACGCGCGGCCGGTCGTGATCCGATCGTCGCTGAGCCATCGCGGATCCCGGGGATCGCGCACCCGCCAGGTGCCCACCACGACGTGCGTGCGACCGCCCAGGGTGATCTCGCTGCCGATCCCGAGATCGAGCGTCGCCGCGGCATCCGCCTGCAACGACGCCTCGCCCGCCGCCGTCGCCTCGCGACCATCGACCAGGTCCACCTGGTCCTGCACATCCGACCCGGCCAGCACCAGCGCGTCCCGGTCGTCCTCGGGGGCACCGAACGGCATCTCCGCCGACGTGGAGCGGATGACGGTGGACGCCAGGGCCGCCGGAACGGATGCCTCGAGTGCCCGGCGCACCTGCGCGTCCTGCCGCTCGGCAGAGTCCTGGTCGAGGGGGAGGCGAGCCGCGAGCGCGAGGTCGGCGCCGGCGTGGAGCGCGAGACTCGACCGCGCGCCCCGGTCGGCGGCGGACTCGAGCCGGCCGAGCATGACGACGAGCGCCCCGGCGACGAGCGCCACGACGGCGGCCACCGCGGCGAAGACCAGGATGTAGGGACGCGCCCGCCTTGACGACAGCACCAGGGGTGGCCTCACTTCTGCGTGTGAGGGGAGTCTAGGGCGGAGCCCCCACGCGGGCGGCGAACGGGCGACGGCCTGGCGGTGCTGCCGAGGTCGCCGCACCCTCAGGAAGGGTGATGGCGCAAGACCTCACGCGTGGGGTAGTCGTACGGCCATTCCCCTCACGACGATGCCGCCGACGGCGGGGATGTCGACGACGAGGCGGCTCGGGCGCCCCACGTGAGACCCCTGCGCGATGTCGATCCGAGCGGGCGCGGCGACCGCGCCGGTCGCGCGAAGATAGCCCCCGGTCGCCGCGGCGGCCGCTCCGGTCGCGGGGTCTTCATCGAGCGTTCCCACGGGGAAGATGTTGCGGGCGTGCCAGCGTGCGTCGTCCTCGCGCCACAGCACGATGATCGTGGCGGGCCACCCCTCCGCATCGAGCAGCTCCCGTGCCGCCCGTGGGTCGAAGGTGAATGAATCGAAGTCGCCGCGGCTTCGGAGAACCAGAAGAGGGTGGACGTTGCCGGCGAAGGCGAGGGCGGGTGGATGACGCGGGTCCAGCGCCTCCTCGCCGAGTCCGATCAGAGTCAGCAGCGTCGACAGTGCCGCGGGCGGAAGCGGGTCGGTGCGGGGTTCGACGCTCGTGAACGACACCGTCGGCCCCTCGGCACCGGTCTCGACCGTGATCTCGACGGGGCCGACCGGGGTGGCGAAGGCGAATCGGCCGTCGCCCTCCCGGGCGGCGAGGGCCGCCGCCGCCGCGACGGTCGCGTGGCCGCAGAAGGGCACTTCGGCGACGGGGGAGAAGTAGCGGATGCCGCGCGGTCCGCCGGAGGCGGGGGCGGTGGCCACGAACGCCGACTCGGCGTACCCGAGTGCGGCGGCCACGGCGCGCATCCGTTCGTCGTCCCAGCCATCGGCCTCGAGGATCACGCCCGCAGGGTTACCGCCTGCCGGGTCGGCCGAGAAAGCGGTCCAGCGCTCCACCTGAGGATCGGTCACGGGTGGTCACGCTACTCCGATGAGCCGACCGGGCCTCCGGGGGCTCGCCGCCCTCACCGAGAGCGGCGCGCTGACCGACGAGAGGTTCGCTGGGGCGCAGGCGACGCTGCAGCGCGGGAACCGGCCGCGTCGGCCGAGGCGGGCACCGGGAACAGAACGAGGGTCAGACCGGCCGCGAGCGCGGCCCCGACGAGCTGCGCGCCGATGAACCACAGGGCCGACGTCGGCGCGATTCCGGCGAAGGTGTCGCTGAACACCCGTCCGAGTGTGACCGCGGGGTTTGCGAACGACGTCGAGCTGGTGAACCAGTACGCCGAGCCGATGTATGCGCCCACGGCGATCGCGATCGTGGGGATCGATCGACTCGTCCGGACGAGCCCGGCGATCAGTAGCACCAAGCCGGCGGTGGCGACCACCTCGGCGAGGAGGGTCGCTGTCGTCGCGCGGTCGGTCGTGGAGACGGCAGTGGGCACCGCGAACATGGCGTTCGCGAGAAGTGCGCCGAGGACGCCGCCGACGAGCTGCGCACCGAGATATGCCGCAAGCGCCGCCCGCCCGAGTCCCGTGCCCGCGCGTCCGAGCACGGCGTCGACCAGCGACACGACCGGGTTGAAGTGCGCCCCCGAGAGGGGAGCGAAGAGCAGGATCAGGACGCCGAGTCCGAGTGCGGTGGCGAAGGCGTTCTCGAGCAGCTGCAGACCGACGTCGGCGGAGAGCCGCTGTGCGGCGATACCGGATCCCACCACGACGGTCACCAGCAGCCCCGTTCCGAGGAACTCGGCCAGCGCCCGCCGCCACAGCACCGGGCGCCCGGCGTCGCGCGGCGCGGGAGCGGTGTCGGGTGGCTGGGCCGTCACGCGCGGGCACGCGCGAGGCCCGGGACGAGCTCGTCGAGGAGTTGTCCGACGTGCGCGCGCACCTCCTCGCGGACTGCTCGGACACCGTCGAGGTCGAGCTCCGCCGGGTCGGCCAGCTGCCAGTCGAGGTAGCGCTTGCCCGGATAGAGGGGGCAGGCGTCGCCGCATCCCATCGTCACCACCGCGTCCGCGGCGCGGACCACGTCGTCGGTCAGCGGCTTGGGGAACTCCTCACCGATCGAGATGCCGACCTCGGCCAGGACGGCCACCACCGCCGGGTTCACCTCCGCTGCCGGCTGCGATCCCGCGGATCGGACGTGCACGCGGTCACCGGCCAGATGACGGGTGAGAGCGGCCGCCATCTGGGATCGCCCGGAGTTCTGCACGCACACGTAGAGGATCTCGGGGACGGGCTTGGCGATGAGTCCCCGCGACTGGGCGAGTGCCGTCAAGCGGTCGCGGGCGAACTTCTCGCTCACGCTCGGGAGATGGCTCGAGACCGACGCACTCCGGGCGAGGGCGGCGTAGGACTCGAAGACGACCCGCTCGACCGTCTCTTCGTTGACCATTCCGGTGAAGTGCTGAGCCAGCCGCTGGGCGGCACGATGGAGGACCGCTTCGTTGGAGAGCAGCCCTTCGAGACCGCGCTGCCCGTTCACGATGCGCTCCCGGCGGGCACCAGCTCGCCGACGAGCGTCTCGACGCGCCGCCGGATGTCATCGCGGATGCGCCGGACCGACTCGATCCCCTGACCGGCAGGGTCTTCGAGCTCCCAGTCCTCGTAGCGCTTGCCGGGGAAGATCGGGCAGGCATCTCCGCAGCCCATCGTGATGACGACGTCGGATTCCTTCACCGCCTCGACGGTGAGGACCTTCGGCGTCTGCCCCGCGATGTCGATGCCCTCCTCCGCCATCGCGGCGACCGCGACGGGGTTGATCTGGTCCTTCGGCTCCGATCCCGCCGACAGGACCTCGATGCGGTCGCCGGCCAGGGCCCGCAGGTAGCCGGCGGCCATCTGGGATCGTCCGGCGTTGTGCACGCAGACGAACAGGACGGTGGGCGTATCGGACATCTCGGCCTCGCTTTCCTCGGGATGAGAAAAGCATAGATCACCGTCTATGCGAAAGCTAGGCGGCCGGGAGGATCTCGGCCACCAGTCCGCGGACCCGGGCATCGATGTCGTCGCGGATGTCGCGGACGACGGACGCCGGTTGACCCACGGGATCCGCCACCTCCCAATCGAGGTACCGCCGCCCCGGATACACCGGGCAGGCATCACCGCAGCCCATCGTGATGACGTAGTCCGCCGCGCGCACGGCTTCATCGCTGAGGGGTTTCGGGAACTCCCCGGCGAGGGGCACCCCGATCTCATCCAGGGCGCGGATGATCGACGACCGCACCTCGGTGGCGGGAGCAGACCCCGCCGTCCGGACGATGATGCGATCGCCGGCGAGCTGCCGAAGGAGAGCGGCGGCGATCTGCGAGCGGCCCGCGTTCTGCACGCAGACGAACAGCACTGCGGGATGGTCGGGGAGGGGGTCGTCGATGCGGGCGAGGTCGTCCAGACGCGCGGCGGCGAAAGATGCGGTGCGGGATGTCGCGTAGCGGGGGCGACCCCGGACGGTGAGGAGTCGGTGGCTGTCGGTGACGTAGCGGGCGACGGTCTCAGGGCTGAAGACGCCCTGGAATCGCGTGGTGAGGTCGGCGATCACCCGGTCGAGGTCGGGAGCGGAATCGCTCGCGCCCTCCGCGCCGAGGAGGGCCGCCACCCGCTCCTCCTGCGCCGAGTCGATCGAGTACCAGACCCGGCGGCCGTCCCTCTCGCGATGGACGAAGCCTTCGTCGTGAAGGGCGGCCATGTGGTGGCTGACCGTGGGCTGACGAAGCCCGAGCGTTTCTGACAGACGGCCGACGAGCATGCGGCCGTCGTCGGAGTCGCGGATCAGGCGCAGGATGCGGGCGCGGGTCGGATCGGCGAGGACACGAAGCCCCGCGTCATCCTTCCCCGGAACCATAGACCTCAGTCTATCGACTGGCTGTCGCCGGCGGTCGGAGAGCGCCGCTCGACGAGGACCGTGGAGCGCCACTGGCCGGCGCGGGGGCCGACCGCGGATCGGGCGATGCGCTCACGGGTGCCCACGACGCGGAATCCGGCGCGCTCATGGAGGCGGAGGCTGGCGAGGTTCTCGGGGAAGATGCTCGCCTGCATCGTCCAATAGCCGGCCCGATCGGCGGCGGCGACGAGGGCTTCGAGGAGGGCGGCACCGACGCCGCGACCGCGGGCGGCAGGATCGACGTAGACCGAGTGCTCGATGACCCCGCGATAGGCCTCGCGACCCGAGACCCGCGACGCCGCGGCCCACCCCCGAACCGTGCCGTCGGAGACGCAGACGAGCCGGAGGTCGGGCAGGCGCCCGGCATCGAACTGCTCCCAGGTGGGCGTGACGCTCTCGAAGGTCGCATCGCCCTCGGCGATGCCGGCGGCGAGGATCGACTCGACGCGAGGCCAGTCCGCGTGTGTCAGAGGCCGGATGGATGTCACGTGCAGCACGACCCCTCGTCGGTCGTGCACACCCCTGTGGCGGGGAGGGTCAGCTGCACCGTGGTCGCCGCCGCCATGTCGCCGGCGAGCCACGCCGTGATCGACCGCACCTGCTCGTAGCCGGTCGCGAGGAGGAAGGTGGGCGCGCGCCCGTAGGACTTCATGCCGGCCAGGAAGAAGCCCGGCTCCGGATGCCGCAGCTCGGCGAAACCGTGGGGCGCGACGGTCCCGCAGGAGTGCAGGTTCGGGTCGATGAGGGGCGCAAGGCGTCGCGGCGCCTCGACGACCTCGTCGAGATCGAGGCGGATCTCCCGCAGCATGCCGAGGTCGGGCCGGAAGCCCGTCGCTCCCACGAGGAGATCGGTGTCGTGGTGCGCCGGCTCGCCGAGACGCGCCCCGAGGATGCGGAGGCCTCCGCCATGGGGCTCCAAGCGGGAGATCTCGAATGACTCGATCTTCGTGATCCGCCCGCGTGCGACCAGGTCGTCCAGGCGTGCGCCCAGTCGAGCGCGGTCGGCGAGTTCGTCCCCGTCGGAGGAGGAGACCCGCACGGCCGACGCATTGCGGATGAGCCACGACACGCGCGTCGCCGGCTCCTGCTCGGCGAGCTCGGCGAGCGCGAGGAGGGTATTGGCGGCGGAGTGCCCCGCGCCGACCACCGTGACATGACGGCCCGCGAGCCGTGCGCGGTCGGCCCCTCGCACATCGGGGAGGGCATCAAGGACACGCTCCGCAGTCGCCGCGGCTCCGAGCGCATCGAGGCCGCTCGAAGCCAGCGGATTGGGCGACCGATAGGTTCCGGAGGCATCGATCACCGCTCGGGCGCGGATGTCGCGCACCTCGCCGTCCTCCTCGATGCGAAGGAGGAACGGGGTCTCGGCGCGGCCGGCACTGCGGGTGCGGTCCATGCCGTCGCGAGTGACCGCGGTGACGCGGGCGCCGTAGCGGATGTGCGGCCGGATCTCCTCCAGTGCGGCCAGCGGCGCGAGATAGTCGTCGACGAGCTCGTGGCCGGTCGGGGCGCGGGAGTCGTCGGCCGGTTCGAGCCACCCCCGGCCGGCGAGGAGGCGCCGCGCGACCGGGTCGATGAGGTGACGCCACGGGGAGAAGAGGCGCGTGTGCCCCCAGAGCCGGACGGATGCCGCGGGAGCGGATCCCGCCTCCACGACGGTGAAGGCGATGCCCCGCTCGGCCAGGTGCGCGGCGGCGACGAGGCCGATGGGCCCGGCGCCGATCACCGCGACGGGAAGGGTCGCGAGGCGGTCGGTCGTCCGACTGCGCGGTGTGAGGTCGAGCAGGGTCATCCGGGTCCTCCTCCATCGATGAACATCGATCGAGTATGGAATGGTGCATCGATGGTTGTCAATATCGACTAGCATCGATGCATGGCCGTACCTCTGAGCCGCGTCGAGACCGTGTCATCCGCCTGTTGCGCTCCGCTGACGAGCCGGCCCCTAGGACACGACGACGCCGACGAGCTCGCCTCTCACCTGAAGGCGCTCGCCGACCCCGCGCGGTTGCGGCTGCTTTCCATCGTGGCGTCGTCACCCGACCAGGAGGCGTGCGTCTGCGACCTCATCGATCCGCTCGGACTGGCCCAGCCGACCGTCTCGCACCACCTGAAGGTGCTGACGCAGGCGGGCTTCCTCTCGCGATCGAAGCGGGGAACATGGGCGTACTACCGCCTGCAGCCCGCGGCGCTTTCCGCCGTGACGGCGGCGCTCACCCCGGCCTGAGAGCGCCGCTCGTGCCCGAACTCCGGAGAATGCGACGAACGTCACATGCGTCCGCGGGGATTCTCCGGACTTCGCGTGATTCTCCGCAGTTCGGGGGCGCCCCGCGTCACCCGCGCCGGGGGCGGAGCCCGTCGAGGGCCGTCGACAGCACCGCCTCGGCGAGCGCCTCGGGGCCGACCGCGCCCCCGGGTCGGTACCACTCGGTGAGCGAGTTGACCATGCCGAAGACGAGGCGCGTCGCCACCGCCGCGTCGACGTCGGCGCGGAGCATTCCTTCCCGCTGAGCCCGCGAGACGACCTCCGCGACCCGATGATCGAAGGCGCGCCGTCGCTCGAGCGCCGCGCGCTCCACCGGCCCGTTCCCCCGGACGCGCAGGAGCAGCGTCACCTCGGGGAGCTTGTCGACGAGCACGCGGACGGCGCCCCGGATGACCCGCTCCAGACGCTCGCCGGCGTCGGCCGCCGGCTCGTCGAGCACGGCCTCGAGCGCAGTGAGCGCCTCGTCCAGCGCGAGCGCGAGCAGCTCCTCCTTCGAGGCGAAGTGGTGGTAGAGCGCCGATTTCGTCAGGCCCAGCCGCTCGGCGAGGTCTGAGACCGAGGTGGCGTCGTACCCCTTCTCGATGAAGAGCGCCACGGCGACGGCGAGCACGCGATCGCGGTCGTACCCGGGTCGGCCGCGCCGGCCGCGCGGTGCCGCGGTATCGGTCGGGCTCGCCATGCCCACACTCTTCCACGGCCGGGCGGTGCGGCGCGATTGCGAGGGTGGGCCGCGGATGACAGGATTACTGAACGATCGGTCGGCAAAGAGATCCCCCTGCGGATCCGCGAGGGAGCGGAAGGCCCGGATGTCCGTGAGCGCAGCAGACGCCCCGGTGCTCGTCGAGCGCCGTGACAATCGCGTCATCGCGACGCTCAATCGGCCCGGACGCCGGAACGCGATCGACCAGGAGACCATCGACCGCCTGCACGAGCTCTGTCAGGAGCTGGAGGATGACCCGCGGACTCTGATCCTCACCGGTGCCGGAGGCGTCTTCGCATCGGGTGCCGACATCGCCGAGCTCCGCGCCCGCCGTGCCGCCGACGCCCGCCGGGGCATCAACTCCGCCGCCTTCCGGCGGATCCACGCGCTGCCGATGCCGGTCATCGCCGCGATCGACGGCTTCGCCCTCGGTGGTGGCGCCGAGCTCGCCTATGCCGCCGACCTCCGCCTCGCCACCCCTGCCCTGAAGATCGGCAATCCCGAGACCGGCCTCGGCATCATCGCGGCCGCCGGTGCGACCTGGCGCCTGCCCGCCCTCGTCGGCGAGGCGCGCGCCGCCGAGCTGCTCCTCACCGGCCGGATCCTCGGTGCCGACGAGGCGCTCGCCTGGGGGCTCGTGTCGGCGATCCATCCGGCGGATGAGCTCCTCGCCGCCGCCCACGCTCTGGCGGACCGGATCGCCGCGAACGACCCGCTCGCCACCCGTCACACCAAGCGCGCGCTCGCCGCCGCACCCGACGAGCACCCCGCCCTCGAGAACGAGCTGCAGGCGGATCTCTTCGAGAGCCCGGAGAAGGAGCGGCGCATGACGGCTTTCCTCGCGCGGAGGAATCGATGACCGCCCCGGTGCCCGAGCGGGTCGGGGTTCTCGGCGGTGGCCGGATGGGCGCCGGCATCGCTCACGCCTTCCTCCTGTCGGGAAGCCGCGTGACCGTCGTGGAGCGCGATGCCGAGGCGGCCGACGCCGCACGCCGCCGCGTCCGCGACGACCTCGTCCGGTCGGTCGAGCGCGGCGCGACCGCTCGGGGTCTCGCCGAGCTCGAGGCATCCCTCACCGTGGGCACCGACCCCGCCGCCTTCGCCGGCTGCCGGCTCGTCGTCGAGGCCGTGCCCGAAGACCGGGAGCTCAAGCGCGAGGCCCTCGTTCGAGTGGAGTCGGTCGTCTCTCCCGACGCCGTCCTCGCCACCAACACCTCCGCGATCCCGGTGAGCGACCTCGCCGCTGCCCTCGCGCGCCCCGCGCGCTTCCTGGGCCTGCACTTCTTCAATCCCGTGCCCGCCTCGCGGCTCGTCGAGATCGTCGTCACCGAGGGCACCGACCCGACCCTGATCGATGCCGCCCGCACCTGGATCGACGGCCTCGGCAAGACCCCGATCGTCGTCCGCGACGCCCCCGGCTTCGCCTCCAGTCGCCTCGGCATCGCCCTCGCCCTCGAGGCGATCCGGATGGTCGAGGCAGGGGTCGCAACTCCTGCGGACATCGATACCGCGATGGAGCTCGGCTACCGCCACCCGACCGGGCCCCTCCGCACCACCGACCTCGTCGGCCTCGACGTGCGTCTCGCCATCGCCGAGGAGCTCCACGCCACCCTCGGCGACCGCTTCGCCCCACCCGCCCTCCTCCGGCGCATGGTCGCCGAGGGCCGGCTCGGCCGCAAGACCGGGCGCGGCTTCTACGAATGGAGCACCGCATGACCGAGATCCTCCCGAGCTACGTGCGCGACGAGTGGTGGGTGCCGACGGATGCCGCCGACGCCGCCGTCATCCGCGACGCGTCGACCGGTGAGCCGGTCGCTTCCCTGAGCACCCGGGGCCTCGATCTCGCCGGGGCCCTCGAGCACGCCCGCACCGTCGGCCAGCGGAGCCTCGGCGCCCTCACCTTCCACCAGCGGGCGATGCTGCTGAAGGAGTTCGCTCTCGCCCTCGACGCACGGAAGGGGGAGCTCGCCGCGCTGTCGGAGGCCGCCGGCTCCACCCGGCGCGACTCGCTGAGCGACGTCGACGGCGGCATCGGCGTGCTCTTCACCTACTCCTCGAAGGGTCGGCGGGAGCTTCCGAACTCGACCGTCTACGTCGACGGTCCGGTCGAGCCGCTGTCGAAGGACGGCTCGTTCCTCGGGCGCCACGTCTACACGCGGCTCCCCGGCGTGGCCGTGCAGATCAACGCGTTCAACTTCCCGATGTGGGGGGCGTTGGAGAAGCTCGCTCCCGCCTTCCTCGCCGGGGTGCCCACGGTGGTGAAGCCCGCCTCGCCGACGGCGTACGTCGCCGAGGCCTGGGTGCGGATCCTCGTCGAGACCGGCGCCCTTCCCGCCGGCTCGCTCCAGCTCGTGAGCGGCCCGGTGCCGGAGCTCTTCGACAACCTGCGGCTGGGCGACCTCGTGGGCTTCACCGGCAGCGCGTCGACAGCCGCGCGGCTGCGCGCCCAGACCCCCGAGGGCGTCCGCTTCACCAGCGAGACCGACTCCATCAACGCCTCGGTGCTCGGACCCGACGCGACGCCCGGCACCCCCGAGTTCGACGCGTACGTGCGTCAGCTCCTGGTGGAGATGACCTCGAAGGCGGGGCAGAAGTGCACCGCGATCCGCCGGGCGATCGTGCCGGCAGACGCCGTCGACGCCCTCGTCGAGGCGCTCCGCGCCCGCATCGCCGAGCGGGTGGTCATCGGCGACCCGCGGGCCGAAGGCGTCACGATGGGCCCGGTGGTCTCGACCGCGCAGCGGGACGACGTCGTCGCGCAGGTCCGGGCGCTGGAGGAGGCCGGCGGCCGGATCCTCCTCGGATCCACCGACGCCCCCGAGGTCGTCCACGCCGACGGCTCCCGAGGACCCGCTCCGGCGGGCGCGTTCCTGTCGCCGATCCTCGTCGGTTTCGACGATCCCCTCGCGCCCGCCGTCCACGACGTCGAGGCCTTCGGCCCGGTGGCGAGCGTGCTGCCGTACACCTCGCTCGCCGAGGCGGCCGATCTCGTCGACCGGGGCGGCGGCTCGCTCGTCACGAGCGTGGCGACGAATGACCCCGGGGTGGCGGTCGAGCTCATGAGCCGGATCGCCGCCTTCAACGGGCGCGTGCTCTTCCTCAGTCGCGAGAACGTCCGCACCTCGACCGGGCACGGCGCCCCGGTGCCGCACCTCGTGCACGGGGGCCCTGGCCGGGCCGGAGGCGGAGAGGAGCTCGGAGGCATCCGTGCCGTGCTCCATCACATGCAGCGCACCGCGGTGCAGGGATCACCGGAGATGCTCACCGCCCTCACGGGCGTCTGGCATCAGGGTGCTCCGGCGACGGCCGGTGGTCGCCATCCCTTCCGGAAGGCCCTCGCCGAGCTCCGGATCGGCGACCAGATCGCCTCCGAGACCCGCCGGGTGACCCTCGCCGACATCGAGACCTTCGCGCAGTTCACCGGTGACACGTTCTACGCCCACATGGACGAGGGCGCCGCCGCGGCGAACCCCTTCTTCCCCGGACGGGTCGCGCACGGCTACCTGCTGGTGTCGTGGGCGGCGGGACTCTTCGTCGACCCGGCGCCGGGGCCGGTGCTGGCGAACTACGGCCTCGAGAACCTGCGGTTCCTCACGCCGGTGTCGCCGGACGACGACATCCGGGTCATCCTCACCGCCAAGCAGATCACCCCCCGCGAGACCGACGAGTACGGCGAGGTGCGGTGGGATGCGGTCATCCGCAACCAGCGCGACGAGGTCGTCGCGACCTACGACGTGCTGACGCTCGTGGCGAAGGAGGCGACGCCGGCGTGAGGCGGATGCTGCGGGATGACCGCGTCTTCGGTGCGCTCGACATGGAGGTGGTGGCCGATGAACCGGGGCGCGCGGTGATCCGGATGACCGTGCGCGACGACATGACGAACGGCTTCGCCATCACGCACGGCGGCATCGTGTTCACGCTCGCCGACACCGCCTTCGCGGTCGCCTGCAACGACCCCGAGGGGCCGGTGACCGTCTCGGTCGGTGCCGACATCGTGTTCTTCCGCTCGACCCGGCCGGGCGATGTCCTGACCGCCACGGCGGAGCACCGCGTCACGCGGGGGCGGACGGGTCTGTACGACGTGACGGTGACGGATGACTCCGGTGCGGTCGTCGCGGAGTTCCGTGGCCACGCCCGCACGACTGACCGGGTTGCCGGCCCTCCCGAGCAGTCGTAGACTTACTGAACGATCGGTCTGTAAAGGAGTCGACGATGACGCACCCGACCGCGATGGGCACGACGGACGACGCCCCAGACCACGCCGTCGAGCAGGCGCACTTCGACGCGCTCATCGAGGGCGACCAGCGCATCGAACCCCGCGACTGGATGCCCGACGGCTACCGCCGCACCCTCATCCGCCAGATCTCCCAGCACGCGCACTCCGAGATCATCGGCATGCAGCCCGAGGGGGCGTGGATCACGCGGGCGCCGAGCCTCAAGCGGAAGGCGATCCTCCTCGCCAAGGTCCAGGATGAAGCCGGGCACGGCCTCTACCTCTACTCCGCCGCCCAGACCCTCGGCATCAGCCGGGAGGAGATGACCGAGCAGCTGATCTCCGGAAAGGCGAAGTACTCCTCGATCTTCAACTACCCCGCGCCCACCTGGGCTGACATGGGGGCGATCGGATGGCTCGTCGACGGTGCCGCGATCTGCAACCAGGTGCCGCTGTGCCGCGCCTCCTACGGCCCCTATGGCCGGGCGATGGTGCGGATCTGCAAGGAGGAGTCGTTCCACCAGCGACAGGGGTTCGAGATCCTCCTCACCCTCATGCGCGGTACTCCGGCGCAGCAGAAGATGGCGCAGGACGCGGTCGACCGCTGGTACTGGCCGAGCCTGATGATGTTCGGGCCCCCCGACGAGGCATCCCCGAACTCCGCGCAGTCGATGGCGTGGAAGATCAAACGCTTCTCCAACGACGAGCTGCGTCAGCGCTTCATCGGGATGCTCGTGCCGCAGGCCGAGATCCTGGGAGTGACCCTCCCCGACCCCGAGCTCCGTTACGACGAGGAGAACCAGCGCTGGCACACGAGCGAGCTCGACTGGAACGAGTTCCGCGAGGTGCTCGCCGGGCGCGGACCACTGAACGCCGTGCGCCTCCAGCACCGGCGCGACGCTCACGACGACGGCGCCTGGGTGCGCGAGGCGGCGGCGGCCTACGCCGCGCGTCGGTCGGCCGGAACCGGAAGGGCGGTGGCCTGATGCCCACTCCCGGCGCATCCGAGCGCGAGACCTGGCCGCTCTACGAGGTGTTCGTCCGCTCCGGCCGCGGCCTCAGCCATGTCCACGTCGGCTCGCTCCACGCGGCCGACCCCGAGCTGGCGCTCCGCAACGCCCGCGACCTCTACACCCGCCGGGGCGAAGGCACCTCGGTCTGGGTGGTTCCGGCGGCGGCGATCACGACGAGCGATCCCGACGCCAAGGGCGCGTTCTTCGAGTCATCCGCCGGAAAGAACTTCCGCCATGCGTCGTACTACACCGCCTCCGAGGGGGTGCCGCACCTGTGATGCTGCCATCGGTCGGTAAGCCCGTCGAAGGGACCGGTGCGGGAGGGCACGGTGTGGGAGGGCACGGTGGTGAAGGGCACCGTATGGACGGACACGGCGACGTGACGGTCGACCAGGTGCGCCTGGCCGAGGAACTCCTCGGCGTCGACGCGGCACCGGCGACCCCGGATGTCGCGGAGTACGCCCTCTGGCTCGGTGACGACGCCCTCGTGCTCTCCCAGCAGCTCGCCGGGTGGGTCGCCCGCGCCCCCGAGCTCGAGGAGGACGTCGCGCTCGCCAACATCGCCCTCGATCAACTCGGACACGCCCGGTCGCTGCTCCATCACGCCGGCAGCGCCGACGGCCGGACGGAAGACGATCTGGCGTACTGGCGCGATGACGTCGACTTCCGCGCGGCGTGGTTGTTCTGCCAGCCGAACGGCGACTTCGCGCACACCATCGCCCGCCAGCTCGTCGCCGCCACCTACCAGTACGCGCTGTACGCGCGGCTGCAGCGATCGGCGGAGCCGACCCTCGCCGCGATCGCCGCCAAGGCCGTGAAGGAGGTCGAGTACCACCGCGACCACGCCGTGCAGTGGACCCTCCGCCTCGCCGGGGGCACCGAGGAGTCCCGGCGCCGGATGATCGCTGCTCTCGACGACACCTGGCCGTTCGTCGACGAGCTCTTCCGCGACGAACCGCTCATCGATCGCCTCGACGGCATCGCCGTCCGACCGTCGTCGCTCCGGCAGGAGTTCGACGATGTGACGACCGCCGTCCTCGTCGAGGAAGGACTGGACGTCCCCGACGTGGCGCCCTCGAGCGGCGGGGGGCGCCGGGGCATCCCGTTCCCGGCTCTCGGGTTCGTCCTCGCCGAGATGCAGGTGCTCGCGCGTGCGCATCCGGGGGCGACGTGGTGATGGTTCGACACGCTCAGCAATCGGCCGGCCCGGCGCAGCCATCGGCACCGGCGGCTCAGCCGCGTGTGGCGGACAGAGCTCGAGCGATCGCCGGTGCGGTCGCCGATCCCGAGGTGCCGGTGCTCACCATCGCCGACCTCGGCATCCTCCGCGACGTCGCCGTCGACGGCGACCGCGTCGCCGTCACCCTCACACCGACCTACTCCGCGTGCCCCGCGATCGAAGCGATCCGCGACGACGTCGTGCTCGCTCTCACCGGAGCCGGCTTCGCTGAGGTCGACGTGCGCCTGGTGCTGTCGCCCGCGTGGACGACCGACTGGATGACCGACGACGGCACACGCAAGCTCCGCGAGTACGGCATCGCCCCGCCTACCGGCCGCGCAGCCGTTCGCGGCCCCATCCCGGTGGCGCTCGGCGTCGCCTGCCCGCGCTGCGGCTCGCTGCGCACGCGCGAGGTCTCGAGATTCGGTTCCACCGCGTGCAAGGCCCTCTACGAGTGCCGCTCGTGCGCTGAGCCGTTCGACCACTTCAAGGTGCACTGATGGCCACCGGGGCCACGGCGGCCGACGAGGTCGCCGAGACGCTGCTCGCGAACGCGCGCGGCGGCGAACGGCAGGAGCGCCGGCGAGCCCGATTCCACCGGCTGGAGATCCAGCAGGTGCGCCAGCTGACGGATGACGCGATCAAGGTGACGTTCGCCGTGCCGCTCCACCTCGAGGACGAATACTCCTTCCTTCCCGGGCAGCACGTGGCGCTTCGCGCCCACCTCGACGGCGACGAGGTCCGCCGCTCGTACTCGCTGTGCCGGCCGCCGGCGCGCGGGTCGATCAGCATCGCGATCAAGCGGGATGCCGGCGGGCGGTTCTCGTCGTGGGCGCAGACCGGCCTGCGTCCCGGCGTCGCGCTCGACGTGATGAGCCCGCAGGGCTCGTTCACCTCGACCCTCGCCGACCTCGACGGTGCGCATGTGGTCGGCATCGCCGCGGGGTCGGGGATCACGCCCCTGATGGCGCTCGCGACCGCTGTTCTCGCCCGCTCGGCGTCGTCGCGTTTCACCCTCGTCTACGCCAATCGGTCATCGGCCGACGTGATGTTCCTCGACGATCTCGCCGACCTCAAAGACCGTCACCCGACGCGCTTCGCCGTCCACCACGTCTTCTCCCGTGAGGAGCGGGCCGCCCCGCTGCTGTCGGGGCGGATCGACGACGACCGCCTCCGCGGCATCCTCTCGACCCTCGTCCTCCCCGACACCGTGGACGAGTGGTTCCTCTGCGGACCGCTCGATCTCGTGCAGCGCTGCCGTGACGCGCTGGCCGAGGCCGGTGTCTCGGCCGGGCACGTCCGGTACGAGCTCTTCACCACGGGCGACACCGGCTCGGCGAACGCCGGCGGCCTCCGGCCGCCCCGACCGCGCGACGATGAGCCGGTGCGGCGGATCGAGCTGCGGCTCGACGGCCAGACCGCGACCGCTTCCTCACCGGCGAGTGCGCGAGAGACGATCCTCGCGGCCGTCCTGCGCGTGCGACCCGACGCGCCCTACTCGTGCTCGGGAGGGGTGTGCGGCACCTGTCGGGCCCGGCTGGTCGAGGGGGCGGTCACGATGGCCGAGAACTACGCCCTCGAACCCGACGAACTCGAGCGCGGCTATGTGCTCACCTGTCAGTCGCGGCCGACGACCGAGCGTGTGGTCGTCGACTACGACGTGTGAGTGCGCTCAGAGCGCCTCGGCGCGAAGGCGGAGCGCCGCCGCACCGATGAGCGGCGCGTCGTCCGACAGGGCCGCCGCCCGCACGACGACCGGCCGCTCCTGCGGCAGCGCACTCCACCGCCGTACCGCTTCGGCCACGAGGTCGAGGTAGTCGGAGCGCACGCGCGTGAATCCCCCGCCGATCGCGGCGGCCTCGAGGTCGAGGAGGGCCGTGACGCTCGCGATCGCCTGCCCGACCGCGTCGGCCGAACGCCGGGTGGCGGCATCCGCCACCGGATCACCCGCGCGCACCGCCTCCGCCAGCTGTTCGCCCGTGCCGCCGCTCCAGCCGTGCGAGCGCGCCCACGCCACGGTCGAGGGTCCGGCGGCGATGCCTTCGAGCGTGGTGGACCGCACGCCCGGCCCTGGTGCGTCGGCGACCACGTGGATCTGTCCGATGTGTCCGGCGTTCCCCGAGCCGCCCGTGGCGAGCCGCCCGTCGACGATGAGCCCGCCTCCGACCCCGGTGGAGACGACCATGCTCAGCGACGTCGCTGCCTCACGGGTTGCCCCCAGCCAGTGCTCGGCGAGGGCGATGCACGTGCCGTCGAGCCGCAGCGTCGTCGGCACGCCCGCATGATCGGCGACGAGATCGCGCAGCGGCAGGTCGCGCGCCTCCGGCATGTTGAGCGGTCGCACGGCGCCGCGCGCGAGGTCGACGGGTCCGGCCGATCCGATGCCGGCGGCCGACACGGCGCTCGGTGAGGCGGTGAGCGACTCGTCGATGACGGCGCGGATGACCCGGGCGAGGGCGTCGGCGGTGATCGCCGGGCCCGTCGGTCGCCGATGCCGGGTGCCCGGAAGGATGCGGCCTGCGGCGTCGACGACGGCGGATTCCACCTTGGTGCCGCCGAGGTCGAGGGCCAGGATGAGAGGGGCTGGGGCCACGGCGACACCCTACCGCCCGTCCCGATCATTTAGCCGCTAAAGTGTTCACATGACGACTCTCGCCCTCTTCGGCGCGACCGGCAAGACCGGCCGCCGCGTGCTCGACCGTGCCCTGGCCGCCGGCTACGACGTGCGCGCCCTCGTGCGCGACCCCGCCAAACTCGCAGTCTCTTCCGACCACCTCACCGTCATCACGGGCGACGTTCGCGATGCGGCCGCGGTCGCCGAGACCGTTCGGGGAGCGGATGCGGTGCTGAGTGTCTTCGGACAGGTGAAAGGATCGCCCCCGACCGTGCAGACCGACGGAACCCGTGTCATCGTGGAGGCCATGCGCGCCGCCGGTGTCTCACGGATCGTCACCCTTTCGGGTGGCGGACTCCGTGACGAAGCCCACGACCGGCCGAAGGCGGCGGACCGAGTCATCCGCTTCCTTCTGAAGACACTGTCGGGCCAGGTTCTCGCCGATGCCGAGGGCCACCTCGAGGTGCTCCGCTCCTCGAACACCGACTGGACCGTCGTGCGGGGACCGCGACTCACCGAGAAGCCGGGTGTCGGCAGCTACCGGGTGGGGTGGGTCGGAGTGAACGCCAGCACGCAGATCAGCCGCGACGATCTCGCCGACTTCATCCTCACGCAGGTCGACGATCGCCAGTTCGTCCACGCCATGCCCTTCGTGAGCGCATGACCTCACCCGCGCGCGACGAGGCGCTCGGGCGCGTGCTCGAGGGCGTCGTCGCCGCGCGGCGTCTTCTCGGAGATGCCCGACGGCGCCGTCCGTTCGCGGCGGTGACGCTCACGTCGTCGCAACTCGAGGCGCTGTTCGTCGTGTCGCATTCGACGGCGCCCGTCACTCCCGGGGCACTCGCCGCGCGTCTGGGCCTGACCGCCGGTGCCGTCACGCAGCTGGTCGACGGATTGAAGCGCGCGGGGCTCGTCGCGCAGTTCCCGCACCCCGACGACGCCCGCTCGAGGGTCATCCGTCTGAGCGATACCGCCCGGCGAGAGGTGGACGCCTTCGAAGCCGAAGTCGTCGCCGACATGCGCCGGCACGTCACGCGGCTGACCGACGATGAGCTCGTTCACCTCGGACGGCTCCTCGCCAAGATGGGAGACGACGATGAGTGAGTCATCCTCCGCGGTGCTGGTCACCGGTGCGACCGGGACCGTGGGGACCTCCGTGGTAGCAGAGCTGGTCGGCCGGGGCGTACCGGTCATCGCCGCGGTGCGCGACCCCGACGATCCCGCCGCGAAAGCGCTCGGCGTTCCGCTCCGGACGTTCTCCTTCGACGGCTCTGCCGCCGGTGCCCGCGCCGTGCTCGAGGGCGTCGACCGGGTCTTCCTCCTTCGGCCGCCGCAGATCGAGGATGTCTCGACCTTCCTCTTCCCCGTCATCGACGCGTGCCGAGACGCCGGCATCCGGCAGGTGGTCTTCCTGTCGCTGCAGGGGGTGCTGTTCAACCGGAAGACGCCCCACCATGCCGTCGAGGCGTATCTCCGTACCGTCGGCGCGCCCTCGACCATGCTGCGCCCGAACTTCTTCATGCAGAATCTCACCGGCGTCCACGCCGCCGACATCCGCGACCGTGACGACGTCTTCGTTCCCGCAGGGCGGTCAATGACAGCCTTCATCGACGCCCGCGACATCGGCCGCGTCGCCGCGCGGGTCTTCACCGAAGCCGGGCACGTGGGGAAGGCCTACACGCTCTCGGGTGAGCAGTCGCTGACCTACCGCTCGATCGCGAAGACGCTGAGCGACGTGCTCGGCCGCTCGATCCGGTACGAACGCCCGTCGGAGAAGGTGTACCTCGACCGGCTCCGCGCCGAGGGAGCGCCGGAGGACTACATCGGCGTGCAGCGGATGATCTACCGGATCGTCCGCGCCAACGTCTCATCCTTTCCCAACCGGGTCGTGCGCCGCCTGACCGGTCGCCCCGCGACGACCTTCCGTCAGTTCGCCCTCGACCACCGGCAGGTCTGGGAGCGGCACTGAGTCGACGGCTCCGTCGAGCCAGTCCCACAACCGCTTCTGGCGCTGGGCGTCGAAGGTGATCGCTTCGGGCCGGGTCTCCTTCCCGATCTCGATGTAGGCGTCGTTGCGGTCGGCGTGGCGATCGCCGAGAGCGAGGGCGATGGCATGGGTCGCCGTCCGCCGGGGGGTGGTCGCCCCCGGAAGGATCGACATCGCCGGCATGACGCGCCGCCACACCCAGTCCATGTAGGCCGGCATGCCTCGGACGAGGCCCGTCCCGGCCACGAGCCCCGGGTCGTAGACGTTCAGGCGCCGCCCGCTGGTCGCGAGCCGCTCGGCCCAGGGATGCGACAGGGTCACGAGGGCGAGTTTGCTCGTCGCGTAGGCGACGCCGCCGCGCTCCCGCTCGGCGGCGAACCCGGCGCGCGCGGTCTGGTCGACAACGGCGAGCTCCGCGGGGTCCTGCCACACCGGATCGGGCACGAGCCCGAACGACCGGCGCTTGCCGCGGTGACTGGATGACCCGAGGAGGATCGCCTGGCCGCCCGCGGACAGCACCGGCTCCAGCCCGCGCATCAGCGCGTGCTGGGCGACGACATTGATCGCGAAGGTCAGCTCGTAGCTCTGGCGGCTGATGTGACGGCGGTCGAGGAACTGCCCTCCGGCGTTGAGGATCGCCGCGTCGATCGGCCGGGAGCGACCGGAGCGCACGAGGGTCGCGACGGCCTCGGTGGCTTCGCGCACCGAGACGAGGTCAGCGAGGTCGAGCGGGATGGCGTGAGCGGTGAGTCCCGCCGCGCGGGCCGAGGAGACCGCCTCACCGAGTGCCGCGGGGTCGCGGGCGAGCAGGATGAGGTCGGGCCGGGCGGGGTGTCCGATCAGCCGCTGCAGCATAGCGCGGCCGATGCCGCGCGTAGGCCCTGTCAGGAGGACGGTCGGCGAGGCGATGTCACTTTGTGTCATGCGAGCAGCGTAAGTGATGTCAGGATGTGACGCAAGGGTAGAGTGTGTCCGTGCCCCGATGGCCCGAAGACTCCCGCCGACGGCTGGTCGATGCCGCCGTCGCCCTCTTCTCGGAGAGGGGATTCGCGGCGACGACCGTCGAGCAGATCGCCACGGTCGCCGAGGTGACGCCGCGCACCTTCTTCCGGCACTTCCGGGATAAGGAGGAGGTCCTCTTCGCCGAGGACGACGATCTCCTTCCGCTCCTCCTCACCGCGATCGGGGAGCCCGAGCCGCCGGTCACGGCCGAAGAACTGATGCGTCACGCCCTCGGGGTACTCGCCGACGCCTTGGAGCCGGCCCGCGAGCGCCTTCGGGTGCGACACGCGATCATCCAGACCGACGTGGCGCTGACCGGCCGGGAACTGGCGAAGCAGGCGGCGTGGCAGCCGCGCATCGCCGGGGAGATCACCCGGCGAGGGTTCGGTGCGGCAGATGCCGAGTTGCTGGCTGCCATCGGATTCGCCCTCTTCCGGACGGCGTTCGTGGCGTGGCTCGAAGACGGCGCACCCCAGACGCTCCGATCGAGGGTGGATCGGGCGCTGCCGTCGGCGCGGACCGTGATGGATGTCTCAGCCGAGACATCCTGAGGGATCGCATCTCACTCAGAGGCCGTTGACGAGCGTCTGAAGCCGGCGCGCGCGTGTGGCGGCCGTCGCCGCCGCATCCACCGGCACCAGCTGGCGGCGACGCGTCGACGGCGGGAGCGAATCCCAACGCTTGCGAAGACCCGCGCTCTCGAGCGCCTCGGCCAGGTCGGGGGCGACCGGCACCTCGTCGGGATCGACCGGTGCGAGCCATCCCGACACCGGGTCTCCGGGCTCGAGCCGAAGGCGACGAAGCAGGGACGACCCGGCCCAGACGAACGTGTCGGCGATCACCGGAGCCTTCGTCAGGGCGAGGTTCACCGCGACGGCGTCGAGTTCGCCCGCTACCCGCCGCGTTCCGACCGCGTCGGCGGCCTCGACGAGGCCGTCGGGCACCCGCAGGACGGTGTAACGCGAGCGTCCCCAGACCATGGGCTCGATGAATCCCTCGATGACGTGCGGCGGGCCGAGCAGTGGCGGATCGGGGGTCATGCGCTCCTCCTTGGCAGCACCGTAGCGCGTGCTCGGGGCCCCGGGGCGGGCGCAGTGACGGTCTGTCGCCCCACCCGGCGCGGCGCTAGGGTGAGGACACCCACCTCGCCGAAGGGGACGCCGTGACCTCGCCCGCTCACGCCTCCACCGCTTCCACCTCGCCCGACTCCGCCGCGCGCGCCGCTCCCCTCCGGGTGGAGAGCGAGGCGTTCTACGCCTTCGTCGTGGCCGGGGTGACCGGGGGCGTTCTCGGACTTCTCATCGGCCTGTTCATCCCCGACCTGCCACTCGCCGGGACCGGCTCCTTCGGCTGGATCGCTGCGGCGGTCGCCGCGGTCGCCGCCGCCGCCTCCGCCGGAGTGGGGTACTGGCGCGCGCGCCGGGATCACGGCCAGGAGTGGCGACTGGCCCTGTCGTCGTGGCGGTTCAGCGTCAACGCCGTCGCGGTCGCGGTCGTCCATGCGGCCCTTGCCGCGCTCGCGGCCCTCGTGGTCTTCCTCGTCCTCGCCGCAGGGCTCCGGGGCTGGGAGGTCGAGGCGTTCTGGTCGACGGTGCTCCTCGGTGCCGCTGCCGGGATCACGGCCTACCTGGCGTACCTCTCGGCGTCGCGCATGACGACGCAGCGCATGTCGTCGCTTCTGCTGACCTTCGTCGTCGTCGGCACGCTCACCGCGATGGTGACGACTCCCGATCAGCGCTGGTGGGAGATCCACTTCTCCCACCTCGGCACCTTCTGGCACGTCTCGAGCGTCGTCTTCAACGGCACGCTCATCGTCGGAGGCCTCCTCGTGACAGCCTTCTCGGTCTACGTCGCGCACGACCTCGGAGCCCTCGCGAACGCCGGCGGCTTCGACGCCCGCGCGCGATGGGGCGCGGTGCCGACGCTCTTCGTCGTCATGGGCATCATGCTCGCGGGAGTCGGCGCGGTGCCGGTGTCGCTGAGCCTTCTGGTGCACAATCTCTGCGCGATGGGACTGGCGGCGATGTTCCTGATCCTTCTCGCCGGAGGCCCGTGGCTCTTCCGCGGCCTCCCCCGCACCTATTTCACCGCAGCGGCGCTGTTCCTCGTCGCCCTCGTCGCATCGGTGGGGCTGTTCGTCACCGGCTTCTTCGGCTTGACGGCGTTCGAGATCATCGTGTTCGCCCTCATCTTCGGCTGGATCGCCGTCTTCATCCGCTTCCTCAGCGCCGACCGGGCCGCCGGGATCGAGGACGCCGTGACGTGAGGAGCGCCCCCGCTGCATCCGAATGCCCGGCTCGGACCGAACAACTGTTACCGAGACGATGATGTCCGGTCGGATGAGAGGGGTGGCTCATGGCGAGGAAGTCGGCGGAGGCGACGGTGGTCGAATACGACCGCACCGGTGGAGCAGACGTTCTGGAGGTGCGGACCAAGCCGCTTCCCCCACCCGGACCCGGAGAGGTGACGGTCGAGATCATCACGTCGGGCATCAGCCACATCGACGGCTTCATCCGCAGCGGACGTGAGGACGCCTTCGCCCACGACCCCTTCCCGCGCCGGTCGGGCAGCGACTTCGCCGGGATCGTCACCGCCGTCGGCGAGGGAGTCGGCGGATTCAGGCGCGGGATGGATGTGATCGGGCACCTGCGCGCCGGAGCCCACGCCTCTGCGATCACCGTCCCCGCGAACGTCCTCGTGAAGAAGCCGCGCGGAGTGTCGTGGGAGGCGGCAGGGGGACTTTTCCTTGCCGGGGCGACGGCTCTGGACATCCTCGACCAGGTGCGGGTCGGAGCGGGCGACACTCTCGTGGTGTCGGCAGCGGCGGGGGGCGTCGGCAGCATCGAAGCGCAGATCGCCCGCTTCCGCGGTGCGACCGTCATCGGAACCTGTGGAGACCGGAACTTCGATTACCTCCGTCAGCTCGGCATCAAGCCGGTGCTGTACGGTCCGGGCATCGCCGAGCGCATCCGCAAGGCGGCGGGAAAGCCCATCACGGCGATGATCGACAATTTCGGCCAGGACGGTCGCGCGCTCGCCGAGGACCTCGAGGTCTCTCCCTCGCGATACCGGTCGAGCGAAGACCGCCGCGACACCGAGGTGCGCCTGCTGCAGGACGATCCCGAGTCGGTCGCGCAGGCGACGTCCCTCCTCGAACGAGTGGCGCAGCTGGCCGAGAAGCGCGCCTTCACCCTGCTGGTGTCGGGCCTGTATTCGCTGACGGATGTCGCCGAGGCCTACGCCGACCTCGGAAAGCTCCACGCCCGCGGCAAGGTGGTGCTCGCCACCCGTCCGGTGACGACCGTGCGCACCCTGAAGGCACGCGATGTCTGGGAGACGGCCGGCTGACGGGCCGAGGTGTCACAGTGTCTTCCGCCAGGCTGCGCTGACCCAGCGCGCGTACTCCCGCCAGGGATCGTCCGACCCGCGAAGCGCGCGGATGTGCGCGAGGAGCTCGGGCGCGGCGGTGAACCACTCGCCGCCCTCCCGCAGGTGTGCGAACTCTCGGTGGCGCGCCCGCTCGACGAGACGGTCACCGGGCTCGAACGCGAGGAGCTCGTCGTGCCTGATCGCCCGCACACGGCTCCGCGGGTCTCGAGTGGTGCCGATCTTCACCCGATCGGCGTAACCGAGGTAGTAGACGACCTCGACGCGGGGTGGAGGGAGCTCCCGATCGGGGGCGTCGCCCACGCGCCAGTTGCAGGCGGCGCAATGCCAGACCCCTCGGCGCCGGACTCCCGCGGCGGCACCGCACAGCACGCACGGCCCCGGCATCACCCGCTCGATTCCCACATCGGCACGCTATCGCCGGTCGCCGACGTTCCCGCCGTCCGTGATGTCGGAGGCCGGGCTTAGCGTTCCCGGCATGGCGGAGAGGGTCGAGCTCTGGTGGGCGCGGCGGCAGTTCTCACGGGACGCGGAGGTGCCGTACCCGGTGGGAACCTACCGGGAGGCCTGGGCGGCCTACCCGGCGGTCGTCCGCCAGTACCATCCCGACCTCAACGCCGGCATCGCGCTGTCGCAGATCCCCCCGGCCGCGGACGTCCTGCTCCGCTGGCAGTGCGACACCGGCCACATCTTCGCCGCCACTCCCTTCGAACAGCGAAGCCGGCCCGGGCGCGTCCGCCGGAAGTCGTCCTGGTGTCCCGACTGCCTGGCGGGGGCGGCCGGCCGGAGTATGCCCCCGCTCCCGGTACCGAGCTCGCCCCTGGGCGCTTCGCCCGAACGACTGTCTCTGCCGGCGAAGACGCCCGCCTCCTCTCGCAGCGGATCCCGACGGCGGGCTCGTCCGATCTGCACGAAGACCCCCGACCTCCGCACCGGTACGTCCTTCGTCAGCGTCTGCGCGCCGAAGCCCGCGTCGGCCGCCGAGGCGCGGTTGCATGAGCGGGTGTTCGGCGCGCTCGCCGTCACGCGGGGCGACAACGCGGTGAGGGTGGCGCGTCCGTTCTTCGAGCACCGCGAGGTGTGGCCCGACCTGGTGCTTCCCGAGCTCCGCATCGCCGTCGAGTACGACACCATCGGGCGACACGGTCTCGAACACGTCGGCGCCCGGGAGGCGTCGGACCGGCGGAAGGATCGGTTGCTGCGGGAGGCGGGATGGGAGGTGGTTCGACTGCGCACGGGGCGTCTGGAGAAGCTCGGACCCCATGACCTGCAGGTGAGCGGCGTGACGGCGCTGACGCTCGAACGATTGCTCGCCGCCTTTCGAGACATCCGAGGTCCGCTGCTGATCGATGCGTACGCGACGTAAGCCGCGTGTGATCACCGCTCCTGCAGGATCGCCCGCCAGTTCAGCGGCACTCGGCCGCGCGGACCCGGCGCCGGCTGGTCGTCGGGGTGGCTCGTCGGCGGTGCGAGGGCCGGCCCCTGGATCATCCGCTCGTCGACATAATCCCAGAACCAGTCCTCGCCCGGTTCGTAACTCTGGATGACCCGGTGTCCACTCTCTCGGAAGTGCGCCGTCGCGTGGCGGCCCAGCGAGTCGTCGCAGCACCCGACGTGACCGCAGGCGGCGCACCGCCGCAGGTGCACCCACCATCCTCCGTGCTCGTCGCACTCGACGCAGCCGTCACCGCTCGGGGGAGCGCTCGGATCGAAGGTCGCCTCGGTCATCATCTTCCTTCCGTTCTCTCACACGCCGGCGGCGCTGGGCTGCTCACCCGGCGAGGGCGCGATGCACCGACGCCACCGCGCTCGACCCCTCGCCGACGGCCGCTGCCACCCGCTTCATCGAGCCGCGCCGCACGTCGCCGGCGGCGAAGATGCGGGGGAGGGAGGTCTCGAACGGGAGCGGCTCGCGCCCCATCGCCTGCCAGCGGGTGAGGGACTGCACCGTGATGTCGGAGCCCGTCCGGAGGAACCCGTCGTGGTCGCGGTCGAGGGTCGGGAGCCAGGATGTCGCGGGCTCCGCGCCGATGAAGCAGAAGAGTCCGCGGGCGTCCACCTCGCCGGCGGTGTCGATGGCGACCCGGCGCAGAGCGCGGTCGCCGTCGAGTCCCACGACGCGGGAACGGGTGTGGATCTGCACCCGCGGGTCGTCGGTCAGCCGGTCGACGAGGTAGCTCGACATCCGGGTGGCGAGGTCATCGCCGCGGACCACCAGGTGAACGGGGCACCCGTTCGATGACAGGTACAACGCCGCCTGGCCCGCCGAGTTCGCGCCCCCCACGACCACCACCGGCGACTCCGCCACCTGCCGCAGCTCCAGGGGCGTCGCGGCGTAGTAGATCCCCGAGCGCTCGAAGTCCTCCCAGCGGTCGAGCTCCAGCCGGCGATAGCTGGCGCCCGAGGTGACGATGGCGCTCCGGGTGCGGATCCGCCGGCCATCGGCGAGGGTGACGTCGAGGTCGTCGCCCTGAGGCTCGAGGGCGATCGCCTCGCACGGCGCGTACACGCGCACGCCGAACTTCAGCGCCTGCAGCGTCGCCTGACCGATGAGATCTCCGCCGCTCACGCCGAACGGGAAGCCGAGGAAATTCTCGATGCGCGACGTGGCCGCAGCCTGGCCGCCCGGTGCGACGGCGTCGAGCAGCACGGTCTCGAGGCCCTCCGATGCGCCGTAAATGGCGGCGGCCAGGCCCGCCGGCCCGCCCCCGATGACGACGAGATCCACCACCTCATCGGCCTGACCCTGGTAGCTCAGGCCCAGCCGCTCGGCGACCATGCCGGGAGTCGCCCGGCGGATCGGCTCCCCCTGGATGAAGGCGATCGGAAGATCGGCTTCGCTGTAGTCGTGGCCCTTCCCGTCTCGCTCGAGGTCCGTGATGGCGTGGGCGGCGTGGACCAGGTCGATGCGCTCGGCGAAGCGCCGGAGGGCCAGGAGCTCGCTCGACCCTTCGCGCCCGACGAACTTCAATGTGTACGCCGCCGAGCCCCGGCGCAGCGACTCCCGGCGCGCCCAGAAGGCGTGGAGGATGACGTCGCAGAGCTCGTCGTCTTCATTCATGATGCGGCGGAGGGCCGCGCGCGTGAGGCGGTACATGCGGCCGCCCGCGGCGGCCCGGGCCGAGAGGAACGCGGCTTGCCCGTTCAAGAGGCCGAGCTCCCCGACGAGCGATCCGGCGCCGAGCGTGGCGAGGACCTCCTCGTCGGCCCACCACAGCGCGTCGCGGACGATGTCGACCTCGCCGCTCTCGACGACGATCATCGGGTAATCCCGGTCGCCCGAGCGGAAGAGATACTCGCCCGCGCTGACATCGATCGGCTCGGCCGCGGCGGTCAGGCGCGTCCACTGATCGGGGGTGAGGGTCGGAGCCTGGATCGGATCGAGATTCGCGGCAGCCATGGCCGACACCTTACTCAGCGCGGGTGCTGGTCGGAGCGGGCTGCGGCTCTTCCCCTGACGCCTGCAGCGAACGGATGAGGGTTCGCGCATCGTAGGGCCCGTGATGCCGGCGGCCGTTGAGGAAGAAGGTCGGCACCGAGCTGATGTTCATCGCCTCGGCATCCAGCATGTCGTCGCGCACCCGCGCCGTCACCTCGGGCGCCGTGAGGTCGCGCTCGAACCGCTCCACGTCGAGACCCAGCGACGCGGCGAGCCGCACGATATCGGACGGCATCTGGTGATCCTGGTCGCCGAAGAGTCCGCGCTCGAACTCGAAGAACTTCCCCTGCAGCGCCGCCGCCTCCGATGCCTCCGCCCCGGCGAGGGCGTTCGGGTGCTGCTGGGTGAGGGGGGCGTGCCGCCACACGTATCGCAGCTGATCGCCGAGCTCCCGGCGGACCTCTTCGATCGACCCCGACGCCTTCAGACAGAACGGGCACTGGAAGTCGCCGTACTCCACGATCTCGTACGGGGCGTTCAGCGACCCGTACACGTGGTCGCGTCGCGAGTCGACCGGACGAGCGAGGGTCTCGCCGATCTCGAGGTCGGGGTGGAGGGCGTCGGAGATGCGGAAGGTGACGGTGGCCAGGAGGAACGCGAGGACGGATGCCGCGAGCACGCCCACCCGCGCCTCGTTCTGGGCGAGCTCATCGTCGATCGAGAGATCGACGATGAAGAGCGAGATGGTGAAGCCGATTCCGCAGAGCGCCGCCCCGCCGGCGATGCGGTCGAGCGTCAGGCCCGGTCCGAAGTCGCCGATCTTCAGCAGGCGCAGCAGAGTCGCCGCGCCGAACACGCCGACGAACTTGCCGACGACCAGACCGATGACGATGCCCCAGGTGAGCGGCGACACCAGTGCCCCGGCGAGGATCTCAGGAGTCAACTCGACCCCCGCGTTGGCCAGCGCGAACAGGGGCAGGATCACGTAGGCGACATACGGGGCATACGCCGACTGCAGCCGCTCGTTGATCGAGATGGACTCACGAAGGCTGTTCGCCGCCGCGCGCGCGTACTCGGTGTTGGGGGACTGGCGGAACGTGCGGGCGAGGTCGAGCGCGTGCTCCACGTCGCGGCGGTTGGGTCGGTACACCGGTACGAGAAGGGCGATGGCGACGCCGGCCAGGGTGGGATGAACCCCCGACGCGAGGAACGCCAGCCACACGATCACCGCCAGCGTGCCGTACACGGGGCCCCGCCCCGCCGGCAGGTACCGGGTGAAGTACACCCCGACCAGACCGATCGCCGCCACGATGAGCGGGATCGGCGTGAAGTTCTCGGTGTAGACCAGGGCGATGATGCTCAGGGCGCCGATGTCGTCCACTACCGCGAGGGCGAGGAGGAAGATCCGCAGGCGCCCAGGCACCTTCGGCCCGATCAGGGCGAGGGCGCCGACGAGGAACGCGGTGTCGGTTGAGATCACCACTCCCCAGGCGTGCGCATTGCCCGAGCCGGCCGCGATCCAGACGAAGAGGAGGGCGGGAACGGCGAGCCCGGCGATCGCGGCCGCGACCGGCACGAGGGCGCGCGACCAGCTCGTCAGCTCGCCGATCGCGAATTCCCGCCGCACCTCGAGGCCGACGGTGAAGAAGAAGATCGCCATCAGCGCGTCGTTGACGAGGGAGTGGAGGGTGAAGTCGAGCTCGATGTCGCCGAAGCCGATCGTGAGCTGCATCTCCCAGAAGCCCTCGTACGACTCGTGGGCCACGTTCGCCCAGATGACGGCGACGATCGTGGCGATGAGGAGGAGAAGCGCTGCGGCACGGTTCTGACCGATGGCACCGATCTTCTCTGCGATCGATCGGCGTCGTCGGGGGCGGGAGGGGCGCCGCGCGGTGCGGGCGTCGTCGACGGTGGAAGCGCTCATGGTGGGTTCGCGCACATGCTAGCCCTCATTCGTTGCGGCGGTGTGACCGGTTCCGCGACGGACCGGGGGGTCGGCCTCAGCCTCGAGAAACGCTTGACCGCGCGAAAAGTGAGCGCTAACTTCTTAACGCGTTAGCGCTCACACGGCCGAGCGCAGGGCGACGCCGACGTCGCCGACAGCGAAGGAGCTGACATGACGACTCACCCGTCGACCTCGACGACCTCGCGGCGACCGTTACGGCGCGTCATCGCCCTCATGGTCGCCGGAGTGGTGATGGGAGCCGGATTGCTGCCGATCGGACAGGCGGCCACGGCTGCCGAGGAGTGGAACCCGGACTCCTCCTTCACCTCCACCGACAACGGCGACGGCTCCTACCGGGTGCCGCTGCTCAACTCCGATGTGCCGGATGTCTCGGTGGAACGAATCCCCGCCGCTGAGAATGACGAGGGCCGCGACCTCTACTACATGATCAGCACGACGATGCATCTGAGCCCTGGGGCCCCGATCATGAAGTCGTACGACCTGGTCAACTGGGAAATCGTCAACTACGTCTTCGACCGAGCGAACATCGGCGACGACTTCTCGCTGCGCAACGGCCAGACCTCCTACGGCCAGGGCCAGTGGGCGTCGTCGCTGCGCTACCACGACGGACTCTGGTACGTGGCGTTCAACACCAACAACCTCGGCGGGTCGTATCTCTACACCACTGACGACATCGACGACGGCTCCTGGGACCGGATCTCGCTCGGGCGTTCGTACCACGACCCCTCGCTGTTCTTCGACGTCGACGGCACGCCCTACATCTTCTACGGCTCCGGCTCGACCAGCGCGGTGAAGTACAGCGCCGACTTCTCCACCGTGCTGGCGGAGTACCCGCAGATCATCCGCCCCGCCGACTATCCGAACGCACCCGTCGGAGGCCTGTTCGAGGGCGCCCAGGTGACCTACATCGACGGCACCTATTACATCGTCATCATCACGTGGCCGTCGGGGCAGGGGCGCCAGGTCGTGCTCTTCCGATCCGACGACCTCCTCGGTCGCTACGCCACGGCGGACGGATCGAACCCCTACGAGGCGAAGGGCGTGCTCAACTCCAACGGGTTCGCCCAGGGCAGTCTCGTGCCGATCGCACGCGAAGACGGCGGCACCGACTACTGGGGCATGTTCTTCCGCGACACCTTCCCCATCGGCCGCATCCCCGCGCTCATCCCCGCCACCTGGGGTGAGGACGGCTGGCCGGTGTTCGGGAACAACGGCAACGTCCCGGTCGGCGGGTCGTTCCGCAAGCCCATCACCCTCGGCCCGGAGCAGGAGCGGCTCGAGCGCCTGAAATCCGTCGTCGCGTCGGACGACTTCGCCAATGACGCGCCAGAGCGGGCGTACATGGACGAGAACTGGACGATCCCGCCGGGACCGAACGTCGACGAGTCCCTCCTCGGCGTGGAGCTCGTGCAGAACGGCGGGTTCGAGAACGGCGCGACCGGGTGGATCGTCAACGACACCGCCACCCTCACTCCCACGGCCGATGCCGCCGCCGGGGCCGGTGCCCTGGAGATCACCGGAAGACAGACGACCGGCTCAGGACCCGCGCAAGACCTGTCGGGCAAGCTGCAACGCGGTGCGACCTACGACGTGACGGCGAAGGTCCGGTACACCGATCCCCTCGCGCCGGCAACGAAGCAGTTCTTCGTGACCGCACGCTACGGGGCGAGCACCTTCACCAACCTCGCCACAGTGACGGCCCAACGCGGGCAGTGGGCGACGATCACCGGCTCCTTCACCGTCCCGGCGAACCAGAACGTCGACGCCGCGCGGATCTTCGTCGAGACCCCCTACACGCAGAACCCCCAGGCGAACCCCGCGCAGCACCTCATGGACTTCGCGGTCGACGACGTCTCGGTGAAAGGCCGGCCCCTGACGCAGGAGCTCCCCCACCCGGATGAGATCGCGCCGAACGGTTCGCGGCTGGCGCTGCAGTGGCAGTGGAACCACGCCCCCGACAACCGCTACTGGTCGCTCACCGAGCGCGACGGCTGGCTGCGCCTGACCAACGGCAAAGTCGTCACCGGAAACACGCGTCACTACAAGCTCGCCAACGACGACGAAGCGACCTACCTCGAAGAGGCCCGCAACACGCTGTCGCAGCGCACCTTCGGGCCGAGCCAGTCGGCGGAGATCTCGATGGACATATCGGCGATGAAGGACGGGGATGTCGCCGGTCTCGCCGCTTTCGGGCGCAACTTCTCCTACGTGGCCGTCAAGCGCGTGAACGGGGTCAACACCGTCGGGGTCGTCAACCGTACGACGCCCTTCACCGCGACCATCGATCAGAACGCCATCGAGGCCTTCGTGCCCGGGAGCACGGCCGCGCTCGGTGCCGCCACCCGGGTTCACCTCAAGGCGGACCTCGACTTCGCCAATCCCACCGGCCAGCTCTGGACGACCTTCTCGTACAGCCTCGACGGCGTGAGCTGGAATCAGCTCGGCAACCGGGTGGGGCCGCTCACTCTCGACGGGGCGCTGACTCACTTCATGGGGCACCGTGTCGGCCTGTTCAGCTATGCGACGCAGCAGACCGGTGGCCACGTGGACATCGACCACTTCCTGCTGAGCGACGTACGATCGGCGCAGAATCTGCCGCTCGACACCGCTGCGCTGGAGGCTGCCGTCGCGCATGCCGAGACGCTGTCGGCGTCCGACTACCCCGCCGCGGACTGGCAGGCGATGCAGTCCGCCCTCGCCTGGGCGCGGGCGGCTCAGCAGAGCCCGTTCGGCACTCAGAATCAGATCGACGGCCCCGAGCGCGCGCTGAGCCTCGAGCTCGCGCGGCTCGCCGTCATCCGTCCTGCGCCCTCCCTCGGCATCGAACTGAGTGCGGCCACGCGCTGTGCCGCGGGGAAGGTGCAGGTCACCGCCCTGGTGACCAACCCGAACGAGGTTCCGGTGCAGGCGACGGTGTCGTCCGTCTACGGCACGAAGACCTTCGCCGCCGTCGCGCCGGAGAAGGCTGCCACCCATGCCTTCACCACTCGTCAGACCTCGATCGGCGCCCGTGAGGTGACGGTCACGGTCACCGCGGAGGTGGACGGCGAGCAGGTCACGACCACGGTCAGCCAGTCGTACGCGGCCCGGTCGTGCGGCTGAGCCGCTGGCATCCGCCCCCCACAACTGAACACCGACAACCGAACACCGACAACTGAACACCGACTTCCGAAACAGACAGAGGAGATTTCCTTGCACGAGCGCGCCTCGAAGCGATCCCGGTTCCGGATCGCCGCAATGGCCGCCGCCGGCATCCTGATGGCAGCGAGTATCGCTGTCACCAGCCCGGTGTACGCGGCTGAAGAGGAGCTCATCGTCAACGGAGGGTTCGAGAACGGCACTCAAGGCTGGTTCGCCAACAACGGCAACGCCACCGACAGTGCCACTCTGACCATCGTGAACGATGCGTTCTCAGGATCCAACGCTCTGCGCGCCTCCGCGCGTCAGACCACCGGTTCGGGTCCGATGCAGGACCTGTCCGGCAAGCTCCAGGCCGGCCAGACCTACACGGTCAAGGCCCGAGTGAAGTACGACAATCCCAACAGCCCTGCAACGAAGCAGTTCTTCGCGACGATGCACTACGGGGGCTTCACCTACACAAACCTCGGCAGCGTCACCCCGGCACGCGGGCAATGGGGCTATATCAACGCCACCTTCACCATTCCGGCGGGACAGAACGTGACCACCACGCGCCTGTTCATCGAGACGCCGTACAACGCCAGCCCGCAGAACGACCCGAACCTGCACCTCATGGACTTCACGGTCGACGACGTCTCGCTGGTGGGGAGCCCGCCGCCTCCGCCGCCGCCCCCGGCGTCGAAGACGATCGAGGTCGTCGGCAAGCTGCCCGGCGAGCACAACCCGCTCATCGGCCACAAGTTCGGTGCCGACGGCTACGGCTTCGTGCACGACGGTCGGGTCTACATGTACATGACCAACGACACGCAGGGTTACGCGCCCAACCCCGCCACCGGGGTCTCGCCCGGGATCAACTACGGCGACATCAACCAGATCACGCTGATCTCCACGAGCGACATGGTCAACTGGGTCGACCACGGCGAGATCCAGGTCGCCGGGCCGCAGGGTGTGGCGCCCTTCACCAACAACTCGTGGGCACCGGGCATGGAGAAGAAGGTCGTGAACGGGGAGGAGAAGTTCTTCCTCTACTACGCCAACGGCGGCGGGTCGAGCAACGTCATCACCGGTGACTCGCCTCTCGGGCCGTGGGTGAGCCAGCGCAACACCACCCTCATCAACAGCAGCACTCCAGGTGCGCAGGGGGTCAGCTGGCTGTTCGACCCGGCCCCGCTGGTCGACGACGACGGTCAGGCCTACCTCTTCTTCGGTGGTGGTCCTGCCTCGACGAGCTTCCCGGCGGCGGAGCGGTTCAACAACCCGAAGAACATCCGCGTCATCGAGCTCGCCGACGACATGGTCAACACCCAGGGCACGGCGGCCGTCGTCGACGCCCCGGTGGCGTTCGAGGCGGCGCAGGTGTTCAAGCGCGAGGGCAAGTACTACCTCTCCTACTCCTCGCACTTCGGTGGCAACGACTTCGGTGGAAACCAGACGCCGCTGCCGGGCTACCCGGGCGGTGGGCAGATCGGTTACATGATCTCGGATGACCCGATGACGTGGCCGAAGGAGACCTACGCCGGGGTGCTCTTCCCCAACCAGTCGCAGTTCTTCGGCGCCGGGACCGGCGGCAACAACCACCAGTCGGTGTTCGAGTACGAGGGCAAGTACTACTTCACGTACCACGCTCCCACGCTCAACAAGCGCATCAACGGCAACACCACTCAGGGCTACCGCAGTCCCCACATCCAGGAGCTGACCTTCAACGAGGACGGCACCATTCAGCAGGTCGTGGGCGACTACGCCGGTGTGGACCAGGTGCGCGACTTCGACCCGTTCCGCACCTTCGAGGCCGAGACGCTCGGCTGGTCGAAGGGCATCGCGACGGCGAAGACCGACGGCGGTTCGGCGGAGTTCGGCGACACCTCGCCCAACCTCGTCGTGCGCGACATCGACAACGGCGACTGGACCGGTCTGTCGTCGGTGGCGTTCGGTGAGACCGGGGCCTCCTCGGTCACGGTGAAGGTCAAGCCGCTGCAGGCCGGCGGTGCGATCCAGGTGCGTGAGGGCAGCGACACCGGTGCGGTGCTCGCGACGATCCCGGTCACCGGCGAAGTGGGTCAGTGGACCGAGCTCAGCGCCGACCTGGCCGGCACCACGGGCACGAAGGACGTCTTCTTCACCTACACCGGCGGCAGCGGCGACCTGTTCGAGCTCGACACCTGGGCCTTCACCGAGGGCGCGGCGCAGCCGTCGCTCGAGGTCGCCGCCGAGGCGGCGACGCGCTGCGCCGCCGGCAAGGTGCAGGTGACGCTCAAGGTGACCAACAACGACGACGTGGCGGTTCAGGTCGCCGCGGTGTCCGACTACGGCACCAAGACCTTCGCCTCGGTCGCTCCGGGCAAGAGCGTCACCCACGCCTACACCACGCGGGCCACGAACATCGCAGCCGGCGATGTCGACGTGACCGCGAGTGCGACCGTCGACGGCCAGCAGGTCTCGACGCTCGTGACGGCACCGTACGACAGCCGCACCTGCGGCTGACGAACCCCTCCCCGGGGCCGGGCGACGAGCCCGGCCCCGGAACCCATCGAGACATCCTGATTGAACCCGCGGGATGTTCTCGGTAACATCTGCTCGGGCGGCGAGGCCGCCGCCCGAAGAACGGAGCACGACAATGAAGTTTCCCCAGGGCCTCCCGGCCCGGATCGCGGTGGCAGCCGCGGGCGGCCTGCTGTTGGCGGGCGGCGCGAGCGCAGCCATCGCCGACGAACTCGACACGGGCGACGTCGACGTCACGGTCGACATCGAATCCACCGACGACGGCGCCCTGACGCTCACCGTGGACGGGACCTCGACGAGTCTCGCCGAGGTGGTGTCCGGTGACCCGACCATCCGCCAGTTCGACGGGCAGCTGCCCGAGGTCACCGTCAGTGATACCCGAGACCCCGCGAACATCCCCGAGGGGTCGTTCTGGTCGGTGTACGGCCAGGCGACCGACTTCGTCGGCCAGAACGGCCAGCCGAACATCCCCGCGGGGAATCTCGGCTGGACGCCCGACGTGCTCGGCGACTACGAGTACATCACCGAGGGCGACCCGATCGGCACGGTCCTCGACGATGGGCCGGAAGCGAACGTCGGTCTCGTCGAGGGTGAGCTGCTGTACTCGGCCTTCACGTCGGAGGACGCCGTCAACGAGGGCAACACGTCGTGGTCGGCCACGGCCGGACTGACCCTCAAGACCGGCGTGGATGTCGCACCGGGCGCCTACGCCTCGGTCCTGACGATCTCGTTGTTCGAAGACGTCGGCTGACACCGGGCCCACCCCCGGCCGGACTCCTGCCGACGACTGGCGTCGGCAGAGGCGGGGGCCGAGATCTCCCCACGGATCTCGGCCCTCTCCGGTCTGTTCCCCGGCATGAGCGAAGGAGTGTGACGATGCGCCGACGGAGGACTCGAAGCGTGCGGGTCGCGGCGATCGCCGTGTTGTTCGGTACGGTGTGGAGTCCCGCTCCGCTCGCGGCGGCGGCGGCCCCCGCCCCGACCTCGGCCACCGCCCCCGCCACGGCGGAGGACGGCGACATCACCTGGGCGGTGACACCGGCCGACGAGACCGGGCCGGATCGGCGTGGTGTCATCGAGCAGGAGCTCGACCCCGGGCAGTCGCGCTCCGACCGCTTCGCGGTGCGGAATTTCAGCGCCGTCCCGGTCACCTTCGCCCTGAGCGCTGCCGACGGGTACTACTCCGACAACGGACGCTTCACGATGCTGCCTTCCAGCCAGCCGTCGGTGGCGGCCGGCACGTGGATCACGATGCCCGAGTCGGTCACCGTCGAAGCGGGAGGCACCCAAGTGGTGGAGTTCACCACCGCTGTCCCCGACGACGCGCTCCCCGGCGATCACGCCGCCGGCATCGCCGCCTCGGTGCTCGCCGCGGGCACCGACTCCTCCGGCACGGGCGTCGGAGTGGAGAGCCGCGTCGGATTCCGCATCACCACACGAGTCACCGGCGACCTGGCCCCAGCGGCCACGGTCCAGGCGGTCGCCGGCACCTATGACCTGTCATGGAACCCTTTCCGTCCCGGCGAGGCAACCGTCTCGTTCGAGGTCACCAACACCGGCAACACCGCGGTCCAGGCGCAAGGAACCCTCTCGGTCGGGACAGCCACCGCCGGGTTCCCGGCCCCCGGCGAAGCCGTGCAGCAGCTCCTTCCCGGCGAGACGCGCACTCTCACCCTCGCACTCGCCGGGGTGTGGCCGACCGTCATCGCACCGGTGACCGTCGACCTGGCGCCGACCGCGCGGGACTTCGCCGGCGCCGATCTCCCGGTCGCCGCCTCGACGGCGTCGGCGAACCTCTGGGCCCTTCCGATCCCGCAGCTCGTCCTGCTTCTGGGAGCCGTGCTGCTCCTGTCAGCGGCGCTGTGGCGACGTCGACGCAACCGCACACGCATGGACCTCGCCCTCGCCGCGGCCAGGGAGGAAGGATGGGCGGCAGCCGCTGCGGCACCGCCCTCCGACCCGGCCGGTCGCCCGGGTGACGCCGCCGACGAACGATCAGGAGAACGAGTGACGAGACGGAGTCTCCGGTGAGGGCCGCACGAGATGTCGGGGATGATGCCCTGGAGGAGGGAGGCGTCGAGCTGCTGGTCGATATCGCGCCCGTGGGAACGCCGACGCCGACTCCCACGGCAACGCCGACGCCGAGCGGCTCTCCGTCGGTCGCGCCTCCGATACCGGACGCACTCGGGACGACCGGCGTCGACCCGACCGCCGCGATCGCGCTCGGCGCAGCGCTCCTGTTCGCCGGCCTGCTCGCGGTGGTGTCCCGTGCGCACCGGCGGCGCGACGACCGCCCCTAGCCGGTCCTGCACGCGGGCGTCAATCCGCCCCGCTCGGCGCCGGGCCTCCGCCTAGCCTGACGACATGACTCCTCGCATCAGCGTCGTCATCCCGGTCAAGGACGACGCGTCAGAGGTCGAGGGCGCACTCCGCGCCCTCGCCGCGCAGACGCTCCCGCCCTGGGAGGTCGTGGTTCTCGACAATGGTTCGACGGACGGGGTCTCGCGGGTGACGGCGGCTGCCGGAGCCCGCCTGGTCTGGCGACCCGGTGGGGGGATCCCCGCCGCGAACGCTGCGGCATGCGACGCCGCCACCGGCGAGATCATCGCGCGCCTGGACGCCGACTGTCGCCCCGGCCCCGAGTGGCTCGCCCGTATCGCAGCGACCTTCGACGCCGACCCGACGCTGTCCGCCATCACCGGGGGCGGGACCTTCTCCGACGGCCCGCGCCGGCTGCGTCGCCCGCTCGCTCTGGCGTACGTGCTCGCGTATCACGTGACCCTCCGCCTCACCCTCGGCCACGCGCCGCTCTGGGGGTCGAATCTCGCGCTCCGTCGCCGGGCGTGGGAGCGGGTGTCGACTCTCGTGCATCGCGACGATCCCGACGTGCACGACGACCTCGACCTGTCTTTCCACCTCGGAGAGCGCCATCGCATCCGCTACGTCCGCGGTCTCGACATGGCTGTCTCGATGCGTCCCTTCGCCGACGCGACGGCCTTCCGCCGCCGCGTCCGTCGCGGCTTCCATTCGGTGTTCCTGCACTGGCCGCGCTCGTTTCCACCTGTTCGGTGGGTGCGTCTGCTTCTCGTGCGGGTGACCGGCCGAACGCTCTCCTGACCGGGCGATCCCGTCACCACAGCGGCGGCCCCACGCCCCGCCCCTGACGACTGCGACCCGTGCACGGGATCATGTCAAGAGGGTGAAGCGCGCGCACGCTCGCGTCAGACTCGAGGACATGACGGATGCGACGACCTCCCCCGACCCGCTCGACCCGACGGATGCCGCGGACGGACTGCAGACGCACGATGCGACGCCGTCCGACTCCGTCGACGCCTCGGCCTCGGGAAGCGGGTCGGACGGCTCGGGCGACCCGGATCAGGACCGCGCCGATCTGATGGATCTGCCGCCCGCCGACGCCACCGAGCAGGACTGAGCGAGGGTCGGTCAGCCGAGGCGCTCGAGGAAGAGCTCGACGGCCGCCCCGGCACTGGCCTGGAGGACCTCCCCCGGGTCATCCGCCTCCAGCTGCAGCAGCCGATGCCCGGTGCCGGTGTCATCCGCCCATCCCAGGAAGACCGTGCCGGCGTCGTGACCGCCCTCGGAGTCCGGTCCACCGACCCCGGTGACCGAGACGGCGAGGTCGACGCCCAGGAGCTCGCGGACTCCGGCGGCCAGCTGCTCGGCGCACTCGGCGGAGGTGGGGTCGACACCGGGTGCGACGCCCAACAGATTCTGCTTGACATCCATCCCATACGACACCACGCCGCCCGCGAACCAGCTCTGGGCGTTGGCCCCTTTGCCGATGGTGCTCGCAAGAAGTCCGCACGTGAGTGATTCGGCGACGGCGAGGCGCACGTCGCGATCCTGGGCGCGCTCGGCCAGCGTCTGAACGGCGTCCATCAGGGCCGGACGCCGGGCGCGGTGTCGTCGTCCGACGGGTTCTGCAGCTCGTGCACGAGGCTGTCGAGTTCGCGGTCGTCCTGGTCGATCCCCGCGTCGCGGAGACGGCGGGCGAGGATGTCGCGCAGCTGACCCTCGGGCGCGTTGCCGAGCTGGATGTCCGCGCGCGTCTGCACGATGATGCCGCGGACCTCTTCACTGAGCGATGGGGCGTTCTGAGCTTCACGCGGAAGATGCTGCGCATCGGGGTCGGACACCTTCGCCGCTGCGTCACTCCCGGCGTCGCGCTCCGCCACTCGGCGGTTTCGCCGAGCGACGTCCGGGTTCTCGTCCGGCCGCGACATCCCCGGCTCGGCGAGCCGCCCCCGCTGCTCGATGTCGTCGCCGGCGTCAGCGGTGCCGGACTCGATCGAGCCGTCGGCCGCGCGGCTGCCCACTCCGGCGATGTCGTTCTGGCTGGACACCCCGGTCGACCCCTCCGGCAGCGAGCCCTCGGTGTCGACGGCCGGCGCCGCGCCACTGTCGGCGCCGCGGCCGCCGGGCGGGTTCGGGCTCACGTAGTCGGGGGTCTCTTCGTCAGGGGTGCGGGTCATGATGATCCCTTCGGCGGTCGGGTGCTCTCCGTCCACAGCCTGTCGCGGATGAGGAGCGGGTGCATGCGGTTGACGGACCCGGCGGGGCCGTGTAGCGCAGCCGCCGCCGCATCGCCCGAGGGTGCCGGGCGGGCCGCCGGCCCGGCGTCGAGCCAGGAGGGCATGCAGAAAGGGGGGTAGCCCTTGGTCGACGCTCTGTCAACCCCCTGGCCGTCCGGAGGGGCAGGTCTGATGGTGTGACCCATCGGTGGGGCGGGCACCCCATCGGGCGCGGGGGACGATGCGATGAGGCGTCGTCCGGGCGGCGCGCCACGAAGCGGCAGGTGAGATCCATGCAGAGCCTGAGTGGGCGATTCCTCGAGTTCGTTCCGGCTGGCGACGAGGTGTGGCACCTGTGCGATCGATCCCTCTCCGAGGACCATCCGCAGGCGGTCGTGGCGACCGTGAAGCGGACTCTGCGGGGAGTGACCGTGGTATGGCACCGAGACCTCCGTGCGCCCCGTCACTTCAGCAGACTCGACGACGTCTTCCGGACCGCGATCGAGGTGCTCTCGTGCGGGAGCGGTGGCCCCACCCGGCCCATTCCCATCCCGCACCGTCCGCCGGTGCACGCCCGACGCGCGGCGGGCTGAGGCCTTCCCGCTGTCAACCCCCTCGCCTTCGTCGAGCCCACCGGCGAGCCTCGAGATCTCGCCGCACACGTCGATCGAGGGAGCGGATCACATGTCCGACAGCAGCGACCAGCAGTTCCCGCCCCAGGGCCAGGAGCAGCCGGGAACCATCGCCGAGACCACACCGGATCCCGATCACGGTGAGGACAGCTACGTCGGCGCGGAGCGCCTCACCGGACGGCGGGCGCTGATCACCGGCGGGGACTCGGGCATCGGTCGCGCCGTCGCCATCGCCTTCGCCCGGGAGGGGGCGGACGTCGCGATCACCGCGCTTCCCGAGGAGCAGGAGGATGCCGACTCCACGGTCGCGCTCATCGAAGAAGCCGGGCGCACGGGCGCCGCGTTCGTGGGAGATCTCCGCGACGAGGAGTTCGCCACCCGCATCGTCGACAACACCGTCGAGCGGCTGGGCGGGCTCGACGTCGTGGTACTCAATGCGGCATACCAGGCGGATCGCGAGAGCCTGGCGAGCCTGCCCACCGATGAGTTCGACCGGGTGTTCCGCACCAACCTCTATGCGCTCATCTTCACCGCCCGGGCCGCCGTGCCGCATCTGCGCGCTGGATCATCGATCATCGTGACTTCGTCGGTGCAGGCCTTCCAGCCCTCACCAGGACTCATCGACTACGCGATGACGAAGGCGGCGCAGGTCGCCTTCGTCAAAGCGCTCGCACAGGAACTCGGAGAGCAGGGCATCCGTGTCAACGCCGTCGCGCCCGGTCCGATCTGGACGCCGCTCATTCCGGCGACCGGATTCGACGAGGAGAAGCTGACCACCTTCGGCTCCGACACTCCCCTCGGGCGCGCCGGGCAGCCGGCCGAACTCGCCGGGGCCTACGTGTATCTCGCGTCGGACGCCGCGTCGTACACATCGGGCGCCGTTCTGGCCGTCACCGGAGGAAAGCCGCTCTAACCCTCCGTGAGGCAATAGGCTTCGGGCATGGGCAGGTTCATCTACGACAGTATGGCGAACTCGGTCGACATCGAGGACCGTACGCTCGCCCACCTCCGCATCGTCGTCATGAACAAGCTGCGCCGCGCCGAATCGTTCATGTTCGACGTGGAGATCGGCGACGGCAGCGGTCGACGGAGCTTCTGGATGCATCCGTCGGTACCGATGCAGTTCCACTTCTTCGGCAGTCGCAACCCGCGCATCAACCGGGCCTGGATCGAAGATCTCATGCTGGCGGCCAGCGGACCGAACGGGCTGACGATCACTCCCGAACCGACTGAGGACGACGCCTCTCCGAGCACCGGCACGATTCAGCGCCCGACAGCCTGACGGCCGATCGGGCGCTGAAAGCGGCGCAGCTCAGACGGGAGCGAACTCCGACGACCCGTTCGAATCGGCGAGCAGCTGCTGCGCCGCCCGCACCGGCGAGGCGTCGATGTGCTCGGCCACCAAGCTGATGCCTCCGGTGGAGTTCGCGGAGTTCGCCAGTTCCTCGATCCACTCCCGGCTGAGGGTGGGGGGTTCGGGATCGTCGAAGACGAACCGCAGGGGGATCGACGGATGCAGCCAGATCGTGCTGCGTCCGCCGGGTTCATCCTCGGGATGCTGCCACGAGACGGTGAAGCTCTCGTTGCGGCGGAGCTTGGTGGCGATGACGACCTTGAGGTGTGCCAGGGCACGGTCCTCGATGTGAATGGGGGACTCGGCCCCGCCGTAATAGATGGTGCCCACGATTCACACTAACTCTTTCCGCCTGGCGGCATCAGTGCGCCCCGGAGGGCAGCAGCGGGTTCGGTTCCGGAGTGTGGGGGACCGTCGGTTCGCTCGGGGAGGGAGCGAGCGGTTCGGCCGGTGACGGACTGGGCATCCCAGGATCCGGAACCGCGGGAACGTCCGGGGGAAGGCCCGGGCCTTGCGGGTCGGGAAGGCTGGCAGCGGGGGACGTGGCGACGGTCATGGAGACCTCCTCGATCGCCACAATGCGCCCCCGCCCGGCATCTCCCAAGGGGTTGACCGGGCGGGGGCGCTGCGGTAGCGCACTGCTCAGCGAGCGCCGGCCGGAACGGCAGCGGTCGCGACCGCCTGCGACGCCGGCGCGAGCGGCTCACTCCGGGAGGCAACCAGGCGCGGATCTCCGGCGCCGACGGGGTGGACCGACCCGGTGATGGTGATCGTCGTGGTCGTCTCGCGCTCGGCCGACGACGGCCCGACCCAGAGCTCGACGGCACCCGGCTCCACCACGCGGACGAGGTCGCGGCCGGTGAAGGCGAGGCGCTGCGTGGGGACGTCGAAGATGACCCGTGCGGCGGTGCCGGCCTCGAGGGTGACACGGCGATAGCCGAGCAGCTGCGCCTGGGGTCGGGTGATGCTGGCGACCGGATCGTGCCCGTAGAGCTGTACCACGTCGGTGCCCGCGCGCTCGCCGACGTTCCGGACGGTGACTTCGACGTGGAACGTGCCCCCGGCGGGGACGCTCGAGTCGGCCTGCAGCTCCTCGTGGCGGAATGCCGTGTAGCTGAGGCCGTGGCCGAACGGCAGCACAGGCGCGTTGTCGGCACTCGTGACCTCGGAGGGACCGCCGAGGAGCGGGTGGAGATAGGAGTAGGGCTGCGCGCCGGCCGATCGCGGCAGCGACACCGGGAGCCGGCCCGAGGGCACGACCTCACCGGTGAGGATCGCGGCGAGAGCCGTGCCGCCCTCTTCGCCGGGGAAGAACGACTGGATGACGGCGCCCGGCGTCGTCTCACCCTCCACCGCCCACGCGAGGGCGTAGGGCCGCCCGGTGAGGAGGACCATCACCACGGGGGTTCCGGTGGCCACCACAGCCTCGACGAGGTCGCGCTGGACCCCGGGGAGATCGAGCGATTCCACGTCGTTCCCTTCGCCGACGGTGCCGCGACCGAAGAGCCCGGCACGGTCGCCGACGACGATGACGGCCGCGTCGCTTCCGCGCGCCGCCGCCACGGCCGCGGCGATGCCCGAGCGGTCATCGCCCTCGACCTCGCAGCCCGCCTCGTAGACGACCTCCGCGGTGGGGAGGCTTCCGCGCAGCGCCTCGAGGACCGTCGGGATCGCGAAGCCCATCTCGGTCCCCGGGTGATGCGCGAGGACGTGGTTGGCGAACGAATAGCACCCCATGAGCGCTTCGGCGCTGTCCGCGTTCGGACCCAGCACCGCGATCCGTCGGGCGCCCGGCTTCAGCGGCAGGACGCCGTCGTTGGTCAGCAGCACCGTTCCCTCCTCGGCGAGCCGCCGCGCCACGCGACGGTGTGCGGGGCTGTCGAGGTCGATCGCCGTCGGGGGCGACGAGAAATCGGCGTCGAGGAGCCCGAGCTCCTCCTTCTGGATGAGGACCCGGGTGACGGCGCGGTCGAGGACCGCCTCGTCGAGGACGCCCTCGCGGACCCGCTCGGGAAGGGAGAGGAAGGCGTCGCCCGTGGGCAGCTCGACATCGATCCCCGCTTCGAGGGCGAGCTGCGCCGCTTCGCCGGGGCTTCCGGCGATGCGATGCATGGTCTCCAGGAACGCCACGGAGAAGTAGTCGGCCACCACGACACCGTCGAAGCCCCAGCGTTCGCGCAGGAGCTCGGTGAGGTACTCCCGCGACGCCGCCACCGGAACCCCGTCGATCTCGGCATAGGAGTTCATCACCGATCGCACTCCGCCGTCACGCACCGCCATCTCGAAAGGCGGCAGGAAGACATCCGCGATCTCCCTCGGCCCGGCGTGAACCGGTGCGTGGTTGCGCCCCGCCTGCGAGCCGGAGTAGCCGACGAAGTGCTTCAGGGTGGCGTGCACCCCCGCGTCCTGAAGGCCGCGCACGTACGCCGTCGCGATGGTGCCGACGACGTAGGGGTCCTCCGCGATGCATTCGTCCACCCGTCCCCACCGGGGGTCGCGGATGACGTCGAGCACGGGGGCGAGCCCCTGGTGGATGCCGAGCTCGCGCATCGATCCGCCGATCAGGCGGCCCATCTCCTCGACCGCCTCGGGGTCGAACGCCGCCCCCCACGCGAGGGGCGTGGGGAAGGTCGCGGCCTTCCACGCGGCGAGTCCGGTGAGGCATTCCTCGTGGACGAGCGCGGGGATCCCGAGGCGCGTCTCCTGCTGGAGCCGCCGCTGTTCGGCCCACAGCCACTCCGCGCGGGCGACCGCATCGACCGGACGTGTGCCGTACACGCGCGTGAAGTGGCCGATGCCGTCACCGACGGCGTCCTCGAACTTCGTGGAGGTCTTCATCTCGCCCGCGAGGGGGGCGACGAGATCGTCGCCCTGATCGATCCAGAAGCCGACCAGCTGCGCGACCTTCTCCTCGAGGGTCATGCGGCGAAGGAGGGTGAGGACGCGTTCGGAGGCCGGGAGGGCAGGGGGGAGGGTCACGACTGCTGCTTTCTCGATGTGTCGATCCGGGTGGGACGTTCAGCCCTTGACGGCGCCGGTGAGGCCGCCGACGATGCGACGCTCGAAGAGGCTGAAGAAGATCAGCGCGGGGAGCATCGACAGGGAGGTGAACGCCAGCACCCGAGCGGTGTCGACGGAGTATTGCGATGAGAACTGCTGTACACCGAGGGGCAGCGTGTACGCCGCCTCGTTGTTCAGGATGAACAGCGGCAGGAGGTAGGCGTTCCAGCTGCCGATGAAGGCGAGGATCGCGACCGTGATGACGCCGGGGATCGACAGGGGCAGCACCATCCGCCAGAAGAATGACAGTCGCCCGCACCCGTCGATGTAGGCCGCCTCCTGGATCTCATCGGGGATCGCCCGGAGGAAGGGCACCAGGATGATGATCGTCACGGGCAGCGCGAACGCGATCTGGGGGAGGATGACGCCGGGAAGGCTGTTCATGAGCCCGAGGTTGCGGATCACGATGTAAAGCGGGGTGATGGCGACGGTGATCGGGAACATCAGGCCCGCGGCGAACAGCGCATAGATCGCGCCGCGACCGCGGAAGCTGTACCGGGCGATCACATAGCTCGCCATGAGACCGAGGGCGACCGCTCCGACCGTGGTCGCGAGTCCCACGAGGGTGGAGTTGCCGACCTGCTGCCAGAACTGGGGAGCCGTCAAGACGCTGAAGTAGTTCTCCCAGCGCCACTCGGTGGGAAGTCCGGCCGGGTCGACGGTGATCTCGGAGTTGCTGCGGAACCCGCCGATGATGATGTACAGCACCGGCCCGAGCATCAGGCCGATGATGACGAGCGCGACGAAGTAGACGCTCGGCGGACCCCAGGGGAGCTTCTTCTTCCCTGCAGCGGCGCCGCGGCGCCCCGCGGCGCGCGTGGTGATGGTCATGGTGCTCATCCGGCACCCCTCTCTGTGATCGCGCCGGCGGTGTCGCGACGGAGCACGTAGCGCTGGTAGACCAGGGCCACAGCCAGCGAGATGAGGAAGATCACGACGGCGACGGCGTTGCCGTAGCCGAAGTTGCCGGCATTGCGGCCGGTGGCGACCATGTAGATCGCCATCGTGTTGGTGCCGGCGACCGAGGCGACGTACTGGCCCCAGATGATGTAGACGAGGTCGAACAGCTGCAGGGCGCCGATGATGGACAGGAACGCCCAGATCCGGATGGTCGGTCCCAGCAGCGGCAGAGTGATCCGCCGCTGGATCTGCCAGTACGACGCGCCGTCGATCGCGGCCGCCTCGTACAGCTCCTCGGGGATCGACTGCAGACCCGCGAGGAACAGGATGACGGCGAAGCCGACGTACTTCCAGGTGAGGATCGCCATCAGCGTCCAGATGGCGATCGCCGGGTCGGCGAGCCAGTCGGCGGCGAGGAAGCCGAGCCCGATGTTCTCGAGGAAGCCGTTCAGGGCACCGCGGGTGGCGAGGAGGAGGCTGAAGCCGGTGCCGACGACGACTTCGGCGATGACGTAGGGGACGAAGATGAGAACCCGGATGACGGACTGGCCGCGCATCTTGCGGTTCAGCAGGAGCGCGAGCAGGAGTGCGACCGGCCCCTGCAGGACGAGGGATGCCACCACGATGAAGGCGTTGTGGCCGAGCGCTGCCTGGAAGTTGGGGTCACCGAAGATGACGAAGTAGTTCTGGAGGCCGACGAAGTCGGTGGCCGGTCCGAAACCGGACCAGCGGAAGAATCCGTAGTAGGCGGCCATCGCGACCGGCAGGATGACGAACCCGACGAAGAAGACGACGGCGGGACCCACCATGAGGAGGACTTCGAGGCGGCCGGACCAGCCCAGGCCGCGCGGACGACTCTTCTCCCGCCGCACGGACGGGGGCGGCGTGCTGCCGCCCCCGTCCTGCTGCGCGAGATCGCTGTCCGCGGAGGACATCTCGCGAACGGTCATGTCAGCCCTGCGCACCCGCCGTGTTGACGGTCTGGATGAACTGCTCGGGGTCGCTGTTGCCGGCGAGCATGTCGACCACCGCGACGTTCAGTGCGTTGCCGACGTTCTGCCCGAGGACGGTGTCCAGCCACTGCGAGACGAACGGGGCGCTGTTGTACGCCTCGAGGATCTGCTGCAGGTAGGGCTCGGTGACCTCCTCCTGCGCCACGGTGTTCACCGGGGGCGACTGGAAGGCCTCGTAGTACAGCTTCTGCTGGTCGGCGCTGGCGACGAAGTTGAGGAAGTCGGCGCACTCGTCGGGTGCCTGCTCGGCGCAGGAGTAGCCGTCGACACCGCCCATCATGGAGCCGGGCTCACCGTCGCCACCTTCGATCTCGGGGAAGGGGAACCAGGCGAGGTCGGGGAGCGGCTGCTCGTCGGGGGTGAGCGATGCGATGACGCCGGGGTTCCAGGCGCCCATGAGCTCCATTGCGGCCTGGCGGTTGGCCACCAGACCGGCCGAGCTTCCCGCGCCCTGCTGGGCGGGGGTGGTGAGGAAGCCCTCGTTGAAGGGCTCGATGGCGGCGAAGTCCTGCAGGTCTTCCGCGGCGCGCGTCCAGCACTCGTCGCTGAAGTCCTTCGAGTCGCCGGTCTCCTCGATCACCTCGGGGCTGCACTGACGGAGGGCGAAGAAGTAGTACCAGTGAGCGGCCGGCCAGGCGTCCTGTCCACCGAGCGCGATGGGAGCGATGCCGGTGCCCTTGATGGCCTCGACGGCCTCCTCGAGCTCGGCGATCGACGTCGGCGTCTCGTCGACGCCGGCGGCGGCGAAGGCGTCCTCGCTGTACCAGAAGCCACCGGGGAGCACCGACAGCGGCATCGCCCAGACCTTGTCCTGGTAGGTCTCGGCGGCGAACGATCCCTCGGGGATCTCTTCGCGGATGTCGTCGGAGATGAGGTCCGTCAGATCCTTCAGCTGACCGGCGTTGACCATGTCGGCCATCTTCCCGCCGCCGCGCTGGAGGAAGATGTCGGGCGGGTCGCCGGCGTTCAGCGCCGTCTGCAGCAGGCCGTCCAGGTCCTCGTTCTGAACCGACTGCATCTCGATCGTGACACCGGGGTTCTCCTCCTCGAACGCGGTGATCGCGTTCTCCCAGAACTCCTGACCGGGGCCGGTGGTGGAGTTCTGCCAGAGGGTCATCTGCACCGAGCCGTCGCCGGAGTCGGAACCGCCCCCGCCACCACTGCACGCGCTCAGTACGAGCGCGCCGGCGAGGAGTGACGCCGCTCCCGCTGCGAATCTGCTGGCTTTCATGTGATTCACCTGTTCTCTTCCTTGAGGTGCACGCTCGTTCCTCGAGGGTGCTGTGGGATTCCGGGTGTGCTGTCGGACCCGGACGGCGTCCAGTCTTCGTAACGCTCTCAGAGTTGTCAAACGTTTTCGAAAAGGGTTTCAAAGGGTCTAGCATCATCGCCATGGGAAGCCGTCCGACCATCACCGACGTCGCCCGCGCTGCCGGTGTCTCCGCGGCGACGGTGTCCAAAGCCGTGAACGGGCGCTATGGCGTCGCCCCCGACACCGTCGAGAGAGTGCTGCAGGTCGTCGCCGACCTCGGCTACGAGTCGAGCCTCGTGGCGAGCAGCATGAGAGCGCGCCGAACGGGCGTCATCGGCGTGCTGGTGGCGGACTTCGAGCCGTTCAGCGCCGAGATCATGAAGGGGGTCGGACGGGCGCTGCGGGACACCCATTACGACCTCCTCGCCTACAGCGGCTCCCGGCAGCAGAACGGGGAGGGCTGGGAGCGCCGCTCGCTCAGCCGCCTGAGCGGCACGCTCATCGACGGAGTCATCATGGTGACCCCGACCGTCGTCGGCGCGAGCGCCGAGGTGCCGATCGTGGCCGTCGACCCGCATACCGGCCGCGCCGATCTCCCCACCGTGGAATCCGACAGCTTCACCGGGGCCCGCGAGGGCACCCGGTACCTTCTCGAACTCGGTCACCGGCGGATCGGCTTCATCGCCGGACGCCCCGACCTCCGGTCATCCATCCTGCGGGACGCCGGATATCGGCGCGCCCTGTCGGACGCGGGCGTCCCCTACGACCCGTCCCTCGTCCGAGTCGGGATGTACCAATCCGACGTCGTCCGCGACCAGGCGCGGGAACTCCTCTCCTCGCCGTCCCGGCCGTCGGCCATCTTCGCCGCGAACGACCTCTCCGCCCTCGCCGTCATCGACGTGGCCTCCGGAATGGGACTGGCGATCCCCGACGACCTGTCGGTGATCGGGTTCGACGACATCCCCGAGGCAACTCAGGGCCCCATCGCCCTCACCACGGTCCGACAGCCCATGCAAGGGCTCGGCGCGACGGCGGCGGGGCTCCTGGTCACGCTGATGAACGGGGAGACGCCCGAAGCCACTCACATCGGGCTCGCGACCCGGCTCATCGTCAGAGGGACGACGGCGCCGCCGCGGTGACGGGCTCCCGGCCCACACCGCCCGTCCGCGATCCGCCGGCCGGGTCGGCGGCGGGGTCGGCGAGAAGGTCTTCGAAGGCGAGCTCGGCGGCGCCGATGAGCAGCCGGTCCTCGGCGAGGGACGCGAGACGCAGTTCGAGGTCCTCGGTGGCGGCGGACATCGCCTGGGCGCGGACACGGGCGAGGAGGTCGGCGACATCCACCTCGGCGATCGTCGCGAGGAACCCGCCGAGCACGACCACCGACGGATTGAGCACGTTCACCGCATTGCCGAGGGCGGTGGCGAGGATCCGGCGCTGGCGCGCGACCTCCGCTCCCACCTCGGTCGCGACGATGGGCTCGGAGGTCGCGGAGAGAGCTGCGGCGAGCGTGGGCTCGTCGGCAGCGTCGAGCCCGACTGCGGCGAGGAGCCGGGCCCGGCTCACCTCGTCTTCGAGCACTCCGCCCTCGGCGCGGCGGTCGGCGCCGTCGGCGATCCCCGGCCGATTCTGTCCGAACTCACCGGCGTAGCCGCCGGCGCCGCCCACCGCGACGCCGCCCACGATGAGCCCGCCGCCGATGCCGCTGGCGCCGCCGTTGAGGTAGACGACGTCATCCACGCCGCGCGCGGCCCCGAAGAGGTGCTCGGCCATGGCGCCGAGGCTCGCGTCGTTGGCGACACGCGTGACGAGGCCGGTCGCATCGGCGACGAGGCCGGCAAGGGGCACGTCGATCCAGCCGAGGTGCGGCGCGTCGCGGACGAGCCCGTCGCCCGCCCGCACCAGACCCGGAACCGCGAGGCCGAGCCCCACGACGACGGCATCACGCAGAGGACCTGCTCGCCAGGCGGCGAGCCGGTCGGCCAGCAGGGCGGCGGTCTCCTCGGGCGTCGGCGGTCGCTCCACGTCGAGGCGTTCGCGTACCACGATCGTCTGATCGAGGCGCACGGCGGCGAGCGTGATGGCGTCGACCTCGGGGTTCGCCGCGATCGCGACGACGCCGGAGGCCACGCTGACGATGGGCGACGGGCGCCCGACTCGTTTCGCCGGATCGGGGGCCCGTTCGTCGACGAGGCCCAGCCGGGTGAGCTGCCCGACGAGGTCGGCGATGGTCGAGCGGTTCAATCCGGTCGCCTCGGTCAGCGCCGCTCGCGAGAGCGGGCCCATGCGGTGCAGGAGGGTGAGGATCGTCGACAGGTTGCGCTGCCGACCGCCCGGACCCACGAGACTCATCGCTCCAGTGTAGGGACGGGCCGCCCCGCACCCGGGGTGCGGGGCGGCCCGTGCCGGGTTGCGTCAGCCCTGCATCCGCTCCCGCCGCCGGTGCACGAGGATGGCACCGGTAAGGAGGGCGAGGAGGGCTGCGACACCCAACCCGATCGGCAGCACGCCACCGGTCGAGGCGAGCGGGTTCTGCCGATCGCGATCGCCGTCGCCGGCGCCGTCACCGCCCCCGTTCGAGCCGCCGACCGCCGGGGGGTCCGTCGGATCCGTGGGCGGGGTGGTGGGGGTCGGGTCGGTGGGCGTGGCGTCCTCGGCCGCGACCAGCTCGCCGACACCCCACCGAGCGGTGGACTGATAGCCCGCTCCGGTGGGATCCGCCCAGTTGCGGATGCCGGTCCGGGCGCCCTCGGCGGCGTCGTTGACCTGGAAGTCCAGCCCGTGGAAGGTGCCCTCTCCGCCGGAGTCGAGCAGGCTGATCGCCGCTTCGACGACGTAGCCGCCGTCGACGGCCACCACCTGGGACTGGACGCGATTGCGCTGGAACGCCTCGTCCCCGGTGCCGAACGACACCGCGTTCGCGGCGCTGATGCGGATCTGCGTGTCGTCGTAACGGTAGGAACCGTTCTTGACGTTTCCGGCGTCGACGTAGATCTCGACCGAATCCTGGATCCAGGGGTCGCTGCCGGTCACATCCACGAGGGGGTCGGCGACCTCCGCGAGGACGAACAGGGTGTTGTCCTTCCAGAGGGTGCGGACCTCCGCCGTCGCGCCGCCCGTGCCGTTGACCTGCCGGTCCGTCGACACGGCGTCGGCGTCGCCCCACGCCTCGTCGATCCCGCCGTCGATCACGGGCGCTGCGGCCGCTTCGACCACCTCGGTGAACGACAGCGGCTCGACGAGCGTCAGGTTCCCGAGCTGACCCGGCGTGTTCCACCCGCTCGTCGTCGTACCGTTCGCGATCCGGGCGTCGAAGCGCACCACCTCGCCGAGCGCCGCGTCGCCGATCGGAAGGGCGGCGACCACACGGTAGCCGTCCGCGGTCTCGGTGACCGTCGCGGGCACATCGCCCTCGCCGTCCCGGCCCACGCGATACTCCTCGCCGGCCACGGTGAAGGCGACCTCGTCGCCGGCGTCGACGGACGGATCATCCGCCCGGACGAACGCCGTGAGAGTTCCCGCCTCCCAGCGCAGCTGGAACGCCCCGGCCTGCTCGATCGGCAGGAGCGGCAGGCGCTGCCACTCGGGGGCTGTCGTCGCCGCGGCGTCCACCGGCACGGAGCCGCCGAACACGAAGGCGCTGCGCTGACGAGGCGGGAGCTCCTGGTCGACGGCGCCGTAGTAGGCGGGCTTCGCCTGGTAGCCGTCGTCGAACAGCAGGGGTGCGCCGTTGGCTGCGCGCCAGCTGCGCCCGTCCGTGAGGCCCCACACCGTCACGCTGTAGAGCTCGTCGACGTTCTCGCGGAAAACCCGGAAGGCGTCGCGGTAGTAGTAGCCCTGCTCGATCAGCAGAGCTTCGCTCACCGGCGTGCCGGTGGTGACGTCGAGCTCGGTGACCACCTGCGTCACCGGCAGATCGGCGAAGGCGCGGATCGCCTGCTCCAGCGCCGAGACCGGCATCGCCAGGCTCACGTGGAACTGGTGACCGACGCCGTCGATCGGCACGCCGCGCTCGAGGAGCCGCTCGACGAGGTCGAGGTAGCGCCCCTGCTTGCCGGACTGCTCGGTGTTGTAGTCGTTGATGAAGAGCGTCACGGGCCGGTCGCTGCCGTCGGCGGCGTAGACGTCGTTGAACGCCTCGTCCGCGTACTCGAACGCCAGGTCGATGAACTCCTCCCCGAGGATCCGGTACCACTCGCTGCGGCGTAGGCCGTCGGCGAACTCCGACCCGTCGGAGACGACCTCGTTGACGACATCCCACGCGTTGGGGGGTTCCCCCCGCCGAACTCGCCGTACTCGGTGGCGAGCCACTCGGCGACGTTGAAGACGTGCTCCCTGAGCCGGTCGCGGAGGATCTGCTTGTCGCCCTCGCTCGTGGTCAGCGGCGTGCCGTCCGCGGCCTGGAAGAAGAACGCCGGGGTCTGGCTGTGCCAGACCAGGACGTGCCCGTAGACCGACAGGTCGTTCGCCTCGGCGAAGTCCATCAGAGCGACGGCCTCGGGGTTCGGGCGGAACTGGCCGTTCGCGTCGTACCAGGCCTCCGGCTTCATGTAGTTCTCACCGGTGATCTGGTCGAAGTGACGCAGCAGCAGCTCCGCGGCGACACCCGTCGTCTCGCGGCTGTCGATGGCGACCCCGACGGGGACATCCAGTGTGTCCTTGATCGGCGTGATGTCCTGGATCTCGGCCGGTTCGGGCACCGAGACCTGGATGTCGTCGAAGTACAGGTCGGACGTGTTCGTGCCGTTGTAGTCGGTCTCGAAGTAGAGCAGACCGCTGTCGAAGGCTGCGAGGGGGAAGGATGCGCGCACCTGCGTCCATCCGGAGTTGGTCACATCCGCGAACTGGGCGAGCGTGGAGAACGTCGTCGCGCCCTGGTAGTCGCGCTGGAGGCTCAACCACACCGGCGCAGCCGGCTGACCGGCGCCGAAGCGCACCCACGCGGTCACCTTGTAGGTGGTGTCGGCCTGCAGCCCCGCGATGGGATGCCCGAAGCCGGAGCCCTGCGAGGTGCGACCGGTGAGGGCGGCGGCCTGCGTGCCCTGCTGCGGATCCTCGGCCGTGAGCGCCACGGTCGGAGCCCCGGACCCGCTGTCGCGCGGACCCCAGCCGCCGAGGCCCTCCTCGAAGTCGTTCGAGAGCGCCGTCGGGCCGGTGACCGGGGGAATCCCAGGGTCGGTCGGGTCGACCGGGTCGGTGGCGTCGACGGCGGTGACGGTGATGTCGTCGAGGTAGTAGGTGTAGGGCGCCGCCGGAGCGAGGTCACCGGTGCCGATGTAGAGCTGGAACGCGGAGACATCCGTTCCCGCGGGAATCGCGTACTGACCGGTCAGCGTCGTCCACGCGTCGGCGGTCACCGGCGCGTTGCCCGCCCACGTGTAGGCCGGTTTCATCACGAAGCGCGCCTGTGTGGCGGGGGTGCCTTCGGCCAGCTTGATGCGCGCCGAGACGCTGTAGGTGGTGCCCGGCTCGAAGACGCCGAGTGGGCTTTCGATGCCGACGTAGTCCGCGTCGCGATCGGTGACCTGCAGCACGCGGCTGCCGTCGACCTCAGGGAACGAGAGGGTGTTCTCACCTCCTCCGCTCTGCGTCCAGGTTCCGGGGGTGCCGTCCTCGAAGTCGATCGAGGTGATCACCGTGTCCGCCGCGGCGGCGGTGGTGAGGGGGGCGACGATCAACGCTGCGGCCGCCAAGAGGGCCGCCGCCGCAGATCGAGCACGATGTCGTTTCACGTGACGCTCCTTCGCGCAGTGGTTTGTCGTGCTCGCCAACCTATGTGCGCCGGGAAGGGGTGGAGGCGGCTCTCATGGAAACGTTACGAAACATCCTCCGCAAGTTTCGTCGCGTCGTCGCGGGGGGCCGGACCGGTGCTCTCGCGAACGACGAGGTGCGTGGCGAGGTCCATGCGGAGCACCTCGGGCCGTTCTCCTCCGCTGAGCCGCAGGGCCAGCCGCGTCGCCTCTTCGCCCATGCGTCGAAGAGGCTGATGCACTGTGGTCAGCTGGGGAGAGAACCACCGAGCGAGGGCGATGTCGTCATAGCCGACGACCGACAGATCCTCGGGAACCCGGAGGCCGAGGCTCCGCGCGGCGGCGATGACGCCGATCGCCTGGAGATCGCTTCCGGCGAAGATCGCCGTCGGGCGGTGGCGGAGAGCGAGGAGCTCCCGCGCCGACCCCTCCCCGCCCGCGGGGTGGAAGTCGCCGAAGCGCACCCAGTCGGCGTCGATCGCGAGCCCTGCCGCGTTCATCGCCGAGCGGTAGCCGTCGAGCCGTGCCAGCGAACACAGGGTGTCGGCGGGGCCGGTGATGGCTGCGATCCGCCGATGTCCGAGTTCGACGAGGTGCCGGGTGGCCAGAAGCCCCCCGGTCCAGTTCGCCGAGCCGACCGCGGGGACGTCGGGCGCCGGGTCACCCGATGGATCGACGATGACGAAGGGGATGCCGCGGAGCTTGAGCTTCTCGCGGTGCTCGGGCCGGAGGTCGGAGAAGACGAGCACCACCGCAGCAGGGCGTCGCCGCAGCACGCCGTCGATCCAGTCGGGTCCCGGGGCGTAGCGGTCGCCGCTGAGGGTGAGCACCACCGACAGGCCCCGCTCCGCCGCGACCTGCTCGACGCCGGTGATGAGTTCGGTCGACCAGCTGGGTTCGAGTTCGTGGAGGACGAGTTCGATGACGTCGCTCTGCTGCGAGGCGGCGCGACGGGTGTAGCCGTGCTTGGCCAGGAGCGCCTCGATCCGGATGCGGGTACTGGAGGCGACATCCGCTCGACCGTTCAGGACCTTCGACATGGTGGCGATCGACACGCCCGCTTCGTGTGCGATCTGTGCCAGGGTGACGCGGGTTCCGGTGCTCATTCCGAAACGATAGCGCCGAAACTTTCGATGCCCGGGCAAGCGAAACCGTCCCGACGCCCCCCGGCTCCTGCGTCCTAGGCTCGAACCGTGACAGCGCGCGCCGCCTCCTCATCCGTCACGCTCACCACGCCGCTGCGGATCGGCCAGGTCGAGGTTCGCGGCCGGATCATGCAGACCGCGCACTCGAAGCAGTACTCCGACCGCGTCGAGTCCCCACGGGAGACCGCGTACTACCTCCGTCGTGCGCGCGGCGGCTGCGCACTGTTCATCGCCGGCAACCACTTCGTGCATCCCACCGGCTCCATCCGCGGCTTCCAGGACGCGTTCCGGCCGGAGTCGGTGGTGGCGAACCGGCGGATGACCGACGCGATCCGGGACGCGGGCGCGCGCACCTTCGTGCAGCTGAATCATCATGGTGCACAGGCCCAGCCCGACGGTCCGGACGGCCCGCGAGCGGTGTACGCCCCGTCGCGCATGCTCTCGCCGAGCACCGGTCACGCCACGCGCGCGATGAGTGCCGGCGACATCACGGAGTTCGTCGAGGGCTGGGCGCGGTCGGCCGAGCTCGCTCGCGACGGCGGCTTCGACGGCGTGGAGATCCACATGGCGCACGGGTATCTGCTGCACCAGTTCCTCTCGCCGCTCTACAACGCCCGCGACGACGGGTACGGAGGCGACCTCGAGGGACGCACGCGCTTTCCGCGAGAGGTGCTCGCCGCGGTCCGGCACCGGGTCGGGGACGACTTCACGGTCGGCATCCGCATCGTCGCGAACGAGTTCCATGCGGATGGGCTCGACGGGGCGGCGATGCGCGAGGTCATCGCGCGGCTGCGGTCCGAGGCGCGCATCGACTTCCTCGACCTCGCCGCAGGCGGCTACCACAACGTGCACTACGTCTTCCCGTCCTCGCCGCTCCCGGCCTCGTGGCTGCGCGACGATGTCGCGGCGGTCAAGGCGGCGAACCCCGACATCCCGGTGTTCGGTGTCGGCGCCGCCCTGCGGGTCGAGGAGGCCGAGGAGATGGTGCGCACCGGCATCGCCGACATGGTCGCCCTCACCCGCGCACAGATCGCCGATCCCGACCTCGCCCGCAAGCTCGCCGGTGATGCGGCGGTCGACGGCGGTCGCGGCATCCGACATTGCATCCGGTTGAACCAGGGATGCCTCGGACGCGGCAGCCGCGGGCTCGCGATGTCGTGCACCGTCAATCCGCTCGCCGGTCGTGAGGGCGAGCGGGGCGAGCGTCCCCGCGCGGAGCGACCGCAGCGGTGGATCGTGGTCGGCGGCGGGCCGGCGGGCATGCGCGCGGCAGTCGAGCTCGCGTCGGACGGGCATCGCGTGTCGCTGTGGGAGCGCGCCGGAGCGTTAGGCGGTCAGCTGCGGCTCGCCCGCGCGGTGCCGGGCCGCGAGAGCGTCGGGCTCCTCGTCGACGACCTTGTCCGCGACTTGGCGGCGACGGACGTGCACGTCCGTCTCGGGGTCGAGGCCACCGCGGAGTCCCTGGAGGGTGAGGCCCCTGACGGCGTCGTCATCGCGACCGGTGCGGTGGCCCCTCATGGCACGTCGCTGGCGCTCGGCGGGGCTTTCGCGCCGGGGGTGCTCGACACCGCGCATCCGATCGATGCGTTCGCCGCAGCATCCGACCCTCGGTCTCTCGGTCGCCGGGTCGCGGTGATCGACGACGACGGCACCGCGTACGCCAGCGGGATCGTCCTGAGCCTCCTGCCGCACGTCGAGTCGCTCGATGTCGTGACGCCGTTCGAGACACTCTTTCCGCACATCGGCGCCGGCTACGACCGGCCGCTCCTGCTGGAGCGACTGGGCGGGCATCCCGGGTTCCGTCGCCGGACCTCCACCGCGATCGCCGGTGCGCGCTCGGGCGAGCTGGAGCTGCGCGACAGCCTCACGGGGGAGGAGGCGATCCTTCGCGGGCTCGATGCGGTCGTGGTCACCGCGCCCCGACGCTCGATCGGCGTGGACGGGCTTGCGGATTCTTCTCGGCCACCCTTCCGCGTCGTCACGATCGGCGACGCCTTCGCGCCCCGGTCGATCGATGCCGCCGTGTTCGAGGCGGTCGAGCTCGCCTACGACGTCGCCGGGGTCGCGACCCTGCACGGGTGACGAGCACCGCGAGCGGAGCGCGCGACGCAGGACAGGGGCCCGTCCGGCGGAGGGTCGACGCACGGGTTCGCGTGGTATAGGTTGTTAACCGCAACAATTTCCCCGCAAAGGAGCGTCATGCCCACTTCCCTGCCGACCCCCACCCCGGCTGACAAGTTCTCGTTCGGTCTGTGGACCGTCGGTTACAACGGCACCGACCCGTTCGGTGGCCCGACCCGGCCCGCCCTCGACGTCGTGCACGTCGTGGAGAAGCTCGCCGAGCTCGGCGCCTACGGCCTCACCTTCCACGACGACGACCTCTTCGCCTTCGGCTCGAGCGACAGCGAGCGCCAGACCCAGATCGACCGCCTGAAGGGCGCCCTCTCCGACACCGGCGTCATCGTGCCGATGGTCACCACCAACCTCTTCTCCGCCCCGGTGTTCAAGGACGGCGGTTTCACCTCCAACGACCGGCAGGTGCGGCGCTTCGCCCTCCGGAAGGTGCTCCGCAACATCGACCTCGCCGCGGAGCTCGGCGCGAAGACCTTCGTCATGTGGGGCGGCCGCGAGGGGGCCGAGTACGACGCGGCGAAGGACATCCGCGCCGCCCTCGAGCGCTACCGCGAGGCCGTGAACCTCCTCGGCGATTACGTCGTCGACAAGGGCTACGACCTCCGCTTCGCCATCGAGCCGAAGCCGAACGAGCCCCGTGGCGACATCCTGCTCCCGACCCTCGGGCACGCCCTCGCCTTCATCGACTCGCTCGAGCGGCCCGAACTCGTGGGCCTGAATCCCGAGGTGGGTCACGAGCAGATGGCGGGCCTCAACTTCGCCGCCGGCATCGCCCAGGCGCTGTACCACGGCAAGCTCTACCACATCGACCTCAACGGGCAGCGGGGCATCAAGTACGACCAGGACCTCGTGTTCGGTCACGGCGACCTGCACAACGCCTTCGCCCTCGTCGATCTGCTCGAGAACGGCGCCCCCGGCGGTGGCCCGGCCTACGACGGCCCGCGCCACTTCGACTACAAGCCCTCGCGCACCGAGGACGAGACGGGTGTCTGGGAGTCGGCCGCGGCGAACATGCGCACCTATCTGCTGCTGAAGGAGCGCGCCGCGGCCTTCCGCGCCGACCCGGAGGTGCAGGAGGCGCTCGAGGCCGCGAAGGTCCCCGAGCTCGCTCAGCCCACCCTCAACGAGGGGGAGTCGTACGACGACCTCCTCGCCGACCGGTCGGCGTTCGAGGACTTCGACGCCCAGGCCTACCTCGGCGGTCACGGGTTCGGCTTCGTCCGTCTGCAGCAGCTCGCGACCGAGCACCTGCTCGGCGCGCGCAGCTGACCCGCCCCGCCCCGTCCCTCCCCACCCCGCCCCGCCCCGCCCCGCCCCACCTTCCCGCCCCCCATCCCGCGAGAGTGCATCTGCGCGCCGAGAATCCGGGTGAACCCCGCATTCTCGGCCGCCAGATGCACTCTCGGCGGGTGGGGTGGGGGGGGTCGCGGGGGAGAAGAAAGAGTCAGCTATGGCGTTTGTGATGGGGGTCGACTCCTCGACCCAGTCCTGCAAGGTCGTGATCGTCGACACCGACACCGGCGAGGTCGTCCGCGAGGGGCGTGCATCGCACCCCCCGGGCACCGAGGTCGCCCCCGAGGCGTGGTGGACGGCGCTGCAGGCGGCGATCGAGGCGGCGGGCGGCATGACGGATGTCTCGGCCTGGGCCATCGGCGGACAGCAGCACGGCATGGTGGTGCTCGACGCCGACGGCAGGGTCATCCGTCCCGCGCTGCTGTGGAACGACACCCGCTCAGCCGGCGCCGCCCGCGATCTCATCGCCGAATTCGGAGCCGACGCGCTGGCCGAGCGGACGGGCCTCGTCCCCGTCGCCTCGTTCACCCTCACCAAGCTCCGGTGGCTCCGCGACGCGGAGCGCGACCACGCCGCTCGGGTGGCCGCAGTCGCCCTCCCCCACGACTGGCTCACCTGGCGGCTGCGCGGATTCGGTCCCGCGGACGAGGCGCCGCGCGGGCCCGTGCTCGAGGAGCTCGTCACCGATCGATCGGATGCCTCGGGCACCGGCTACTGGAACCCTGCGACCGGCGACTACGACCGCGACCTCCTCGTCGCAGGGCTCGGGCGCGATGCGATCCTCCCCCGCGTCCTCGGCCCCGAGGAGTGGGTCGAAGACGCCGACGGCCGCCGCGTCGCGCCGGGCGCCGGTGACAACGCGGGTGCCGCCCTCGGTCTCGGCGCCGCGACCGGCGACGTCGTCGTCTCGATCGGCACGAGCGGCACCGTCTTCGCCGTGAGCGACGAGCGCACGATCGACCCGACGGGCACCGTCGCCGGGTTCGCCGACTGCACCGGCCGCTTCCTTCCGCTCGTGGCGACGCTCAACGCCGCCCGCGTCCTCGACGCGATCGCCGCCCTCCTCGGCGTCGATCACGCCGAGCTCAGCCGCCTCGCCCTCGCGGCCGAGCCGGGGGCCGGGGGCCTCACCCTCGTCCCCTACTTCGAGGGCGAGCGCACCCCGAACCTCCCCGACGCGACCGCCTCCCTCACCGGGATGACCCTCGCCTCCACCACTCGGGAGAACCTCGCGCGCGCGGCCGTGGAGGGCATGCTCGGCGGGCTCGGTGCGGGCCTCGACGCCCTCCGCGCGCTCGGCGTGCCGCTCCGGCGCGCGCTCCTCATCGGCGGCGGCGCGCAGTCCGAGGCGGTCCGCCGGATCGCGCCGCAGGTGCTCGGGATGCCGGTCGAGGTTCCTGCCCCGGGCGAATACGTCGCGCTCGGCGCGGCTCGCCAGGCTGCGACGGTGCTCGCCGGCTGATCCGGTTCTCACAGCCCGCTCAGAGGCCCGCTCCCTAGCGTCGGGTCTGTGTCAGAGAACCACCGGGGCACCCCGCTCGATCCGTCATACGACCACGAGCGCGTGTCGGTGAGCCCCGCAGAGATCCGGGCGCTGCGTGATGAGATGCAGCGGTTCCTGCTGGAGTACCGGTTCGGGATGCAGGAGATCGAGACGAAGATCGCCATCCTCCGGGACGAATTCCTCCACCTTCACGAGTACAACCCGATCGAGCACGTCTCCAGCCGGGTGAAGTCGCCCGACAGCATCGTGCAGAAGGCGATCCGCAAGGGCATCGACCTGGAATTCCCTGCGGTCCGCGCGCAGATCACCGATATCGCCGGGGTGCGGATCACGTGCAGCTTCGTCACCGACGCCTACCGGCTGTTCGACCTCCTCACCCGGCAGGACGACGTGGTCGTCCGCACCGTGAAGGACTACATCGCCACCCCGAAGGAGAACGGCTACAAGAGCCTCCACGCCATCCTCGAGGTGCCCGTCTTCCTCTCGACCGGGCGCGTCACCGTGCCCGTCGAGGTGCAGTTCCGCACCATCGCGATGGATTTCTGGGCGAGCCTCGAGCACAAGATCTACTACAAGTACGACCGGCAGGTGCCTGACGGGCTGCTCGAGGATCTGAAGGATGCCGCGGTCACCGCCGCCGAGCTCGACGCGCGCATGGAGCGGCTCCACCGCGAGCTGCACGCCGCGCCCGTGTCATCCACCCCGGCCTCCGCGGCCGACACCCTCGCCCCGGCGCTGGCCGCACCCCGGCGCGGCGCGCTCGCCGTCTGACGACCCGGCCCGCCGGTCCGCCCGACGGCCGGCGGGCAGCCAGAGCCCGGACCGGGTGAAGAATGGGCCCATGGCACGTGGCGGCGGGGAGAGCGACGCGGATGACGCCCTGGACGCCGTCGCCGCCGAGCTCTACGCCCTCCCGCCGGAGGAGTTCACCGCTGCGCGCAATGCCCGTGCCGCCGCGGCCACGGCGCCCCTCGGGGCCCGCATCAAGCGCCTGCGGAAGCCCTCGGCCGCGGCCTGGGCGGTCGACCTCCTCGCTCGGGAAGGCCGGCTCGCCGACGCCCTCGACCTCGCCGGGCAGCTGCGCGAAGCCCAAGACGACCTCGACGCCGGTGAACTGCAGCGCCTCACCCGTCAGCGCCGTGCCCTCGTGCAGGCGCTGGCGAAGCAGGCCGTCGCGTTGGCGCGCGACCGCGGCGTCGCCGTGAGCACGCCGACCCGCGACGACATCGAGAAGACCCTCAACGCCGCCCTGCTGGACCCCGGCGCCGCGGCCGCGGTGGCGACGGCACGACTCATCCGTCCTCTCGAGGCGACCGGGTTCGACGCGGTCGACCTCAGCGACGCCGTCGGGGGAAGCGTCCCCGGCACCCTTCCCGCCGCACCCCCTCCCTCGCGCGACGATCTCGCCGCGCGGCGCGCCCGCAAGGCCGCCGAACAGGCGGTGCGCGCCGCGGAGCGCGGCGTGAGCGAGGCCGACCGCGAGCTTGCCCGCCTCGACAGTCAGCTGGCCTCGGCCACCGAACGAGCCACCCACCTCGCCGAGCGGGTGGACGAGCTCCGCGCCGAGCTCGCCCGCAGGGAGAAGGATGCCGCCGCGGCGGCAGCCGCGCGCGAGGCGTTGTCCCAGGCCCGGGAAGCTGCCGCCGGCCGCGCCCGCGAGGCCGCCCAGGCCCTGGAATCCGCACGCGCCGCCCTGGATTCGCCGTGATCCGCCCCGCGGCTCCGGCCCTCTTCGCGGCGCCCTCGCTACGCTGAGCCCGTGGACCGGCTCGACATCGCCGCCGTCGTGATCGCCCTGGTGGCCGTTGCGGCGCCGCTTCTCGTCCGCGGGCTCAGTCGGTGGGTGGCGGTTCCCATCGTGGTGTTCGAGCTCGTGCTCGGCATCATCGTCGGCCCGCAGGTGCTCGGCTGGGTGGGGGAGTCCGCCTTCATCGACCTCCTGAGCGAGTTCGGGCTGGTCGCCCTCTTCTTCATCGCAGGGTCCGAGATCGAGGCCCGAGCCCTCCGCGGTCGAAGCGGCCGATTCGCCTGGATCGGCTGGGCGATCAGCATCGCCGTCGGCACCGGCATCGGCCTTCTCCTGGCCCCCGGCGAGGCGGGCGTCATCATCGGGATCGCCCTGGCCTCCACGGCACTCGGCGCCCTGGTGCCGATCCTCCGCGACAGCGGCGACCTCCGCACCCCGTTCGGCCGCTCGATCCTCGCGATCGGCACGGTGGGCGAGTTCGGTCCCCTGATCGCGATCACCCTCTTCCTCGGCGGGCGCGACATCGGCACGGCGACCCTCGTGCTGCTGGTCTTCCTGGCGCTCGCGGCAGGCGCCGTGGCACTGGCGTACCGAATGCCCCAGGGTCCCCTTTACACGGTGGTGTCGGCGACCCTCCACACCTCCGGGCAGTTCGCGATCCGAGTGATGTTCCTCATCATCGCCGTCCTCGTGGTGCTCAGCATCATCCTCGGCGTCGACGTCCTGCTCGGCGCCTTCGCGGCGGGGGTCATCTGGCGGCTCCTCATGCGCGGAGCGCCCGAGCAGCAGCGGAAGGATGTCGAGACGAAGGTCGAGGCGGTCGCATTCGGCTTCCTCATCCCGGTCTTCTTCATCGACACGGGAATCGAGTTCGACGTCGCCAGCTTCATCGATCAACCCCTGCTGCTCCTCCTCGTGCCCGTCGCCCTCCTCGGACTCCTGGTGGTGCGCGGCCTGCCGTCGATGCTCGCCGCCCCGCACGGTGCCACTGCGCGCGAGCGGGTGGCCACGATGTTCATGGGCGCCACGGCCCTCCCGATCATCGTCGCCGTCACCACGATCGGCGTCGACGAACAGGTGCTCCCCAGCTCCGCCGCCGCGGTCCTGGTGGGAGCCGGGATGCTGTCGGTGCTCCTCTTCCCGCTCATCACCGCCCTCGTGCGGGGCCGCACCGCCGCCACGACCGACGAGGAGTTGGAGTGGGACTCCGACCCCCTCGCCGATCCGGCATGAGCGAGGTGGACGCGCTCCTCGGTGACCTCCGCACCCGATTGTCGCGCGTTCCGCGCGAGGGATTGGGAGAGCTCATCGAGCCCCGGCGCCTCCTCGGGATCCCCCGCGCTCCCCGCATCGTCCGGCGCGGCGAAGCGTGGCATCTCGGCACCCTCCTCCTCACCGAGGAGGGGCTCCTCGCCACCGGAGACATCCTCCGCGCCCGCTCCGAGGTGCGGCGCGGTTTCACCGCAGAGTCTCAGCGCCAGCGCGCTGCGCTCGCGGCCGCAGCCCGTCGAGGGGGCTTCGCCGAGGGCGCGACCGTGCACATCGGGTGGCAGACGATCGACCTCGAGGCGATCGGCCGCGGCGAGGCATCCGGTCCCGTCGCCGTCGTCGACGGCGAACCGCGCGTCCGCTGGAGTGCGGCCGGGGGATACGTTCCCCTCGCTACATACCTGTCGGAGCGAGCCGGTCTGCTCCTGGATCCCCCCGCCGGCGCGACCTGACCTGCGACGCCGGCGTCACGGGCTCACGCGCGCGGTGCGCCGAAGCGCGCCCCGAACGCGGCCAGCAGCCGGCTGGGCTCGGTGACCGGGGCGGCGAGCACCCGTTCGGCGATCACCTCGTAGTCGCGCGCGTCGTAGTAGCCGTCGTTGCGGTAGATCTGCATGCGCTCGGTGAAGGCGCGCGGGGTCACCTCGGGATGGAACTGGGTCGTGTAGAGGCGGTCGCCGACGCGGTACGCCTGCACCGGGCACGCGTCGTTCGTGGCGAGCTGCACCGCCCCCGCGGGAAGAGCGGCCGTGCCCTCCTTGTGGCCGGTGAGGGCGAGGAACGAGGCATCGATCTCGGCGAACAGCGGATCGTCGGCGGCCGCGGCGGTCGCGGTGACCGTCGTCGGGCCGGCGTCTTCGGGAAAGCCCCGGCTCACCTCGCCCCCGAGGAGTCTTGTGACGACGCTGATGCCGTAGCAGGTGAACATCGCCGCGATCCCCGCGCCCTCCGCGGCCGCTGCGGCCACGCGCTCGAGGTCGGCTTCGACTCGCCGCTGCGCGTCGGTCTTGGACGATTCGGGGTCGATGACGTTGAAGGGGCTTCCGCCGACGACCACCGCCCGGTACCTCTCGAGCGCCTCGGCGGGGAGGGGCGCGCGCACGAGGTCGTGGCGGTCCATCCGCGCGGACGACACGCCCATCACCTCCCGGAACGACGCGTACTCCGCCTCCCCGGCGGCCTCCTGGGGTCGCGCGCAGAGGTACAGCAGATCGGCGGAGGTCACCCGTGAAGTTTAGGTCGGGTGGGGATGTATCACACGCCCGTCTGGTGCCTCCTTGCGGGTGTGGCCACAATGGGCGCTATGACGCATGCAGACGCGGATGCCGGGGTCGACCCTGCCCGCCCGCTGCGCTGGGAGCTCGCCGCGACCCTCTTCCTCCGCTGGCGCGACGGCGACCGGCGGGCGATGGACGACCTCGTGCGGCTGATGACGCCGACGCTCTGGCACGTCGTCCGCTCCTACGGGCTTGATCACGCCCTCGCCCAGGACGTGGTGCAGACCACGTGGCTGACGCTCGTCCGGCGCCACGACTCCATCACCGAGCCGCAGGCGGTGTCGGGGTGGCTCACCACGACGGCCCGTCGCGAGGCCTGGCGGGTGGGGAAGCAGCAGCGCCGCGCCGACCCCACCGAGACCGAGACGCTCGAGCCGCAGCTCCCGGTCGCCGAATCGGCCGAGCAGGTGGCCGTCCGCGATGACGCGGCCCGCCGGCTCTGGCAGGCGGTCGCCATCCTCAACGAGCGGTGCCGTCGACTGCTGCGGATCGTCGCGTTCGACGACCGGCCCGACTACGCGCGCATCGCGGCGGACCTCGCGATGCCCGTCGGCTCCATCGGGCCGACGCGACAGCGGTGCCTGGGAAAGCTGCGGGCGATCCTCGCAGGAGAGGGAGAGGACGGCTCGAATGACGACGGATGACACGGCGGACGCCCGCCTCTTCGCGGAGCTGCGGGCCGTGTGGGAGCAGGTCGATCCCGTGCCTGCGGGCCTCGTCGACCGGATGGTGGCGGCCGTCGCGGTGGCGGACCTGTCGCGGGAATACGCCCTTCTCACCCTCGTCGAGGGAACTCTCGCCGCCACCCGTGGCGACGCGGAGACCGCCACCCTGCAGTTCAGCGACGGCCAGACGAATGTGCTCCTCCACGTCTCCGCCACGGCATCGGGCCGACGGCGGGTGGACGGCTGGGTCGACGCGACGCCCTCGTCGATCCGGCTGGTGCAAGACGAGCGGGAGTGGACCACGGATGCCGGGGAGCATGGCCGATTCGCCTTCGACGACATCCCCCCGGGCCTGACCCGGCTCCGCCTGACGCGCGCGGCGGCCGGAGACATCCCCGCCCGCGACTTCCAGACCCCCCAGTTCGAGATCTGACCCCTCGCCCGCTCCGCTCATCCGAGGAGACGCACGACCATGGCACGACCCGATGGAACCCCCGACTGGCGCGATCGGGTCGACGCGGCCCGCCCCCGGGGCGTGCCCCTCGACCCGACGAGCGAACGGGTCGAGGGGGTGCGTCCGTACCCGACGGCGTACGACCCCGACCATCTGCTCGTGACCGACGACGAGCTCCTCAACGAGATCCTCTCGATCCTTCGCGGCGCTGCAGGTGAGTTCGGCTGGGGGGTGCGGCTCGAGACCGTCCGGGGCGAGCGCCTCGACGACGACCGCGCCCGCGACCTCGCCGAACGCGCCCGCCGTGAACTCGGACTCCCGCTCGTGCTGATCGCACGCATCTTCCCCGATCCGAGACCCGACCGCGACGACGAGCCGGTTCCGCCGCTCGACGCGTGGCGCCTCCTTCAGCGCGCGCGCTCGCGCAGCCGCGGGGCGCTTCCCGGGGTCGGACTCGACCACGTGATCTCCATCGATCCCTACGGCTCAACGAACCCGTACGGCTCGACCAACCCGTACGGCTCGACCAATCCGTACGGCTCCACCAACCCGTACGGCTCGACAAACCCGTACGGCTCCACCAATCCCTATGGGTCCACCAACGCCCCCGGGCCCGGCGCGTACGCCTATCCCGGCTCGGGCGGGCGCGAAGTGGTGTCCTACGTCGGCGATCCTCCGCGCCGTGACGACGACACCATCCGCGGCCGGCGCCCGGTCGTGGCGTTCATGGACACCGGCTGCGGGGCCCACGCGTGGCTTCCCGACACCATCGTCGACAGACATCCGCATCTGGGCTCCGACCCGATCGGGGTCACGAGCCCCGCCACCGACCCCGAAGCGGTGGGCGACGTGTCGGGCCCGTTCGACGGCTTCCTCGATCACGCCGCCGGGCACGGGACGTTCGTGGCGGGCGTCCTCCGCCAGATCGCGCCTGATGCGGATCTCATCTCCATCCGTGTCGCCGACAGCCAGGGAACCCTCTTGGAGGGGGAGTTCCTCGAGGCCGTCCGCGCCGTCGCCGAACTCGTGATCCGTCACGCCCGCGGCGAGGGCGGCCGCCCGATCGACGTGCTGAATCTGTCTCTGAGCTATTACCACGAGACCCCCGAGGACGGTCAGTTCGACCAGACGCTCGTCACGTACCTGGTGGCGGCGCGTCGCCACGGGTGCGCGGTGGTCTGCTCGGCCGGGAACGACGCCACCGATCGCCCGGCCTTCCCGGCGGCACTCTGGCGATGGCCGAACGCCGACTTCGCCGTCGAGGATCCGGACGACGCCGCCCCGCATCTCTCGGTCGGGGCGCTCAATCCCAACGGGCGGAGCGTCGCTCTCTTCAGCAACGTCGGGGACTGGGTGCGCGTGTACGCCCCGGGTGTCGCCGTGGTCAGCGCGGCTCCGCCGCTGAACGGGGGCATCCAGGCGGGAACGCGAAACGACCGCTACGGGCTCCGGCGCGAGACCATCGACCCCGACGACTTCACCGGTGGGTTCTCCGTGTGGAGCGGGACGTCGTTCGCGGCCCCCCTCATCGCCGGTGCCCTGGCAGAGGCGGTGGGGATCGGGCTGATGGACGGGCGAAGCGACGAGAAGGTGTCCGCGCGGGTCAAGGCTCTCCGAAAGGCCGGGGCGGCGCTGGAGAAGGAGTGGCGCGGCACGACTCGCGCGCCGGCGTGACATTCCTTACTTGTTCTTGACAAGTGTCCCGGAGGGGAGCACAGTGAAGTCACTTGCAAAGAACAAGCAAAGGAGTCGGCCGTGAGCACGAACATCTTCGTCAACTTCCCGACGAGCGATCTGGAGCGCGCGAAGGCGTTCTACGAGTCGCTCGGCTTCTCGATCAATCCGAACTTCACCGATCACAACGCCGCTTGCGTCGTCGTCGACGAGCAGGTGTACTTCATGGTGCTCACGCGGGAGTTCTTCGCCACCTTCACCGACAAGGAGCTGGTCGATCCTGCGACCCAGGCGCAGATGCAGATCGCGCTGTCGACGGACTCGCGCGAGCAGGTCGACGCGTTCCTCGAGAAGGGTCTCGCCGCCGGCGGAGCCGAGCCCCGCCCGGCGCAGGACCACGGCTTCATGTACTCCCGTGACCTCGACGACCCCGACGGCAACAGCCTCGAGTTCTTCTACATGGAGCCCGTCGCCGCCGAGCAGGGACCCGGCGCGTGGGCGGCCCAGCAGGGGGCGAGCGCCGGCGCGACGGCGTAGGCGTGGCGACCCGCGCGCCTCGTGCGTACGGGCAGTACAGCGGACTCTCGCGCGCCCTCGAGCGGGTGGGCGAGCGGTGGGCGCTGCTGATCGTGCGCGACCTCCTTGCCGGCGCGCGCCGATACGGAGACCTCAAGAGCGGGCTCCCCCGCATCCCCACCAACATCCTGAGCGATCGCCTGCGGGAACTGCAGGAGGCCGGGATCGTGCGGAGGGTGCCGATGGTGCGGGGCGGGTACGAGCTCACCGAGCTCGGACGCGCCCTCGAGCCCGCGGTGGTGGCGCTCGAGCGGTGGGGATGGAGCGCGCTCGGCGAACCGGGTGAGGGGGAATCGATCTCGCACGATGCGATCGCCGCGACCCTGCGCGCGGCCTTCCGCGCACCCGAGGCGTGGGCCGCACCACCGACCCGGTTCGTCGTGCGGATCGGTGCGGTCGAGATCGCGGCGACGGTTACGGGGGGCGACCTCATCCTTCGTGCCGTCGGCCCGGGTGCCGTGCCGGCGCCTCGGGAGGAGCGGCCGGCGGCGATGGCCGAAGAGTCGGTGTCGGTCTCCTGCGACGCCGCCGTTCTCCGTGACCTCATCGCCGGAACGCGGACGCCCGCCGAGGTGCTGCGCACCGGCGACGCGACGATCCTCGCGGGCGACGGCGGCGTCTTCGACCGTTTCGCTCGCGTGTTCCGCATCGAGCCGATCGGCCCGGCTGCGCCATGATGAAGCGTGCCCACCTGGACGGCTGAGGAGCTTCACCGTCGAGCCGTCGATCTGTGCATCAGCGGCCGGTACAGCCATGCGCGGCACACGCTCGACCGCGCGGCTGCACGCACGACCGACCCTGACCTGCTCGCACGCATCGCCGGGACGCGGGCGCTCGCCCTGCAGCGCACCGGGGCACCGGCCGAGGCGGGGGCCGAACTCGAGAGGGCTCTTGCCACCACCGGTCTGACGGGGCACACGCGTGCCATCCTGCGTGGGCAGCTCGGCGCGCTGGCGCTGTACGGGGGACGACTCGATGAGGCCGAGCGCCTCCTGTCGGCGGCGATCTCCGTGCTCGAGGACGACGACCCCACCGCAGCCGCGCGCGTTCGGATGAATCGGAGCCTCGGCCGGATGCAGCGCCGCGACCTCACCGGCGCGGCAGCGGATCTGCAGTGGGCCGCGGCGCGCTTCAGTCAGGTGGAACTGCGCACCGACGCGGCGCACGCGCAGCACAATCTCGGCTACATCGCCCTGCTTTCGGGCGATCTCGTTCAGGCGCTCGATCGGATGGTGGCTGCCCGACCCGACGCTGCCACGACGCCGGTCGCCGGGGCAGTCGGAGACGTCGACCGCGCCGAAGTCCTCCGCGACGCCGGCCAGACCAGCGAAGCGGAACGCATCCTCGCCCATGCGGCAACCGTCTTCGGTGCCCACCGCATGCCGCAGTCGAGGGCCGAGGCGGAGTTCCACCTCGCCCGTTCGCTCCTCACCCACGACCCGTCGCGGGCGCGCACCGTCGCCCGGGCGGCGTCGCGTCGGTTCTCCGCACTCGGAAACGACGCCTGGGCGCGCCGCGCCGAGGCGGTGCGACTCCGGGCGGAGCTCCTCGTGGCGGCCGCGCCGGCGACGCCACCCCGCGGTACCGGCACGATTCGCGACGCGAGGGCAGGCTTGATCGGCGAGGTGGCCGACGGCCTTCGCCGCGACGGCTTCGCCGGGGAAGCGCGCACGCTTCTCCTCACCGCGGCGCTCGTCGATCCCTCCCGCGACGGCGAACGGCTGCGCCTCACCGAGCACGCGCCGCTCGAGGTCCGTCTGCTCACGCACGAAGTCCGCGCGGCGCGGGCAGCCCGACGCGGGCGGTTCGCCGACGCCCGCAGGCATGCCGGCGAAGGTCTCGACGCCCTGTCGGCCTGGACCGCCGCCTTCGGCAGTCTCGACCTGCAGACATCCGCCGCCATGCACGGGGCAGGGCTGATGTACGCCGGGCTCCAGGGTGCCCTCGCCTCCGCTTCTCCCGACGTGATCTTCGAGTGGTCCGAGCGTGCGCGCCACCTCAGCCAGGAGGCGACGCCGCTTCGTCCGCCCCCCGACCCCGATCTCGCCGCCGAGCTGGCGGAGCTCCGGGCGCTTCGTGCTCAGAATCCGAGCAGCGATTGGCTCGAGGCCGATCGCGCAGCGGAGCTTCGTGAGCGAGCCCGCCGCCGGCAGTGGTCGGGCACGGCACCGCAGTCCCGCACCGAGCGCGCCACGCTCGCCTCCGTGCGCAGCGCGCTTCCCGCCGACACTGCGCTCCTCAGCTACGTCTATACGGGGCGCGCACTCGCCGTGCTCGTCACCGACGCGGACGGCGACACCCTCGTGACCCTTCCGCCTCCCGACCGTGTGACGGCGGAGCTCGCCGGTCTTCGCGCCGACCTCGACATGTCGGCGGCCGTTCGCACCGGTCCGCTGGCGGCGGTTGTCCGTCGCTCGCTCCAGACGCGGCTCGAGCAGATCTCCGCTCTCGTGCTCGATCCCGCGCTCGGACGAACCGGTCGGCGTCGCCTGGTCCTCACTGTGCCGGGGCTCCTCGCCGCGCTTCCCTGGGCGATGCTTCCAGGAATGTCGGATCGGGTCTTCACCGCCGCGACCTCCGCATCGCGGTGGCTTGCCGCCGGTCCTCCCCGCGCCACCAGCGCCCCCCTCCGGCGCGCGGGGTTCGTCGTGGGTCCCCGCGTGCGACGGGGTGAGGAGGAGGTGGCGCGCGCGGGAGCGGCGTGGCCGACCGCCACCCCGCTCGAGGGTGACCGGGCGACCGTCACCGCCACCGCACGCCTGGCCGCAACCTCGGACATCCTCCACATCGCCGCCCACGGGCGTCACACCGCCGACAATCCGCTCTTCTCCGGTCTGGAACTGACGGACGGTGTCCTCTTCGGGTACGACATCGACCTGATCCCCGCGGTCCCCGACATCGTCGTGCTCTCAGCGTGCGAGGTGGGGCGGTCGTCGGTGCGCTGGGGGGAGGAGGCGATGGGGATGACGCGGATCTGGCTGCACGCCGGCGCCGGATCGGTGATCGCCGCGCCGGTGATGGTGGCCGACGACGATGCCTGCGAGCTGCTCGCGGCCACGCATGAAGCACTCGCAGGCGGCGCCGCGCCGGCCGAGGCGCTCGCGGGGGCGGCGGCGCGCACGGGCATCCGAGCGCCCTTCCACGTGCACGGTCGCGGGTTCTGAGCTTTTTCGCGCTCGGTTGTATCAGGGGCGGGGGAGCACGCTCACACCCTGTGAAGCGGCATGAGTTCGGTCGGCCGAAGCCCGACCGGGGGGAACTCGGATCTGCCGGGGGGCGCGCTCCCGCGGGGCGTGAAAGATCCTCGCCGCTTCCGGGGGTGCCGCGGAGGTTTCGGTCCGCGGCACCCCCGCCTCCTCGCACGCGGGTCCGTGCACGGGAGACGTCACGAGCGTGACGAGCGCGGCGTCCGGCCCCGGACGATGCCGATGAAGGTCTGGATGTGTTCGGCTGCGCCGTCGTCGCGGGGATCGACGAGCCAGGCGAGGCCGACGGACGAGGTCGGACCGTCGCGGAGCGGCCGGAACGCGACGTCGCGCCGGTGATGAAGCCGCGCGAGCGACATCGGGACGATGACCACTCCCGCGCCGGTGGCGGCGGTGGCGATGGCTCCGGCGGTGTCGAGGGGGCCTGCGGCGCCGGCGCGGACGGTGCCGGGGACGTCGAGACGGAGGACGTCGTCGTCGGGCACGAACACGACCTCGCCGGCGAGGTCGTCGCCGGTGAGCTCGTCGACCGCGGTGAGCGCGGAATCGGTGGCGGTGACCACCACGGGAACCTCGTCGTAGAGCGGGATGAGGTGGAGACCGTCCCGGTCGATCGGTTGCCGAACGAGCGCTGCGTCGACCGAGCCGT
>JAESFR010000100.1_pt1 | contig 104037 bp, 88 predicted proteins | sample 9266191 | NCBI WGS metagenome assembly JAESFR01 (sample SAMN14503063, study PRJNA617104) | algae metagenome | isolation source: Pleurocapsa minor HA4230-MV1 and co-occurring heterotrophs from cement on... | place: USA: Nuuanu Pali Lookout, Hawaii | collected 2009-07-20
ACGCTCGTCGAGATGGCGGAGTGCACTCCCGCCAGCGGACCGGTGGGGCAGTCGAGCGTGTTGACCGAGATCGCCAGGACGACGCCGTCCGACACCTCGACCGCACGGGCCAGCGCCATCCGGTTGACGCTGCCGGCATAGATGCTGGCAAAGATGCCCGCATGCCCGGCGGCGATCGCGGAGCGGCCCACAACGTGTTCCCCCCGGATGTTCACGAACGAGGCGTCGGGTGCGTAGTGACTGCCGAACGCCTCGCCGTCGCCGTCGTTCCACGCCGTCTCGAGTCCGTTCAGCACCTCCAGTGCCACGGTCGTCGGGTCGGAGGTGGTCACAGAGTTGCCCGCACCGGTGAGGGTCATGGTGTCGCCTTTCGTTGAGTTGTACTTGATTCGTTCAAGTACTACTCAGTGAATATAGAGAAGGTCAGTGAACCTGTACAGTGCTGATCCGTGAGTTCCTCGCGCACCTACCGATCCGGTCTGCGCGATCGTCAGGCCGAGCGCACCCGGCAGCTGATCGCCGCCTCTGCACGCGCCCGATTCCTGGAGAAGGGATGGGCCGGAACGACGATCCGTTCGGTGGCCGAGGGTGCCGGGGTCTCCGAGGCCACCGTCTACAGCGTCTACGGCACCAAGGCGGGGTTGGCGACGTCGCTGATCGACGCGGCAGAACAGGACGCCAATGTCGGGCGTGCGGTCGCCGAGCTGACCAAGAGTGCGGACGACCCGTCGGGGCAGCTCCGCGCGTTCGTCGACTTCGACCGTCGCCTCTACGAGGGTGCCGGCGATGTGCTCCGGATCCTGGCCGAGGGCAGACGCCAGCACCCTGAGCTGGGCGCGGCCTACGACGAGGGCCGCCGCCGCGGTGACGAGCAGCGCCGCGCCGTCTTCTCCTCCTGGCCCGCCGACGTCTGGCGTGCGGGCATCGACGTCGAACGAGCGGTGGCGACTTACGGGATCGTGGTCTCACTGGACAGCTTCCTCACGGCGACGCGCGGTTATGGGTGGCCGCCGGAAGAGGTGGAGCAGTGGTGGCATCGGACGCTCGCCGAGTTGCTCCTCCGCTGACGACCGGGCGCACCGCTACCAGTTCGCACCATCACCGGCGCGGCTCTGGAGTCGCACCGCGAAGTGTCGCGGCGGGAAAGGTTGCGTCACGGTGGGATCAATCGCCCATCCGCCGGAGGCGACACCGGGGGCCCGGCCGGAGGGCATAGGCTCGCTCCCGGACCGGGCGCAGCGTCGCGCTCGATTTGGGGCGCGCCCGCGCCCGGACGTGGAGGGCCAATGAGAATCCGGATCGACCGATGACCCAGACGGACACCCCCGGCCTGGCGCCGGACCTGGGTCTGACGGCGATGGCGGAATTCGACCCGGAGTCGGCCGTCGGCAGGGCCATCGCCCTGCGGCCCGACCGGGCGTCGATGATCGACGCGTACTTCCGGCACGTGCCGGTCGAGGACCAGCCAAAGTCCGCGCAGGACGTGCTCGGCATCGTCGACGGCCACTGGCGGGTGGGCCGGCAACGGCACGCCGGCGAGGCGCGGATCCGGGTGTTCAACCCGGCGCAGTCCGGCGCCGAGGGCACCGCCGGGTGGACCGACACCCGCACCGTCATCGACATCGTCACCGACGACATGCCGTCCCTCGTCGACTCGGTGATCGGGGCGCTGACCATCCAGAACGTCACCGTGCACCGCGTCCTGCACCCCATTCTGATCAGCAAGCGGGCCACCGACGGCACCCTGCTCGAGGTCGCCGGCGAGTCCGGCCGGGCCCCCGAATCGGCATCCACCTTCCGCGAATCGTGGATGCACGTGCTGATCGACCGACTCTCCGATGCCCAGCGCGCGGAGGCCATCGAGGACTGCCTGCGGCTGGCCTTGGACGACGTCCGCGCGGTCGTGGGGGACAGTGGTGCGCTGACCGGGGCGGCCGCCACCGCCGCTGCCGAGTTGCGTGGCACGTTCTCGCCCCGCTCCGCGCAGGAGGTGTCCGAGGCGGCCGACTTCCTGTACTGGCTGATCTCCGGGAACATGACGTTCCTGGGCTACTGCCGGTACGAGAACCCGCCCGGGGACGAGGCTTTGGTGAAGGTCCCGGGGTCGGGACTGGGCATCCTGCGTGAGGACGTGGCGGGCCCCTTCGACGACCTGCCCGCCTCGGCGACCGGCGGCGCTCCGGCGCATCTGCTGCTCACGCAGGCGTCGGCCGGGTCGGCGCTGACCAGGGACGTCCCGCCGTTCGAGGTGCGGGCACGCATCCTCGCGCCGGACGGCACCGTCATCCGCGAGCACCGGTTCCTGGGCATCCTGACCCCGCGCGCACTCAACGCCGAGATCACCGCGACACCGGTCCTGCGGCTCACCGTGCAGCAGGTGCTTTCCACGCTCGGCGCGGCGCCGGACACCTACACCGGCCAGCGTGCGATGGACCTGCTGGCGACCTACCCCCGTGCCGAACTGTTCTGGGCTGACGTGGATCTCGTGGTCGATGTGGTCGGCAGCGTGCTCCAGTTGGCCAGCCGCCGGCGGCTGCGGGCGTTCCTGCAGCCGGACCCGTTCGGCCGCTTCGTCTCTGTCATGGTGTACCTGCCGCGGGACCGGTACACCACCGGCAGCCGGCTGGCGATGCAGCAGATCCTGATGGACGCCTTCCGCGGCATCGGCCTGCGGTACACCGCACGGGTCGGTGACTCCCTGCTCGCCGCAGTGCATTTCACCGTCCGCACCGACCCGGCCAAGCCGGTGCGGCCCGACCTGACCGCGCTGACCAAGGCGCTGCGCAGCACGATCCGTACCTGGGACGACCGGTTGGTCGCGGCCGTCGTCGGCGGCGGCGACGAGGACCTGGACACCGCCGGCGCGCTGTCCCGGTACGCCGACGCCTTCGACGAGGGGTACAAGGAGGTGTACCGGGTCGAGGACGCGGTCGCCGACCTCCGGCTGATCGACCAGCTCGACGGGCCCGGTGACCTCGCACTGACGATGATGCGCAGCGCCCCCGGCGCGGTCGGCGACTGGCGGCTCAAGCTGTACGTGATCGGCGGCGCGGTGACCCTGTCTCGGGCGCTGCCGGTGCTGCAGACCCTGGGCGCCGACGTGCTGGACGAGCGGCCCTTCGAGGTCCGGCTCAACACCGGGGACAACGCCCGGATCTACGACTTCGGCCTGTCCTTCCCACAGGATCACGTCTCCCGCGGCGCCGACGACCCCGAACTGCGCGGCCGGCTGTCCGATGCGTTCATCGCCGCCTGGCGGGGCGACAGCGAGGTCGACGGCTTCAACCAGCTCGTGCTGGCCGCCGGCCTCAACTGGCGCGAGGTCGCCATGCTCCGCTCCTACGCCCATTACCTCCGGCAGATCGGCACGCCCTACACCCAGCGCTATGTCGAGCAGGTGCTGGACGCCCATCCGCAGTTGGCCGCCGACCTCGCCCGGCTGTTCGCGGTGCAGTTCGACCCCGACCTGTTCACCGACGCACCGGGCGAGCGGACGCCGGAGGCGGACCGGATCGCCGATGGCATCACGGCCGCGCTGGACGAGGTGACCAGCCTGGATGCCGACCGCATCCTGCGCACCATGCTGAACCTGATCCGCGCCACGTCCCGCACCAACGAGTACCGGCTGGACCCGGACGGCAACCGGCGCTCGTACCTGTCCGTCAAGCTCGACCCACACCAGGTGCCGGGTGTACCGAAACCCGTTCCGGCGCATGAGATCTGGGTGTACTCACCGCGGCTGGAGGGCGTGCACCTGCGGTTCGGTGACGTGGCCCGCGGCGGGTTGCGCTGGTCGGACCGGCCGGAGGACTTCCGCACCGAGATCCTCGGCCTGGTCAAGGCGCAGGAGGTGAAGAACGCCGTCATCGTCCCGGTCGGCGCCAAGGGCGGGTTCGTGGTCAAGCGGCCGCCGGCCCCGACGGGTGACCCGCAGGCGGACCGGGAGCAGCAGCTCGCCGAGGGCATCGCCTGCTACAAGATGTTCATCGCCGGGCTGCTGGACCTGACGGACAACCGGCACGCCGACCGCATCGTGCCGCCGGAGCGGGTGGTCCGCCGGGACGGCGACGACTCCTACCTGGTGGTCGCCGCCGACAAAGGCACCGCCACGTTCTCCGACATCGCCAACGGCGTCGCGCACGACTACGGGTTCTGGCTCGACGACGCCTTCGCCTCCGGCGGCAGCGTCGGCTACGACCACAAGGCGATGGGCATCACCGCGCGCGGTGCCTGGGAGTCGGTCAAGCACCACTTCCGCGAACTGGGCGTCAACACGCAGACCGAGGACTTCAGCTGCGTAGGGGTGGGCGACATGTCGGGCGACGTCTTCGGCAACGGGATGCTGCTCAGCCAGCACATCCGGTTGATCGCGGCGTTCGATCACCGGCACATCTTCATCGACCCGCACCCGGACGTCGCCGAATCGTTCGTCGAGCGGATGCGGCTGTTCGAGCTGCCGCGATCGTCGTGGGCCGATTACGACGCGTCGCTGATCTCCGCCGGTGGCGGGGTGTTCCCCCGCACCGCCAAGTCCATCGCAATCACCGACGAGATCCGCGAGGCGCTGGGCCTGGGGGAGGACGTCACCGCGCTGGCTCCGACGGACCTGATCAGGGCCATCCTGCTGGCTCCGGTGGACCTGTTGTGGAACGGCGGCATCGGCACCTATGTGAAGGCGTCCACCGAATCCAACGCACAGGTCGGTGACAAGGCCAACGACGCGGTGCGGGTCGACGGCGGACAGTTGCGCGCAAGGGTCGTCGGTGAGGGCGGAAACCTCGGCGTCACCCAACTCGGCCGGATCGAGTTCGCGCGGGCCGGCGGCCGGATCAACACCGACGCCATCGACAATTCCGCGGGCGTGGACACCTCCGATCACGAGGTCAACATCAAGATCGCCCTGCAGCACCGGATGGAGCGCGGCCAGCTCGACGAACCCGGCCGGCTCAGCCTGCTGAGTTCGATGACCGACGAGGTCGCCGAACTCGTACTCGCCGACAATCGCGGCCAGAACAGGGTTCTCGGCGCGGCCCGGCTGCACGCGGCGGTGATGCTGTCGGTGCACGCGCGGCTGATCGACGCGATGGTCGAGTCCGGGCGGCTGGACCGGGCGCTGGAATTCCTACCCACCCACGCGCAGATCTCGGCACGGATCGCGGCGGGGGAGGGCCTGGCCGGCCCGGAACTGTCCGTGTTGCTGGCCTACGTGAAGTCGGGGTTGTCCGCCGCCATGCTGGACAGTTCGCTGCCGGACGACCCGGCCTACGCCCGGCGACTTCCGGAGTACTTCCCGTCCCAGATGCGCGACGGCGCACCGGGTGCCGAGGAGGCGATCACCGCTCATCCGCTGGCCCGCGAGATCGTCACGACGGAAACCGTCAACGAGATGGTCAACCGGGCCGGGATCTCGTATGCGTTCCGGCTCGAGGAGGAGATGGCGGCGACCCCGCAGGACGCCATCCGGGCCTACACGATCGCCAGCGCGGTGTTCGACCTGCCCGCCGTCTGGGCGGCCGTCGCCGCGCTGGACAACAAGGTGCCGGCGAAAACCCAGGACACGCTGATTCTGCGCACCCGCCGGCTGCTGGACCGGGCCACCCGGTGGCTGCTCACCCGCCGCCCGCAGCCGCTGGACGTGCAGGCCGAGATCGACCGGTACGCCGGCGCGGTCGCCGAGCTGACCCCGCGGCTGCCGCAGCTCGTCTGTGGCGCGGACCGGGAGAGCGTCGCCGCCGAGACCGCCGAACTCGTCGACATCGGGACACCGTCCGAACTGGCGTTGACCGTGGCCTACTCACTGCACACGTTCAGCCTGCTGGACACCGTCGACGTCGCCGCCGTGACCGGCCGCGACCTGGCCGAGTGCGCGGAACTGCTGTACGCGCTGTCCGCGCACCTGGACTTCGACCGCCTGCTGACCGCCGTCACCGACCTGGAGCGCGGCGACCGGTGGCATGCGCTGGCCCGTCAGGCGCTGCGCGACGACCTGTACCGTTCGCAGCGGCTGCTGACCGCCGACGTGCTGTCCACGACGTCGCCCGAGCAGGACGCCCAGCGCAAGATCGCGCAGTGGGAGCGGGAGAACGCGTCCCGGCTGGCCAGGGCACGGCGGACGCTCGGCGAGATCGCCACCGTCTCGGGCAGCGACCTGGCCGCCCTCTCCGTCGCGGCGCGGGAGATCCGGTCGATGATCCGTTGACCGGATGCAGGTGCGGATGTCGGTGCGATCGGGTGCGAGTCTGGAGTGTGGCGTGGCGCGACGGTATGTGACGCAGGTGCGCGTGCGGTGGTCGGACCTGGACGCGTTCCGGCATGTGAACAACGCCAAGACGGTGACCCTTCTCGAGGAAGCACGGGTGGACTGGCTGTTCTCGGAGGCGGCCAGGCACGGCATCGACCGGCTGACCGAGGGCATCGTCGTCGCGCGGTTGGAGATCGACTACAAACGGCCGATCGGCATGGAGCTCCCGGTCAGCGTCTCGATGGGCCTGACGAAACTCGGCCAGGCGTCCATGACGGTGGACTACGTGCTCAGCGTCGCCGGGGTGACGGCGGCGACCGCGTCCAGCGTGCTGGTCCCGGTCGATCCGGTGACGTTCCGGCCGCGGCGCATCGACGAGCGGGAACGGGCCTACCTGCTGCCGTTCCTGCACGACGCCGCCGAACCGATTTCCAACGGCGCGCAGCGGTGAGCCGGTGAGCGCCCCGGCACCGGGAACCGGCGGCCTGGCGGCGGCCCGGTTGACGCCCGCGGCCCCGGACGACCGCGACGACGCCGCCGCTTTCGCCGGGCGGGTGGCGCGCTGGGACCCGTCCGGGCCGGTCCGGCTGCGGGCCGACGGCGACGTCGTGCGGATGTGGGCGACCACGCCGTTCGATGCGCTGGTCACCCGGGCCGTGCACGGTTCGCTGTCACCCTCCGACGTCACCGTGCACGCCGGGAACCTGCTCTCCGGGCTCGCCGTTTCCACCGCCCCGGACGTTGATCCCGGACCGGTCGTGGACGCCGCCTGGCGGTCGCAGCTCCCGCCACCGGCGGGCTGGGTGACGGTCGACGAGGTCCCCGCGGCGGTGCTCGCGGCGTTGGCGGAGGAGGGCGCCATCAACGCCCGCGACCGGCCGGGCCCGGCCGGGGCGGCATCCACCGCACTGCTGGACACCGAGGTGCTCACGGTTTCCGGCGCCGGCATGCGGGTGGTGCTCAACCTGCGGATGATCTTCGCGTTGGCCGGCATGGGCTTCGCACCCGCGACCCCGGACGAGGTGGTCCGGGTCAGTGCCACCGATGCCTGGGCGCGGATCGACGCCCGGTACGGCGCCGTGGTCCGCCGCCGGCACTCGCTGCTGCCGCTGCTGGTCTGACCGCATCCGCGCGCTGCCGGTGAGCAGCGTCAGTGCAGCGAGTTCACCATGCTGTCGGCCGCCATCTCCAGGTAGGCCCACAGTCGTTCCCGGTGTTCGTCGTCCAACCCGGCACCGTCCACCGCAGTGCGCATAGCCGACAGCCACGCGTCGCGCTCGCGCAGTCCGATGACGAACGGCGCGTGCCGCATCCGCAGCCGCGGATGACCGCGGAGCTCGGAGTAGGTCCGCGGGCCACCCCAGTACTGCTCGAGGAACATGCGCAGCCGTACCTCGGCCGCGGCCAAGTCCTCCTCCGGGTAGAGCGGGCGGAGCACCGGATCATCGGCGACGGCGGCATAGAAGCGTTCGACGATCCCGGCGAACACGGGATGTCCGCCGATCTCGTCGTAGAAGGTTGCGGGAGCGGTCACCAGGGCATTGTCCCGCAACGGATTGCGCCGTGGAGCCGCGGCGGTGCCCGACGGCCGGTCACGGTGCCGGTTCGCGACCGCGCCGCGGCCACCGACGCCGCGGCGACCGGGCCGGCTCGGGGGTCTACGACCGGGCCGGTCGCCCGCGGGTGGTCACGCCGGCTCGGCCGGCGGCACCACGGGTGGCCGGAAGTCGGCGGCCGGGTCGGCGGCCACGGCGGCATCGAACGCCGTCTTGACGGCGCCCCGCACGGCCCGCAGGAACCGGTCCTGGTCGCCGGCCCGGACCGTGGCGGAGAGCCCGATGGTGACCACGCCGGGCGCCATCGCGACGATGCCGAGCAGGGTGGGTTGCTCCACGACCGACTCGGCGAACTCGCCGGACCCCGCGACCTCGCGTGCTGCGTCGAGTGCAAGGCGGCCGGCCCGGTCGGTGTCGGCGTCGTAGCGCAGCGGCAGCTGGACGGTCACCACGGCCTCGCCCTGGCTGGAGTTCCCGACCCTGAGTACCTCGCCGTTGCGGACGTGCCAGATCGTGCCGTCGCCGGCCCGGACCGTCGTCGTCCGCAGGGTCACCTCGACGACCGTGCCGGAGGCGAGACCCAGGTCGACCGTGTCGCCGACGCCGAACTGATCCTCGAAGGTCATGAAGATGCCGGCCAGGAAGTCCTTGACCAGGTTCTGCGCGCCGAAGGCCAGCGCCACCCCGGCGATCCCGGCGGAGGCCAGCAGTGGGGCGATGTCGATACCGAGCTCGGCCAGTATCAGCACGGCGGCAATGGCCACGATGAGGAACGAGCTGATCGACTTCAGCAGCGAGGCAATGGCTCTCGTGCGTTGGGCCCGTCGCTCCGCCGACTGGCCGGTGGAGAACGTGCGGGCGGCGCCGGCACGCAGGGGGCGCAACACCGCCGGCGTCGAGCCGTCGACGGTCATCCTGGTGACCCGGTTGATCGCCCGGTACACCAGAAATCTGGCCAGCAGCGCGACGATCAGGATGATCAAGATGTGCAGGCCCGCGGACAGCACGGCATTGCCGTTGTCGGCCAGAACCTCGATCCCGGTGGTCTGCCAGACCCACTGGCAGAGCGAGCCCTCGTCGGCCGCGCAGGCGGGTGCTGATATCTGCACGGTTACGGGGATTCCTTCGCCTCGGTGGCCGGCGCCGGTCGGCCGGTCCGATCAACCTAGCGACTTTCCCGGTCGGCACCGACCCGGAGTGGTACGAGGGCCGCGAGCGGGGCCGTGCCTCGCGCGCATGCCGCAGGCGCGCGGGTCCTGTGGTTATCCTTCTCACAGCATGGCGCCGCCGAGGTGTTTCGACACGGACCCGGCGCACGCAGGAGGTGACCGCATTCCACCCGGCGAACGTCGGCACGGCGGAGGGGCGGGGAGCTTTCGGCAGGTGGGCAGCTGCTCGCGGGAGGTGCGATGGACGGTAGCGGTCGGGCGGGCCGCGGGCACGCTCCGCTGCGCCCGTTGGGAACGGCGTCCGTCCAGCACGACAGCCGACCCGCAACGGCGGTCACCCTCGTCAGGGTGCTGCTGCTCAATGCCAGTCATGAACCGCTGGCCGTGGTGACCGGCCGACGCGCCCTGGTCCTGGTGGTCGCGGGGAAGGCCGAGTGCGTGCTCGAGCGTTCGGGGGCGCCGGTGCTGAGATCTCCGTCAGTAGCGGTGACCATGCCTGCCGTGGTCCGGCTGCGTCGCTATGTGCGGGTTCCGTTCCAGGCCCCGCCGGCCGTCACCAGGGCCGGGGTTCTGCGTCGGGACGCCCGGCGTTGCGCCTACTGCCACGGGAGAGGGGAAACCATCGATCACGTGGTTCCCAAGAGCCGGGGTGGCACGCATTCCTGGGAGAACTGCGTCGCCTGCTGTGTGCGGTGCAATGCGAAGAAGGCGGACCGCCTGCTCGACGAACTGGGCTGGTCGATGACGTTCATCCCCGGCCCGCCGCGCCGGGGGGCTTTCGGTCGACTGTGGTCAACCGAGGACGCCGATCCTTGCTGGGAGCCTTGGCTGGCTGCGGCCGCTTGAGGCTCGACACATCTTACTGAGTAGGTCAAATCCCTACTGGGTCAGACAGGATGACACTGGGTGCTTCCTGTCGCTCATCCGGGTGACTCGGTGCCGGTGTGACCGGCTCAGCCAACCCGGCTTCCACGGCCCACGCGGCTGCCACGGCCGACGCGGCTGCCGCGTCCAACCCTGCTACCACGGCCAACGCGGCTTCCACGGCCGACCCTGCTGCCGCGGCCGGTCAGCGTTCCGGTGGTGTTGTTCATGACGACTCCTTGGGGTGACCCTGCGATGAGGGAAAGTTATTGGGTTCGATTTCTGATGACGTAAAGCGATTCAGTTGGCTCGGACCTACGGTCCAAAGACTCTTGACTGTTGCTCTTGCGGATCGAGATCATTTGCGTCACAATGGCTTTGGGACTTCCTGATCTCTGTGACCCGCAATATCAATATAGGGACCTCGGTTGGGCTTGGACCTGAATGGACCAACTGGCTTCTCACAGACTGTGACGGAGCCGTGGCCCCCATTGCGACAGCTGGGCAGCGATGGTTGGCAAATGGGTGATACAACCCGAACGGTTGTCATTCGTTCGTGAAAAGCTTCACTCCAAAGCGCATTCCATCTGCTGAAACGATCGGTTGCCCCTCCCCGTAGGTGTCCGTTCTCATGCCTGTATGGGCGATCTGACCCGCGCGTAGGAGCAGTCTGTCGCGACGGCAAGGCCGGCTCGGCGTCCGGGCGAGCCTCTGGCCGCGCGTCGGCACCGGGTCGGGTCGCGGTGCAGGACCGCTCCGGGTGATGTCGGCGCGGTGCCACGGACTCCCCTCGCGCGCTGTGGCAATCTGTTATCGACCGATAACGGAGTGCGAACCGGCGCGCTGGCGGTCGATATCGGCGGTCGGGGAGGCGTTCAGTGCAGGTTCAACCGGTGGCGGGGCCCTACGACCGCCTGCCGGCAGTTTTCCGGCGGTTGTTGGTGGCATGGGCAGGCTCGTTGACGGGCGACGGTCTCCGAGTCATCGCCCTGCCGCTACTGGCCGCCAGCATCGATCCCTCGGCAGCGGCGGTTGCCGTGGTGGCGGTGGCGGCCACCCTTCCGTGGTTGCTCGTCGCGATTCCTGCGGGGGCGCTGGTCGACCGGCTGGATCCGGCGAAGGTGATGGCCACTGCGCACATCGCTCGCGCGGTGGCCACCATTGTCCTGACTGTGCTCGTCCTCGCCGGCTCGGTGTCCATCGCCGAGTTGGCGGTCTTCGGGTTCGTGATCACATCGGCAGAGACCTTCGCCGACGGATCCGCGCAGTCGCTGGTCGTGAAGCTGGTCCCCTCTCCTCTGCTGGAACGAGCGAACGCGCGCTTCGTCACGGTCGAGACCGTTGCCCTGGACATGGCCGGCCCGCTCGCGGCCGGTGTCCTGTTCAGCCTCAGCTCCTGGTTGCCGTTCGCCGTCTCGGCGGTGTGCTTCCTCGTTGCGGCGGTCACCGTGGCGACCATCCGGATGCCGGCGCGCGGTCCGGCCACGGCCACCAGCAGCGTGGAATTCGTCCCGCCGGAAGTGGCGCCCCCCGGAGTCGTCCTGCCCAGCGCGTCCCTGGGCGAACCCAGGTCACCGGACGCCGAGCCCGGCGACGCTGCCCCATCGGACCGCTCGTCACACGAAGCCGGGTCTGCGGAAGCTGTCTCGCCTGGCGCCGTGTCGCCTGACGCCGTGTCGCCTGATGACGTGTCGCCTCAGGCCATGTCCGGGGAAACCTCTGGACCGGGCGCTGCTGCTCGGGATCCCCGGTCGATGGCCGGTCCGCCGGCCGAGACCGCAGGGTCCGCGGCTGCGGACCCGGTCACAGGCCTCGGCACGGGCGATGCGAGCGGGCACGGCCGACCCCCGTCCGCGAGCGAGCCGGTCGGGGGCCGGAAGGACGGCGCGCTCTTCCAGATCAAGCAGGGGCTGCATCGGCTGGTGACCGATCCGGTGCTGCGGGTGCTGGTGATCACGGTAGCCATCATGGTGATCGCGAATGCCGCCACCGATGCGGTCCTGGTCCTCTACGGCACGCAGACGCTGGGTATGTCCGAGGCGGCGTACCCGCTTCTCCTGGTCGCCTACTCGATCGGGACGCTGATCGCCGCGGCGCTGGTGGCGCGCAGCAACTCCCGGCTGCGCGGCGGACAGACCATGATGATGGCGCTGTTCGGGATCAGCGCCACCATGCTCGTCCTCGGCCTGTTCCCCGTCGTCGGCGTTGCGCTGGCCGCATACGCGGTGATGGGACTGGCCGGCGGTACCTGGAACGTGCTGTCCGCCACCCGCCGTCAGCGCAGGACACCGCGCACCATGATCGCGCGGGTCTCCAGCGCCTTCCGGGTCGTTGCCTGGGGCGTCATGCCGGTCGGCGCGGCGCTCGGCGGGGTGGTCGGCGAGCGCTGGGGAGTCACCGCGGTGTTCGTCCTGGCGGGGGCCGTCATCGCAGTGCTGGGACTGGTCGTGGTGCGCTCGTTCGTCGCCGAGGAACCCGCCGCGGTGGCGGCCGCCGGCTGACCGTGCCGCCGGTTCGCCGACAGTGGTGGAGCCGGTCGGCGTTGATCACCGGGTTGCCGGGCCCGGCCCGATGCCGTCGGATACGGTGATCGGCGTGACCATCCTGCAAACGCTGACGGTGTTCGTCGGGTTGCCCGTGCTGATCTATGCATTGATCGCGGTTTTCACCCTCATTCCGGGCAGGAACAAGGGCAGATCCGCAAAGTACCGGCCGGGCGCTCCGTGGGAGTACCCCGCCCAGTGGTGGGCAGGCGACCAGCCCGTGGTCTCCGCCGGTGCGGCGGACGGCACGATCCGCAGGGGTGGTGGCGCTCGTGGCGAGTGGTGATTTCAGCAAGGCCGACATCGAGGCCATGGGGCCGCTCGCGGTCAAGTACTGGGACCCGCAGGTCGGTCCCACCGGTGGCGCGGACCAGCCGCTCAGCACCACACAACTCGAGTTGCTCGACGACGTGATCCGAGAGGCGGAGCGCTTCACCGGACTGCGGTTCTCCGCCTACCTCGGCGACATGGGCAGCGACACCACGGCTTTCGCCCAGGGATTGCTGTCCGGGCTCGGCTCCGACGCGCCCGATGCGGTGCTGCTGGCCATCTCGCCCGGCCAGCGGGTGGTGGAGGTTGCCACCGGCGGGGAGGCGGCGCGCCGGGTCAGCGACCGGGCTGCACGCCTCGCCGTGCTGGCCGTCGTCGCGTCCTGCACCGACGGTGACCTCGCGGGCGCCCTCGTCACCGGGATCCGCATCCTGGCCGATCAGGCCGGCACGCTTCCCGAACGTTCCAGCTGGTGACCCGCCGGGCTCACCGCGCTCGCTGACTCACGGTGGCGTTCGCCGTCCCTGGTTCGGGCCGGCGAACGCCGCTGGCAACGGCCCGTAGCCCAGGGCTAGCCGTGCGCGCTCGACGCCCGGCGCCGATCATGCCCCGCGGCGTCCGCAGCCGGCCACCTGGCGAGCTTGCCGCTCGCTGCCGGTCACGGCCCCGCGGCATCCGCAGCCCGCGCCCGCAGTGCGCGCTCGACGCCCGCCCTGCCCTCGGAGACCAACCGGCGCAGCGCGGCGGGGTGCTCGCCCGACTCCCACGCCTGGGTCAGTTCAACTGTGCGCTGGTCGACGGCCCACCTCGGGTACAGCCCGACCACGACCTTCTGTGCGACCTCGATGGAGCGCCGGGACCACACGTCGTCGATGACCCCGAAGTACCGGTCGACGAAGGGCTGTAACAGTTCCCGCTGGGCGGGATGACCGAAGCCCGCGATGGCGGCGCTCTGCAACGCGTTGGCCATGCCGTCGTCGTTGATCAGCCGCTCCCAGATTGCGGCCTTGTTCTCGGCGGTCGGCACCAGCGCGCGCATCTGCGTGGCGCTGCGCTCGCCCGACGCCGTCGAGTCCGCGGCCGCCGCGGCGTCGATGTCCGCCGGTCCGGCAACGCCGTGCGCCACCAGCGCCCCCAGCAGCGTCCAGCCGAGGTCCGTGTCCACGGTCAGACCCTCCAGCGGCGCGGAACCGTCCCGCCAACCGGCGATCTCCGCCAGGTGCCGCTCGTCCAGCTTGGCACCGGCCAGTGCCTGGACGGCCGCCAGTTGGGTGTCGCTGCCCGGTGGGGCGGACACCGCCGCCGTGTGCAGGGCGTCGGCGACTGCCGGCCAGCCCTCCGCGGCGGCCCACGCAGGTTCGGCGTACGAACCGACGGCGACCTGCAGCTGCGCGAAAACCCTCTGCAGCACGCCGATCTGGTCCTCGGTCCGCATGCCGCGCACCGCGAGGGAGACGAAATCCCGGGCTCGCATCAGGGCGTCCCGGGTCATCTCCCAGACCGCGGACCACAACAGCGTTCTCGGCAGCGACTCGGCGACCGATGCGATCCCGTCGATCGCGGCTTGGAGCGAGGCGTCGTCCAACCGGGCCTTGCAGTAGGTCAAATCGTCATCGTTGAGCAGCACCAGTGCCCCGCGCGGCTGACCGACCAGCGCGGGCACCGGGGTCCGTTCGTCCAGCACATCCAGCTCGACCCGCTCGGTCCGCCGCAGTGCCCCGTCGGCGTCGTGGTCGTACCGGCCGACAGCGAGGCGGTGCGGTCGGCGCTCGCCGGCGCCCGGCTCGGCACCGGACTGCAGGATGTCGAATCGGGTGATCACACCGACCCCGTCGACCTCGATGTCGGCGCTGATGGTGTTCAGCCCCGTGGTCTGCAGCCAGGCGGCGGCCCACGCGTGCAGGTCCCGGCCGGACGTCTGTTCCAAGGCGGCGAGCAGGTCCTCCAGCGTCGCGTTGCCGAAGGCGTGCGCGGCGAAGTACGCCCGTAGTCCGGTGAGGAACTCCTCGAAGCCGACGTAGGCGGCCAGCTGCTTGAGGACGCTGGCGCCCTTGGCGTACGTGATGCCGTCGAAGTTCACCTCGACCGCTGCCAGGTCGACCATGTCCGCCGCGATCGGGTGGGTCGACGGCAGCTGGTCCTGCACGTACGCCCAGGATTTCTCGACGTTGGCGAAGGTCGTCCAGGCCGAGGTGTATTCGGTGGCCGAGACCTGCGCGACGACCGACGCCCAGGTGGCGAAGGACTCGTTGAGCCACAGGTCGTCCCACCACCGCATCGTGACCAGATCGCCGAACCACATGTGCGCCAGCTCGTGCAGGATCGTCTCGCAGCGGCGTTCGTACAGATACCTGGTGACCCGGGAGCGGAAAACGTACTCCTCCCGGATCGTGACCGCACCTGCGTTCTCCATCGCGCCGGCGTTGAATTCCGGCACGAACAGCTGGTCGTACTTGCCGAAGGGGTAGCGCACCCCGAACGCCCGGTGGAAGAAGTCGAAGCCCTGCTTCGTCTCGGTGAACAGCCGGTCCGCGTCCAGGTACTGGGCCAGCGTCGATCGGCAGTAGATCCCCAGGTCGATGCCGTCATGGTGATCGGTGACCACGTGGTACGGCCCGGCCACCAGGGCGGTGACGTAGGTGCTCATCGGCTCGGTGGTGGCAAAGCTGTGCACCACCGCGCCGCTCGGGCCGGGCTCGGTTCCGGTGCTCGCGCCGTTCGAGACGACCTGCCAGTCCTGCGGTGCGGTGACCCGAACGGTGAACCGGGCCTTGAGATCGGGCTGGTCGAAACACGCGTACAGCCGCTTGGCGTCGGCCGTCTCGAACTGCGAGTACAGGTACACGGCACCGTCGACTGGGTCGACGAACCGGTGCAGGCCCTCCCCGGTGTTGGTGTACAGGCCGACGGCGTCGACGGCGAGCACGTTCTCCTCGGCGAGGTCCTGCAGTCCGAGTCCGCCGGTGGTGGTCCAGCTTCCCACGTCGAGCGGGCGACCGTTCAGGGTGGCGGACACCAGCCCGTCACCGACGAAGTCGACGAACGAACTCGAACCGGACTCGGCCCGGAAGGTGATGGTCGACGTGGTGCCGAACGTCTTCTCGCCCGGGCCGCCCGCACCGTCGGTGACGTCGATCGCGATGTCGTAGGACGAGGTCGACAGGATCGACGACCGCTCCGCGGCAGCGGCACGGGTCAGGTTCGGCGCCTGGGACATGGGGGTCCTTCCGGTTCGGGGCCTGGCAGTGCGGTGCCGGTGCGGCAGTCAGCGTCAGGAGTCTAAAGGCGGACCCCGACGCGGCCCGGCCCGCCGGGTGCGGGAACAAGATCCACCGACGGTCGGTTGCCCACTGTGCGGGCCCATCGCGCCGGCAACGCCGTGCCACGGACATTCGAGATCCACGGATGGTCCCGACTTGGCTCGCAGACCACTTTTCCCAGCACGAGGAGTCTCATCGATGACGCAGACCACAGGTTCGACCATGTTCAGCGACCTTCCCGCCGCATCCGGCTTCCCGGCCGGCGAGGCCGCCGTGCCGGCCGCCAGGGATCGCGTCGACTTCTGGTTCGACCCGGCGTGCCCGTTCGCGTGGGTCACCTCGCGCTGGGTGCTGGAGGCCGAGAAGGTCCGCAACATCGAGGTCCACTTCCATGTGATGAGCCTGGCGGTGCTCAACGAGAACCGGGCGATCAGCGAGAACTACAAGCGCCGGCTGGAATCCGCGTGGGGCCCGGTGCGGGTCGCCGTGGCCGCTGCGCAGGCGCACGGCGACGAGGTGCTCGCCCCGCTGTACACGGCGATGGGCACCCGGATCCACAACGAGAAGATCGACGACCGCGCCGTCGTCATCGAGCAGGCGCTGGCCGAGGTCGGCCTGCCCGCCGAGCTGGCGGCCGCGGCCACCAGCACCGAGTACGACGAGGCGCTGCGTGTCAGCCACCACGCCGGCATGGATGCGGTGGGCGATGACGTCGGCACGCCGACCATCCACATCAACGGCTCGGCGTTCTTCGGCCCGGTGATCACCCGGATCCCGCGCGGCGAGGTGGCCGGCGAGTTGTGGGACGCCGCCGTCAAGCTGGCCTCCTTCCCGTACTTCTTCGAGATCAAGCGGACCCGGACCGAGGCGCCGCAGTTCGACTGAGCCGCTGCCCGGTGCGTCGTGGTCGCTGCACCTCGGCCGGGAGGCGCCGAGGGCACCTGCGGGCGTGCAGGCGGGTCCGTACCGGCCGGCCGCTTCCTGCCGGTTAGGGTGGGTGCGTTCCGCACTCCCCGGCAGCGCCGTCATCGCCACCCGCACGGCGGGATGTCCGCCGGCGGCGCCGCGGAATCAGCCCGGGAACCGGACCGGCCCGCCGGTTGCCAGCACGGAGGCAAGGATGACCAGCGTCCCCCCACCGCCCCCCGACCACGGACCTGGCGCGAACGTCGCGCACGCTGCCGTCTCGCCCACCGGGATCCCGCTGCCTCCGGACCTGCGCAGCGGCCCGGTCATCGCCGGCGTGGATGACGCGGTCGCCTGCGGGCGACCGCTCCGCGCGGCGGTGTTCCTGTCCAAGGCAACCGGGCGCCCGCTGCTGCTGGTGCACGTCCGGCGCCGGGCGATGCCGATGGTCGAGGGCTATGTGCCGCTGCCGGAGGAAACAGCGAACGATGAGGCCGAGGACGCCGTCGAGGCCGAACTCGTCCGTTCGCTGAACGCCTCGGGCGATCTCGTCGACGTCACCTGGGAGCTGGTCTCCACCACCGGTGATGCCGGTGCCGAGCTCGTCCGGATCGCCGAGGAACGCGATGCCGCCTGTGTCGTGGTCGGCAAGCGGCACAAGGGGTTTGCCGAGTTCCTGCACCGGGTCACGTCGGGGTCGGTGTCCCGGGCGATCCTGGCCAGGCAGAAGTTTCCCGTCCTGATCGTGCCCTGACCGGGTCGGTAGGGAACACTGACCCGCATGCGCGTCTACCTGGGTTCCGACCATGCGGGATACGAGTTGAAGAAAGCCGTGCTGGCGCATCTGACCGACGCCGGGCACGAAGCCATCGACGTCGGTCCGCAGCAGTACACCCCGGGGGATGACTACCCGCCGTTCTGCATCGAAACCGGCCGGCGGGTGGTGTCCGATCCCGGATCGCTCGGCGTCGTCATCGGCGGCTCCGGCAACGGTGAGCAGATTGCGGCAAACAAGGTGGCGGGGGTGCGCGCCGCGCTGGCGTGGAACCTGGAGACCGCTCAGCTCGCCCGTGAACACAACAACGCCAACATCGTGTCGTTGGGCGCCCGGATGCACGACATCCCCACCGCACTCACGTTTGTCGACACCTTCGTGGGCACCGCGTTCTCCCACGACCCGCGGCACCAGCGGCGGATCGACCTGATCAGCGCCTACGAGGTCGACCCCGGCCCGCAGGATCTGCCGGGCTGACGGTGCCGGTGCGCCTCGGCGGCACCCCAGCCGGGCCGACTTCCGGTCCGTCGCTCCGGTGTCCCGGCGGACCGTCCGCGACCGGAGCGGAGCGGTGACCGTTCGCGGCGAGCCGTTCGGCGATCTGCCGGTGAAGCCCGGTCTGGTGGTGCCGGCGGCGGCACTGGTGTGGCGGTTCTCCCGGTCGTCCGGGCCCGGCGGTCAGGGCGTGAACACCGCCGATTCGAGAGTCGAGCTGTCGGTGTCCCTTTCGTCGCTGACGCACTGGCCCGATCAGGTGCGCACGCTCGCCCTGCAGCGGCTGGCAGGCCGGCTCACCGACGGCACGCTCACCGTCACGGCGTCCGAGTACCGCCAGCAGATCAGGAACCGGGAGGCGGCCAGAACCCGGATGGCGGCGTTGCTCCGGGCGGCCGTTGCGCCGCCGGGTCCGGTGCGCCGCCCGACCCGGCCCACCGCGGGCTCGAAGCGGCGCAGGCTGGACGACAAGAGGCGGCGTTCGGAGATCAAAAAGGGCCGGCGGGCAGCTTCCGAGTGAGCTGCAGCCGCTCGGGCAGCAGTCGCAGGGGGCTGCAGCCACTCGAGTGGCCTGGAGGTGACGAGCTGCGGATGGGCGCGGGCGGCCGGACCGGCAGCGACGGGTATCAGCTGCCGTCGGTCGGCCGGCGGCGTTGACGGTCCGGCCGGCGCCCCGCGGTGAGGGCCGTCGGCGGGACGTAGTGACGGCGCACCAGCACCACCTCCACCTCGGCGGCGGCCAGGTCGGCGTCGGTGGGCAGGGCCACTTCCCGTGCGCGCATCGCGGCGACCGGGGAGATCTGGCTGGACCGGGTGGTGACCAGTGTGCGCAGCGACCGTTCCGCGGCATCCTCCCGGGACGACCGACCGGACCGGCGATGCTCCCGACCGGCGAAAGCTGCTGTGGCCGAGGAGGTTTCGGCGTGCTGGTCACGGCCGTGCGGTGCGCCGTCGGCGGCTGCGGGCGCCTCCGGCCGGTGCGCCCCCGGACCGTGGCCGGGGCCCGGCACGTGCACCGCCGAGGTAGGCGGCCCGGCGGCCGGATGCGTCACCGGCGCGGGGTACTCGTCCGGAGCGGGCGCCGGCACCGGGGCGTCGGCGGACGGGGCTTCGGTGGACGGGGCATCAGGTGCGCCCGCAGGGTGGCCGAGGTCGGCGAGAGGAGCCGACGGCGGTCCGGCGGCCCGGCGCGCGGCCCGCCGCCGTCGGCGCGGCGCGGGTGGGTCCTGCGGTTCGGTCACCGGTTCAGCATGCCGCATGGACGCCGTGGCGTCGCCGCCGTCACCCGGAGCCGCCGTCACCCGGAGCCGCCGTCACCCGGAGCCGCCGTCACCCGGAGCCGCCGTCACCCGGACCGGTGTCACCGGCTCAGAAGCCCTCGGGGCACCAAGGGGCTGTCGGGGTGCACAGGGCGGCACCCAACTCGGTCAACGCCGCCGCGTCGCCCGTGACGATCCCGGCCGCCGCCAGTCGGGCCAGCGGTGTGCCGCCCAGCAGGCAGGCGCCGAGGTCGCGGACATCCATCGCGATCTGTGCATCCGCATCGGTCCGGACGGCCGTGCCGCCGTCGAGATCCAGGTCCAGCAGCCAGGTTCCGTCGTTCCACGGGCAGGTGACGTCGGTCAGCGCGACCACCACGCGGGTCGGTGAGCTGTAGGTCCGCAGCGGGATCGCGCGGTCCAGGTCGACGATGCGCAGCCAGATGTGATCGTGCACCGAGACGCTCGCGGTGCGGGGGTCCAGCAGCAGCGTCGACAGTGGATCGTCGATCCAGCCGCGGTTGTAGACGATCTCCCGGGCCAGATCCAGATCCAGCACGAACCGCCACAGCGACGCGGCGGCGCGGGCAGTGGCCGCGCAGATCTCTTCCACCTGGATCGCGTAGTTGGGCCCGCGATCGTTCCAGTCCGGCTTGACCCGGTAAGCCACGTACCCGTCGGGATGCAGGCCGAATCGCACGTTCGACCGGCCGCTGCGCACGATCTCGTGATCGGAGAACCGGCTGCTCCAGATCCCGTCGTGCCGGCCGAGGTGACCGGGACGGGTCGGCGCGACCCGCTCGTACAGCGCGCGGACGATCGGATTCGCCTGTGCCGACGGCGTGTCGACAACGTTGTCGAGCTGCACGTCGGGACGGAAGGCCGCCCGATGGGTCAGGGTGAACCGGCACCGGTCGATGGCGCGTCCGTACCCGAAGCGGCCGTACAGCCCCGCCTCGCTGGCGGTCAGGATCGCGATCGCCTCGCCACCGGAGTCGTGCAGGTCGTGCAATTGCCGGGTGATCAGCGCCCGCAGCAGGCCACGTCGCCGCCAGCCCGGCCGCACGCCCACCCAGGACACGCCGGCCGTGGGATGGACGGCGCCGCCGGGGAAGGTCAGCGGCTTGGTCAAGATGCAGGCGACGGCGACCAGCAGATCGTCGGCGGCCGGGTCGCGCACGCCGATGAACCGGTCCAGCTCCAACTCCGGCAGGACCACCTCGTTGAGGAACTCCTCGGGCATGTCCTGGCCGAACGCCGTGCCGTCCAGCTCGACGATGTCGGGCACGTCATCGGGGCCGAGCGCGCGGACGAGCAGCGCGGACTGGGAGGCGGCGGGGCCGCCGTTGGCCGAGGACTCGGCAGATGCGGTGGCCGGCGCGAGGGGATAAGGGTGGATCGGGTGGGTCACCCGATCCACCCTGCCGTACCCCTGCGGTGTTGTCGCGGACATTTACCGTCCGCGCCGCGGCATTGTCCGACGCGCCGCGGACAGTTCCCCGCGCTACGGCCGGTTCCGCCCGCACCGCGGACGGTTCCGCCCGCGCTACGGCCGGTTCCACCCGACCCCGGACGGTGCCTCGCGCAGCCGTCACGCCGGGACGGGCGGCCGGTGACGCTGCAGTACCGAAAGCGCGGCGAGGCACTGCAGCGTCACGGGATCAGGAACCCGTGGCCGCCGTCTCGGGCTGTCCGATGCGGCCCAGCAGCGCGACGAACTCCGGGTCGTTGATCTTGAACTTCTTGCCGCCCCTGATCCGTGAGAACTCGATGGCGCGCAGTTCGTCGCCGTTGTCCTCGTCGTGGCCGATGACCCCGGGCACGCCGGCCAGTGCGGAATCCACGGCCATGTCGGTCATCGACTTGATCAGCATCAGGTCGGTTTCGTCCGCCGGCGCGGAGCGGGCGAAGTAGCCGGACTTCTGGACCAGCACCTTCTCGGCGCCGAGGCGGGCGGCGAACTGCTTGGCGAACCACTGCCCGGGGTTGACCTGGTCGAGTTTCACGTGGCCGAACGGATCCCGCGGCACGTCGGCACCGGACTGCTCGAGTTCGGCGACGATGCTCTCCAGGCCGGCACCCTCGGACAGGAAGATCGTCACGTTGCCGACCTGGTCCATGACGGCCTTGAGCCGGTCGGACTCGGCCTCCAGATCGAACGAGGCCTCGGGGACGTAGACGCCGTGGATGGCCCAGGCTTCCTTCGACAAACCGAACTCCGGCAGCCACTGCTGGGTGTTCAGCCACCGGTCGTACGCGCCGGCGGTCGCGGCGGTCAGCCACCCGCAGTTCCGGCCCATCACCTCGTGCACAATGAGCATCCGCGAGTTGGAGTTGTGTTCCGCCACCACATTCCGGGCGAACCGGGCACCCTCCTCGGCTGCGGTCCACGCGCCCAGCGACTGCTTGATCGGCACGATGTCGTTGTCGATGGTCTTCGGCAGGCCGACGACGGTCAGTTCGTAGTCGTGCTCGTGCAGGTATGCGGCCAGGTCGGCGGCGGTGGTATTGGTGTCGTCACCACCGATGGTGTGCAGCACGTCGATGCCGTCCGCGGCCAGCCGCTCGGCGGCCACCTGCAACGGGTCGGCGCCTTCGGTGACGAGGCCGCGCTTCACCAGGTCCTTGATGTTGGTGAGCTTCACCCGTGAGTTGCCCAACGGTGAACCGCCGAACTTCTGCAGCAGGCCGGCACCGGCGCGCACCTGCTCCGTGACGGGAAGGTAGTCCCCGCGCAGCAGTCCCTGGTAGCCGTGCCGGTAACCGATGATCTCCACCTCGGGGGCGAGTTCGGTGTAGCGCTCGATGAGCCCGCCGACGGCGGCGGACAGGCACGGCGCGAAACCTCCTGCGGTGAGCAGGGCAACCTTGCGCATTGTCGTGGGGCCTTTCTGGGGGCGGCGGCCATGCCCGGCCTCCGGTGCGGGCGCACGGCCGGAGGTGGGCCGTGCCGGGCGAGCGGACGGCGGGGTCAGCGTAGCGGCGTGGGGTCGGCCCACGCTCGTTCCGGCAGAGGTCGGCGGGCGAATTGTGCGATATGACCCGTGCTGCCCGGGTTTTCGACGCCCGACGCCTGGCGGGCGGCGTCGTTGCGGCCGGCGGTTGTGGTGACGGTCACCCAGCGGATCTGGACGCCGGTGACCGAGCCGCTCCGCTCGACCGCTCGTGCGTCCGTGCAGGTGACAGCACATCCGGGCAGTCACCTGACGAAGTCGCTGCGACAACAATGAGCGCGTCGTGAAGTGGCCCACGTTGTGTGTTCTGAATCGATGCAGCAAACTAGCACTACCACCAGGACGGCGAGCATTGACGGTCTCGCCCACTGCGTCGGTCCATGAACACCACGAGCGCTCGATGACGAGCGTCGGATCAGATCCACGGGCACTGTCGCCCTTTTCGATGTGGCTGATCAATTCGAGCCCCCGGTCAGTGAACCCGGGGTCCCCGCCCGAGCCGTCCCTATCCCTTCCCTTGGGGGAGTGACCCATGTCCCTAGCAAGAATCGACCCCGACGAACGGTTGCCATCGGCACCCGATACCGACGAGCGGGAATCCGACGATCGGCGCCGCGGCGCCCGGGATTCACCGTCGCTGATGATGCTGGTGCTGATCGCCACCATCGGCGTGCTGCTCTACACGACCTTCCTCTTCGATTTCTCCAATCGCGGCAACTGGATCCCGTACCTGATCGTGCTGGTGGCCGAGACCGTCATCATCTTCCAGGCGCTGTTGTCGCTGTGGACGATCCTCTCCAGCGGACACAATCCGCGCGGGTACCGGTTCCACAACGCGCAGACCCGGCTGTACGGTCCGCAGCACAAGAATGTCGATCCCACAGCGGATCTCACCGCGCTGCCGATGCACCTGCACGAGACGCAGGTCGACATCGACGTCTACATCACGACGTACGGCGAGGATCTGCAGACGATCCGCCGCACGGCGGAGGCCGCGGTGGCCATGCACGGCCGGCACACCACCTACATCCTGGACGACGGAAAGTCCGAGGACGTCAGGGCTCTGGCCGCCGAGATCGGTGCCGAGTACATCGTCCGCGAGGGCAATGCCGGCGCTAAGGCCGGCAACATCAACCACGCGCTGGGCGTGACGAAGGGCGAGTTCTTCGTCATCCTCGACGCCGATTTCGTGCCGGCTCCCGACTTCCTCTACCAGACCGTGCCGTTCTTCGCGGAGGCCAATGTCGCCTTCGTGCAGACGCCACAGGCGTACGGCAACCTGCACAACCTGATCTCCCGTGGTGCCGGCTACATGCAGTCGGTGTTCTACCGCTTCATCCAGCCCGGCAAGAACCGCTTCAACGCGGCCTTCTGCGTCGGCACCAACGTCATCTTCCGGCGCACCGCGATCGAGCAGATCGGCGGCATGTACACCGACTCGAAGTCCGAGGACGTCTGGACATCGCTGCGGCTGCACGAGTTCGGCTGGAAGTCGGTATACATCTCGACGGTGCTCGCGATCGGTGACACGCCGGAGACCATCGAGGCGTACACCAAGCAGCAGCTGCGCTGGGCGACCGGCGGCTTCGAGATCCTGCTGAAGCGGAACCCGTTCTCCCGCAAGCTCAAGCTCACCCTCGACCAGCGGATGCAGTATTTCGGCACGGCGACCTTCTACATGGTCGGCATCGCGCCCGGGCTGCTGCTGCTCGTCCCGCCGCTGCAGATCTACTTCGGCCTGGCGCCGATCAACTCCGGGGTCAGCTTCGGCACCTGGCTGCTGTACTACCTCGGCTTCTACTTCATGCAGGTCGTGGTCGCCCTCTACACCATCGGTTCGTTCCGCTGGGAGACCCTGATGCTGGCGACGGCGTCGTTCCCCATCTACGGCCGCGCCCTGGTCAACGCGGTGTTCAAGCGGGACCAGAAGTGGCACGTCACCGGCGCTGTCGGTCGCAAGGCATCGCCGTTCAACTTCATCACCCACCAGTTGATGGCCTTCGTCTTCCTGGCGATCACCTCGGTGGTGGGCATCTGGCAGGCGCTGACGGTGAGCTCCTTCACCCTGGCGCTGCTGTGGAACCTGTTGAACACCTTCATCCTCGGCTTGTTCGTGGTGACCGCCCTGCGTGAGTCGCGTGGCAACCGCCGCGAGGCCAAGGGACTGCCACGGGAGTCGGCCAAGCGCGCCGCCCGCCGTGCGGCCAAGGCGCAGAGGGCGCTGGGTTCCGACCGGAACGCCGCCTCGCAGCGGCTGGTGGCCGGCACCGATGTCCAGCACGAGAACGACAAGAACCTGACCAATGTCCCCCGGGCCGCTGTCGCGACACAGACGTCTTCCGACGCCGCAGTGGCTCCCGCGTTCGAGCAGCGGTCCGCCGCTGACCGGACCCTTGCAAGTGTGGAGAGTGCACAGTGACCTGGCGCAAGCGAATCGGCCTCGCAGTAGGCCTCCTGGCAGTGATCGTCCTGGCTGCCGGCCTGACCATGATCGTCAACAACAACAGCGGGAAGGTCGACGGGAAGTCGGCTTCCCTGGTCGCCGAGGATTACCCCGTCGGCACCGATTACTCGGGGACCATCACCCAGCAGTTCGTGCGCGTCGGTGACGAGGTCAAGGCCGGCCAGCCGTTGTTCGAGGTGCAGTCCGCCGCGCTCGAGCGGGATCTCGCCCAGGGCCTGGTGACGCCGGAGAACCTGACGCACGCGGTCAAGAACAACAACACGCTCGTCATCACCGCCACGAACGCCGGGCAGGTCGATGACATCGCCTACGCGAACGGCGCTTTTGTTCCGTCCAACTCCACCATCGCGACGATCCAGCAGGCCGGGTCGATGTACGTCGAGGCCGACTTCCTGCTCAGCGCTAAGGATTACGCGCGCATCCCGAAGAACGCCAAGATCGACATCACGCTGCCGAACAATCAGCAGATCGAGGCAAAGGTCAGCCAGATCAACGTCAGCACCGAGAACGGCGAGGCGCGCACCGTGGTCAAGGCGCAAAGCGACCAGCTGGCCAACGGCACCGGGCTCTTCGCGGTCGGCACCCCCGTGCAGGCCACCCTGCACCTGAACAACGACGGTGTCGTCACCGACGTCACCAACACCGTGACCGGGTGGTTCGGCGCCTGACACCGACCAGAAGGCAGGGGCCCGGCACACCTGAACCAACTGCCGGGCCCCTGTGCCCCACCGATCCGCGACGAAACGATGAGTGAGATGACGATCAACGAAACCGCCAGAACCGCAGTCTCAGAACGAAGATCACGACGCACGACCCTCACCAAGCCGCTGCTGCTGATCGCCGGCGCAGCCCTGGTGGCCGGGTGTACGTCGACCGGCGGCACCGATGACGGCCCCGCCGGATCGGTGGGTGCGCAGGCCCCTGCCAGCAGCCCCGCCGCCGCCCCGGCCGACGTCGCCGCCGACCTCGCCGCCGTCACCCAGAAGAACGTCTCGAAGATCGCCCCGACCCGGCTGGCGGAGGGCCTCGTGCCGCCGACCAACCGGTGGTTCTCCGGGCTGGTGTTCGGCGACAAGCCGCAGCCGGTGTTCCCCATGCCGCTGTCGGCCGCACTGACCGACGAGGGATTCGCCCTTGGCCTGCCCGAGGTCACCGCCTCGGAGAAGACCATCATGGGCGGGAACAACCCGCAGATCCAGGTGCCGCTGGGCGCCAAGACCATGCAGGTCACCGCTTACGACACTCTCTCCGTCACATCTACCTACAGCGACGCGTCCGGGAAGGCGCTGGGCTCGGTCATCCTGGTGCAGGGCTCGCCGTTCGTGACCTACACCGCGGCCGCGGACCAGAACATCGCCCTGGAGCCGGTTTTCAAGGCCGGTTCCACCGCCGGTGCGTACACCACTACCGTCGCCGGGCACGAGTACGGACTGGTCGTCGGTAACGGTGCCACCGTCGACGCCGGCGGCAAGGTGACCCTCGAGGCCGGATCGACCATGACGCTGTACGCGGCTCCGGACGGAGCCGACGCCGGCTCGCTGGCCGCGCTGGCCGCCGACCCGGTGGTCAGCACGTCCGTCGACCACGCGGTCGACGGTGACACCGTCAGGACGACGCTCAACTACGTCACGGCGGGCGGTGGCGACACCGCGATCGCGCCGATGGCCGGTCAGACGGTCGACGGCGGCACGGCGGGCACCGGCAGCTACAGCAGTATCTACGGCAAGATGCCGCTGTACACCGGGAAGTCGGTCACGACGACCGCGCCGGTCACCCAGCCCTCCAGCGAACTCGACCTGTCGAAGCTCTCGGACGAGGACAAGTCTGCGTTGACCGCGCAGATCAAGACCGACGCCGCCGGCATCGACTTCGCGGCGTCCGCCACCGACACCTACTTCGGCGGCAAGATGCTCTACCGCGCAACCAATCTGATGACGCTGGCCGAGCAGGTCGGGGCCACCGACGTGGCCGCCACCCTGCGCAAGGGCATCGACGGCGAGCTGAAGAAGTGGCTGAACCCCAAGGGGTGTGACACCTCGGCCACGAAGTGCTTCGTGTACGACAACAAGATCAGGTCGATGATCGGCCTGGAGGCCTCGTTCGGCTCCGACGAGCTGAACGATCACCACTTCCACTACGGCTACATCCTGTACGCCGCCGCGGTGATGGCGAAGGACGATCCGGCCCTGGCCGAGCAGTACGCGCCCGTCGCGGACCTGCTGGCGGCGGACATCGCCTCCCCTCAGGGATCCGACAGTTTCCCGCAGTACCGCAACTTCGACCCGTACTCCGGGCACGCGTGGGCCTCGGGCAGCAGCCCGTTCGCCGACGGCAACAACCAGGAGTCCAGCAGCGAATCGGTCAACGCGTGGAACGCCCTCGCATTGTGGGAGCAGGTGCGCGGCAACACCGACATGTACAACCAGGCCGTCTGGATGATGAGCACCGAGGCGCACTCGGCCAAGCTGTACTGGACCAACGCCGACTTCAGTGAATTCCCGGAGTTCACGCACAAGATCGCCGCGCTGAACTGGGGCGGCAAGCGTGATTACGCCACCTGGTTCAGCCCGGAGCCGGGTGCCATGCTGGGCATCCAGCTCATCCCGATGGGCGCGTACTCCGGTTACCTGGCCGGCGATCCGGACCGGATCAAGGCCAACCTGGCCGAGGCGGCGGCAGGTGGCTACGGCGCCCAGTTCGGCGAGTACATGGTGCAATACCTGGCGTTGGCAGATCCCGCGGCAGCCCGCGAGCAACTCTCGAAGCTGCCCAAGGAGATCGACAACGGCACGACGAAGTCGTGGGTGATGGCGTTCGTCTTCAGCCGCCCCGCACCGTCGGCGCAATAGAACCTGCTGGTTCGCCCCCCGGGTGGGTGCGGCGGACCGGCGAGGCACTCACCCCCCGGCTCCGGAACCGTCAAAGCGCCGGCCGGGAGGTGAGTGGGGGAGCCTCGGTCGCCCTGGCCTTCGGGACAGGGCCGGGGCGACCGACGGTGCTGTCCCCGCAGCAAGTATCACCACTCGACCGATCCCGACCCGGCAAGCTCACCGGTTTGCCCGGCGGGACGGGGGATGACAACACCTTCGAGTGACACACCAGCCCGGACCGTGACCACGGTCCGGGCTGGTGCGATTCCGGACCGTGGAACCGGCCTGCGGTGCCACTGCCCGCGACGACACGGCGCTGCCGCGGCATCGGCGGGAGTGCGGCGGGAGGTGTCACAGGCCCGGGCTGGAGTGCATGAGACCGCCGTCCACGAAGATGGAGGTCCCGTTGATGTACGCCGCCCCGTCGTCGGCGAGAAACGCGACGACACTGGCGATCTCCTCCGGCTTGGCCATCCGGCCGAGGGGGATCGCGGTGTCCAGCACCTTCATCTTGGCCGGGTCGGCCATCGTGGACGTGTTGATCGGGGTGGCGACCGCGCCCGGTCCCACGCTGATGATCCGGATGCCGTGCGGGCCCAGTTCCTGCCCCGCGGTGCGGGTCAGCATGCGCACCCCGCCCTTGGACAGGCAGTAGGCGGTGTTGCCCGGCATCGGCCAGTCCTCGTGCACCGAACTCATGTTGATGATGCAGCCGCCCCCGCCCTGCGCGATCATCTGCCTCGCGGCGATCTGGGTGCCGAAGAAGGCGCTCTTGAGGTTGACGTCCAGCACGAAGTCGTACTGCGCCTCGGTGGTGTCCAGCACGTTCGTCCTGGTCTCCACCCCGGCGTTGTTGACCATCACGTCGAGCCTGCCGAACCGCTTGACCGCCGCATCGACCAGCATCTGCAGGTCCGCGACCTTGCTGACGTCGGCATCCACCCCGATCACCCGGTCGTCGCCGAGGCCGGCCAGCTGCTTCTCCAGCTCATCGGTCGCCTCGGGATGCGACACATAGTCGATGACGATGCTGGCGCCCTGCGCGGCCAGTTCCAGTACGACGGCCTTGCCGATGCCGCTGTTGCCGCCGGTGACGATGGCGACCTTGTCCTTCAGACTCATGGGTTTCTCCTGCAGGGGTGTGTGGTGGGAGTGTGGTGGACGGCTGGTCGGGTCAGTGAGCCGCCGTGTACGGTGCGGGCGCGGTCAGGACAGACCTGGTGCGCTGACCGACGTCTCGTCCTGCGGCCGGTCGGCCGGAGCCGGTGCGGTCAGGATCAGATGCGCCACCAGCGCCGTCCAGCCGGTCTGGTGCTCGGCCCCGAGCCCCATCCCGGTGTCGCCGTGGAAGTACTCGTGGAACGGAATGTTGTCCTTCCAGCGGGGATCGGTGGCGAGCAGGTCGTACCAGCCGTGCACGGGCCGGCGCCCGTCCGGCCCGGGCAGGAAGATCGACACGAGCCGGCGGGAGATGTCGTCCGCGGCATCGCCGAGGCTGCGGCGTGCGCCGGACCCCTTCGGGTACTCGACGGTCAGCTCGCCCGGGGCGGACGACTCATATGCGCGCATGGCCTCGACCAGCAAGGCGTTGAGCGGCATCCAGATGGGGCCGCGCCAGTTGGAGTTGCCGCCGAACAGGTACGAGGTGGACTCGGCGGGTTCGTAATCCACCGACGCGGTCACCCCACCCACCCGCACGCTGAACGGATGCTCCCGGTGCCAGGCCGAGATCGCCCGGATGCCGTGATCGGACAGCAGCCCCTTTTCCTCGAAGACGTTGTCCATCACCCTGATCACCTGTTCCGGCGGCACCATCGCCAGCAACCGGTGCGGCCGGCCGTCGACGTTCCTGACGTGGAACGAGGCACGGGCGTCGGGATTGTTCGCCAGGAACCACTCCGCCCTGGCCCGGAAGTCGGGGAGTTCGGCAACCCGGTGGCCGTCGTAGGACAGCGCCGCCAGCACCGGCACGAGCCCGACCAGGGACTTGACCTTGATCGGGATGTCGGTTCCGTCGGCCAGGTGCAGGACGTCGTAGAAGTAGGCGTCCTGCTCGTCCCACAGCCCGGCCGTGTTCGCCGCGCCGGCGATGGTCAGGAAGTGCTCGAAGAATTTGGTGGCCACGTCCTCGTACGCCTTGTTCTCGGTGGCCAGCAACAACGCCATCGCCAGCAGGTCGAGCGCGTACATGCCCATCCATGCCGTGGAATCGGCCTGCTCGATGTAGCCCTGGGACGGCGGGAATGTCGACCGGTCGAGCGGGGCGATGTTGTCGAGCCCCATGAACCCGCCCTCGAACAGGTTGTTGCCGCCGTGATCCTTGTTGTCCACCCACCACGTGAAGTTCATCAGCAGCTTGTGGAAGATCCTCGCCAGGAACGTGTAGTCCGTTCCGCCGTCAAGATTGAAGACCCGCAGCGCGGCCCAGGCGTGCACCGGGGGATTGACATCGGAGAAATTCCATTCGTAGGCAGGAACCTGTCCGTTGGGATGCATGTACCACTCGCGCAGCAGCAGGACCAGTTGGTACTTGGCGAATTCCGGGTCGATGTGGGCCAGCGTCACGCAGTGGAACGCCAGGTCCCACGCGGCGAACCACGGGTATTCCCACGGGTCCGGCATGAGGATGACCTCGTGGTTGTTCAGGTGCCGCCAGTCGCCGTTGCGGATCTGCCCGCGGCCCGGCGGTGGCGCGGGTTGGCCGGGATCTCCGGCGAGCCACCGTTTCACGTCATAGTGGTAGAACTGCTTGCCCCACAACAATCCGGCGAAGGCCTGCCGGGCGATCAGTGCCTTCTCCGGACCGACGTGGTCCGGGATCACCGAGGAGTAGAAGCCGTCCGCCTCGGCCTTCCTGGCGGCCAGCACGCCGTCGAACTCGGCAGCAAGGTCGATGGGTGCGTGGCTGGGGCCGGTCGGGTCGAGGTCCAGGGCCGGGTGCGGGACGCCCACCAGCCGGGCCCTGATCACGGTCGAACCGCCGGCCGGGACGGTCACCGCATAGTGCAGCGCCGCCTTGGTGCCCTCCTTGGCAGGGTTCACCGTCGGCTTGCCGTCGACGACGTGATCGTTAATGCCGTCCTTGGGGTACGGCGTGGTGTTCGCGGCGCCGAACAGCCGTGCGTTGTTCGTCTCGTTCTCGCAGAACAGCGGCTCGGGAGAGCCGTCACCGACCATCACCAGCGGCCCGGACCGGGAATGGCTGCCGACGATGCGGTTCCCGTCGAGGCGCAACGTCGGCTTGGGGTGGTCGTCGTACCGCCACGACCAGGTGTTGCGGAACCACAGGGTCGGCAACACGTGCAGCGTCGCCTCCTCGGGCCCGGCATTCTCCACCGTGATGCGCATGGCCAGGTCGCGCGGGGCCGCCTTCGCATAGTCGACAGTGACCACCCAGTAACGGCTCTCGTCGAAGATTCCGGTATCGACGAGTTCATACTCGGGCTCGAGTTTGCCGCGCCGGGCATTCTCGGCGACCAGGTCGGCGTACGGGAACTCACGCTGCGGGTAGTGGTACCGCCAGGTGTTGAAGGAATGGGTGGGCGTGCCGTCGAGATACCACCAGTACTCCTTGACGTCCTCGCCGTGGTTACCCTGCGGGCCGGTGAGCCCGAACATCCGCTCCTTCAGGATGGGGTCGACCCCGTTCCACAACGCAAGGGACAGGCACCAGTTCTGGGTCTCGTCGCAGAAGCCGGCCATCCCGTCCTCGTTCCACCGGTAGACCCGGGAGCGGGCGTGATCGTGCGGGAAGAACGACCACGCGTCACCGTCGGCGCTGTAGTCCTCCCGGACGGTGCCCCAACCGCGCTCGGAGAGGTACGGTCCCCAGTCCCGCCAGGGATCCGTGCCGGAGTTGGCCTGGTCGAGCCGGTCCCGTTCGGCGCGTCCGGTCGGGGCATTCGGCCCAGCTGACGCGCTCGGTGTGACGGGCGCACTCTGCTGAGGCGTCACCATCGGTCCTTCCTTGCCCCCGCGGTCGGGAGGCGATCAGGTGGTGGCCGGAACGGCGATCGTCGGCCGGTCAGTGGGGTCGTCCGCCCAGGCGATCCTGCTCGGCGCGCCCTCGAGCTCGAGATCCGGTGCTCGGTCGTGGTGGAAGTAGTCGTCGGCCCAGTTGAGAAAGGCATCGACCCGGCTGTGCGCTCCGCTGAGCAGGATGGCGTGCAGGCCGAGCCAGGCGGCGAACGCGATGGGCCCCTCGACCTGGTGCCGGCGCGCCCCGATCTCGGCCACCGCTGCATTGCGCCCGATCATCGCCATGATGCCCTTGTCGTGATAGTGGAACGGTCTGGCCGGCTTGCCGTCGATGGCCGCGAGGATGGTGCGGCCGGCCCACTTCCCGGATTGCTGTGCGACGGAACCCAGTTGGGGGAGCGGGTGACCGCCGGGGCCCGGCACGTTGGCGACGTCGCCCACCGCGTAGACGCCGGGAAAGCCCGGGACGGTCAGGTCCTCGGCGACGTCGATGCGGCCACCGCGGCCCGGCTTCGCGCCGGTCGTGGCCGCCACCGCCGATGCGGATTCACCGCCTCCCCAGATCACCGTCCCGGTCGGCACGGTGGTGCCGTCGGACAGTTCCACCGCGTCCGGCCCGACCTTGGTGACGGCGACCCCGAGTGTCACCTTCACCCCGAACTGGTCGAGTTTCTCCATGGCGTAGGCGTGCGACTTTTCGGTGAACGGTGCCAGCAACGCCTTCCCGTGATCGACCAGATGCACGGCGGCGCCGTCGTCGAGCCGGCCGGCGTCGCGCAGTGCCGCGAGCAGTTCGGCGATCGCCCCGGCGGTCTCCACCCCGGTCGGGCCGCCGCCGACGACGACCACGCTGAGCGGACCGGGGGCCGGGTCCGGCGAGCAGTGCACCCGCAGTTGGTCGCGCAGGTGCACCCGCAGGCGTTCGGCGTCCACCACCGAGTACAGCGGGAAGGAGTGCTCCGCCGCGCCAGGGACGCCGAAGAAGTTGGGCCGTGCACCGGCCGCCACCACCAGGTGGTCCGCGGGTTCGATCGGTCCGGCTGCGGTGGTGACCACCCTGGTGGCAAAGTCGATCCCGCTGACCTCCGCGCGGACGACGGTCACGGAGGGATGATCCGCGAAGGCGCCGTGCAGGGGCCGGGCTACGTCCTCCGCCGGTAGTTGCGAGGTCGCCACCTGGTAGAGCAGGGGCTGGAACTGCAGATAGTCGTTGCGGTCGATGAGCGTGACGTCGACGTCGCGGTGGCCCAGTTCGGACGCGCACGCCACGCCTGCCATCCCGCCGCCGACGATGACAACCTTGGTCACGAAAGCCTCCATCACCCGTGGCACCGCGATGTCCGGCATCGTGGGCACCCACGTCCGACATCCTGCGGTATTCGATTCTGGCCCGTCATTCCCGCGACGCTCATCGTCCCGATCGAACGATGTACCGGGCGGGGAACGTGCCGGATTCCCTGTTGGTGAACGCACGGCGAAGGCTGTTCCCCGGGCCGGGAAACGGCGGATGAACGGCGGCGTGCGGTCGTCGAACATTTGCCGCGTGTTGGGCCCGTGCGCCAGGGTCCGGTCGGGAGATATCCAGATTCCCGTGTCGCCGAGCCCGGCCTGCCGCGCGGTCGATGGCTTACATTCCATGCCATGCCGCCGACTGTTCGTCCGGGTCGTCCCTTTCCGCTGGGAGTGCATCTCACGGACGGCGGGGCCAATGTCGCCGTCTATTCCTCGGTCGCCGAGCAGGCGCTGCTGTGCCTGTTCGACGTGGACGGCACGGAGACCCGGTTGCCGCTGCCCGGGCTGGACGCCGGGGTGTGGCACGGCTTCGTGCCGGGCGTGCAAACCGGTCAGCAGTACGGGTTCCGCGTCCGCGGGCCGTACCGGCCGGCGCAGGGCCCGCGGTGCAATCCGGCGAAATTGTTGCTCGATCCCTATGCGCGGGCAACCACCGGCGAGGTGCGGTTCGGCCCGGCCGTGTACGGCCACGACCCGGACGACGCATCCCGGCCGAGCGCACTGGATTCCGCCGCCTCGGTGCCCAGGGCGCTGATGATGCCGGCACTTCCGCCGCTGGGTCCCGACGCGGAAGGGAATCTGCCGCCGGGCGTCCGCCGGCCGGGCCGACCGCTCGCGGACACCGTTTTCTACGAATTGCACGTCAAGGGGTTCACCCAACTGCACCCGGGTATTCCGGAGCCCCTGCGCGGCACCTACGCCGGACTCGCCCACCCGGTCGCCATTTCCCACCTGCAGCAACTGGGCGTGACCGCGGTGGAATTGCTCCCCGTCCAGCAGAGTGTGCCGGAGGCTTTTCTCGCCGAACGGGGTCTGAGCAATTACTGGGGGTACAACACCATTGGTTTCTTCGCGCCCCATTCGGGGTATTCCGCAGCGGTGCGGGCCGGTAGGCCGGGCGGCCAGGTCGCCGAGTTCCGGGACATGGTGCGCGCACTGCACGCGGCTGACATCGAGGTGGTGCTCGATGTCGTCTACAACCACACCCCGGAGGCGGGCGCCGACGGGCCGACCCTGTCGTTGCGCGGGTTGGACAACGCCGCCTATTACCGGCTCGACCCGGCCGACGCTGCCCGCTACGTGGACACGTCCGGGTGCGGCAACGCCCTCAACGTCGGGAACCCGTCGTGCCTGCGGATGATCATGGATTCGCTGCGGTACTGGGTGACCGAGATGGGGGTGGACGGCTTCCGGTTCGATCTCGCTCCCACCCTGGCCCGGCAGGACGGCGGATTCGACGCCGTCGCGGCATTCTTCGATCTCGTCTGGCAGGACCCGGTGATCTCGCAGGTGAAGTTGATCGCCGAACCGTGGGACGTCGGCCAGGCCGACAGTTACGACGTCGGCCGCTTCCCGCCGGGGTGGAGTGAGTGGAACGGCAAGTTCCGCGACACCGTCCGCGACTTCTGGCGCAGCCACAGCGGGTTGCTGCCGGACCTCGCGACCCGGCTCGCTGGGTCACCGGACCTGTACACCGCGCATCGCCGCGGGCCGGACGCCTCGGTCAACCTCATCACCGTGCACGACGGGTTCACGCTGGCCGACCTGGTCTCCTACAACGACAAGCACAACGAGGCGAACACCGAACACAACAACGACGGCACCAGCGACAACCGTTCCTGGAACTGCGGAGTGGAGGGACCCAGCAGCGACCCGGTCGTGGTGGCACTGCGCGCCAGGCAGCGCCGGGCGATGCTGTCGACGCTGCTGCTGTCCCGCGGGGTACCACTGCTCCTCGGTGGTGACGAACAGGGCCGCACCCAGCAGGGCAACAACAACGCGTACTGCCAGGACAACGAGATCGCTTGGTGGGACTGGTCTTCGGTCGACGAGGACCTCCGCGATTTCACCGCCCAGCTGATCGCGGTGCGGCATCGGCATCCGGCGCTGCGGCGGCGCAGCTATCCGACCGACCTGGACGCCATCCGCTGGTTCACCCCGGCCGGCGAACCGATGACACCGGCCGACTGGCGGGACGGCAGCGCCAAGAGCATCGCGATGGTGCTGTCCGGCACGATCGAGCCCGACGCCGATGACGACGGCGAGCTGCTGCTCGACGACGACCTGGCGCTGCTGGTCAACGCCTGGTGGGAGACCTTGACGTTCGCCGTCGAATGGGACGGCGCCACTACGTTTGAGGTCGAGTCGGACAGCTACTCCCCGGACCGACGCGGCAGCGTGGTGACCGACGGCAAGATCCAGGTCGACCCGCGGTCGGTGGTGTTGCTGCGCCGGTGCTGAGATCCCGCTCGCTGTCGAAATCCCTGCCGGGGCTGAAATGCCCCCGGCTCCGGCGATCCGGGGCAACCGGAGGGCTGCGGGCCGAACGGCATCGGGGCGCGACCAATGCCGCGATGACCAAGACTCAGCCGGCCTGCGCCGTCTGCGCCGCGGGCTCCGGTGGCGTCCGGACCCGGTTGCGGAACACCCAGTACGTCCACCCCTGGTACAGCAGCACGAGCGGCACCATGACGGCGGCGACCACGGTCATCACCTGCAGTGAGTAGGCGCTGGCCGTCGCATTCTCGACCGTCAGGTTGTTGGCGGCGGACGTGCTGGACACCAACAGGTTCGGGTACAGGTTCGCGAACAGCGCCGCGATCACGCCGCCGACCGCAACTGCGGTGGCGGCGAAGGCCCGGCCGCCGATCCGGCCGGCCAGCACCAGCGCGACCGCGGCGATGACCGCGGCGAACGGCACAGCCAGGGCCAGCACCCCCCAGATCCCCGGCCTGGCCAGCGCGTACGTCCAGATGATCAGTCCCGCTACGAGGACGGCGGCCGGCAGCGCGAGTCGCCGCGCCGTCGCCCGGGATCGTTCCAGCACGACGCCAGTGCTGCGGATCGACAGGAACGTGCACCCGTGCAGCAGGCACAGGGCCAGCAGCGTCACGCCGAAGAACAACCCGTAGGGCGTCAACAGGTCGGCGGGGGACCCGGTGAAGTTGCCGTCGGCGTCGACCGGCAGACCGGCCAGCAGGTCGCCGAGGCCCACGCCGTGCAGCAACGGCGCCAGCGTGGAACCGATGGTCAGCGTCCAGCTCCAGGTGGCCCGCCAGCCGGCGTGCTCGGACTTGCCGCGGAACTCGAACGACACGCCGCGGACGATCAACGCCGCCAGCAGCACCCACAGCGCCAGGTACAGCGCCGAGAACCAGGTCGCGTACCAGGAGGGGAACGCGGCGAACATCGACGCACCGGCGACGATGAGCCAGACCTCGTTGCCGTCCCAGACGGGCCCGATCGTGTTGATCGCGACGCGGCGTTGCAGGTCCGTCCGGCCGACCACCTGGTGCAGCGCACCGACCCCGAAGTCGAAACCCTCCAGGACGAAAAAGCCCGTCCAGAAGAACGCCACGATCACGAACCACACGGTGCTCAGCGTCATCTCGTCATCCGTTCCGGCCCGGGCGCCGGGCTGCTGGTTCGCGTGCGATGCGGCACCGCGATCCCGCTCGTCGTGCCGATGTGGTGGGTCATCCCATGCCGTCCGTTGTCGTCATGGTGGGCGGGCGCTGTCATGGTGGGCGGCCTGTCAGTACGTCAGGGACGGTGTGGGCCGGTCGGCAACGGCGCCCGGCCCGCCGTCATCGGCCTTCTCCGCGGGCTCTTCGGGTGGCAGGCCCTTGCGCGCGGACCGCACCATCAGCACCGCGGCGATCACCCCCAGGGTCGTGTAGAGCACCACGACGATGCTCAGACTGATGGCCACCTGCGTGGCGCTGCCCGAGCCGGACAGGCCGTCCTTGGTGAGCATCAGCCCCTGCACGATCCAGGGCTGCCGGCCGCTCTCGGTCAGCAGCCACCCGGCGGTGGCCATCGCGAACGGCGCCAGGATCACCCAGCCACAGACGGCCAGGAAGAAGCGCGCGGTGTCGAAGAGTTTGCGGCGCAGCAGGATTGCACCCCACACCCCGACGAGCAGACCGAGCATTGCGAGGTAGGCCATCACCCGCATCGACCAGTACTGCACGAAGACGTTGGGCACGTAATAGCCGGGGCCGTACTGCTGGTTGTACTGGGTGTTGAGCTCGCCGAGGCCCTGCACCTCACCGTCCCAGGAACCGGTGGCGAGCAGCGACAGCAGGTGCGGGATCTCGATGATCTTCGTCGGGGTCTCGTCCTGGTTGTAGCCACCGATCTGGATCACCGAGAACGAGCACGGTTGGCAGGTCTGCCAATTCGCCTCGGCCGCCGCGATCTTCATCGGTTGGTAGGTCGTCTCGTTGATGCCGAGCCGCCCGCCGACGGGGAATTGCGCCACCGACGCAATGGCGAAGACGAACAGGCCGAGCACGGCGGTCTTGTGGAATGCGGCGCTGTCCCGCCCGCGCCGCAGGTGCCACGCCGACACCGAGAGCAGCGTCGCCCCACCGAAGATCAGCGCGACCAGCAGCACGTGCACATAACCCCAGATGAACACCGGATTGGTGAACACGTCGGTGATCGACGTCAGCTGCGCCCGCCCGGTGGCGGGATCGATGGTGTAGCCGCGCGGATTCTGCATCCAGGAATTGGCGGCGATGATGAACGCCGCCGACAGGCAAGCGCCGACCGCGATCAGCCATGCGCTGAGCAGGTGCAGTCCCCGGGGCAGGACGTTCCACCCGAACAGCCACAGGCCCAGGAATGTCGACTCCAGAAAGAACGCGGCCAATCCCTCCATGGCCAGCGGAGCTCCGAAGACGTCTCCGACGAAACGCGAGTACTGCGACCAGTCCATGCCGAACTGGAATTCCTGCACCAGGCCGGTGACCACGCCGACGGCGATGCTGATCAGCATCAGGCCGCCGAAAAACCTGGTCAGCCGCCGCATGTCGGCGTTCCCGGTGCGGTACCAGCGGGTGTGCAGGATGGCCACCAGCACGGCCAGGCCCATGGTGACGGGCACGAAGAAGAAGTGATAGATGCTGGTCGACGCAAACTGGATTCTGGCGAGATTCAACTGGTCCATGGCGCCTCCGAGGTGGGCGCCGCCAGGGGCACGGCGCTACGGCGGTCGGGCGTTGCGAACCCGGCGACCATGCCGGGTCGCGAACCCCCTGGCTGACCCGTGGCGCCATCCTGGGTGACGGGCGAGCCCGGTGGCATCGCCCCATCCGGATGAGGTCAGCGGCCCGGTGTGGCCGGGACGCTCCCGAACAGCACGGAAAGGGTGGGGTGAGATGACCGGTTCGGGAAACAGTGACGGGCCGGGGGTCGCGCCAGGACGGATACGGTCACCGGCGGCGCAGCCGAGAAGACGTCACACGGAAGAGAGAGCGGGCGACGAGAATCGAACTCGCATCATCAGTTTGGAAGACTGAGGCTTTACCACTAAGCTACGCCCGCCTCGCACCCGCCTGGGCCGGTGCGCCGTTGATGGTAACGCATTCGGCTACGCTCGCAGGGCCGCGCCGGGCGAGCAACAGGCGCGGCGCCGGGGTGTAGCGCAGCTTGGTAGCGCATCCGCTTTGGGAGCGGAAGGCCGCAGGTTCAAATCCTGTCACCCCGACCATCCGGCCAACTGGCAGCGCACCGACCCGGCGAGGCGGCCAGCCGCACACGGCGGCGTGGGCGTCGGGCGCACTGGCCTAGAATCGACCAGGCTCTGCCCGGCGGCGCCGCCGTCCTCCGGTGGCCGGCCGCTGGGGTGGGTCGCATGTCCGCCCGATTGCCAGCCATCACGATCCGGCAGGCTGCCGACGCAGCCTCGAAGTCGCCTGATCACACCACCCGAGGAGTACCGCACGTGAAGAGCACTGTCGAACACCTGAACCCGACCCGGGTGAAGCTCACCGTCGAGGTTCCGTTCGATGAGCTCAAACCACACTTCGACAAGGCCTACGGCACGCTCGCCGGCCAGGTCCGGATTCCCGGGTTCCGGCCCGGCAAGGTGCCGGCGCGCATCCTGGACGCCCGCCTGGGTCGCGGCACCATCCTGTCCGAGGTGGTGAACGACGCGGTCCCCGCCAAGTACGGCGAGGCGATCACCGAGGCCAACCTCACGGTGCTGGGCCAGCCGGAGATCGAGGTCACCCGCATCGACGACGGTGACGCGCTCGCGTTCACCGCCGAGGTCGACGTCCGGCCCGAGCTGACCTTGCCGTCCCTGGACGACGTCGCGGTGACCGTCGACGACGTCGAGGTGACCGAGGCGGACATCGACGAGCAGGTCGAGGCACTGCGCGACCGGTTCGCGACCACCACCGCGGTCGAGCGGCCCGCCGCCGACGGTGACGCGGTCAGCATCGACCTGTCCGCCAGCGTCGACGGCGAGGTGCTGGAGGAGGCCACCACCGAGGGCCTCACCTACACCGTCGGCGCCGGCGACCTCATCGACGGCATCGACGAGGCGGTCACCGGGCTGTCCGCGGGGGAGAGCGCCACCTTCCCGACGGTGCTGGTGGCCGGTGGCTACGCCGGCCGGGACGCCGAGGTGACCGTCACGGTCCAGTCGGTGTCGGAGCGCTCGTTGCCCGAGGTCGATGACGACTTCGCCCAGCTGGCGAGCGAATTCGACACCGTCGAGGAGCTGCGGGCGGACCTGGCGGAGAAGATCCGCCGGGTGAAGAACCGGACGCAGGCCGCGGACGCCCGCGACAAGGTGCTCGAGTCGCTGCTGGAGGCCACCGAGATCCCCACCCCGGAGGGGATCGTCGAGGCCGAGTTCTCCTCCCGAGCGCACGACGCGGTGCACGCGTTCGACCACGACGAGGACGCGCTGAACGCGCACATCGAGCGTGAGGGCCAGACCCGCGACGAGTTCGACGCGGAGCTGCGGGACAGTGCCGTCAAGGCTGTGCAGGTGCAGTTGCTGCTGGACGCGCTGGCCGAGGACCAGCAGGTCGGCGTCAGCCAGGAGGAGTTCACCGAGCGGGTGCTGTACAACGCGCAGCGGCTGGGTATCGCGCCGGAGGAGTACTTCTCCCGGCTGCAGGAGGGCAACCAGCTCGGGTCGATCTTCGCCGAGGTCCGCCGCGGCAAGGCCCTGGCCGGTGCGGTCGAGAAGGCCACCGTCACGAACGCGTCCGGCGAGGTGCTGGACGTCGCCGCGCTGTTCGGCATCGAGACCGTCACCGACGAGGAGCAGCTGGCCGAGGCGCTCGCCGAGGCCGAGGCTGCCCAGGAAACCGGCCTCACCGTGTCTGAACAGGTTGCCGCCGAGGAGCTTGCCGACCAGATCGTGACGGAGACGGAACGAGAGGTGGCGCAGGTGGCTGACGAGATCGAGGACGAGGTCGTGGCCGCGGAGCTGGCCGACGAGGCACTGCTCGACGAGCTCGACGACGAGGCCGTGGCCGAGGAGGTCGTCGACGCCGAGGTGCTGGACGTCGGCGACCCGGCCGACGTGGAGGTCGTCCGGACCGAGGACGACAACCGGTAACGCACGCCCGTTGCAGCGGGCCGATCCGGCAGGTGCCGGCCCCGGACCGGTCCGCCTCGGTTGGCGGGCCGATTCGGGCGGGCGACGTCCGTCGTTGAGCAAGTCGCCCGGCGCAGGTCTGCGCAGTCGTGCCCGGTCCGTGCCGTCCAGGGACGGTCACGCCGTCAGCGAACAGGATGGGGCCACGCCATCGTCCGTGGCCCGCCAGTGGTTACTGTCGGGTGAGATTCGCACCGGAGGCCGGCTCGTCGGGCCGGCCGAACGCGTTCAGTTTCACCGGCGTCATCGGTAGACGCCGGTCATCGCAGAGGAGTTGTCCGTGAGCCACCGTCATTCGCCCACCGGCTCGAGGGCCCTTGAGGCCGTTCAGCGACTGGAAGCCATCGCGCCCGGGTTGAGCGCCCCCATGCTCCGGGGAACCCCCGGCATGTCGCTGTCCGACTCGGTGTCCGAGCGGCTGCTCCGCGAGCGGATCATCCTGCTGGGCTCCGAGGTGCGGGACACCAACGCCAACGAGATCACCTCTCAGCTGCTGCTGCTGGCCGCCGAGGACCCGGAGAAGGACATCACGCTCTACATCAACTCGCCGGGCGGCAGCGTCACCGCGGGGATGGCCATCTACGACACGATGATGTGGATCGAGCCGGACGTCGCGACCACCGCGATGGGCCTGGCCGCGTCGATGGGTCAGTTCCTGCTCACCGCGGGCGCAAAGGGCAAGCGGGCGGCGTTGCCGCACACCAGGATCCTCATGCACCAGCCGAGCGCCGGCGTGGGCGGTACCGCCGCCGACATCGCCATCCAGGCGGACATGCTGACCAAGTCCAAGCGCGAGCTGACCGAATTGCAGGCCCTGCACACCGGGCAGCCGATCGAGCGGATCGAGATCGACCAGGACCGCGACCGCTGGTTCACCGCTCAGGAGGCGCTGGAGTACGGGTTCATCGACAAGGTGGTGGCCCGGGCCGCTGATCCGTCGGCGGACACCACGGCGCCCGCCCCGTCTGGCAAGAAGTGACCGGTTGATGTTCAAGCAGGACTCGAAGGAGACAACATCGTGACCACCGCCAACACCGGCCACCAGATGCCGCTGGGCGTCGCCCACGGCAATGCGCTGCATCTGCCGCAGAGCCGTTACATCCTGCCCTCTTTCGTGGAGCGGACGAGCTACGGCGTCAAGGAGTCCAACCCGTACAACAAGCTGTTCGAGGAACGCATCATCTTTCTCGGCGTGCAGATCGACGACGCCTCGGCGAACGACGTGATGGCGCAGCTGCTGACGCTCGAGTCCACCGATCCGGACCGCGAGATCATCATGTACATCAACTCGCCCGGTGGTTCGTTCACCTCCATGACGGCCATCTACGACACCATGCAGTTCGTCCGGCCGCACATCCAGACCGTGTGCCTGGGACAGGCCGCGTCCGCCGCGGCCGTGTTGCTGGCCGCGGGCACCCCGGGCCGCCGGTTGGCACTGCCCAACTCCCGCATCCTCATCCACCAGCCGGCCACCGAAGGTGTCTACGGCCAGGTTTCCGACCTGGAGATCCAGGCCAAGGAGATCGGCCGGATGCGGTCCGCGCTGGAGGAGATCCTGTCGCGGCACTCCAACAAGACCCCCGAAGAGGTTCGTAAGGACATCGACCGGGACAAGATCCTCACCGCGTCGGAGGCCAAGGACTACGGCCTGATCGACAACGTGCTGGAGTACCGCAAGCTGGACTGACGGCTGACCGGGAGCGCCGGCGGATCGCCCGAGCGGGCGCGCCGCCGGCGTTCGTCTTGTCTCCGCCGGGCAGCAAGGCATTTCCGCCTGATCCGGCGGCCCGGAGGGGATTGTGGAATTCCCTCTGGTCCGGCGGGTATTGCCGGATACTCTGGACAAGCTCGGTAGACCCGACCGGGGTCGAGCCGGGCCGGAGATCTGGTGCTCTTGCGCGTCCGGCCGATCCGGCGGTTCGCGTGTCCGTGTCCTGACCGTCAAACCGGGACTGTCGTCATCGCAGCGGGTAACGTCAGCGGTCGTGGCAGGCAGTTCCAACAGCGGGTCCGGTGGGGTCCACAGCGCAAGGATCGAGAGGGCTCATGGCACGCATTGGTGATGGAGGGGACCTGCTGAAGTGCTCTTTCTGCGGGAAGAGCCAGAAGCAGGTACGCAAGCTCATCGCCGGGCCGGGTGTGTACATCTGCGATGAGTGCATCGATCTGTGCAACGAGATCATCGAGGAAGAGCTCGCCGAGACCAGCGAGGTCAAGCTCGACGAGCTGCCGAAGCCGACGGCCATCCGGGAGTACCTCGACCAGTACGTGATCGGCCAGGACGTCGCCAAGAAGGCGCTGTCGGTGGCGGTCTACAACCATTACAAGCGGATTCAGGCCGGACCCGACCGTGGGCCCGAGCCGGTGGAGCTGGCGAAGTCGAACATCCTGATGCTGGGCCCGACCGGCTGCGGCAAGACCTACCTCGCGCAGACGCTGGCGAAGATGCTGAACGTCCCGTTCGCGATCGCCGATGCCACCGCGCTGACCGAGGCCGGGTATGTCGGCGAGGACGTCGAGAACATCCTGCTCAAGCTCATCCAGGCGGCCGACTACGACGTCAAGCGCGCCGAGACCGGCATCGTCTACATCGACGAGGTCGACAAGATCGCCCGCAAGTCGGAGAACCCGTCGATCACCCGTGACGTCTCCGGGGAGGGTGTGCAGCAGGCACTGCTGAAGATCCTGGAGGGCACCCAGGCATCCGTCCCGCCGCAGGGCGGCCGCAAGCACCCGCACCAGGAATTCATCCAGATCGACACCACCAACGTGCTGTTCATCGTCGCGGGCGCCTTCGCCGGCCTGGAGAAGATCGTCGGCGAGCGGGTCGGCAGGCGCGGCCTCGGCTTCGGCGCGGAGGTGCGCAGCAAGTTCGAGATCGACGGCTCCGACGTCTTCTCCGACGTCATGCCCGAGGACCTGATCAAGTTCGGGCTCATCCCCGAGTTCATCGGCCGGCTGCCGGTGGTCGCTTCGGTGACCAACCTGGACAAGGAATCGCTGGTCAAGATCCTCACCGAGCCGCGGGATGCGCTGTCCAAGCAGTATCAGCGGCTGTTCGACATGGACGGCGTCGTGCTGCAATTCGAGCCCGACGCCCTCGACGCCATTGCCGATGAGGCGATCCTGCGCGGCACGGGCGCCCGCGGGCTGCGGGCCATCATGGAGGAAGTGCTGTTGCCGGCGATGTACGAGGTGCCCGGTCGGGACGACGTGGAACGCGTCGTGGTGAACGCGGAAACCGTCCGCTCCAACGTGTATCCGACCATCGTGCCGCGCGCACCGAAGCGCACTCCGCGGGAGAAGTCCGCCTGACCGCTGCCGACCCACTGTCGGCGGGCGCCTTCCACACCACCACACCGCAATGCCGCACCCTCCTCCAGGAAGGTGCGGCATCGTGGTCTCCGGCCGGCGCGCTACGAGCCCCGGGCAGCCATCACCCGTTGCAGTTGGTGTTGAGCCACTGGTCGATGTTGTTCTGCGCCGCGGTGAATTCGCTGCTGTTGAACAGGTCTGCGGCCTCGGTCAGGCTCTTGCCGTTCGCGGCCGCCGCCGCGTCGGTGAGCACCTTGATGTCGGGGGCCAGTTCAGGTGGCACCTTGGCGCTGAGTTCACCCAGCGACTTCTGCAGATCCCCGGCGTTGAACCCCTCGCTGCCGCCGAACAGGGCCGGCAGCAGGGCCAGGCTCAGGCTTGCGTAGGCGCTGGCCACCTCCAGGCACCCGGGTGCCAGGCCCGGGATGTCCAGATTCGTCAGATTCGTCAGTTCGCTCAGGTCGCTCGGCACGCTGAAGTCGGTGGGCAGCGTGAGATCCGTCGGAATGGTCAGGTCGCTGGGCAGGCTGAGGTCCGTCGGCAGATCGCTGAGCAGAGAGGTCAGCGCCGAGGCGTCGGTCATCGCCACCGTGGTGTCGGCCTCGGTGGTCTGTGTCTCCGGTGCGCTGGTCGCGGTCGCCTCGGTCATCGTCGCGGCCGCCGACGTGTTGGCCTGCGCCGACCCGCTGACCGACGAGCCGCAGGCAGCGACGGCAAGGATGGTGGCGGCTGCCAGGGCGAGGGCTGCGGTGAGCGTGGAACGAGATCTCATGTGCACTCCTGCGGACGCGCGGGGCCGGACCGAGGACCGGTTCGGGGTGGCAGCGGTCAGGAGAACGCCCCAGCCTGTGGTGATACCGCTTCCTGTCCGGTTTGCCGAGCTGACAGTAGACCATTCGGATGACGGCGACCCGGTGAGATCGGGCCGCGACGTGCGCCCGTCAGGCCCCGGAACCGGCCACCCGGTGAGCGCCCGCGTAGATGTTGAAGCCCTTCGCGGAGGTGAACCCGATCAGCGTCAGACCGGTGTCCGCCGCCAGCGCGACGGCCAGCGACGACGGCGCGGACACCGCGATCAGCATGCCGGCGCCCGCCAGCACCGCCTTCTGCACCAGCTCGAAGGAGGCGCGGGAGGAGGTCAGCAGCGCGCGGTCGGCCAGCGGCAGGTCGTCGGCCAGCATCGCGGCGCCGATCACCTTGTCCATGGCGTTGTGCCGGCCGACGTCCTCCCGAACGGTGTCGATGTCGCCGTCGGACCCGACGAGGGCGGCGGCGTGCACGCCGCCGGTTCGGCTGAACGCCTGCTGCCGGTCGCGCAGCCGGTCGGGGAGGGCGGCGATGACGCCCGGCTGCAGGACGGGTCCGGCCGGCGAGGGGTGGCGGACCGTCTTCCGCAGCGCCTCGATCGATGCGGTACCGCACACCCCGCACGCCGAGCTGGTGACGAAGGCACGGGGTTGGGTCGCGCGGGCGGCGGCCTGCGGATCGGCCAGGCTCACGTCGAGCACGTTGTAGGTGTTCTGGCCCGCCTCGTCGACACCGGCGCAGTACCGGACGGCGAGCACGTCCACCCGGCTGGCGATGATGCCCTCGGCGTGCAGCAGGCCGTGCACGAGTTCGATGTCGGCCCCCGGCGTCCGCATGGTGGTCGACAGGGCGGTGCCGCCGATTCGGATCTCCAGCGGTTCCTCGCCGGCAACGACGTCCGGCCGGGACACGAAGGCCCCGTCGCGGTAGCGGCGGACGGCGGCCCTGACGGTGATGCGGCTCACCGCTCCACCTTGCCAGGAATTACCGCCGGACCATTCTGATCTCGAGGATGCCCATGGAGTCGGCCCGCTCCTCGCCGTCCGGGATGAAGTCGTGGTGCACGTAGAAGGCGCTGGCCCGCGGGTTGTCCCGGTATACCCACAGCGAGGCGGGTCCGCCGCCGAGGACGGCGTCCAGCAGGTCGTCGGCGAGACCGGTGCCCTGGTGCGCCTCCCGGACGTAGATCGCGTACAACTCGCGTTCGACCGGTGCGTCTTCGTCCTTGGTCGGTCCGGCGATGGCGATGCCGATCACCTCGCCGTCCAGCTCGCCGAGGAAGTGGTCGGCGTTGCCGGACTCGATCTCCTTGCGCCGCCGGTTGGCCATCCGCTGGAGGTCGATGTTGTCGAACCGCTCGCTGCCCCACAGCTCCGCGTACGCCTCACGCCAGCACGCCAGGTGGCACGCCGCGAACGCGTCGGCGTCCTCGGGCAGCGCTCGGCGGACGGTGGGAGTCGGGCTCATGCGACCACCTTTCGGCGACAGTGTTCAGCGAGGCCCGAGGACGCCCGGTCCTGGCCTCGTTCTCGAAGGACCGGTTCGTGTCCGATCAGGCTAGTGCACGCCGACAGCCGCTTTTCCTGCACCGGCGGGCGCCGATGGGTGTTCACGTGCGCACCGCCCGCCGTTCACCGTCGGCTCCCTGCGCACTGCGCCGCGCCGGGTGACACGGTCCACGGTTGCGCCGGGGTGCACCGCTGCTGGTGGCACGATGACCTGGTGCCCGTCTACCGAGATTCCGCCGTGGTGCTGCGGGTGACCAAGCTCGGTGAGGCGGACCGGATCGTGACGTTGCTGACCCGCCGGGAGGGCAAGGTGCGCGCCGTCGCCAAGGGCGTGCGGCGCACGAAGAGCAAGTTCGGTGGCCGGCTGGAGCCGTTCAGTCACGTCGACCTGCAGTTGTACGCGGGGCGCAACCTGGACATCGTCACGCAGGCCGTCACGCTCGACCCGTTCGGGTCCGTCCTCGCCGCGGATTATTCGCGGTACACCTGTGCCACCGCGATCGTGGAGACCGCGGAGCGGCTGACGTCGGAGGAGCGGGAGCCGGCGTTGCGGCTCTACCTGTTGGTGGTGTCGGCGCTGCGCGCGCTGTCGGAGACCGGCCGCGACCCGTCCCTGGTCCTGGACGCTTTCCTGCTGCGGGCGATGGCGCTGGCCGGGTGGGCACCGGCGCTCACCGAGTGCGCCCGCTGCGGCAGTCCGGGGCCGCACGCCGCGTTTCACGTCGCCTCCGGCGGGCTGCTCTGCCCGGAGTGCCGCGGCGCCGGGTCCGTGGGTGCGGCACGCCCCGCTCCCGGGTCGGTCGCCCTGATGGCGGCGCTCGCGGGTGGTGACTGGGCGGCGGCGGAGGTCGCCGGACCGGCTGCCCGCCGGGAGGCGTCCGGCCTGGTCGCCGCGCTGCTGCAGTGGCATCTGGAACGCGCGCTGCGCTCGCTGGGCATGGTGGACCGCGGAGCGGAGGCCGATCCGGCCGGCTACGCGCGGGTCGCACCGTCATGACGGCACCCCGCCGCCCCGTCCCGCATCCGAGCGGCGCGCGGCCGCCCGCGCTGCCGCCTTCGGCCGTGCCGAAACACGTCGCTCTCGTCATGGACGGCAACGGACGGTGGGCCAAACAGCGGGGTCTGCCCAGGACCGAGGGCCACAAGCGCGGCGAGGCGGCGCTGTTCGACGTGGTGGAGGGCTGCATCGAGATCGGCGTCACCCACCTGAGCGCGTACGCGTTCTCCACCGAGAACTGGAAGCGCTCGCCCGACGAGGTGCGATTCCTGATGGGGTTCAACCGTGACGTGATCCGCCGCCGCCGCGACGATATGCACGCGCTCGGCGTGCGGGTGCGATGGGCCGGGCGGCGGCCGCGGTTGTGGCGCAGCGTCGTCAACGAGTTGGAATACGCCGAGCAACTCACCCGCGACAACCGCGTCATGACGTTGACCATGTGCGTCAATTACGGCGGGCGCGCGGAACTCGCGGACGCGGCCAAGGCCATTGCCCTCGACGCGGCGGCCGGACGGATCAACCCGGCGAAGGTGGATGAGCGAATGCTGGCGCGCTATCTCGACGAGCCGGACATGCCGGACGTGGACCTGTTCCTGCGGCCCTCCGGCGAGCAACGGACCAGCAATTTTCTGATCTGGCAGTCTGCGTATGCCGAGATGGTCTTCCAGGACACGCTTTTCCCTGACTTCGACCGGCGCGACCTGTGGCGGGCGTGCGAGGAGTACGCGTCCCGGCAGCGCCGCTTCGGCGGGGTCGTGGAGTCCTCCGACGCGCCCACCGGCCAGGGGACAGCGACGGCCCGGGGGCAGGCGGGATGACGCTGCGGGACACGACGGGATCGGCGACGGCACCCGACGGCGCCGACCACGGCCGGCAGGCGGGCACCGCAGCCACTCTGCAGCCGGCGCGGCGCGCGGGTCGGACGGGCAAGGGCACCGGCGGATCGCTCGCGCCCGCGCAGCGCTACCGGCCCGGCTCGCTGGAGATCTTCGGCGCAATCCTGCTGCTGGCCATCGTGTTCCGCGGCCCGCTGGCGTCGCTGGTCGGCAACCCGGTGCTGCAGAGCTGGTCGACGGTGTGCGTCGCCATCTGCGTCCAGGCCACACCCTTCCTCGTCCTCGGGGTCGTGGTGTCCGGTGCGATCGCGGCCTTCGTTCCGTCGTCGGTGTTCACCCGGGTCCTGCCCGGTAACGCAGCCCTGGCCGTGCCGGTGGCGACCGTCTGCGGGGCGGCATTGCCCGGGTGCGAGTGCGGATCGGTGCCCATCTCCAACCGGCTGATCCAGCGTGGGGTCCGGCCTTCGGCCTCGTTGGCGTTCATGCTGTCGGCGCCCGCGGTGAACCCCATCGTGCTGATCGCCACCGCGGTCGCGTTCACCAGCGAACCGAACATGGTGTGGGCCAGGCTGATCGCGGGTCTGCTGACCGCGGTGATCGTGGGCTGGATCTGGGAGCGGATCGGTCGCCCGGAATGGATGCGGCCGCGGATGCCGGCGTCCGTGGCCAACGGTCAGTCCGGCTGGCGAGTCTTCCTGTCCACAATCCTCGGTGACTTCACCCAGGCCGCCGGGTTCCTGGTACTGGGGGCTGCCGCCGCTGCCACCTTCAAGACCATCGTGCCGGCGCACATCATGGAGTCGATCGGCTCCTCGCTGCTGCTGTCCGTGCTGTTGATGGCCGGTCTGGCGTTCATCCTGGCGCTGTGCTCGGAGGCCGACGCCTTCGTCGCCGCCGCGTTCTCCACCATCCCGGTGGTCGGCAAGCTGGTCTTCCTGACGGTCGGGCCGGCAGTGGACGTCAAGCTGTTCGCCATGCAGGCGGGTGTGTTCGGTCGTCGCTTCGCGGTTCGGTTCGCGCCGCTGACGTTCCTGGTGGCGGTCGTCGTCGGGACGTCCGTCGGGCTCGCGTTCTGGGGCTGGCAGTGAGCCGCGGACGGAAAGGGGATCCGGGGTTGGACCACGACGGCGTGCAGGACGCGGGCGGCACGGACGAGCACGGCGGGCCGCACGAGGAGGGCCACGACCACGGCGGGCGCAGCCGCGGCGGCATGAACCAGGAGACGCAGTCGATCGTCGTCACCCTGCTCGGCGGCCTGCTGGTGTCCATCACGCTGTCCGGCCGCTTCACCTCCTACGTGCGGCCCGGGTTCGCGCCGTTGCTGCTGATCGGCGGCGGGATCCTGGTCGTGGTCGGAGTGCTGAGCCTGATCCTGGCGATCCGCGCGGACATCACGGCGGACAAGGCCCGCAGGCAGGCGGTCGCCCCGGATGTGACGTCCGGTGCCGCCCCCGTCGTCGGGAACGGCGGCACTGCAGCGGAGCGGGACGGCGATGCCGCATCGGCCGCCCGCTCGAGCGTCGACGTCGCGTCTTCCGCCGACACGCCAGCTGCCGTGGGCACCGCCTACCCGGAGACGCCGGCCGTGGCAGGTGACGCGCACGGGCACGACCATTCCGCTTCCCGGGCCCCGTGGCTGCTGCTGGCTCCGGTGCTCGTGCTGCTGCTCGTCGCACCGCCCGCCCTCGGCGCCGACGCCGTCGCCCGGAACGCCAGCTCGCAGGCGCTGGCCGGCGTGGCCGTGGTCACCGGGGATTCCGGCGGCGGCAGCACCGCCACCAGCGGCGGCGGATACGCGTTCAACGACGGCAGCGGGTCGGCAGAGGACTCCAAGGGCTCGCGGCGCACGATGCACTTCCCACCGCTGCAGGGCCAGAACCCGGAACTGGGGCTCAAGGACGTCATCCTGCGGGCGCTGTACGACGCCGATTACTCGGTGCGGGACGTGCCGGTCACGGTCACCGGCTTCATCGCGCCCGCCGGCCAGGGGTACAGCGACGGCTACACGATCGCCCGGATGGTCATCAGCTGCTGCGCCGCGGACGCCAACCCCATGCAGCTGCACGTCACCGGACAGGAGCCCTTCCCGGAGAACACCTGGGTGCAGGCCGTGGTCACCGTCGACGCCTCGACAGCCACGTTGAATAACGGTTACGTGCCCACCGTCGCGGTCAGCTCGATGACGCCCGTGCCGCAGCCGGACGACCCGTACGAGCACTGATCACCGTTCGATCAGGGCACGGGGCCGATGTCGTCGCCGGTTTCGATCATTCTTTTCAACCGGTCAGCGATGTGCGCACCTCGCGCAGCGTTCCGTCCGCGAGCTTCAGCACGACATCGGTCGCCGCTCCGTCGTACGCGTCGGCAACAGTGACTCGTGCGTCGTTGTCCCGGAGGAGGACCACGGTGGCGAGCCAGGCGGTCGGCTTGTCGCCGTCGATGAACGGGTGGTTGGCCGTGAGCGAATGCAGCAGCGCAGCGGCCTTCAGCGTCAGGCTGGGGTAGGCGTCCTCTCCGAAGACGGTTGCCGAGGGCCGGTGGCATGCGGAGTCCGACAACCCGGCGTCACGGATCTGCGGCTCGGCACCGAGTGCGATCTTCGCGATGAGGAGAACTTCCTCCGCCGTCAGACACCGCGTCACTCGCCCAGGCGTCGCAGCACCTCCGGATAGTCGGCGGCTGCTTGTTGCGCCAGCAACGTGATGCGCTGATCGCGCTGGCGCCGTTTCAGGTACTCGTCGATGGCAAGCAGGACGGTCTGGTGAACGGACCTGCCATCGGCGATGGCGCGCTCACGGAGAGCTGTGGCGGTGCGATCGTCGAGGCGCAGTGTCATGGCCATGCCGCCGTGATGAGCGCGGTGATACCAATCTGGTATCACCGCGTTGCAGTGAATCCGGCCTGGTCAGGCAAGTTCGGCGGCCAGGGCCTCGGGCAGCTGCCGGTGGGCGAACTCGAAGCCGGAGTCGTGCAGCTTCGTCGGCACCGCACGTTGGCCGCCGAGCACCTCCTCGGCGAACTCGCCGAGCACCACCTTGAGCGCGAAGCCGGGCACGATCCACGGGGCGGGCCTGTGCAGTGCCCGGCCCAGCTCCTTGGTGAACTCCGCGTTCGTCACCGGGTAGGGGCCGGTGAGGTTGACGGGGCCGTCCACCGGCGCGGTGAGCAGGTGCAGCATCGCCCGGATCTCGTCGGTCACCGAGATCCACGGGAAGTATTGCTTCCCGGAGCCGAGTTTCCCGCCGAGCATCAGCCGGGTGAGCAGGGTCAGTTTCGGCAGCAGGCCGCCGTCCTTACCGAGGACCAATCCGGTGCGAAGGTTGACCACCCGGACCCCGCCGCTCCGGGCGGCCTCCGTGGCGCCCTCCCACTGCACGCAGGTCCGGGCCAGGAAGCTGTCGCCCGCGGGGAAGTCCTCGGTGACGATCTCGTCGCCGAGCGCTCCGTAGTAGCCGACGCCGGAGGCGTTGATCAGCACCGGCACCCGGTGCTGCGCGGCCTTGGCCGCCAGCAGGCTTGTCGGGTTCACCCGCGAGGAGATGATCAGCCGCTTGTACTCCTCGTTCCACCGCTTGTCGCCGACTCCCACACCGCACAGGTTGACCACCGCGTCGGCGCCGTCGAACACGGCGTCGTCGACCGTGCCCGCATCCGGGTTCCACACGCTCTGCCCGGGCCCCGCGGGTGCGGATCGCACCAGCCGGGTGACCCGGTGGCCCTCGGCGGCGAGCGTTGTGGTGAGCCGGGTTCCGAGGAACCCGCTCACCCCTGCGGCAACGATGTGCATGTGTCGGAATCCCCACGGTGTGGTGCGGCGGCGCCCGCGGGTGCGCGGGGCTCGTATCGGTGATGCGCCGGCGTCATCGACGGCGGGCCGCCAGCATCATCGCTGACGGCGAAGGCCCCCGCCCAGCCGGGGTCACCGGTGGCAGGGGCCTTCGACGAACATGCCTGCGCGAGGTGCACCCCGCGCAGGCCGCCAAGAATCAGAGCCCGAGGTCGCCCTCGAACTCGCCGCCCTCGATCCGCCGCTTGACGGTTCCCAGGAACCGGGAGGCGTCCGCGCCGTCGATGTTGCGGTGGTCGTAGGACATCGCCAGGTACATCATCGAGCGGATCGCGATCACGTCGTTGCCGTCGGCGTCCTGCACGACGGCCGGCCGCTTGACGATGGTCCCGGTGCCCAGGATCGCCGACTGGGGCGGGACGAAGATCGGCGTGTCGAACAGGGCGCCCACCGAGCCGGTGTTGGTGATCGTGAAGGTGCCGCCGAACAGCTCGTCCGGGCCGATCTTGTTGTCCCGGGTGCGCTTGGCCAGGTCGGCGATCTTGCGGGCGAGGCCGGCGATGTTGAGGTCGTCGGCCGACTTGATGACCGGGACGATCAGCCCGCGCGGGGTGTCGACGGCGATGCCGAGGTTGACACTGCCGTGGTAGGTCAGCTCCTTGAGGTCCTCGGAGATCGTCGAGTTGATCACCGGGTGGACCTTGAGCGCCTCCAGCGCCGCCTTGACGAAGAACGGCAGGAACGACAGCTTGACGCCCTCGCGGGCCTCGAACGTGCTCTTCGCACGCGCCCGCACCGAGGCGACTCTGGTGACGTCGACCTCGATCACCGTGGTCAGCTGGGCGGCCGTGTCCAGGCCCATCTTCATGTTCTTGGCGATGGACTGCCGGATGCGCGGCACCTTCTGCGTCGTCCCGATCAGCGCGGTGACCGAGGCGTCCGCCTTGGGTGCACCGGACGAGGCAGCGGCCGGCTTCGATTGCGGCGCAGGGGTTTCCGCGGTCGCAGGAGCTGCGGCTTCCGCGGCGGCCGCCTTTGCCGCATCGGCGGCGGCGACCACGTCCTCGCGGCGGATCCGGCCGCCGACGCCGGTGCCCTTGACGGTGGACAGGTCGACCCCGGCGTCCGCGGCGAGCTTGCGGATGACAGGGGTGACGTAGGTGCCCTCGGGGACTGGTGCCGACGGGATGGCCTGGGCGGCCGGCTTCGGTGCCTCCTTGGGTGCTTCGGCCTTGGGTGCCTCCGCCTTTGGTGCTTCTGCCTTGGGTGCCGGAGCTTTCGGCGCCTCTGCCTTGGGTGCCTCGGCCTTGGGCTGTTCTGCCTTGGGCTCGGGCTCCTTGGCCGGTGCGGCGCCCGCGTCGCCGATCACGCCCAGCTGTGCGCCGACCTCGATGGTCTCGTCCTCACCGACGGTGATCTCCAGCAGCGTGCCGGCGACAGGGGAGGGGATCTCGGTGTCGACCTTGTCGGTGGACACCTCCAGCAGCGGTTCGTCGAGCGCGACCTCGTCACCGACGGCCTTGAGCCAGCGGGTGACGGTTCCCTCGGTGACCGACTCACCCATCTCCGGGAGGGTCACCGAGGTACCGGATCCGGTCGAACCACCGGTGCCGGCGGTCGGCTTCTCGGCCGGCGTGTCGACGTCCTCGGAGGACGACGCCTCGGCGGGAGTGTCGGACTGGCTCGCGGGCTCGGCCTCGGGCTCCGGTTCCGGAGCACCCTCGGCGTCCGGCGGCAGGTCCCCGCTGCCTCCGGTCACCGCACCACCGCCGGTCGACGGTCCGGCGTCCGCGGAGTCACCACCGGAGGACCCGGATCCGTCGCCGATGACGGCGAGATCGGCGCCGACCTCGGCGGTCTCGTCCTCGCCGATCAGGATCTTCTCCAGCACTCCGCCGTAGGGCGACGGGATCTCGGTGTCGACCTTGTCGGTCGAGACCTCGAGCAACGGCTCGTCGACCTCGACCTGGTCACCCTCGCTCTTGAGCCAGCGGGTGACGGTGCCCTCGGTGACGCTCTCGCCGAGGGCCGGCATCTGGACGGAGTGGGACATGCGTTGCTCTCCTACCTCTGACCGTGGGACGTGCTGGTCGTGTGCGGGTGGTCTGTTCCCGACGAGGTGCGGTCCGACGCACGGACCCCAGCCCCGACCGGTTGGTGCGGAACGGGGATGGACTGTCAGTCGTGGACGTGCAGCGGCTTGCCCGCCATGGCGAGCATCGCCTCACCCATGGCCTCGTACTGCGACGGGTGGCCGTGCACCATCGGTGCGACGTCCTCCGGGTAGGCCCCCCAGCCGACGATCAGCTGCGCCTCGCCGATCAGTTCGCCGATGCGTGCGCCCACCATGTGGATGCCTACGATGGGGCCGTCCTTCACCCGGATCACCTTGATGCCGCCGGCCGTCTTGAGGATCTGCGACTTGCCGTTGCCGCCGAGATCGTAGATGTAGCTCTCGATCTCACCGTGCACTTCCTTGGCCTTGGCCTCGGTGAGCCCGACGGAGGCGACGTTCGGGTCGCAGTAGGTGATCTTCGGGATCTTCTCGTCCGGGATGACCACGGGGTTCAGTCCGGCGATCTCCTCGGCGACGAAGATGCCCTGCTGGAAGCCGCGGTGCGCCAGCTGCAGGCCGGGAACGATGTCGCCGACGGCGTACACGTTCGGCAGGTTGGTGTGCAGTCGCTCGTCGGCGATGACGAAGCCGCGGTCCATCGTGATGCCGGCCTCCTCGTACCCGCACCCGGCGGTGAACGGGCCGCGGCCGACCGCGACGAGCAGCAGATCGGCGCTGAGCGTGGTGCCGTCCTCGAGGGTGACGGTGACGCCGGAGTCGTCCTGGGTGACGCCCTGGAACCGCACGCCGGTCTTGAACGCGATCTTGCGCTTGCGGAACGCGCGCTCGAGATGCTTTGCCGCCCAGGGATCTTCGAGTGGGACCAGGGTCGGGAGAGCTTCGACGATGGTGACCTCGGTGCCGAACGACGCCCACGTGGAGGCGAACTCGACACCGATGACGCCGCCGCCCAGGACGATCGCCTTCTCCGGGATCCACTCCAGGCTCAGGGCCTGCGTCGAGGTGATGACCCGGCCCTCGATCTCCAGGCCGGGCAGGGTCCGGGAGTAGGAGCCGGTGGCCAGCACGACGTTCTTGCCGATGTAGGTGTCGTCACCGACGACGACCTTGTTCGGGCCGACGAACTTGCCGGTGCCGTCGACGGTGGTGATGCCGCGCGACTTCACCAACCCGGTCAGGCCCTTGTAGAGCCGGTTGATGATGCCGTCCTTGTACTTCAGCAAAGCAGGCACGTCGACGCCGTCGAATGTCGTCTTCACGCCGATCGACAGACCCTCACGGGCCTCGTCGGCGACCTCGGCGGCGTGCAGGAGGGTCTTGGCGGGGATGCATCCCCAGTGCAGACAGGTGCCGCCGACCTTCTCCTTCTCGATCAGCACCACTGACGAACCCAATTCCGCCGCCCGCAGGGCCGCGGCGTAACCACCGGAACCCCCGCCAAGAACCACAAGGTCGACGTTGGTATCGGTCATCGGCGAGTACTCCCTCTAGGTCGGTCAGATCGGTCGGTCAGATCCGTCAGTCGAATCCCTCGGTCGGCACCGTCGGGTGCGACGCGGTGTCCATCTTGGCATCCCACCTGAGCGTCCGCCGTCCGGGTGCGGGTGCACCGGTCGGCGCCGTCGTCCCGCCGGTCCGGTGCGCCGATCAGGGAGAATGGACACATCAGGCCGCACCGGCGCAATCCGGACGGCCCACCGACCGGCGGTACCGACAGGAGTGGACGATGGGGATGTTCTCGTGGCGCGGGCGCAGCAAGACGCCACGACCCGACGGCGACAGCGGCAAGCTGACCCGCTCCGACCGAAAGGCCGTCGCCGACGAGCTGGCCCACTGGGCGCGTTCCCGGCGCGGGGTCGAGGTCTTCGTCGAGCCCAAGACGGCCGTCACCGAGACCAGCGTGGTGCTGGTCGCGCACGACGGTGAGTTCACCCGCCGCCGCATCGGGTCGCCCAAGGCGGCGCAGAAGTTCGCCCACGACAACGCCCTGCCGATCTATGACGCCACCCTGGTGGGCTACCCGCAGCGCATGCGCGACTTCTCCCGCAAGCAGACGATCATGCTGCAGCGGATGGAGCAGGACTTCTTCGACGGCTGACCCGCGCCGGTTGTCGGCGGGTCAGCCGCTGCGGGATCCGGCGCGGGTCGGCCTCCGGGGAGATTCAGGCGCCGGCGATGTCGCGCAGGGTCGCGAGCAGTGTCCGCACGGGCACCCCGGTCCCTCCGGAACTCGTGTAATCGCGCGGCTTTCCGTCGTTGAACGCCGGTCCCGCCACGTCCAGGTGCGCCCAGTCGACGCCCTCGGCCACGAACTCGGACAGGTAGTGGCCGGCGATCAACATGCCGCCGCCGGGATCGCCGGCGATGTTCTGCAGGTCGGCCAGCGGCGAGTCCAGCCCCTCCCGCAGGTGCGGCGGTAGCGGCATGGCCCACCCGTCCTCGCCGATCTCCCGGGCGATCTCGGCAACCCGGTCGCGCAACGACGGCGTACCCATCACGCCCATCGTGCGCTTGCCCAGCGAGACGATCTGCGCGCCGGTCAGCGTGGAGGTCTCGAGCAGCACGTCGGGATCGTCCTCGCAGGCCCGGACGATCGCGTCGGCCAGCACGAGCCGGCCCTCGGCGTCGGTGTTGAGCACGTGCACGGTCTTGCCGTTGCCGGTGCCGACGCCCTGGTCGTCGACCCCGCCGTAGTGCCGCAGCACATCGCCGGGGCGGTAGGCGGATCCCGACGGCAGGTTCTCGGCGAGCGCGGCGTACGCGATGACGGTGACGGGCAGCTCGAGCCGGGCTGCCGCGATGGCGGTCGCCATCACCGCCGCGGCGCCGGACATGTCACTGGTCATCTGGTCCATCTTGGCGGCCGGCTTGATCGAGATGCCGCCCGAGTCGAACGTGATGCCCTTGCCGACCAGCGCCACCGTCGACCGCGAGTTCGCCGGGGTGTACGCGAGCCGGACCAGGCGTGGCGGGCGCGCCGACCCGGATCCCACCCCGAGGATCCCGCCGTAACCGGCCTTGGCCAGTGCCCTTTCGTCGAGCACCTCGACATCGAGACCGGCGGCGGTGCCGGCCTCGGCGGCCCGATCCGCGAAGACGGCGGGCGGCAGGTCGTTCGGCGCGGAGTTGACCAGGTCGCGGGCGAAGGCCACTGCTTCGGCGGTGATCACGGCGCGGCCGAGCTGCGCCTCCGCGGCTTCGTCCGCGGCCGGCACGCTCAGCATGATGGACTCGACCGGCGCTGCCGCGGGCGCCTTGTAGCGATCGAACACGTACGCGCCCAGCAGGTGGCCCTCGGCGGCGGCGGTCAGGTCGAGCCGGCCCAGCGTGGACAGCACCGTGCCGCGGCCGGCAAGCGCCCGGGACGCCGCACCGGCTGCCTGCCGCACCCGGTCGGCGGCGGCCGCGGTGTCGTCGGCGTCCGGGCCCTCGCCGAGCCCGACGACCACGATCCGGTCGGCCGTCACGAATCCCCGCCCGGGGATGGTGGTCAACGACCCGGGCTTGCCGGTGGCTCCCGCGATGGCGGCGGCCTCGACCGCATCGGCCAGCTCGGGGTCGGCGGCGACGGGCCCGTCCGGGCCGGCGTACGACGCGATGACGACGGCGTCGGCCTCGACGGTGGCGGGAGCTTCGGTGGTCAGCGACAGGCGGGTCATGTGAGTGTGGTGTTCCTTCGCGTGCTGGTGGTCGGAGGTGTTGACGTCGGGCGGCGGCGCCGGGTCGACCCGATCGAGTTCGAGCGGTGCACGGGCGTGGCGCGGCCTCGTTGCCGGGTCGCCGCCGGCATCGACCGTAGTCCGCGAGCCGGACACCTTGGTCGCAGGCTACGGTCGGGCGCATGTCCGACCTGGCTGCCGGCACCGCCGGCGACACCGACCCGTCCACCGGAACGCAGCTGCTGCACTCCCCGCTGCACGAGGCCCACGTGGCGCTCGGGGCGACCATGGGCGCCTTCGGCGGCTGGGACATGCCGATCTCCTATGCCGGTGCCGGGGTGGTCGCCGAGCACACCGCCGTGCGCACGGCGGTGGGCATCTTCGACGTCTCGCACCTGGGTAAGGCACTGGTCAGCGGGCCGGGAGCGGCCGCATTCGTCAACGAGTGCCTGACCGCCGACCTCGGCCGCATCGCGCCCGGCCAGGCGCAATACACCATGTGCTGCAACGACAACGGCGGCGTCATCGACGATCTGATCGCCTACCTCGCCTCGGACGACGAGGTGTTCCTCATCCCCAACGCCGCCAATACGCATCTCGTCGTCGCGGCGCTCGCGGCGGCCGCCCCAGCGGGCGTCACGGTCACCAACCTGCACCGCGACTTCGGTGTGCTGGCCGTGCAGGGACCGGCCGCCCCAGACGTCATGCAGGCACTGGGCCTGCCGTACGAGCTGGACTACATGTCGTGGGTGGACGGCACCTTCGACGGCGGACCCGTCCGCATCTGCCGGACGGGCTACACCGGCGAACGCGGCTACGAGCTCGTCCCGGCCTGGGACACCGCACCCGCCGTCTGGGAGGCCCTCGTGCACGAGGCCGGTCCGCGGGGTGGCCGGCCCGCGGGCCTGGGCGCCCGGGACACCCTGCGCACGGAGATGGGGTACGCCCTGCACGGGCAGGATCTCGGCGCCGACATCACGCCGGTGCAGGCCCGCGTCGGCTGGGCGGTCGGGTGGCGCAAGCCCCGGTTCTTCGGCCGGGACGCATTGCTGGCCGAAAAGGCTGCCGGTCCCCGGCGACAGTCGTGGGGATTGCTCGCGTTGGATCGCGGTGTGCTACGCAGCCACTTGGGCGTGCTCGACAGTGCGGGTGAGCGGATCGGGGAGACCACGTCCGGGACATTCTCGCCGACCCTGGGGCAGGGCATCGGCCTGGCACTGATCGACACCGCCGCCGGGGTGCAGGAGGGTGACGAACTGGCGGTGGACGTCCGGGGCCGCAAGCTGCGGGTGCGGGTGGCCAAGCCACCGTTCGTGCCGGCACACGTCCGCTGACGCGGGGTCGGTCCACCGTTCGCGTGGCCCGCGATTCGGCAGTGGTTCAACGGCAGGGGTTGTGCGGGCGCGGGGTTGGCGGATGAGTGTGGCGTCGCTGTCCGTGCCTCGCTGTCCGGGTGCCGGTGGGGTGCCAGGGGTCGACCAGAACGCCTGCCTGCAGCCGTCGCTTGCGCGGCTGGATGTTTAGACCTAAACTCCGGCCATGACGCGCCCCGAAACCTCAACGGAGATGGGCATCTTCGGAGACATGGTGCGGCTCGTGCACGTGGTGAGTCAGGCGGGCGCCGCAGAGCTCCGGCGGCACGGACTGACGCCTGCGCAGTATCAACTCATGCTCGGTTTGCGGGGGACGACCAATCCGCTGCAGCAGGAATTGAGTGAGCAGCTCGGCGTCACCAAGGGCAACGTCAGTCAGATGGTCAGTCGTCTGGAGTCCCGAGGGCTGGTGGTGCGCGTGCCACGAGGGGCGGGGAATGAACTGCAACTCACCGAGGCGGGGCATCACCTGATCGACCGCCTGCTCCCGGATCAGCGTGCCTTCATGCAACAGCAATTCGGGACGCTGAGCCGCGATGAACTGTCAGATCTTGCAGCCATCCTCGCGAAGCTCACCCACAGCCTGTGACGCGTGAGAGAGGCACGCCGCACGGGCAAAGGTTTAGTTCTAAACCCAAGCACCGGAAAGGGAGTGAGCAGTGACTGGCTTCAGAGGACAGGTGGCCGTCGTCACCGGCGGAACCGACGGCATCGGTGCTGCGACGGCGCTGGCCCTGTCCGCCGAGGGCGCCGATGTTGTGATCGTCGGCCGCTCGGCGGAAAAGGCGGCGAAGGTGATGTCCCAAGCCTCGACGAGCGCCGGCGGCTCCCTGCGAGCCGTCGTTGCCGACGTCAGCCTCATGAAGAATGTTGTCCGGACAGTCGAAGAACTCGACGCGCTGGTCGACAAAATCGACATCCTGATCCACGCCGTGGGAATTCTGCTGCCGCGCACCGAACGCACCGCCGAGGGAATCGAGAAGGATTTCGCTGTCAGCTATCTCGCGAGGTTCGCGTTCCTGGAAGAATTCCACCGAAGAGGCCTCCTGACAGCCGGCACACGACTGGTCAACATCTCCGCGGCCGGCCCCAAGGTGCCGTCCTATGCACAGTTGGAGTTCGGGTCGATCGCCGAGGTGGACGCCAGAGTCGGCATGAAAGGTCACGGTCAGGCGCAACTGGCCAACGATCTGCTGACCATTCAAGCGCCACGACGGTACGGCGTCGTCGCTGTTGGGTACGGTCCTGGGTCGGTGAGGACACAGATCCGACGGGAGGTCCCTCGCGCGGTCCGGGCAGCGATGACGCCGTTCTTCGCGCTCACCACCCGCCAACCGGCAGACGTGGCGCGCGACATCGTCGCCGTTTTGAGCGACCACTCATTGCCCACCACCGAGGCTTCCTGGTTCGACAAACGCGGCCGGTTCCAGCCGGCTGGATTCATCACGAGCACGAAAAGGCAGCACGATGTCCTCACCGTGAGCATCGCCCTTTTGCGCAGGGCACTCGGGGATGTCTCTCCAGCGCCGTAAGGGTTGGCACCCCGAAGGGAAGATCACCCCGCGTTCGACGAGGACACCGGCACCCACCGATTTCTTCCCGCGCGGCAGTAATGTGTCCCCCACGGGTGTCCTGTCGGCGGGCGGTCGGTGCGTCGGGTGAGTGGGCAGACCGTCACCTTCAGGTCGCTCCATCGTGTCGCGTTCGCGCGAGAACCGTTGTCGGCGCCCGGTGCATTCAGGCACATGGACAGCCTCCGATCGCGACCGGACCGCATCCGTGGTGAGTCCCGGCCGAGCGACACAGTGTCCGACAACCGCGGACGACTCGACATCCGTCGCGTGAGCGGTGAGAACCGGATGCTCCATCTGATCATCGTGGTGAATACGGTCCGCCGCGGTGCGGTCGGGGCATCGTGCCAGTCAGTTTCCCGTCCTTTCGGACGGGCTGGCGGATAAGGTGTCCAGGCCGTGCTTCGTTGCGACGCGGGCGCACCAGACCCACGATTCATGGAAGGCGGTCATCATAGGGGTACTGGGGCGATCGACCGGTGCAGTCCGGGGGGAGGTTCCATGAAGCGTCTGCTGAAGTCACTCAGGCGCTACATCTTGCTGCCGGTGTCGTCCCTTCACCTCCTGACCTACGCCTTGGCGCCCGGCCGGGCGGTCATCGACGTCGACGTCGAGGTGTGGATGCGGGAGCATGAACTTCGCGGTTCATCGTTACTCGGGCTGCACACGTTGCTGATCGAACACCCGGAGTTCCGGAACCTGTTCTATTACCGGGTGATGCCCTGGTCCTACCTGCTGCGAGTGATTTATTGGCCGCTGCCGACGCTGCGACTGACCGCGAAGCAGATCGGGCCGGGCTTGTTCATCCAACACGGCGAGGGAGCGAGGATCAACGGGCAGCGAATCGGCGCATACTGCTGGGTCAACCAGCAGGTCACGATCGGATACAGCAACAAGACGGACCTGCCCGTCTTGCACGACCGCGTCCGGGTGGGACCGGGAGCGCGGATCTTCGGCGCCGTGACCGTTGGGGAGGGGACGACGGTGGGCGCGAACGCGGTGATCGTCAAGGACGTCCCAGCGCACTGCACAGTGGTCGGCGTGTATCCCGCCTACATCGTGCGCGATCACGGGCAGCGAGTGAACCGGAAACTGTAGGGCAGGGCGGGTTGTCCGGCGGGTTCTCGGCAGTCCCCGGCACCCAAACGCAGCCAATTGCGCGGCCCGGGGTCATCGATGAGACCGCAGATGTTCGCGTGACGGGGCGGTGCCTCGATCAGGTCGCCCGTCGACGCGCACGCAGCACGACGTCGTCGACGTGGTGGGTGCTGACCGCACCGGGGGGCCGCGGACGCGTCTCGCGGATCTCGATGTGCCAGGTGCCGGGTTGGGCGGCGAGCGCGTCTGCTATCTCGTCGACGCCGACATACGCGTCAAGGTCGTACATCCGGGTTTGGGTGGCCACGTCGACCGGCTCGGGCATCGCGGCGGGATCGTGGTGGACGACCAGCAGTGTGCCGCCGGGGGCAACGGCATCGAGCAGATTGTGCAGACCGCGTTCGTCGGGTGTGCGCTTGAACGAGCCGTACTGCAGCGAGACCAGATCGAAGGTCTCGATGCCGAAAGGTGCGGGCTCATTGGCGTCGCTGCGCAGCAGATCAAGGGTGACTTCCCGGCGCCGGGCCTCCCTGTGGATGCGGGCGAGCGCGTTGCCGGAAATGTCGGTGGCGGTGACCTTCCAACCGCGCTCGGCCAGCCAGAGGGCATCGGCGCCCTCGCCGGCTCCGACGTCGAGCGCACGGCCGGGCGCGAGGCCGCTGACCTCCCGAACGAATGTGCCGTTGGGGTTCCCGCTCCATGTTCGCTCGACACCGCTGTAGCGGTGGTCCCAGTCGGCTGCTTCGCCCGAGACGCGGGCGGCGTCGCGGAGGTCCTCCTCGGCGAGGCTGAAGGCGATCATGGCGCCGACCTGGCTGCCGTGAGCGGCTGCCGGAAGCACCTGCAGGCTCGGGTCGGTGACGTTGCCGGCCGCGTACATGCCGGGCACCGCGGTCTCGCCGCGCGGATCCACCGCGAGTGCATCACCGGCGCCGGTGGGATGTGGGGTGGCTGTCAATCCGAGGCCGGCCAGCATTTCTGTGCGAGCGCGGAAGCGCGTGCCCACCACCACCGCGTCGGCGTCGAGGGTGCGGCCGTCGCCGAGTCTGACACCGGACACCTCGCGGTCCGGCCCGGTGATGATCCGGCTGACCTCGCCGCGTTCGACGGTGACTCCGGAGGCGACGAGCGCGTCGACAGTCGCATCGTCGACTCCGGTCGGGTCGTGCAGGACGATCGTCAGCCGGTCGGTCAGGTGGCGCAGCAGCGGCGCCGGATGCAGGTGCATGGGGTGGGTGATGATCTGCACCAGGCGCCGGTCGCGGACCTCGAAGCCATGACAGAACGGACAGTGGATCACGCCGTGCCCCCACTGTTCGGCAACACCATCGATGGTGGGCAGCTCGTCGATCAGGCCGGTCGCGACGAGAACCCTTCGGGCGACCAGCGTGTGGCCGCCGGTGAGAACGAGTTCGAAGGTGCCGTCGTCGCGATGGCGGGTGTCAACGACCCGGCCGGTGAGCACCTCCCCGCCGTAGCTGCGCACCTCTGTGCGACCGATCGTCGTGAATTGCCCCGGCGCCAGTGCCTCGTGTCCGAGATAGCCGTGGATTTCTGCGGCCGGGGCGTTACGTGGCGTCCCGTCATCCACGACGACCACGCTGCGGCGCTGGCGGGCCAGCTGCAGGGCAGCCGCGAGTCCAGCGGATGAGCCGCCGATGACAGCGACGTCACAGTGGCGCTCCACGGCCGCGTGCTGGACGTGGCCACTGCTCTCCGGCTGATCGACAGGGGCTGAATGGCGGGCGTGCCCGGGATGTTCGCTCATGACTCGACGGTACGGCGATTCGCGGGTTGAGCAAAGGAGTTTGCGAAATCCGCAAGACATGCCAGTATGACGGGATGAGTGGAGTCAGCGAAATCGAATCACTGGCGCGATCGCGCCTGCGGAGCATGCGGACCACCCTGGGGTATTCGCTGGACGAGTTGGCCGAGCGCACCAACCTCAGCCCGTCGACCATCAGCCGGGTCGAGACCGGCAAACGCGCACTGAGTCTCGAGGTGCTCGTGCCGCTTGCGAACGCCCTGCAGGTCAGTCTCGATGTGCTCTTCGAGGTACCCACCGATGAGGACGTCGTCATCCGTCCGGTCGCACACAGCAGTGGCACGAGAACGACGTGGCCGCTGAGCCGTTCGGACGGTCGCACCGTCGCGGTGAAGATGCGCCTGGAACCGTCGGACGTTCCGCCCGCTCAGCGGGTGCACGCCGGACACGACTGGTTCCTGGTGCTGGAGGGACGCGTGCGGCTGTGGCTGGGGGAGCGGCAGATCGACGTCGACACGGGGGAGGCAGCGGAGTTCACGACGATGGTCCCCCACGCGATCACAGCTCTGGGCGGTCCGGCCGAGCTGATCATGGTCTTCGACCGCGACGGGCAGCGCGCCCATGTGCACCAATGAGCGCGCTCGAGCGCTGAGGTGGTTGTCATTCAGAACTGTCGGGCTGTGGCTGGTTTCCGTGGGTCGGCCCGGGTGGTCCCACCCGTGCTGATCGATTTCTCGGCCGAAACGCATTATGCACTTCCGTCCTCTGCCAGTGGCGGCGGAGCACCGCGAAAGCCCTTCAGCGTGCCGAACCCGCACCGTTCCCTGGGTCTGCCCGATCACGTTGTGTGAATCGGTTGCACGTCAACGGGTTTCACTCTGCTGTGCGTATGCGCGCCGCTGATTCGCGGCCCTCCGCCGCCTCCGGTGCCCACCGTCGTCGCGACGATCCAGGATTTCGATCATCGTCCCACCGGTGTTCCTGGTCCCCGGAGTGCTGGATTGCGATGGCCTCGCCGTCCCCGCGTTCCTGCTCGACCGTCAGCGGGTCATGCGCAGACGCAGGCAGGCCACCGTGACCGAGCAAGTGCGCAATGGACAAACGGTGCAGCGCGAATGAATCTGCCGATACTGGAATCCGTTCATCGGGCTGCGGGCTCGGTGACGGTCCCAGCGTCCGGCTGAAGCGCACCGAGGTTGAACGGCGTGACAGTGCAACGGTTTCCACGCTGGTGACCTCGGAGCACGCCAACGGACTTGTTGCCGGAGTTCTGTCAGCGCGAACTGATCGTCGTTGCTGAAGCAGTTGCAACCTGTTGCAGGCAGACGTCTTTGAAGGCAACGGCCAGGGGGTGCGATTCCGGGCCGCGGTCGGCCCAGGCCAGGGCCACCACGGAGCGTTCGGCATCGGGCACCGGCACATAGGCGATGCCGGGGCGCGTGTAGTACCGCACCGCGGATTGGGGGGCGAGGCCGATACCCCGGTGGGCAAGGACAGCTTCCAGATACTCGTCGACGGAGTGGATGACGGCTCCGACCCTGAGCGGATGTTCGGGGCTGCGATGCGAATTCACCCGGGCGAAGTCCTGGTAGGCCGGGTCTTCGGCGGCGTTGACGATCCACGGTTGGTTCATCAGTTCGGTGACCTTGATGCTGTCCCGACCGGCCGCAGGGTGGTCCGCCGCTACGACGGCGACGCGTTGTTCGCTGAACAGTTCGGTGATGACGAGGCCTGTTCGGTCGATCGGCAGCCGCAGGATGGCGATGTCCGCCGATCCGCTGCGAACTGCCTCGGCAACCTCGGCGGGCCCCAGTTGTCGAAGGTCCACCGAGACGTTCGGATGCTGGTCGGCGAACGCGCGCAGGATGAGTGGGGTGTATTCGTTCGCAGCCTGTGCGACGAAAACGACTCGCAATCGCCCTTTCTCGATGGCCCGCTCCTGTGCGGACGTCTCGATGAACCGCTGTCCGGCGGACAGGACGTCGTATGCCGCGGGGAGTAGGCGACGGCCGGCGTCGGTCAGCGCGACGCGGGTGCGGTCGCGATCGAACAGCTGGACGCCGATCAGATGTTCGAGCCGCTTGACCTGTTTCGACAGAGCGGGTTGCGACACCCGGGTCCGTGACGCGGCCCGACCGAAGTGCAGCTCCTCGGCGACGGCCACGAAGTACACCAGCAGTTGCTGGTCGACAAGGCGCGCCGTCACAGGGTCTTCACTCGCGGCCGCAGCCATAACCACAGGTTATCAGTCGAGTTCGATCATGTATTGGACACCGCGTGTGGCAGGGGGTGCACTCGTGAGCAGCCAAGAAGGGAAGTGCACATGCAGATCGGCATTGTCGGTTCGGGTCGTATCGGTGCGAGGCTGGGGACGCTGTGGGCCGCGTCCGGGCATGAGGTGATGTTCAGTTTCTCCCGGGATCCGGGCAAGCTCAGGTCCCTGGCCGCCGCGGCCGGGCCGATGGGCGAAGCGGGGACACCCGCTGAAGCGGCGGCATTCGGTCAGGTGCTGCTCCTTGCGGTGCCGTATCCGGAGTTGGATGCGGTGCTCGCCGAGATCAATGTGCCTCCACGAACAGTGGTGATCGACGCGACGAACCCCTTCACCCGCGAGTACACAGTGGTAGACCTCGGTGCGGCGGGATCGGCGGGCAAGGCGCTCGCCGCGCGATTGCCCGAGGTCAGGGTCGTCAAGGCCTTCAATACTCTGCCGGCCGAGGTGTATGACAGCCCCGACCGCGAGAACAGGCTGGCGCTGTTCCTCTGCGGCGATGACGCCGATGCGCGTCGGGTCGTCGCCGGCCTTGTTCGTGACGCCGGTTTCGCGCCGGTCGACGCCGGTCCGATCAGCGCGGCGAGCATCCAGGAGCCCGGTGGCCCCCGGTACAACGCGGCGGTGTCAGCGTCCGAGGCGTCGTTGCTGGTGACCCGATGACCGGCGGTGAGCAGCGCCCTGGGTGCGTGATCGTCGGCACCGGTCCCGGCCTCGGATCGGCCTTGGCGCGAACGTTCGCTCGTCACGGATACTCGCTCGGCCTGGTGAACCGCAGTGAGGAACCGATGCGGGAGTTGGCCGACGAACTCTTGCCGTCCGGGACGCTCGTTGTCACCGAGTCGCTCGACGTCGCCGATGCCACTGCATTGACCGAGGGGCTGCGCCGGATCCGGTCGGCGCTCGGCGCGATCGACGTGTTGATCTACAACGCCGTCGGGTTCACGGGTGAACCGCCCAGCCGCCTTGCGCCCGCGTCGTTGCAAGCCGACCTGATCGTCGGGGTGACCTCTGCGCTCACCGCCGTGCAGGTCATCCTGCCGGGCATGACGGCGGCCGGAGCAGGCACCATCCTTCTGACGGGCGGCGGTGCCGCGCTGTATCCGAGCGCCGCCATGGGTTCCTTGCCGATGACCAAGGCGGCGCTGCGCGCCCTGGCCTTTGCCCTGCACGACGAGTTGACGCCCCGGAACATTCACGTCGGCACCGTCACCATCGCCGGCGGCATCGGTGACCGCCCCGAACTCGCTCCCGAACGGATTGCCCAGGAGTTCTGGGCCGTTCATCAGCAGCCACCTGGGGAATGGACGGTGGAGACCATCTACCCGACGCGCTCCTGAGCCCGGTGCGGGCAGTCGCGTCGGCCGACAGGTCTCAGTCGGCTGGTCGCCGCCGCCGACCAAGGCCGCCCGCCCGCGATGCCGATTGAGGACATGGCGCGCGGTGGGTCGCCGAGTGATCAGGGAGATGACGGTCGCTGGGTCGCTGCAGCTGGCTTGGCGCTGCGACCCTCCGTGTTGTTCGTTATCGGCGATCCCCGTGGCGGAATCCGGTGATGCACGCGAATCCGCTCGCCGGACTGCGGCTCCCGCGGCGCGCGCAGGTGTTGACGGACGAGGGCGGTCACACGAACGTGACGATCGACGACGTCACGGAATTGCTGACCGACGGTGACCGGGTGGGCCGTTCGCTGGCTGCGCCGTCGGCCGTGGCCGTCACCGTCCGCCGGAACGCGGTGCGACAACAGCAGCACTGACGGGTACGAGCGCTTCGCTGGACTGGGACAGGGTCGGACCCCGTCAGCCGACCGCCTGCGCCGGGACTGCACCGGCATCTGACGGATCGCCGATGCCCTGGACGGCCCTCCGTTCGCAGCGACGGGCCGGCGGGGGCAATCCTGGTCGCGTCGGTGACGACCGGTTCATCGGGCGGGACCCGTTGCGCGACAGCGTCACTGCCGCAGGGTCTGCGCGACGCGCGCCATGAACTCGTCGTTCGCGGGGCCGACCTCCATGAGCTCGATGACGTTGCCGCTGTGCAGATCTTTCCCGTAGTACGCCCAGTGCGATGCGTCTGGCGCGATCGTGGCGTTGACGATCTGCTCCAGTCCTTCGTCCCGGAGGTGCTGGTCATAACAGGCGAGATCGTCGACCCGGAAGCCGAGATGGTGCAGTCCGCCGCCGTGATGACGCAGGAAGTGAGCGTGGGGAGACCGATCGTCCAGCGGCTCCAGCAACTCCAGCAAGACGTTGCCCAGGTCCAGGAATGACAGGCGGAGGGAGAACGGCGTCGGTACGCCGGCTACCTCGATGTCCCGATAGTCGTCGACGAATGTCGGCATCGACGCTCGCCCGGTCAGCACCGAGAGCGAGCGCGCCGCCTGCAGGCAGTTCTGCACGACAATGCCGACGTGGTGGACCTCGGGCAGTGCAAGCTGGGGCATGGATCTCCTTGTCGATGGGGCGGATACAATATATAGTATGACTACTGGATGAGGAGGCAAGATCGATGGAGCCCGAAGAGCTGTCGCGGTTGCAGCGGGAGTGCACGGAAGTGCGGCTGGCTGTGCTGCGCGAGATCGAGGTCGCAGGAAGCGGTCACTATGGGTCGAGCTATTCGGCCGTCGAGATCCTCGTGGCGCTGTACTACCGCCTGCTCGACGTCCGGTCGGACGATCCCGAGTGGCCGGTCAGAGATCGCTTCGTATTGAGCAAGGGACATGCCTGCTCTGCGTTGTATCCGATCCTGACGGATCTGGGCTTCTTCGATCCGGCACACCTGGGCACCTTCACCCGCCTGGGCAGCATCCTGGGTGATCACCCGGACCGCAAGAAGATTCCAGGTGTTGACTTTTCGGCCGGCTCGCTGGGTCACGGCCTGTCGGTCGCTGTCGGCATGGCGCTGGCCGCCCGTCAGCAGGGCTATCGCAACCGGGTGGTCGCACTGATCGGTGATGGTGAGCAGAACGAGGGACAGATCTGGGAGGCCGCGGCGTTCGCCTCTGCCCGTCGCCTCGGCGACATCCTTGCGGTCGTCGACCGGAACGGCGTCCAGGTCGATGGCACCACCGAGGAAACGCTCGACATGGAGCCGATGGCCGACAAGTGGCGCGCATTCGGCTGGCGCGTCGAGGAGGTGGACGGTCATGACCTGGAGGCGCTGGCCGCCGCCTTCGATCGTTACGACAAGCGGCGCCCCGATGGGCAGCCGTCCTTGGTGATCGCCCATACCGTCGCCGGGAAGGGAATCGGATTCATCGAGAACCAGGCGGCATGGCACGTGGGGTACCTCCATGGGCCCGACGCCGAGGAGGCCGAGCGCCTGGTGCGCGCCATGTACCCCGTTGGAGGAAGAATCTCGTGACCACACCGTTGACCGGACTGCGTAGCGAACGATCGTTCGACAGCATCAACACGCGCCGCCTTGCCGTTCAGCTGACCCACATAGGGCGCTCGCTGGCCACTCTCGCGGACGACGATCCGCGCATCGTCGCCGCCAGCGCGGACCTGAAGTTCTCCACCTTGATGTCAGAGTTCGAGGAGCGGCACCCGGATCGCTTCTATCAGTTCGGCATCTCGGAGCGAAACATGTTCGGCGCGGCCGCCGGCATGGCGTCGGCCGGATTGCGGCCCTACATCGCCACTTTCGCATCGTTCGCCGGCATTCTGTGTTACGAGAACATCAGGACCGATCTCGCATATCCGGATATGCCGGTGCGGATCCTGGCCACCCATTCCGGTATCTCCATGGGCTATTTCGCAACGTCCCATCACGCCACCGAAGACATCTCAGCCCTGCGGTCGGTTGCGAACCTGACCGTCGTCTCGCCGGCGGACGGACTGAGCGCGGCACACCTGATCCGCGAGACGGTGGACCTGCCCGGCCCGATCTACTTCCGGTTGAGCCGAGGTCGCGAGCAGTCACTGTACGAGGAGATCCCCAGCTCGTTCGAGCTCGGTGTTCCGCATCTGGTGCGCCGTGGCTCGAAGATCCTGCTCGTGGCAACAGGTCTGATGGTGCGTAATGCCGTCGAGGCCGCGCAACAGCTGATGGAGACAGACCAACTGGATGTAGCGGTCTTGGACGTGCACACCCTGAAGCCATTCGCCTTCGAGACCGTGAGTGGCCATCTTGCGGGCTACGACGCAGTCGTGGTCGTCGAAGAACACAATGTCGAGGGTGGGTTGGGCACGCTGGTTGCCGAAGCTGCACAGCAGGCGGGTCTTCGGGTCCCGATCTACAAACACGGTCTCTACGACGAGTTCTGCATCATCGGACCGCCGCACCACTGCTACCGGTATTACGGGCTCGATGCTCTCGGAATTGCCACGGTGGTCACCCGAATGACGAACCTGGCCGACTCCGGTGGCTTCTTCGAGCGCAGCCGGTCAGGAAGTCTGTGGACCGACGACGACCGCCGGAAGGTGCTGTCCGAGTTCGACGTGGTGAAGTAGAACGATCGGGCACGGTGATGTGTCGGCAGCTCAGCGGGCCGGGCACCAGCACGCATCGGCGTCCGGCTCCGCAGAACAAGCTGCGCAGAGCGGTCGACGGCGGACACGCCGGTACCGTCGTGACATGAATGCTCACACAGTTCCGCCCGTTCCAGCGCTGGTCCGGGATCACTGCCTGGCGCCCGGTCGAGAGGTCGACGCCGTCGGTGGTTACGGGCGATTGTTCGGTGATCTGCCGCCGCTCGGTGTGGGCGAGGAGTATGTCCGTGAGCAGGGATTGGCCGCCGTCAGGGGCAGCTCGAACCTGTTCCGCCTCGACGACGACGAGCCCGACCGCGCCGACCTCCCGGCGGCCGGGTGGCCCGTCTTCGCGCAGTTCCTGGCGCACGACCTGACTGCGGACAGATCCCACCTGTCGGCATCCCGGGTCGAGCTGAGGGACTTGCGCAACGCCCGCTCCCCGCGGCTGGACCTCGAGTGCGTGTACGGGTCCGGCCCGGCCGATCAGCCCTACCTGGTGCAGCGCGATGCGCCGAGCCGAATGCTGGTGGGAGGCACGTCGCAGGCGCCGGACCTGCCGCGTAACCAGGACGGCGTCGCTCTGCTGGGCGATCCGCGCAACGACGTGCACGCGTTGATCTCTCAGCTCCACACACGGATCCTGCTGGCGCACAACGCGTTCGAGGCCGCCCTGGAGCGGGACGGAGTCCCGTCGGCGCAACGGTTCGGCCGCGCACAACAACTCCTGCAATGGCACCACCAGTGGATCGTGCTCCACGAATACCTGGACGTGACTGTCGGCGCCGAACTGGCGACTGAGATTCGCGACGGCGCAGGGGAGTGGCTTTCACCTGACCAACCGCTGCGGTTGCCGGTCGAGTTCGCCGATGCGGCCTTCCGGTACGGGCATGCACAGGTTCGCGAACGCTACCGGCTGCAGCCCGGAGGACAGCCTCGGCGGCTCTTTCCGGACCTCGTTGGCTTCCGGCCGATCGGCGACCGGGTGACCGATCCGTCGATGCTGTTCGACCTGCCGGGTCGGGCTCCCGCGCAGCGGGTGAAACGGCTGGACGGGCGGTTGTCCGCCTCGCTGATCCATCTGCCCGGCCAGATCACCGGTGACCTCGACGAGGAGCCCCAGCAGTCGCTGGCGGTCCGCGACCTGCAACGTGGGCTCGCGACCGGTCTTCCGTCCGGCGAGGCCGTCGCCCGCCGACTCGGCGTCCAGCCACTGACGCCCGACGAGCTCGGCGTCGCAGAGCACGGGTGGATCGGCGAGACGCCGCTCTGGTACTACATTCTCAAGGAGGGCGAGGTGCGGGCCGGCGGCCGGCACCTGGGACCGGTCGGTGGGCGGATCGTCGCGGAGGTCCTTGTTGCGGTGGTCCGCCGCGACCCGTCGTCATACCTGTCGCTGGCACCCGACTGGTCACCCGCCACCGCTCCGGACGGCACCTTCGGTATCGCGGACCTGTTGACCATGGTCTGACGCCCAACCGGCGGATCGGCGCCCAGGGGCGGATGCGGCTGTCGGGGTCCGCACCCGCCCCTCCGTCACCGAAGCAGCGTCATTCGCCGCCACGGACCCTTCTGGCGGCCGTCACCAGGTTCTCCAGGGACGCGAGGGTTTCCGGATACGCACGGGTCTTCAGCCCGCAGTCCGGGTTCACCCAGAGTCGCTCGGCCGGGAAGGCGGCGGTCGCTTCCCGCAGTCGGCCCTCGATCTCATCGGCAGACGGCACCCGAGGGGAATGGATGTCCCACACGCCCGGGCCGACCTCGTTCGGGTAGCCCGCCGCCGTCAGTTCTCTGGTGATTCCCATGTCCGAGCGGGCCGCTTCCAGACTGATGACGTCCGCGTCGAGATCGATGATGGCGCCGAGAATGTCGGCGAAATCGGCGTAGCACATGTGGGTGTGGATCTGGGTGTGGTCGGCCACCCCCGCGGTGGCCAGCCGGAACGCCCGCACCGCCCACGCCAGGTACCCGGGCCGGTCGGCGGCCCGCAGCGGCAGCGTCTCCCGCAGAGCCGGCTCGTCGACCTGGATGACGGGTACACCGGCAGCCTCCAGGTCCAGCACCTCATCGCGCAGCGCCAGCGCCACCTGGGCGGCGGTGTCCCCCAGGGGCTGGTCGTCACGCACGAAGGACCAGGCCAGCATGGTCACCGGCCCGGTCAGCATGCCCTTGACCGGCCGTGCGGTCAGGCTCTGCGCGTAGGTCGTCCAGTCCACCGTCATCGGCGCCGGCCGGAACACGTCGCCGGCCAGGATCGGCGGCCGCACATACCGGGTTCCGTAGGACTGCACCCACCCGTGGCTGGTGGCGACGTACCCGGCCAACCGCTCGGCGAAGTACTGGACCATGTCGTTGCGTTCCGGTTCGCCGTGCACCAGCACGTCCAGGCCGAGCCTTTCCTGCTCCGCGATCACCGACGCGACTTCGGCGCGCATCGCGCGGGTGTAGGCAGCGTCGTCCAGCCGGCCGGCGCGCAGGTCGGCCCGAGCTCGGCGCAGCTCACGGGTCTGCGGGAACGATCCGATCGTGGTGGTCGGCAGCGGCGGAAGGTTCAGCCGCTCACGCTGTCGGTCGGTGCGGACCTCATAACCGCTCGTTCGGGTGGTGTCGTCTGCGGTGACGGCCACAGCCCTGTTGCGGACGGCCGGGTTTCGGGTGATCGGTGACGACGCCCGGGACGCCAGGATCGAGCGGTTGACCTGCAGGTCGCCGACCACCGCGTCCCGGCCGAGGGTCAGCGCCCGTGCCAGCAGGGTGAGCTCGTCGAGTTTCTGCCGGGCGAACGCGAACCACGGGACGATCTGCGGGTCCAGGTCCTTCTCGTCGGTGACATCCAACGGGACGTGCAGCAGCGAGCAGGACGCGGCGACGTCGACCCGGTCGGCCAACCCCAGCAGGGTGCCCAGCTTGGCGAGGGCGGCGGTCAGGTCCGTGCGCCAGATGTTGCGGCCCTCGACCACTCCGGCGACCAGTCGCTTGCCGCGCACTCCACCGAGCGCGGCGAGCGCGGCGATGTCGGCGGCGGCCGGGCCGGTGATGTCGATCGCCAGGCCTTCCACCGGTGAGTCGGCCAGGATCGGCAGCGCGTCACCGAGCCGGTCGAAGTACGACGCCACCAACACTTTGGGCCGGTCCGGCGGATCGGTGAGGATCCGGTAGGCCCGCTCGACGGTGTTCAGGACCTCTGCCGGTTGGTCCAGGACGAGAGCCGGCTCGTCCAGTTGCACCCATTCCGCACCGGCCGCCCGTAGCTGCGCGAGCAGGTCGACATACAGCGGTAACAGACGGTCGAGCAGTGCCAACGGCTCGAACGTCGGGTCGGCGTCCGGGGCGGGTTTGGACAACAACAGGAACGACACCGGTCCGACAACGACGGGCCGGGTGGTGAACCCGGCGGCCGTTGCCTCGGCGAACTCGCCCAGCGGCTTGTCGGCGTCGAGATGAAACTCGTTGTGCGGGTGCAGTTCTGGCACCAGGTAGTGGTAGTTCGTGTCGAACCATTTGGTCATCTCCAGCGGCGCGACGTCCGCGGTACCGCGGGCCATCGCGAAGTACCGGTCGAGCCGTGACCGGGGCGTGCCGTCGTCGGGGGCGGCTTCCCGGTGCCGCCGCGGGATCGCGCCGACCATCACCGCCGTGTCCAGAACGTGGTCGTACAGGCTGAAGTCGTTGCTGGGCAATTCGGCCAGACCGTATTCCGCCATTTCCCGCCACCGTTGCCCGCGCAGTTGGCGGGTGCCGTCCAGCAGGTCGGCCGCGTCCAGTCGGCCCGCCCAGTAGCCCTCGATCAGTTTCTTCAGGCGCCGGTCCGGTCCCTGCCGTGGGTAGCCCAGGACCGTCGGCGAGGTGCCGGGTGCCGTGGGATGAGGCTGTGCCATGGAACTCTCCTTCGCGAGTTCGCACCTCACGAATGGCGCGCGGAACCGCGCCCCGGTCGGGCCACCTCAGGGAAGCCACCGACCGGTCACGGCCACGACCCACCCGCGAGGTCGGATGCCACCGCGCCGACGGTCGCCGGCACGGACAGCGGCAGGTCTTCGGACTCGTGGGCCCGGCGCTGTTGGGCCCGTTCGACCCAGCGCCACCTACCGACCATCGCTTCCCGGACCCTGTCGGGCCCAGTGCTGTCCCCTTGGGACTGACGGCTTTCGTTCCCACTCACCGCTGCGGGGCAGTCCCGGTTTCGCACCGGGTTCCCTGTTACCTCGGCCCCCGACGATGCGGGGCCGAACCAACTGCACTGCGCATCGTAGTGGTCGCGCCGGTCACGTGGTCGACCCATCCCGCCTCCGGCCTGCGGCCGGCGTGACGTCGTCACCGGCGTGCCGCGGCACCACCCGCCGCAGGCGCTCCTCGCCGACCGTCCGCGTGGCCGAGTGTCAATGGTCATGTTGCGCAGTCAGTCTCGGTCCCTCCACCGGTAGGACCCGGGAGCAGGTCGGGCACCGCAGCCAGCGTCGGTGCGATCGGTCCCGGCAGGACGACGCGGGCGGTGGGATGAAGGTCGAGCACGACGTGTCGGCATCGACCGCACGGGCAAGGACGCCGCGCCCCCTGTCGCCGACCGCCACGATGGTCTCGATGCCCGCGGAGGTGAGGCCGGCCGCCGTTGCGAGCACCACCAACTCCGCGCACGGACCGCCGGTGAAGTGGAACAGATTCATGCCGGTGACCAGGACGCCATCCGTCGTACGCGCCGCCGCCGCGACGGTGTGGATCTCACCGTCGCTGCGCGCCCGCACCAGGGCGGTCGCTTCGTCCACCAGCAGCGCGTCTGTGTCGGAAAGGGGTCGTGGTGCAGTCGTCGTGGCGACATGATGATCGTGTGCCCGTGGCGACTCCACGATGTGCCCGCCGCACCGGCAAATCCGGGGCTCGTCACAGAGTGACCGGCGTGATCGGCGCCCGTCCGGACAGCACCGCGGCGGCGTTGTCGAGGGCGAGGATCCCCATGGCGTCGCGGGTTGCCTCTCCGGCGCTGGCGGTGTGCGGGGTGAGAACGAGTCCCGGGGCCCCGAGCAGTGCAGGATTGACGTTCGGCTCGTTCTCGAAGACGTCCAGGGCGGCGCCGCGGAGTCGCCCCTCGTGCAGGGCGGCGATGAGCGCGGTCTCGTCGACGATCCCGCCGCGGGCTGTGTTGATCAGGTAACTCCCGCGTTTCATCGTCGACAGCGCGGCGCCGTCGATCAGGTGCCTGGTCTCGGGAGTGAGTGGAGTGTGCACCGACACGACATCACTTGTGGCGAACAGGGTCTCGGCGTCGACGAATTCGACTCCGTCGTCGGGAGAACCGATGTCGGCCCGGCGGCTGGTGGCCACGACGCGCATGTCGAACGCCAGGGCGCGACGGGCAACCGCTCGTCCGATGCGCCCGTAGCCGAGGATCCCGAGTGTCGTTCCGGCGCTGAGGTCCAGGCCGAGGAGCGTCCGCGGTCCCCACACCCACGGTTGCCCGCTTCGGATGAGCCGGTCCCCGTCCGTGATCCGCCGGGTCGCGGCAAGGATCAACGCGAAGGTGTGGTCGGCAGTGGCGCGATCAAGGACGCCGGGGGTGTTCGTCACGACGACACCGGCCGCGGCGGCGGCCACCAGGTCGATGTTGTCGTACCCGACGGCGACATTGGCGACGATCTTGAGCTGGGGGGCGGCTGCGAAGACGTCGGCGTCGATCCGCTCGGTCAGGGTCACGACGGCGGCCGTCGCGCCTTCGATGCCCTGCGTCAGTTCCGCTCGGGACGGCGGTGCTTCGGCGCCGACGCGACAGGGGTACGCCAGGTCGCCCAGGCGCTGCATCGCCCGATCCGTGAGCAGTCTGGACAGATAGAGAAGGTTCGGCGGAGCCGGGCGCACCGAGGGTGCGGATGGCTCGGTACCGGTTGCCGGACCTTCGATCGTCACCCGGTGTGCCTCCTGAATCTGTCAATCGTCGCCGTCGACATCCGGAGCCCTGACGGCAGGGTCGCGGTCCCCGCGCTCCGCCCCGACAAGCGGTCCGGGGCGGAGCGTTGCATCATCCTCCGCGACGGCGGATCGCCGGCGCGAGGGCTACCCGAGGCCGTTCAGGACCTTGGTGACGATGCTCTCGACGTCCAGTCCGTACCGTTGGTGCAGGGTCGGTAGGGCGCCGGCGTCGAGGAAGGCGTCGGGCAGGGCGACGGGCAGGATCTTGCGGTGCACACCGCCGAGAACCGCTGCGGAGGCAATGGTTTCGAACAGGCCGCCCCGGATGGTGTGGTTCTCCAGGGTGAGCGCGAGCCGGTCGGTGTTCAGTTCCCCCAGCACCGTCCGGGCGTCGAACGGTTTGATGGTGGGGGTGTGAACGACGGCGGCGCCGACGTTGTGCGCCTCCAAGGCCTTCGCGGCGAGCAGGGCGCGCATGGTCATCAGACCGCTGGAGATGAGCACGACGTCATTGCCGGGGCGCAGCACCTTGGCCTTCCCGAGTTCGAAGGTGTAGCCGTATTCGTCGAGCACGGTGGGCACGTTCCCGCGGAGCAGTCGTAGGTAGGTGGGTCCCCCGACGGCGGCGAGTTGCGGGACCGCCTCGGCGATGTCGACCGAGTCGCAGGGGTCGACGATGGTCAGGTTGGGCATGCCCCGGAAGATCGCGATGTCCTCGGTGGCCTGGTGGCTCGGGCCGTACCCGGTGGTCAGGCCCGGCAGGCCGCCGACGACGTTGACGTTCAAGTTCGGTTCGGCGATGTCCAGGCACAGGAAGTCGTAGGCACGGCGGGCCGCGAAGACCGAGTAGGTGGACACGAACGGGATGAGCCCGGTCTCGGCGAGGCCGGCGGCGGCGCCGAGCAGCACCTGCTCGGCCATGCCGACCTGGAAGAACCGCTCTGGGAAGCGGTCCCGGAAAATGTGCATGTCGGTGTACTTGGCCAGGTCCGCGGACAGCCCGACAACGCTGGGGTTCTGCTCGGCGAGGGCGACCAGGGCATGGCCGAGCGGCGCCGGAGCGGTTCGCTGTCCGGGTTCGGCGATGCTGGCGATCATCGCGGACGTCTTGGCGTGGACCGGCTTTGCCTGTCCGACCTCGGCGTCGGCAGCGGTCGCAGCGGCGTCGGTGGGGACGGCGCCAATGGGGTGATCGGTCGTGGACGGCGTGGTCATGATCAGTTGCTCCCGGCGGGGTTGGCGGCGCGCAGCGCCTGGCGGGCGAGGTCCCATTCGTGTTCGTCGATGCGGATGAAGTGCGCCTTTTCCCGGTCCTCCAGGAACGGCACGCCGCGGCCGATGCGGGTGTCGCACAGCACGACGGCGGGCGTGTTGCCGACCGGTACAGAATCGAAAGCGTCGAGCAGGGCGGGGATGTCGTTGCCGTCGACGCGGACGGTGCGCCAGCCGAACGCGCGCCATTTGTCGATCAATGGTTCGGTGCGCAGCACCCCTGCGGTCGGGCCGTCGGCTTGCAGGGCGTTGACGTCCACGACGCACAGCAGATTGCCCAGGCCATGGTGGGACGCGGCCATGGCGGCCTCCCAGGTGGAACCCTCGTCGAGCTCGCCGTCGCTCATCATGTTGATCACCCGAGCGCCGTTGCCCTGGAACCGCAGGCCCAGGGCCATGCCGACCGCGACACCGAGGCCGTGTCCGAGAGAGCCGCCGGAGATCTCCATGCCGGGTGTGTAGGTGCTCATCCCGGACATCGGCAGCCGTGAGTCGTCCGAGCCGTAGGTTTCCAGCTCGGCGACCGGGATGGTGCCGGCCTCGGCCAAGGCGGCGTACAGGGCGATGGCGTAATGCCCCATCGACAGCAACACCCGGTCCCGGTCGGACCACTGCGGGTCCTCGGGCCGGTAGTCCGCGAGGTCCTTGTAGACCACGGCGAGCACGTCGGCGAAGCCGAGGCCCTGCCCGACGTATCCCTGGCCCTGCACCTCGCCCATGTCCAGGATGTGGTGGCGGATCCGGTCGGCGGCGGCGGCGAGGTCGGCCACCCGGGTGCCCCGGTCAACAGTCTGCGTCATTGCATGTTCCTCCGATGGGAAATGGGTTGCGGTGGACTGGGTTCAGGAGAAGTACGAGCCGCCGTTGACGTTCTGCGTGGTGCCGGTCAGGTAACCCGCCTCCTCGGAGGCCAGGAAGGCCAGCAGTGCGGTGACGTCATCGACCGACGCCTGCCGGCCGAGGGGGATGCTGCGGACGATGGCCTCCTCGATTTCCGGGGTGGTGCCGTGCGCGCGGATGTCGGTGTCCACCGCGCCCGGGGTGAGGGCGTTGACCGTGATTCCGGTGGGGCCCAGTTCCCGGGCGAGGGCTTTGGTGAACCCGAGGACGGCTGCCTTGGCCGACGAGTACGGGGTCTTGCCGAACACGCCGCCGCCCTGCTGCGCAGACACCGACGACATGTTGAGCACCCGGCCGTATCCGCCGTCGATCATCTCGGGCAGGAACGCCTTGGTCACCAGGTAGGTGCCCGTGACGTTGACCGCGAAGATCCTGTTCCACAACCCGAGCGTGGTCTCGAGAAACGGCAGGGGAGAGGTGATGCCGGCGATGTTCACCACCGCACCCACTGTTGGCAGGTCGGCGGCTGTGACTGCGTCCCGCACCGCGAGCACGGACTCCTCGTCGGCGACGTCGGCGGCGGCGCCGAACGCGGGCACCCCGTGCCGCTCGGTCAGTTCGCCGGCCAGCTTCTCCGCCGCCTCACCGTCGAGATCCAGACCGGCGATTGCCCACCCGTCGCGGGCGAAACGGTGCGCCGTCGCCCGGCCGATGCCTCGTTCGGCGCCCACTCCGGTGATCACCGCGGTGCGTTGAACAGTGGTTCGCGTGCTGCTCATGGGATTTCCTCCAGGGAGCCGGCCGCCGCAGCGGCCAGGAATGGTGACCAACACCGCGGCTCTGCAACTCCCGGGCCGCGGTGGCCGAGTGCACTTACTGTCGCATGTCGACTGTTGACAGTCAACTATATGGAACAGTCTTTTCGATCGGCCGGCCCCGTCGCATGGGTGGTGTCGACAGTCAACGGCCAGCAATCAACACCTATGCTGCGAGAAGCGGACGATCGGAATGGTGGGAGCGCAGCGGTGACGACGACCTTGGGTGGACTGTCCAAGACGAGCCTGCGGGAGCAGGCCCTCGACCAGTTGCGCAACGCGGTGACCTCCGGCGAGCTCAAACCGGGTACCCGACTGGTGGAGACCGAGTTGTCTGCGGCGCTGGGCATCTCACGCGGCACTCTGCGGGAAGCGCTGCGCCAGTTGCAGCAGGAAGGGCTGGTGGAAGCAGGCGAACGAGGTCGACTCACCGTCCGCACCCTGACCGACGCCGAGATCCTCGACATGTTCGCGGTGCGCGCGGCCCTTGAGGGGCTCGCCGCGGTCATCGTGAGCGCGCGAGCGGACCGGGACGTGCTGGTGGGTCGATTGCAGACCGCGCTCGACGCCCTGGAGGCGGCGACCGGGTCGATCAACCACATGGTCGAGGTCGACCTGCGTTTCCATCGCCTGTTGTGCGAGTTGACGGACAACCCCACGCTGCTGCGGACCTGGGAGGCGCTCGCCGGCTCCATTCGGATGTCCATCATGTTCGCCGGAACGGACAAGGCACTGTCCAACATGTCCGTGCCGCGGCATCAGCAGATCATCGATGCCATCGCCACCGGCAAACCGGACAAGGCGCGCGCCGCCATGGACCGTCATATGCAGGAGGCAGCGGAGAACCTGCTGGCGCGCAACGGTTCTGGCTCACTCGAAGGCTGACCGCCACCGCTCGCTACAGCTCTCACTGCGCCGTCATCGCGACGGTCCCCGTCCGCATCGGGACCCGTGCTGATGTCCAGCACTTCAGCATTGGCCGGGTGCACCGGCGACGCACCCCACTGCACGTCAGTCGGTGACGTCGCGCGCGGGTCGTCGCTGGACGCGACCCGGTCTTCGCGCGACTCTTTTCGGTGAGTTCCAAACTGATTGCTGTTGACTGTTGACAGTGACAGCGGTCTCGGCCATAGTTCTGCCAGCACTGTTGACAGTCAACAGTGACCGGAGATGGCAGAGCCCTTCGGTCAGCGCAGACCGGTTCCCGCCGCAGGCGAACCGAGAACGGAGTCTCGACGGTGAGCACCTCCCAGTCGCACTCGCACTCGCTCGAAGGCAACGCCCAAGGCACGGTCAGCTCGCGCAAGGTGGCCATCAGCTCGAGCATCGGGGCCACCATCGAGGCCTACGACTTCATCGGCTACGGCACCGCCGCGGCGTTGTACTTCAGCCACGACTTCTTTCCCTCCGGTGACCCGCTCACCGGAACCCTGCTGTCCTTCGCCACCCTCGGAGTCGGGTTCGCTGTCCGCCCCCTCGGCGGGGTGATCGGCGGCTACCTGGGCGACAAACTCGGCCGCAAACCGGTTCTCGTCGCCAGTCTGATGCTGATGGGTCTGGCCACCTTCTTCATCGGACTGCTGCCCACGTACCAGACCTTGGGCATCTGGGCGGGCATCCTGCTGGTCCTGGTCCGCGTCGTGCAGGGGCTTGCCTACGGCGCCGAATGGGGTGGCGCGATCCTGATGACCTACGAACATGCCCCCTGGGGATCCAAGGGCAAGTTCACCGGCATCGTGCAATCCGGTTTCCCGGTCGGCCTGCTGCTGGCGAACCTGGTCTTCCTGGTCTCCGTGCACCTGCCCGGCACCTGGGCCTGGCGCGTTCCGTTCCTGCTGTCCATCGTGCTGGTCGTCGTCGGCCTGATCATCCGGTCGAAGGTTCCGGAGTCACCGGTGTTCGAGGAGGTCAAGGCGCGCGGTGAAATCGTCAAGAACCCGATCACCCAGGTGATCCGCGAGGACTGGCGCAACATCCTGCGGGGCATCGGCCTTCGGGTCGCCGAGACCGCCGGGTACGCCGTGGCCATCACCTTCATGCTGTCCTATCTGAAGACCGAAAAGCTGGCGGACAACACCCTGACCCTGGTGGCGATCTGCGTGGCCTCGGCGATCGGCATCTTCGCGACCTACAACTGGGGGAAGGCCACCGACCGGGTGGGCCGCCGCCCGATCTATCTGTTCGGCACCCTCGTGATGGTCATCTTCGCGTTCCCCATGTTCCTGCTGGTCAACACCGGGATTGCCGTCCTGATCGTGCTCGCCGTCGTCATCGCGTATGCGGTCTGCCAGAACAGCCTGGCCGGCGCGCAGGGCGCCTGGTTCCCGGAGCTGTTCAACGCCAACACCCGTGCCTCGGGCGCTTCCCTGGCCTACCAGTTCTCCGCCGTCGTCTCCGGCTTCACCCCGTTCGTGGTCACGCTGCTGTACGCCAACTGGGGCTGGGTGGGCGCAGCCGCCCTGTTCGCTCTCTACGGACTGATCGGCCTGATCGCCACTCTCGTCACCAAGGAAACCTTCGGCCCCGTCGAACGCACCGCCGCGGCGACGGATGACCAGAGCATGCGGGTCAACGCCTGACCCAGGAACCGGTCCATGCCTGACCGGGATCTCGGGAAGGGGCCGCGGGAATCACTCCCGCGGCCCTTTTCGCTGTTCCCGTTTCGGTCGCACTACAGAGACGGGAGAAATGGGGACCGACGGTCCGCGCTCGTCTTCAGCCGGGGCGGCCCGGTCCTCATCGCGGCGAAACACTGCTGCACCAGTCACGGTGCCGTCCGCCGTGCTGCGTCGGCATGGGGTGACGGATCGCCGTCGAGGTCGCGGCGACGGGGTGGGTGAACGTCACCGCGCGACGGCCGGCCCGCGTGCGAGCCATCCCAGATCGCTGGGATGGCCGTGTGCGCCGGCCCGATCGCATTCTCGTTGAGTACCAGTCGTCGGCCCGGAGATGGAGGAGCAGCCATGGCGCAACACCTGAAGCGGACCCTGTCGGCCGCGGCAGTCGGGGTGATCGCACTGGGAGCGTCCGTGTTCACCGCACCCGCCGCAGCCGCTGACCCGAGGGGTGAGGCGCTGACGATCCATTGTGATTCGTCGGGAACGTTCGAGGTCATCGTGGTGGGCGGCGGCAAGCTGGCGCCCGGGCTGGTGGTCGACAGCAACCGGGTCGTCATCCCGTACCGCATCTCCATCGCGGGCGTCTTCACTCCCACCGTCGGCGCACCGGAGCCATTCGCCGATGAATTCGCGCGACCGGCCCCCGGAAATGGGCGCCTCGATCATTGCGTGTTCCATCAAGAGGGAGCGCTGGAGGACGGCACCTTCGTCCTCGACGGCAACATCTGGGCGAGCTACACGCCATAGGAAAGAGCGCCGACGCGGGATTCCGGTCTCCGTTGAGCATTCACGGAAGTGTTGCCTCAGCGAAACGACGTGGGCCCGGCATCGCCGAACTGCGCCACGACCTGGGTGCGGGAGTGCACCGACAGCTTGTCGAAGACCGACTTGAGATGGTCCTGCAGCGTGTACGGAGTGATCAGCATGCGGTGGCAGATGTCCTCGGTGCTGCGGCCCGCGACCAGGAGCGCGACCACCTGGCGCTCCCGGGGGGTCAGTCCGTGGGTCCGACAGGCCAGCTCGAACATCTCAGCGGGTGCGGCGCCCCTGAGTGTCACCACGACGAGGTCGCCGTCACCCTCGAGGATCTCCGCTTCGATCCGCACCCACGTGCCGTCGACCGCCGGCAGGATCGCATGTGCCCGGTGGGACATTCCGGACCGAGCAAGCGTGGCGATCGGGTAGATCACGGCGTGCAACATGCCCCAGGAGGCAAATGCCGTGGCACCGGGGAGCAACGCCGACCAGTGGCGGGCGGAAGGAGTCTGGCTCCGCACCGTCAGATCATGGTTCAGCACCAGAACTCCAGGCGGTCCGACGGCAGAATCTCGTCCCGTCCGGACCTGCACCTGTCGTCTGAGCGCCGATCCGAGGGCAGGGGCGATGTTCGCCAACAATTCGACGTCGTCCTCGGTGAACGCCCTGTCCGACCGGTCACGGTAGAGCTCTATCCAGCCCCAGCAACCGAAGTCATCGCGGCAGGCCACCGCCGCGATGTCACCGATGCCGACCGGACCGAGCACCTGCTCCCAGCGGGGCGACCGCATCAGGTCACCGTGCGTCTCCGCGGTCAAGCTGATGGACGGTTTGCGGCGCCGGGCGAGGGCGTCCTTGGCGCCGAAGTCCGATCCCGAGTATTCGAGCTCGAGAGCGCGCGGTAGGTCTGGCCCGTAGTCGTGGTCGGCGTCACCGCCCCCCGGAACGAGCGTGTCGGGGTCGGCGAGTGGCCAGCACCAGCGGTCGAAGCCGATGGCCCGTCGGAGTTCCGCAATGACCTCGCGATGAAGTGACTCGCCGCTCGCAGTTGAGCGTGCAAGCCTGTCGATGCGCTCCAGGCAGCGCTCACGACCCCGATAGGTCGCCACGCGGTGATGATAGTCAGCCCGACGTTGTCGCGCCGTGGCCGTGAAGGCCGTCATCCCAGCGGTTCTTGGTTGACCGACGGCGTCTCGTCCCGCGCTTCGGTCGCTGGCTCATCGCGTGATCGATGCCGCGGTGAGCGCCGCCGGGCGAACCACCCGGAGAATCGGCTGCTCTGGCGATCGGTGAACTCGTTGGCCAGGCGGGTGGTCTCCTCCGTCATGTCGCCGCCGGAGAAGATGGCGCCGAGTGCGCTCAACGCGCGCTCCTCCTGGCTCTCGCCGCGCCGGTCGTCATTGCCGCTGGCCACCGCCTCAGCATGCACCGCCGCGGTGATCGACGACAGACCGGGTCCCGTGCCGATGACAGCCGGCGCTTGCGCGCAGCCCATCCACCGTGCCGCGCGCCGGATGGCCGGCGGCAACGGCGCGCTGTCGGCAGCAGTCGCGAGACTGTCAGCGGCTCAACTGTCCCGGAGGAGGGCGACGCCGGGTGGCCGGTACCTGACCTCGTCGGCCCTGGCCAGAGCGTCGATCATCTCGTCGACGGTGAGCAGCACAGTGGTTTGCAGGTCGCTCGGTGCGCCGCTGCTCACGATGGCCAGGAGAACCGCTGCCATCGACACGTTGTCCGGGGCATCCCACACGATGTAGCCGTCGTGCTCGCCGAAGGCGTACCAGAACCCGTGCAGCGTTCCACCGACCGCGGCGACGTGCCGCTCCGTCGCCCGCCGGCGGTCCTCGGGCCTGGTGACCAGTCGGGCCCACGTCTCCGGTGTGTAGCTGAATTTCGTCAGGTAGAGAGGCATCGTCCCTCCTGTTGGTTCCGCTGATCGACGCTGACCCCGGCAGGTTGAATCTACCACCGGCGCAAGGGAAAGCGTTGTCAGGAAACCTTTTTCGTGCGCATGCGGCATCGGTTGCACGGGTCAGGGAGGCACAGCCGTCCTGAGCCGACAACGGCATCGGTCATCGCATCATCGCCTTGCTGCGGCGTGCCAGGAATTCCAGGACGACACCATTGAATTGCTCCGGCCGTTCCATGTTCGAGTAGTGCGCGGTGTCGGCAACGGTCACCGCGGAGCCATTCGCAACGGCGGCAGCCAGTTCGCGGGCGAGCCGGATGTGATCATCGGAGTCGAGTGCGCCGGAGACCGCCAGCACCGGAACGGTGATGTCGTGGGATCGCCGGCGTGCATCTTTCACCGGCCCGGGCAGGATCGGCTCCCGGCCGGCAACGTGGTTGCTGAGGGTGAAGGCGGCCTGCTCGCGCAGCTGCTCGATGACTCGCGGCGCGACGTCGTTCCGGCTCCGGTGCGGACCGTGGGCCAGCCTCAGAAAGGTGTCCATCCACGCTTCGGGGTCCTGCTCTCGTGCATTCCGGGCCCAGGTCGCGAAGAACTCGAGCATCCACGGGTCCCGCCAGTCCGGTTCGCTGGCGCCGGCCCCGCTCACCACCAGGGCCGTCACCATGTCAGGGTACTCGATGGCGACGTCCACTGCGGTACTGCCACCCATCGACACGCCCACCAACACGGCACGATCGATGCCGAGATGACGCACGAGCTCCGCGACGTCGTCACAGTGGCGGAACGGCCCCGTCGGCGTCGACGACATCCCGTGACCGCGCAGGTCCGGAACGATCACTCGACGGTCGCGGGCAAGAGTGTCGACCTGTGCGGACCACATTCGGTGGTCCAGAACGCCGCCGTGCAAGAGGACGATGGGCTCGCCATCGCCGACATCGACGTAGGCCAGGTGTCCTCGGGTGATCGGCGCTTGCTGAGTCTGAGTCATGACAACCAAGGTGCCATAGCGACCGGGGTATGACAACCAGGTTGTCACCCTTCTCTGGGTGATCGTCTGCGACTCCTGACAACCGAGGTGCCATACTGCGCCGGTGGAATCGTCCCCGTCTGCAGAGACCGGTGTGGCGGGGCGGATCGCCGAGATCTACGGCGTGGTCGGCCCGCTGTACCGGCGGGCCTTTCGCGCGGTGGAGGCGGCCGAGCACATCGAGGGCGCGTCGGTGGGGGTGCGTGCCGTCCTCGACCTGCTCCGGGAGCATCAACCCATGACCGTGCCGCAGATGGCGCGCGAGCTCGCGCTCAGTCGACAGTTCGTGCAGCGCATGGTCAACGATGCCGTGCAGCGATCATGGGTGCGCACGCTGGCGAACCCGGCACATCAGCGGTCTTCGCTGATCGAACTGACCCGGCGGGGGCGCACGGTCATCGAGGCCATCCTCGACCGGGAACACGCCGTACTCGCCCAACTCGGCGGAGACATCACCGAGGACGATGCCGCAACAACCCTGCGCGTCCTGCGACACATGCTCGAGCGACTGGACCCGCTGGACACAGAGGAGCAGCCTGCTGCCGAGTCGTGAGCCGGGGCCGGAGACCGGTCAGCACGCGACGGTCAGGGCGAGCAGTTGGTCGGGCCCGACTGCGGTGAGCAGTGCGAGATCCGTATCGGCCACCGTGCCGAGCACGTTGGTGGTCGGATCGGCAGGCAGATCGGTGAGGGCGATGGAGATCTCGCCCCGGTACCGGCCGCCGCGGTCGTTGTCGATTCCGACGGAGCCGATCGGTCGCGGGGCCGTGTTCGACGGCGCGATGGGGACGCCGCGGAGCGCATCGCGGGAGTTTCGCAGCCGGATCAGGTCGCGACCCGGGTCCGGACGGTTGGTGTCGGTGTGACGGAGCCGATCACGGACGGCGGCCGGGATGTCGCCGACCAGGGCGACCGTCAGATCGATCGTCTGATCGGCGAGGTATCGCGCCCATTGCTCGGCGGACCGAGCTCGCAGTCCGGGGTCGCCGAGGTAGATGTGATCGGCTCCGAGCTCCGCAAGGTCGATGGCGGCAGCGAGTGGGTGCACGTCGCGGTGCTTTTCCAACGTCGGTAGGCCCCGGCCGATCGGCCCCCTGCGGACACCGTCCGCGGCCACGAATCCGCCTACTTCGATTCGCCTTTCGTGGAGCAATTGGTTGCGCCGCGTGAGGAAATCGACGTCCAGCCCCGTGGACGGCTTCGGGTAGTAATTGTGAATGGCCTCGAGCATGGTGAGGTCCACCCCCGCCGCCGACAGTGCATCGACGTGGGCGCCGTCCAGCGTGCTGGCGTTGAGCGAGACCGGCAACGCCCGCGACAGTTCGGCGATCTGCTCCGGCGGCATCCCGTCGTCGATGCGCAGGCCGTGCACACCCCACCCCCGCAGGTCGCCGGCCGACGAGGCAGTCAGGCCGAGTGCCGACAGCGACTGCCCCGCGATGTCGGCGACGAGCCGCAGGTGGTTGCGCTGGGCGATGGACCCGAGTTCGCGGAGGAGCCGGGGCATGGCGGACCCGTCCTCCTCCGGGATGTGCAGCGAGGTGAACAGCAGCTCGAACCCCTGCCGGCGGGCGTCCGCACACGCCCGCTCGGCGGCGCCGAGGTCCGAGAGGTAGATCGAGATGCCGTACACCGTCATGCCTTCCGTTGTTCTTGGTCCGGTGATCGGTGCGGGTACCGGCTCACTGATGCCGAGTGCCGCTCAGGAACGGTGGTGGGCACCGGCCAGGACCGGCACCTGATCGGCCGGATCCGTTGTGCCCGTGGGCACCTCGTCTGCCGGGACGAGGCCCGCGTCAACCGTGTCGTCGGTGTTCAGGTGGGCGAGGCGGTCGCGGGAGAACCCGAAGTACCAGGTGACGACGAAGCCGACAACGTAGGCGACGATGAGCCCGCTGGCGTACCCGAGCGCCGCCACGGCCCACCCGTGGCTGCCGTCCAGCAGCGGGAACAGGGACAGGTCACTGGCCCCGATGGCGACGGCGCCGACGGTGTACCCGAGCTGGTCGAACAGTCCGATCACCGCGCCGCCGAATGCGCCGCCGATGCACGCGGTGATGAACGGGCGGCCCAGCGGCAGGGTGACACCGTAGATCAGCGGCTCACCGACGCCGAGGAAGCCCGCCGGCAGTGCACCCTTGATGGTGCGCCGGATGCTGGTGTTGCGGCGGAGCCGGTAGTACACCGCGAGCGCCGCGCCGATCTGCCCGGCACCGCCCATCGCGAGTACGGGCAGCAGGATCGTGTAGCCGACCTGCTCGATCAGCGTGGTGTGGATCGGGGTGAGGGTCTGGTGCAGTCCGGTCATCACCAGTGGCAGGAACAGTCCACCCAGGACGAACCCAGCGAAGACGCCGGTGGTGGTGAGCAACCAGGTTGCGCCGACGCCGATCTGGACCGACAGCCAGCCGGCCGCAGGCATCAGCAGGAACAGGGTGGTCAGGCCGGTGATGAGCACGGTGAGCGTCGGCACGATGAACAGTGCCAGCACGTCGGGCGCCCATCGGCGCGCCCAGCGTTCCACGTAGGCACCCAGGATGGCCGCCGCCATCGCCCCCAGGACACCGCCTTGGCCCGGTGCCAGTTGTTGGCCCCACACAACGATTTTCGTCACGCCGGGCGCGACGATGATGGCGCCGATGACGCCACCGATGATCGGTGTGCCACCGAACTCCTTGGCCGCGTTCATCGCGACGAAGACAGCCAGCAGGGCGAAGAAGCCGGTGGACATCACCCCGAGAATGGGCGACAGGTTGGCCAGCCAGGGCACTGCACCGGTGGTCGCGAGGTTGGTGAGGATGCCGTTGATGCCGGCGATCAGGCCGCACGCGATCAGTGCCGGGATCAGCGGGACGAAGATGTTCGAGATCCGGCGCAACGCATTCTTGATCGGGGTGTTGTTGCGCTGCTTGTTCTGTTGCCGGATGGCGGTGCCCTTCTCCGCGAGTCGGTCCGCACTGGAACGGTTGTCGGAGTTCTGGGCGGCGGTGATGGCGGCGTTGAGGTCGATCGCGACCCGGTCGACCAGGCCGGGGCCGAGCACGATCTGCACGTTGTCGCCGGGCAGTGCGGCCAGCACACCGTCGACGGCGCGCAGCGCGGCCACGTCCATGCGGTCCTGATCGTGGACGCCGACCCGCAGCCGGGTCATGCAGTTCTCGACGTCCACGATGTTGTCGGGGCCACCCAGGTGGGTGAGCAACTGCTCGGCGAGCATTCGAGAGTCAGCCATGGGGACTGAGGTCCTTTCGGAAGGGGTGGGGAGTGCGCGGGGCGTTGTGCGGCGTCGGCGTCCGCAAGGGCGGGCTCGGGGGTCAGGAGGGCCAGCTGAACAGCGTTTCGGCAGCTGAGACCGTGCTCGGCACCGCGGGCGGGCGAACGGCCCCCGGTGGGCTCTGCAGCACGATCACCGGGCAGATGCTGGAGTGACCGTCCGCGGCGATCGCCTGCGGGTCGAATCGGATCACCGGGTCGCCGGCTCGTATCGCGCTGCCCTCGACAGCGAGAACATCGAACCCCCGGCCGTCCATCCGAACGGTGTCGATCCCGATGTGCACGAGAATGCCGGTCCCGGCGTCCGACTGGATGACGAAGGCGTGCGGCTGAACCCGGACCAGCGTCCCGCTCACCGGTGCGCCGGCGACAACGGCTCCGCCGTCCTGGGCCGGCTGGACGGCCAGGCCCGCGCCGACGATCTCCTGGGCGAAGACCGGATCGGGAACGTCCGCCAGTGGGACGACGGTCCCCGGGATCGGGCTGAGGATCTGCTCGGGCATGGCTGCTGTCTCCTGGAATGAGTGCGGGAGCATCGCGATCGATGCATACGAGATGCGTTGCGGCGCAGACGGTGCGCACGACGACGCGGTTGCCCGGCGGGTGGCGCCGGTTGGTAGCGGTCAGGCGGAGCTGACCGCGGTGCGGACGTGGCCGTTGGCTCGGTCGAGATGCGTTGTCGCGGTGGCGAAATCGGAGTCGGTCAGCAACATGACGACGGCGGTCTTGGCGTGCCCGCCGGCCCGGTCGATGGCCGCGGCGGCGGTGTCCGCGTCGACTCCGGTTGCGGCGCTGACGATGCGGCGTGCCCGGTCGACGAGTTTTGCGTTGGTGGGCCGCACATCGACCATGAGATTCCTGAAGACCTTGCCGGTGCGGATCATGCTGGCGGTGGACAGCATGTTGCACACCAGTTTCTGCGCGGTCCCGGCCTTGAGCCGGGTGGAGCCGGTGAGCACCTCCGGCCCGGTGTCCACCTCGATGGCAACATCGGCGTGCCCGCTGATCTCGGCGCCGATGTTGCAGGCGACCGATACGGTGCGTGCGCCGACACTGCGGGCGAAGTCGAGACCACCGATGACATAGGGGGTTCGGCCGCTGGCGGCAATGCCGACCAGGACGTCATCGTCGGTCAGGCCGACGGCGCGTAGGTCCGCGACGGCAAGGTCGGGGTCATCCTCGGCGCCCTCCACGGCGGTGAGGAACGCGCGCTCGCCGCCGGCGATGATGCCCAGGACCTCACCGGGGTCGGTGCCGAAGGTGGGCGGGCACTCCACCGCGTCGAGGACGCCGAGCCGTCCGCTGGTGCCGGCTCCCAGGTAGATCAACCGGCCGCCGCGGCTGCGTGCGGCCACGATGAGGTCGACCGCCCGCTCGATGGAGGGCAGCGCGCCGGCGACTGCCACGGGGACGGTCCGGTCCTCCTGATTCATGACGTTGAGCAGCTCCGTGACCGACATCGTGTCCAGACCGGCGGTGCGGTGGTTGGCTGTCTCTGTGCCCAAGGTGGCCAGTTTCATCTGTGCCTTTCTGTCCACCGTGTCGGTGTCCTGTTGCAGTGTCATGTGTTTCGTCCTCGACGGTCGGTCACGGCGGCGTAGGTGCGTTCCAGCGCGGCCCGAGCGCTGGGCAGTGCCTGTGCCACGCCGACGAACAGTCCGTCGACCAGCAGCAACTGCCCGGTGCGGCTGGCCATCGCGGCCGACCGGAAGCCGAACTCGCGTCCGGCCGTCACCAGCACGTGCCCCGCGTGCCCGGCGAGCCGGGAGCGCGGAGCACCGGTGATGGCCACGGTGCTGGCGCCGGTCGCCTGCGCCGATCGCAGAGGCGAGACGGTGCCGGGGTTCTCACCGGAATGAGAGATACCGATCGCGACGTCGTCCGGTCCGAGCAGGGCCGCGCTGACCATCGCCGCGTCGTGTTCGGTGTACGGCAGGGCGAGCAGCCCCACCCGGGTGAGCTTCGCGGTGAGATCTTTCGCGACCAGACCGGAGGCGCCGATGCCGTACACGTCGATCCGTCGGGCGGCTGTGATCAGGCCGATCACCGTCTGCAGCACGGCCGTGTCGACGAGTTCTGCGGTGGCGCGCAGCTGTTCGGATTCGAACGCCGCCAGCTTGGCCAGCACCACGCCGATGGGATCGGCCTCGGCGATGTCGGCGCCCAACGGCACGGCGTCCTCCCGGGCGCCGGATCCGCCGTGCGCGGCCAGAGCGAGACGGAGTTGGGGGTACCCGTCGAACCCCAGCCGGCGGGCGGTGCGCACGACGGTCGCCGTACTGGTCGACGCCTGCTCGGCGAGTTCGTTGACGGTCAGCGCCGAGGCCGCGGTGGTGTCGGACATGAGGATCTGCCCGATCCTCGCCTCGGTCGGCGTCAGGGCGGGCAGCATCGCGCGGATCCTGGTCACCACGTCCGACGGCAGTGAGCTACCGGCCGCGACGCCTGCGTTCCACTCGGTGGTCACGAGGCCCACCCGGCGGGCGAGCACCGCACCGTCCCGTTGCACCTCATGTCGACCGCCTCGTTCGTGATGAAGTCTATGAATCCGCTGCGCGTTGTGTAAGGAAGTTACATGACGCCATGCAGGGGATGTCAAGAGTTTTCATCGACGAGATCGAGGACGGTGGGGCGGCGGCTGCGGTAACGGACCGGCTGTCGATGAACGGCACCACGCATCGACCCGTGTGACCGGGGGCCGGGCCGGCATGGGCGGACGCGGTGCGAAGTGGCGCCGGCGACCGCAGCCCGGTCTCAGCAAACCAGGTTTCAGGCGGCCCGATGGGACCGCATCGCGAGTAGCAGGGTCCCGGCGAGGATCACCGTGCCGATGGACTCCACGACCAGGGTCGTCGTCACCAGCGTGAAGTCCAGCGTCTCGCGAATGCCGAACAGGCCGACGGTCAGTGCCAGTACCAGCGCCAGCAGGGTGCCGACCATGAAGATCAGGCTCAGTGCGGTGGCCACTGCCAGCAACACTCCGCGCAGCACGACGACGGCGATGGCCAGCGCAAAGGCGCCGACGGCGTTGACCACGAAGAGGACGCCGAGCAGGCCGCCGACGCCGTCGAACACCAGGTAGAGGTGGATCGCGCCCATGGCCAGCAACGCGACAGCGCTGAGACCTTGCATGACCATCAGCCAGCGGTGGCTGACGTTCGATCCGGGTCGGGCGTCGTTGGTGAGAGAGTGCGGTGACATGGCGTGACCTGCCCTCCACTGTCGGGCCTGCGTGAATCGCAGCCGTCTTGACCTGGTACGCACCGGACGGTCAAACGGTTCGGGCTGGAATGCACGGGATCTGACGGCGTCACGCCGGACGGTCGGCGGCGGCAGTACGGCACCGGCCTTCCTGCCCGAGCCATTCGGACGAACCCGCCGCCCAATACTCGGACGTCCTACTAACAGCGATAGGGTAGGACCATGACGACCGCGTCCAGCGCGCCGAACGCACCGTCGGGTGGTTTCCGGCGCGAGCTGCATCCCGCACCCATCCCGGTCAGCCGGCGCGACGAGATCCACGCCGCACCCGGGTTCGGCCGGTACTTCACCGACCACATGGTGCTGATCGATTACGACGCCGGGGTCGGCTGGCACGACCCGCGGGTGGTTCCGTACGGGCCGTTCAGCCTCGACCCGGCGACGATGGTGCTGCACTACGCGCAGGAGATCTTCGAGGGGCTCAAGGTTTTCGCCCAGCCCGACGGGTCGCTGGCGTCCTTCCGCCCGGAGGCCAACGCGGCGCGGCTGAACCGCTCCGCGGACCGGCTCGGCATTCCGCGGCTGCCGGAGGAGCTCTTCCTGCAATCTCTGCGCGAGCTGCTGGCTGTCGACGGTGCGTGGGTGCCGGTGGGCGGCGAGACGTCGCTCTACATCAGGCCGTTCATCATCGCCACCGAGGTCGGGTTGGGTGTCCGGCCGTCCTCGAGCTACACGTTCTGCATCATCGCCTCGCCGGCCGGCGCCTACTTCCCCGGCGGGGTCAAGCCGGTCAGCGTCTGGTGGTCCACCGACTACGTGCGCGCCGCGCCCGGCGGCACCGGCGCCGCCAAGTTCGGTGGCAACTACGCAGCCTCGCTCGCAGCGCAGGCCGAGGCCGCGGAGAAGGGCTGCGATCAGGTGGTGTGGCTCGACGCGGTGGAGCGCCGGTGGGTCGAGGAGATGGGCGGGATGAACCTGTTCTTCGTCTTCGGGTCAGGTTCCTCCGCGGAGGTCGTCACCCCGGAGCTCACCGGCACGCTGCTGCCGGGCGTCACCCGTGACTCGCTGCTGACGCTCGCCAGGGAGATGGGGCTGACCGCCACCGAACGCCGGGTCTCCACCGACGAGTGGGCGAAGAAGGCCGAGACCGGTGAGCTCACGGAGGTGTTCGCGTGCGGCACGGCCGCCGTCATCACCCCTGTCGGGTCCGTGTTGCACGCCGGCGGCGGGTTCGACATCAGCGGCGGCCAGCCGGGCCCGATCAGCATGGAGTTGCGCCGCGAACTGACCGATCTGCAGTACGGCCGCAAGGCCGACACCCACGGCTGGATGACCCGGCTGAACTGACCACTGCGCTCGGCCTACCGGGCCCGCGGGGAAGGCGCACGCAGGGCCGGCGGGCGCACAGCACAAGAGGCGGGTCCCGTCGTCGGGACCCGCCTCTTGTCGTGTTGCATTACGGGTTCGTCGAGCACCCGCGACGGCTGCGTCAGCCGCGGACGACCTTGCCGGCCTTCAGGCACGACGTGCAGACGTTCAGCTTGCGGACCGTGCCCGGGGCCACCTGGGCGCGCACGGGCTGGATGTTCGGATCCCACCTGCGGTGCGTACGGCGGTGCGAGTGCGACACACTCATGCCGAAACCGGGACCCTTGCCACACACGTCACACACGGCAGCCACGCCGAACACCACCTGTCAAAGATTTGTCGACCGGCGCCAGGCCGATCAAAGTAATCGTCACGGGCCCGACGTGTGCCGGGCAACCATCCCAGGGTACTGACTCGCCGACTCCCCACCAAATCAGAACGCCACGGTGTCGGACCGGGCGGCCCAACCCTGCCGAATGCGCGGCGCCAACGCCGCTCGCATGCCGGCGCCGTCGGGAGCTCGGTGCACCATGGACGCCATGCCGTCCTTCGACGCCGACCTCGTCCGGCGCTGGCTGCGCCGGGTGCAGGACGCCGACGATCCCGTCCTGCCGCATTGGAGCGTCGTGCCGACCGACCAGGAGGTGGCCGCGCTGCACGCCGGCTCGGCCAGATTGGCGGCGGCCTTGGAGGACTCCACCGTGCTGGTCGACGCCGCGTTGCTGGACAGCGACAGTGGTGAGGCCGAGGCGCGGTTCACCGAGTTGCCGGCCCGCATGCTGCACCGTTACCTGGACGCGTTCGCCGCCGGAGTCGGTTCCACCCGGCTGGCGTTTGCCGGAACCGGGGTGGACGACGGCGACGGGGCCGAAGATTCGGGCTCGTCGGACGGGATGCACCTGGGCGACGGCATGCGTCACCGGGAGCCCGACGAGCCCGACGTCGGCTCATTGGCCCTGGCTGCCGGCCTCAACGCCGGCGCGGCCGCCCTGCACGGCGAGATCGCCACGGCCGCGCAGCGGCCGGCCGAGAACTGGCGATCCGAGGAGCCGACAGCCGCGGAGTCGGCACGGCTCGCCGGGTTCGCCGCCGCCGAGTTGGTCGTCGACGGCGCCGGCGTGCACGAGATCGCGGCCGCCGCGGCGGCCGCGATCATCAACGGATGGCGCACGGGCCCCCCGGCCGGAGCCGCCGAGCTGACCGAGCATCGTATCCGCGGGCTCGTCGGCAGCCTGCTCGTCGCGCTCGAGGTGGAGACGCGGGACCCCGAGCCGCCCGCGGAACCGGCCGCCTGCGGGGCGGGGCCGGGGGAGAACCTGGGCCGCACGTTCGACGCGGAGATCACCTTCACCATGGGGCTCGCACCGCCCGAGGTCGGCGCCCTGACGCGGGACCTGACCGAACTGGCCGCAGACGTCACCGTCTGGCCCAGCGGCCAGTGGCCGAAGTTTCACGTGCACAGCGATCGGCCCGGCGACGTTCTGAGTCAGGTCTTCGCCTACGGCACCCCGTTCGACCTGCTGATCACCTCGCGGCACTGAACACACCGGACCCGGAATCGATCGGACCGCTCGCCGGCGGCCCTGCCGCCTGTGCACAGACGTGCCGGGTCGGGCACGGCACTGACGGTGTCGGCGGTCAAGATGGACGGGCACACCAGCCCGCGTCGGAGAGGCACCGTGGAGAAGATCACCCTCAGCACGCCGCTGAAGTCGGCGCTGGGCGCTCGGGCGGCCGGTCGGCTGGTGGACAAACTGCAGCTGCACACCGTCGGCGACCTGCTGCGGTACTACCCGCGCAAGTACGACCAACGCGGCAAGCTGACCGACCTTGCCTCGCTGGTGGTCGGTGAGCGCGCCACGGTCTGGGCGAAGGTCGTCAGGGTGGTCGAGCGCGACCTCGGCCACGCCCGTGCCGGAAACCGGGGCAAGGGACGCGGCGTCAAGCACATCACCAACGTCGTCATCGGGGACAGCTCGCGCCAACTCACCTGCACCTTTTTCAACCAGTACCACTGGTCGAAGGTGCTGCGGCCGGGCACCGACGCGATGTTCTCCGGCAAGGTCAGCGAGTTCAACAAGACCCTACAGCTCAGTTCGCCCTCGGTGGCGATCGTCGACGACGGCAGCGGCGGCACCGATCAGGCGATCGACATCGTGGAGTCGTTCCCCGGCGGCGTGATCCCGGTGTATCCGCTGGTCGAAGGCGTGACGCAAACCCTCGTCCAGCACTGCGTGCGCGCCGCGCTCGACCTCCTCGAGACCATCGACGACCCGGTGCCGGACGTGCTGCTCGCCCAGCACGGGCTCGTCGACCTCGCGACCGCGCTGCGGGACATCCACCGGCCGCGCAACGCCCAGCACCTGGAGGCCGCCCAACAGCGGCTGCGGTACGACGAGGCGCTGTCCGTTCAACTGGTGCTCGCCCGTCGCCGCGCGGACGCGCGGAACTTCCCCGCCGAGCCGTGTCCGCGGGTGGCGGGCGGGCTGCTCGACATCTTCGAGGCCAACCTGCCGTTCACCCTCACCGACGGACAGCGTGCGGTCGGCGAGACGATCGCCCACGACCTCGCGACGATCCACCCGATGAACCGGCTGCTGCAGGGCGAGGTCGGCTCCGGCAAGACCGTGGTGGCGCTGCGGGCGATGCTGCAGGTGATCGACTCCGGGCGGCAAGCGGTCCTGCTCGCGCCCACCGAAGTGCTTGCCGCGCAACACGTCCGCTCGCTGCGGGACATTCTCGGCCCGCTGGGTCGCGGCGGTGAGCTCGGCGCCCCGCCGGAGGCCACCGCGATCACCCTGCTGACCGGGTCGCTGCCGGCGAAGGCCCGGCGCACGGCGCTGCTCACCATCGCCTCCGGCCAGGCCGGGATCGTGGTCGGGACGCATGCGCTGCTGTCGGAGGGTGTTCAGTTCCCGAACCTGGGCCTGGTGGTCGTCGACGAGCAACACCGGTTCGGTGTGGAGCAGCGACATGCGCTGCGCACCAGGCATCCGGATGGCAACCCGCCGCACGTGCTGGTGATGACCGCAACCCCGATCCCGCGGACGGTCGCGATGACCGTGTTCGGCGATCTGGACACCTCGACCCTGTCGGAGCTGCCGCGCGGGCGCTCGCCGATCAGTACGACCGTCGTGCCGGCCGCCGAACGGCCCGGCTGGGTGGAGCGGGCCTGGCAACGCATCCGCGAGGAGGTCGCCAAGGGTCACCAGGCGTACGTGGTCTGTCCGAAGATCGGCGACGGGGACGAGCAGGCGGCGATGTTCGAGGACGGCAGCGTCCTCGACGAGGGCGACGCCGACGGCGATGACCAGCAGCCCACCCGTCGGCCGCCGCTGGCCGTCACCCAGGTCGCCGCGATGTTGCAGGACGGCCCGCTCACGGATCTGCGGGTCGGGGTCCTGCACGGCCGGCTGCCACCGGGGGAGAAGGACGATGTGATGACGTCATTCGCTGCCGGGCAGCTGGACGTGCTGGTCGCCACGACCGTGATCGAGGTCGGCGTCGACGTCCCCAACGCCACCATGATGGTGATCATGGACGCCGAGCGGTTCGGCATGTCCCAGCTGCACCAGCTGCGCGGCCGGGTGGGGCGGGGCAGCGCACCCGGCATCTGTCTGCTGGTCACCGAATCGCCGGCCGGCACGGTCGGCCGCGCCCGGCTGGACGCGGTGGCCGCCACCACCGACGGTTTCCAACTGGCCGAGGCCGACCTGGAACTGCGCCGGGAGGGCAACGTGCTGGGCACCACCCAGGCAGGCAAGTCCACTGCGCTGAAGCAACTGTCGCTGCAGCGGGACCGGCACGTCATCGAGATGGCCCGCGCGGACTCCGTCGGGCTCGTCGGCGACGACCCGGAGATGAAGAGCTGGCCCGGCCTCGCGGAGATGGTGTCGCTGGTGATCGCCTCGGAGAGCCAGGAGTACCTGGACAAGGGGTGACCATCAATGCGTTGCCGTGATGGGTCGACCGGCGGATCGTGAACCCGTTGGACGGGCCGGGTCACCCCGGGTCGGTTCGTGGGCCCTGCAGCAGCACCCGACGCCGTTGATCCATCCGGGTTGCTTCGTACGCCGACCGACAACGACTGCCGGCGCACGGCGTCAACCCCGCAGTGCCGGCATCGGGCCGGCGGCGGACGTCACCACCAGGGAGAAGCACACTCATGCTCGTCACCAACATCGTCACGTTGATCGTTCTGCTGCTCCTGTTGACGGTCGTGCCGATGATCCCGGGGATGATCGTGAGCCGGTTCCTGTCCGGACGGGTGCCCGCGGATCCGGCGCTCGGCCGCACCGCGGACCGGTAAGGCTCGCCCGGGCAGCGACCCGGTTTTGGCGTTTCGCATGGCGGGCACGCTAGGTTCCCCGCAGCGGGCCGTCCGCCCGGGGGCTCGCACCGGCTGGGACGAAAGTGGTGCGATGTTTTCCAAGATCCTGGTGGCCAACCGCGGCGAGATCGCGATCCGCGCGTTCCGCGCCGCCTATGAACTCGGGATCGCCACGGTCGCGGTGTTCCCGTACGAGGATCGCAATTCGTTGCACCGGCAGAAGTCGGACGAGGCGTACCAGATCGGCGAGCGCGGTCACCCGGTCCGGGCGTACCTGGATCCGGACGAGATCGTCCGGGCGGCAATCGCTTCCGGTGCCGATGCGGTGTACCCGGGGTACGGGTTCCTGTCGGAGAACCCGGGTTTGGCGCAGGCGTGCGCCGACGCGGGCATCACGTTCATCGGGCCGTCCGCGGCGGTGCTGGAGATGGCCGGGAACAAGGCCACCGCGATCGCCGCGGCGAGGGCGGCCGGTGTCCCGGTGCTGGAGTCGTCGGCGCCGTCGTCGGACATCCCGACCCTGGTCGCGGCGGCGGACACCGTGGGGTACCCGATCTTCGTCAAGGCCGTCGCCGGCGGCGGTGGCCGGGGGATGCGCCGGGTGGACGACCCCGGGTCGCTGCCGGAGGCGTTGGCCACCGCGATGCGGGAGGCGGAGTCGGCGTTCGGCGATCCGACGGTGTTCCTGGAGCGGGCCGTTATCGAGCCGCGGCACATCGAGGTGCAGATCCTCGCCGACTCCCGGGCGGCGTCCGGTGACCCGGCGGGCACGATCCACCTGTTCGAGCGTGATTGCTCGGTGCAGCGGCGTCACCAGAAGGTGATCGAGGTGGCGCCGGCCGTCGGCCTGGACCCGGCGTTGCGGGAGGCGATCTGTGCGGACGCCGTGGCGTTCGCCCGGCACATCGGGTACGTCAACGCCGGCACCGTCGAGTTCCTGCTCGACCAGCAGGGTCGCTACGTGTTCATCGAGATGAACCCGCGGATCCAGGTCGAGCACACCGTCACCGAGGAGATCACCGATGTCGACCTGGTGGCCTCGCAGATCCGGATCGCGGCGGGGGAGACGCTCGAGGACCTGGGCCTGAGCCAGGAGTCCGTCCAGATCCGCGGCGCCGCGCTGCAGTGCCGGATCACCACCGAGGACCCGGCCAACGGGTTCCGCCCGGACACCGGGAAGATCATCACCTACCGGTCCGCCGGTGGCGGCGGGGTCCGCGTCGACGGCGGCACCGTGCACTCCGGCGCCGAGGTCAGCCCGCACTTCGACTCGCTGCTGGTGAAGATGACCTGCCGCGGCCGTACCTGGTCGGAGGCGGTGGCGCGGGCGCGCCGCGCCCTGGCCGAGTTCCGGGTCCGTGGGGTCGCCACCAACATCCCCTTCCTGCAGGCGGTTCTGGACGACCCGGACTTCGCCGCCGGCGGCGTCAGCACCAGCTTCATCGAGACCCACCCGCACCTGCTGACCGCGCGCACCTCCGCGGACCGGGGCACCCGGTTGCTCAGCTACCTCGCGGAGATGTCCGTCAACCGCCCCTTCGGGCCGCGGCCGCCGCGGCTGATCGACCCGCACACCAAGATCCCCCGGGTGGACACCACCGCCCGCGCGCCCCGGGGCACCCGGCAACTGCTCACCGAGCTCGGGCCCGAGGGCTTCGCCCGCTGGCTGCGGGCCAGCCCCGAGCTGAAGGTCACCGACACCACCTTCCGGGACGCGCACCAGTCGTTGCTGGCCACCCGGGTCCGCACCCGGGACCTGGCGATGATCGGCCCGGCCACCACCCGGCTCACCCCCGAACTGCTGTCCGTCGAGGCCTGGGGCGGCGCCACCTACGACGTCGCGCTGCGGTTCCTGGCCGAGGACCCGTGGGAGCGGCTCGCCGTGCTGCGAGAGGCGATCCCGACCATCGCGCTGCAGATGCTGCTGCGCGGCCGGAACACCGTCGGGTACACCCCGTACCCGGCGGCGGTGACCGACGCCTTCGTCCACGAGGCCGCCAGGACCGGGATCGACATCTTCCGCATCTTCGACGCCCTCAACGACATCGACCAGATGCGCCCGGCCATCGACGCGGTGCGGGACACCGGCACCGCGATCGCAGAGGTCGCGCTCTGCTACACCGGTGACCTGTCCGACCCGGGCGAGAAGCTGTACACGCTGGACTACTACCTGCGCCTGGCGGAGAAGATCGTCGAGTCCGGCGCGCACGTCCTGGCGATCAAGGACATGGCCGGCCTGCTGCGGGCACCGGCCGCCCGCACCCTGGTCACCGCGCTGCGCGAACGGTTCGACCTGCCGTTGCACCTGCACACCCACGACACCGCCGGTGGACAGCTCGCCACTTACCTGGTGGCGTCCGCGGCCGGCGTGGACGCGGTCGACGCGGCCAGCGCCCCGATGGCCGGCACCACCTCCCAGCCGCCGTTGTCCGCGCTGGTGGCCGCCACCGACTTCACCGACCGGCCGACCGGGCTGAAGCTGCGCGCCGTGGAGGATCTCGAGCCGTACTGGGAGGCCGTGCGGGCGCTGTACGCGCCGTTCGAATCCGGGCTGCGTTCCCCGACCGGGCGGGTCTACCGGCACGAGATCCCCGGTGGTCAGCTGTCGAACCTGCGCCAGCAGGCCATCGCGCTGGGTCTGGGGAATCGGTTCGAGGAAGTGGAACGGATGTACGCCGCGGCGGACGCCATGCTCGGGCACCTGGTGAAGGTGACGCCGTCGTCCAAGGTCGTCGGCGACCTGGCGTTGCACCTGGTCGGTTCCCGGGTCGACCCGGAGGAGTTCGAGGCCGACCCCGGCCGCTTCGACATCCCTGACTCCGTCGTCGGTTTCCTGTCCGGCGAGCTGGGTGATCCGCCCGGCGGCTGGCCGGAACCGTTCCGCAGCAAGGCACTTGCCGGGCGCACGTTCACCCCGCCCGCCGCGGAACTGAGCCAGGACGACGCCCGCGACCTCGCCCAGGCGCCCCGGCAGGCGTTGAACAGGTTGCTGTTCCCCGGGCCGGACAAGGAGTTCCGCCGGTCGCGCCAGCAGTACGGCGACCTGTCGGTGCTGCCCACCGTCGACTACCTCTACGGCATGCGGGCCGGCGCCGAGCACATGATCGAGCTGAAGTCCGGGGTCCAGCTGTACCTGGGCCTGGAGGCGATGGGGGAGCCCGACGAACGCGGCCTGCGCACCGTGGTCACCACCCTCAACGGGCAGCTGCGCCCGCTGCAGGTACGGGACCGCAGCGTCGACGTGGACATCCCGGTCGCCGAGCGTGCGGACCCGGCCAACCCGTTCCACGTCGCGGCACCGTTCGCGGGGGTGGTCACCCTGGTGGTCACCGAGGGCGACGAGGTGGAGGTGGGCGCCACCGTGGCCACCATCGAGGCCATGAAGATGGAGGCATCCATCACCGCACCCCGCGCCGGCCGGGTCCAACGCACCGCCATCACCCCGGTGCAGCAGGTGGAGGGTGGCGACCTCGTGCTCGTGCTGACCGCCGAGGCCTGACCCGGTGACCCGGGTGGTGGGCGGCACGTGGGGTGGCCGCCGGTTGGCCACACCGCAGGGCGAGATCACCCGGCCGACGTCGGAGAAGGTGCGCGCCGCCCTGGCCAGTTCGCTGTTCGCGACCGGTGGGCTGGTCGGTGCTCGGGTGCTCGACCTGTACGCCGGCTCCGGCGCTCTCGGCATCGAGCTGGTGTCCCGCGGGGCGTCGTCGGCGGTCTTCGTCGAACGCGACCGGGCGGCGCTCGCCGCACTGCGGCAGAACATCGCCACGCTCGGCGCCGCACAGCTGACGGTGCTGCCCGGTGACGTCGGCGGGGTCGTCGGCCGGGCGGCCGGCGGCGGGTTCGGGCCGTTCGACGTCGTGGTCGCCGATCCGCCCTACGACGTGGGTACCGGCGAGCTGCTCGCGGTGTTCACCGGCCTGCTCGCCGCCGGCGCTCTCGCCGCGCACGCCGACCTGATCATGGAACGCGGCCGGAAGTCGGGCGAGCCGGCGTGGACCCCGCCGCTGGAGGCCGTCCGCGCCCGCCGGTACGGCGACACCCTGCTCTGCTACGGTCGCGCGCCATGACCCATGCTGTGTGCCCCGGCTCGTTCGATCCGCCGACCCTGGGGCACCTCGACGTCATCGGCCGCGCCGCCGGGCTCTTCGACCGGGTCACCGTCGCGGTCCTGGTCAACCCCGACAAGAAGGGTCTGTTCAGCATCTCCGAGCGGCTGGACCTGTTGCGCGCCACCACCGCGCAATGGCCGTCGGTGACGGTCGACTCGTTCGAGGGTCTGCTGGTGGATTACTGTGCTGCACAACACATCTCGGCGATAATCAAAGGCATCCGGGCGGTGTCGGACTTCGACTACGAGTTGCAGATGGCACAGATGAACAAGGGCCTGACGGGGGTCGAAACGCTGTTCCTGCCGACCAGTCCGACGTACTCGTTCGTGTCGTCGTCGCTGGTCAAGCAGGTCGCCGCCTACGGCGGCAACGTCGATCACCTGCTGCCCGACGTGGTGTCCGCGGCGCTGCGGGACAGGGCCGACCGTCCCTGAACCCCCGTGATCAGCAGTCGGTGACCGGGCCGCCCCGAAGGGGTGGTGATCGGGAGCTCGGCCGGCGCCGGGCGTGTTGGCGGCCCTGCCGCTCGGCGCCTTGTCAGACTGAGGCCTCAGCCGCCGTCCGAACCGCGCACCGCTGCAGCAACCGGCGGGTCGGCGGCCTGGCAGGCGTTCACCGTAGGAGGTTCCATCCATGTACCGGGTTTTCGAGGCGCTCGACGAGCTCGTCACCATCGTCGAGGAAGCCCGGGGGTTACCGATGACGGCGTCCTGCGTGGTCCCGCGCGGTGACGTGCTCGAACTGCTCGACGACGTCCGCGACGCGTTGCCCGGCGAGGTCGACGACGCCCAGGACGTGCTCGACCACCGCGACCAGATGATCAGCGAGGCCACCGAGACCGCCGCCAAGACGGTCAGCGACGCCAAGGCGGACGCGCACCGGTTGGTCAGCACCGCGCAAGCCGAGGCCGAGGGGACGCTGAACGGTGCCCGCGCGGAGGCCGACCGGCTGGTCGGGGAGGCCACCGCACACGCCGAGGGACTGGTCAACCGGGCGCGCGACGAGGCGGCCCGGCTGGCGCAGGCCGCCCAGGACCAGCACGACTCGCTGATCTCCCGGGCAAGGGCCGAGGCCGAGCGGACCATCGCCGCCGGGCGCGCCGGTTACGAGGCTTCGGTCGCCGACGGCCGCGCCGAGCAGGCCAGGCTGGTCACCCAGACCGAGGTGGTGCAGGCCGCCTACGCCGAGTCGGCGCGGATCCTGGACGCCGCGCACGCCGACGCCGACCGCATGCGCGCCGAGTGCGATACGTACGTGGACAGCACACTGGGCTCGCTGGAGGAGACGCTGACCAGCACCCTGCGCACCATCGGCCGGGGCCGGACGGCGCTGCGCACCGGCGGCGTCGCCGACTACCGGAACTGAGCAGGAGCTGCCGGGACGGGAGGGTCGAGGTGCGTCAGGTCCACTCCGCCGAAGGCAGCGTGGTGGACAGGGGCAGGCGGGTCAACGATCCGTCCAGCCGATCACCCACGTAGGCGGTGCCGGAAAGTGGGTCGACCTCGACGGTGATCGGCACCTTCCTGTCGACGGCGGCCAGGTCCCCGACCGCGCCGGTCGAGGTGTCGACCTGGATGGTTCCGCGATCCGTGGCGACGGTCAGCGTCGCCGAACCGGGCACCCCGGACAGCGCTCGGGCCGGGCCGGGCACCGGGATGTCCCGCAACAGCTGCAGCGTCGCCGAGTAGACCCGCACGCTGGGCGCTCCGGCGCCCAGGTTGCCCTGGCAGGCGACGTGCACCCGGTTCAGTGTCGGATCGAACACCACGTCCTGCGGGACGAGCGCTGCCGGGTCGATCTGCACGGTCGCGCCCCGAGTCCAGCCGGTGCGCCGCCGCCGCAGTTGCGTGACGCCGGCAATCCCGTCGGCCCTGGAGCTGTGCACCACATAGGCCAGGTCCGTTCCGGGGGCGCAGCTGATCCGCAAGGCCGCCGGCAGGTCGGTGACGATCTGCCGGTCGGTCAGGTCGTCGGCGGACCACACCAGGACCCGCCCCGGACCCAGTTGTGGCACGAGCACCTCACCGGCCGCCGGGTCGACGGCCAGATCCGTTGCCGTGAACCCGACTTCGCGCTGCGCGCGGACGGCGAGGGTGTCCGCGTCCAGGATGCTGACGGCAAGGCCGGCCAGGACGTAGAGCTTGTTGCGCTGCGGGTCGTGGACGATGGCACGCGGCTCGGAGCCGATCTCGATCTGGGTCGCCTTGTGCAGGTCCGGTGAGAACCGGATCAACAGACCGTGCGCCGCCGGTTGTCCCTCCGCCGGCCGGGGTAGCGCGACCCCGGCGAGGACTGCTGCGGCCCGGGTGCCGCGAGCCGGGAGGTACCGCACCACGGTGACCGTGTGGTCCTTCCCGCCGGCGGCCGCCTGGGTGGCGTCGGCCGCGGCTTGGACGGCCAGGTAGGTGCGGCGGTCCAGGCCGTCCTGGCCGCGGGCGGTGAGCCGGACGCCGGCGGCGGCCTTGACGGCGGTGATCGGGAACGTTGCGGTCGTAGCGCCGGCCGGCACCAGGGTCGATGCGGGCACCGTGAGAGCCGCGTCGGCGGAGCTGAG